>Ga0302195_10004393_pt1 | contig 10904 bp, 12 predicted proteins | sample II_Bog_N1_2_FD_198778 | JGI IMG/M metagenome (GOLD analysis project Ga0302195, IMG submission 198778) | Peat permafrost microbial communities from Stordalen Mire near Abisko, Sweden - II_Bog_N1_2 | ecosystem: Environmental > Terrestrial > Soil > Wetlands > Peat | place: Sweden: Abisko...
GCCATACTTTGAGCCATACTTTGCTCCTGGCCGCGATGGATGGCGAGCAGGGCGTCGTAGATCTGGGGATACTGCGCGCGCGGATACTGCTCTTCAATCAGCTCGACCATGGTCCACACGGCTGCTTCATGCGCCGTGTTCGCGTCCAGAAGCTCACCGCAAAGGCGCTGGCGAAAGCGCTCGCTGAAGCGCAGCTTATCGGCAGTGGAGAGGTCCGGACTGTCGAGATGGTTGTCGGTGTAGGGGTAGAGCAGGCTGTAGGCAAGGATGGAAGAGGTCAGCTCCATGGGCCGGCCGAGCAGCGCCTGCAGTCCGCACGCAGTCCACGCATTGCGGCAGGCCTGGATGGTGTCTTCCATGTTGAGGGCCGGATCGAAGCGCCGCGCCCAGCGGGCAAGCTGCGTGCCCACGGGCAGAAAGCTGTTCGACAGCAGGTTGACAGCCTCGCCTTCAAGGCCCAGCGCGGTAGCCGCAAACTGCGGAAACAGCGCGACGATGCGCTGCTGCACGAGCCTGCGTTCGATTGCATTGCGCGGAGCCCGTTTCGCCTCACGCTGCACGGCGCGCAGGCCCTGGTCGTAAGCCTTCTGGTGGCTGCGCTGCTCGCGCACGGTGTAGCGCGGCGAGAGCGGAACTCCTTGCCGCGCGCAGCAGTTCCACACATCGATCGTCTGCGCAACCTGCGCCTCAACCCAGGCCCAACCATAGCGCTGTTCCATCTTGCTGAAGTGTACGCAACCGGCGACCGCCGGGTTCCATCGCTAAGGTTGCCCATCGAAGTGCCAAATCCACAGACGATGGCGCGATAATGCAAGCAGGCCGAGGCCGGCGGGAGCGGATGCGATGTTGCTGGAGTATTGCGTGGTGGATGTGTTTACGGATGAGGCGCTGAAGGGCAATCCGCTGGCCGTGGTGATGAACACGGCTGACCTGACGACGGAACAGATGCAGGCGATTGCGCGCGAATTCAACCTGTCGGAGACCACGTTTGTTGAGCGGCGTGCGGCGGATGTGGAGCTGGCGGAAGGGGTGCGGGTGCGGATCTTTACCACCGAGGAAGAGCTGCCGTTCGCGGGCCATCCCACCCTGGGCACGGCCAGCGTACTCAAGTTGCACGACCGGGAAACGATAAAGTTCGACACGGTGACGCTGGCGCTGAATGTTGGTCCTGTGTCGGTGCACTTTTCCGGCGATGGCCTGTTTGGCGAGATGAAGCAGCGGGACCCGGAGTTTGGCGCGGAACTCGACCCAGCCGAAGTTGCACGGCTGACGGGCCTGGCCATCGAGGATCTCGATCCGGCGCTGCCGCCGCAGGTTGTATCGACAGGAACAGCCTTCGCCATTGTCGTGCTGCGGTCGTCCGATGCACTGGCGGGGCTCCAGGTGAAGCAGGAGGAGGCGACCGCGTGGTTGCGTGCGCGCGGAGCCCGGTGGTTCTATGTGCTGGCGCCGACGGGGAGCGGACAGAACGGCCGCCAGGAGCCGGCGTGGCGGGCACGGATGCAGTTCAACGGCGGCGAGGACCCGGCCACTGGATCGGCGGCTGGCTGCGCCATCAGCTACCTTGTGGCCCGCGGCGCGGCAGAGCCAGGCGCGCGGATTCACCTGCGGCAGGGAGTTGAGATTGGGCGACTCAGCGATTTGTACCTTTCTGCTCATGCCGAGTGGGCCAAGGTGACGGATGTGCGGGTGGCCGGCAGCACCGTTCTTGTTGCAAAGGGACAGCTTTTCCTGCCGTGATGCACATGCTTTCAACAGGCTTTCATCAACGCAAGTGTCGGCATCTGTTAACGCTAGCTAATTTTCCGTTGTTTCAGAGGAATTTTCAGGCCGGTTTTCGCTAGCCTTTCTCTCTTCCCACAGCGCTCCGCCTCTCGTACTCTTGGCAAGCATTGAAGGAAATTAACCGGCTCCTTTGCCGGTCTTGCCCCAAGGCTTTCAGCACAAATTTGACCGCATGCCAAGGTTAGCCATCCTGGGTTATCGATTGCCCGAGAATGCGTTGCTTGAGCCCTGCGCCACCCCCGTGGCTGCGCTCACGCAAAGCGATTCGGACGGAAGATCAACCAGGCTGCTGCTGCACAAATTGCGGTCGCCGAACACGGCAACTCATCACGCCAGTCAGCCAGTCGAGCGGACAAAGGCGGAGCATTGCCTGCCGGAAACACACATTGAACGTTTGACATTGAACCAAGGAGTATTCCCAAATCATGCGGCCCAAGAAAGTAATCCTCTGCGTAGACGATAACGAACAAGAGCTTTCCGTACTCAAGTTCATGCTGGCAACCAACGGATACCGGGTGATTTCAGCCCCGAGCGGGCAGGAGGCGATCGGCATTTTTGCCGCGAACACGGTGGACCTGGTGCTGGCGGATTTCGCCATGCCGCAGATGGATGGATGTCAACTGGTAAGCCGGCTGAAGCAGATCGCTTCGCATGTGCCCATGATTCTGCTCGGCGACCCGCAGAAGATGGGCAGCGAGATGCACCCGGCCGATGCGCTGCTGGCGAAGAAGAGCTGCTCGGCTCAGGAACTGCTGGAGCGGATCAAGGTGATCAGCGCACGCAAGCGCGGCCCGCGCAAGGGCTCGATGCGCGTCTCCCAGGTGGAGTTGGCGGCAGCGTCTTAGAGACAGTTGTCAGTTTTAAGTTGTCAGTTGTCAGCGGCTAACATCTGTGAGCGACAGGGCTGCGGCCAGTCCTTGATGTTGGATCGACGTTCTTAGACACAGAGCTGACCGCTGATAGCCGAGAACCGACAACTTAGAACTTACAACTGAAAACTGTTCTTGACGATTGCTCCCGGCAGTGCTCATACTCACCAACTGAGCCCAGCCTGGCATAAGTTGGTCACGGCCAGCGGGAGTTGGTCTTTATGGATCTTGTTCTGGTTCGTCTTCTTTTTGTGGCCCTTCTTGCAGGGGTCTGTTATTTTCTTCATCCCTTCGGCCTGACAGGATGGGTGAGCGCGAGCGCGGGCGGCGCGGCAGCCGGCGCGGTGATCGTATTTGAACTGAGGGTGCGGGCGCTGAGCCTGCGACGGCTGATCGGCGCGGTATTCGGCAGCGTGCTGGGTATCTTTGGCGCGGCGCTGTTCTGCCTGGTGCTGCGCTCGGCTCCGCTGAATGGAAGCACTTCGGCGGTGCTGCAGATCTTTGTCCTGCTGCTGATGACTTATGTGGGTTTGCTGGTGGGCGCCACCAAGGGCGACCTGCTGAACCCCGCGGCGCTGGGCACTATCTTCTCCGGCGAAAAGCCCACCCGCAGGACTGCCAAGGTGCTTGACACCAGCGTCATCATCGACGGGCGCATTGCCGACATTGCCGAGGCCGGGTTTATTGACGGAACCATGGTGGTACCCGAGTTCGTGCTGCGCGAGTTGCAGATTGTGGCCGACTCGACCGATGGGTCCAAGAGGCAAAGGGGCCGGCGCGGCCTGGACATGCTGCAGCGCATGCAGTCGAATTCCAACATCCAGGTGCAGATTGTTTCCGACGACTTTCCCTCCATCCGCGAAGTGGATTTGAAGCTGCTGGAATTGGCCAAGAAGTGGGAAGCCAAGGTGGTGACCAACGACTTCAACCTGAACAAGGTGGCCCACCTGCATCACGTGGAAGTGCTGAACATCAACGACCTGGCCAATGCCCTGAAGCCGGTGGTGCTGCCGGGCGAGCGTATGAACGTGCTCATCCTGAAAGAAGGCAAGGAGTACAACCAGGGCGTGGGCTACCTGGACGACGGCACCATGGTGGTGGTGGATCACGCGCGCCGGCTGATCGGCAAGAGCGTGGATATCTCAGTGACCAGCGTGCTGCAAACCGCCAGCGGAAAGATGATCTTCGGCAAGATGGAAGAGAACGGCAAAGGCGGCGAAGCGCCGCGCCCCGGCCCCATAGAGATGGCCCACTAAGGACCTGCGGTGCGGCAGACGCTCGCTATCCGCTCGCACTGGCGTAGTGCTTCCCACCCATCCGGCCAAAACACGCTCGATGGATTGGGCACCCAGGATGGGGCAAACGGCACGCAAGCCCCCCGACTCCCCCCGTACTTTTTAGGGAAGTTACTCATTTTTATGGAGATAAGGGAGGGCTAGGGCTCCATCTCCATAAAAATAAGATGTTTACAGTCAAAGTACTTGAAATCATTGACTTACGTGACATTTCCTGGTTTCCGATTGCGTGCCGGCAGGCAGGCGAGCACAAGTGCTCTTGCTTTTGCGTGGACTCTGAAATGATTGTGCGCCGAATGGGGATAATTATCGGCAAGATTTTGGGATTTATTTTGAAGGGGTGGATTGTGGCGTGGGCAAAGGGCCCGGGCCTACAGCGGTTTCGATTCTGGTGCTTACAGAAGGATTGAGGCCAAGTGGCATTTTTCTCAAGAAAATGCCACCTCGCTTGACTTTCAAATGGCAACATGTGAATCGAAACCGCTCTAAAGGCCGGTGGTGTTGGGGCTCAGTTTCAGGGGCCTCGGAGGCCCCTGCTCCTTCCGTCCGCCTTACGGCGCATGAGGTCAGGCGGCTTTGACGGCAATCCGGGCGGAGCGCGAACTGGGCTTGGCCTTCACGAGAATTTCGATGTCCTGCCCGAGCGGAACCAGGAAGTGCATCAAGCGTTCGGCGGAGAAGCCTTCCAGCTTGTAGTTCAGGAGTGCGGAGACTTTAGGCTGGTTGATGCCGAGAACAACCGCAACTGCCGCCTGGGTGAGCCGGTGCCGTTCAACAATTCGGTTGAGAACCGCGCAGGGCCGGGCCTTGGTCTGAAGCTCCGCCGCATCGGGCAGCCCAAGGTCTGCGAAGACGTTGCCGCTGCTCTTGATGACTCGATCTGCCGCGATCTTACCCATGCTTCTGCAACTTGACGCCCTCAGTATTTCTGCACCGAGGGGTCGATTTCGTCGGACCAGGCGAGGATGCCGCCGGCGAGGTTGACCACGTCCCGATAGCCGGCTTGCTTGAGCAATTCGGCGATGCGCTGCGAGCGCGCGCCGCTGCGGCACTGCACCACGATCTCGCGATCGCGCGGGATTTCGGCCAGGCGATTGGGCACATCGTTCTGCGGAATCAGCGTTCCGCCGATTTGCGCGATCTGGTACTCGTAGGGTTCACGTACGTCGAGCAGGAACACGTCTTCGCCGGCGTCGCGCCGGGCCTTGAGGTCTTTGACCGATATTTGCGGGATTCCGTTCTTCACGATTCTTCCTTCACTTGTTGTCGGGGTTTCGGGCACAATGCCGCAGAAATGCTGGTAGTCGATGAGCGCTGTGACGGTGGGGTTTTCCCCGCACACCGGGCACTCGGGATTCTTGCGCAGCTTGAGCTCGCGGAAGCGCATGTTGAGCGCGTCCACCAGCAGCAGGCGGCCGATCAGCGGCTCGCCTTTGCCCAGAATCAGCTTGATGACTTCAGTGGCCTGAATCACGCCCACCAGGCCGGGGAGAATACCCAGCACTCCGCCCTCGGCGCAACTGGGCACCAGGCCCGGCGGTGGCGGCTCGGGATAGAGACAGCGGTAGCAGGGGCCGGTCTTGGTGGAAAAGACGCTGGCCTGGCCCTCAAAGCGGAAGATCGATCCGTAGGCGTTTGGTTTACCGAGCAGGACGCAGGCATCGTTGACCAGGTAGCGCGTGGGGAAATTATCCGTCCCATCGGCGACTATGTCGTAGTCCTTGATGATCTCAAGAGCGTTGGCGCTGGAGAGCATGGTGTCGTGCTTGACGATGTTGATCGACGGGTTGAGAGCCTTCAGCTTCTCTTCCGCCGAGTCCAACTTCTTGCGGCCAATGTCCTTGGTCGAGTGGATGATCTGGCGCTGCAAGTTGCTCGAGTCCACGACGTCGAAATCCACCAGGCCCAGCGTGCCGATGCCGGCCGCGGTCAGGTAAAGAGCCAGCGGCGAGCCCAGACCGCCGGTGCCCACACACAGGACGCGCGCGGCCTTCAGCTTCTGCTGGCCCTCCATGCCCACCTCGGGCAGGATCAGGTGGCGCGAGTAGCGGGAAAGGTCGTCGGTAGTCAGTTCAGGCAGCGCGGGTGGTTCGGTGATGGTTGGCATGTGTCCTTCTTCAGAGATCAGTTGTCAGAGATCAGTTGTCAGTTTTCAGCATGCGGCGAAAAAAGCGAACCTAGTTTAGCCCCAGGCGATGTAGCTCGGGATGAACCGCGCCGAAGGCGCGTCTGCCTGGACGGCCAGTCCCGGCTAGTCCGCCCCGCCGGCGATTGACGGGATGATCGAGAGCGTGTCGGCGGCGGTTACGGCGGTTGCTTCCTTCTCAGGCAGGTAGCGCACGTCTTCGTCGTTCAGATACAGGTTAACAAAAGCGCGCAGTTTACCTTCGGCGGTGAACAGGTGCTTGCGCAGGTCGGGATGCGCCTCGGTGAGCGCCAGGAGCACGGCGGCGACGGTGGGCGCGTCGATTTCGACGGCATCGTGGCCGCCCGCGTAGGGTCGCAGAGGTGTGGGGATAAAAACGGTCATGCGATTGGTTTTCCTCGCCTCAGATTATTTGATTCGATGGCGCCGAATTGGGTGCGGAGAGTTGAAGGTTGGTACGAACCGCAGGTCCTCCCCCTTCGGTCGCTCAGGGTGACAGCATTTTTACAGATTTCGATGCGATCAGATTGACCTGCGGTGAGGGTCAACAGCGCTCCGGCGAGACGGATTCACCGTCTACCAGAATCGTATCCTGTTCGAACCGCTTGTCTTCCTCGGTGGCGCCTTCCAGCCGGAAGGAATTGGTCACAGTCGCGTTGCCCTGCGCGACGGCGGTAATCACGTAGCTGCAGCCCAGCCAGTGGGCCTCCGCAAAGTCGGTGGACGACCATTGCGCGGGGTGATCGGGGTGGGAGTGGTAGAAGCCGGCGATGCCGAGACCCTGGCGGCGCGCCTCGCGCTCAATCTTCACCAGTTCCAAAGGCGAGATGTTGTAGCGATTGTGAGCCGAGTCGGTGCGTGTGTTGCCGGCGCGCACCGCGGCCTCCACCTGCCAGCCGTCGCCGGTGGCCTGCCCCAGCAGCGCGCCGCAGCACTCGTGGGGATAGGTTTCCTCGCCGTGGGCGCGGAGGGCCGCGTAGACCGCGCCGGTTATATGGAGTATGCCCATCCATCCTCCTCCCAGAATCGTTCGGACAGGTACTTGTCGGCGGAGTCGGGCAAGACTGTCACAATGACGGCTTCGCGCCCCGCCGCACTCTCCTCCATGGCAATCTGTACGCTGGCTACCACAGCCGCGGCAGCCGAGATGCCCACCAGCAGGCCTTCTTCGCGGGCCAGGCGCTTGACCATGGCGTAGGAAGCCTCGGTTTCCACTTCGAGCGAGCGGTCGGCCAGGTGCGGGTTGTAAATGGCGGGCACAATGGAGGTGGCCATGAACTTGAGCCCCTCCAGGCCGTGAAATGGTGAGTCCGGCTGGAAGCTGATGGCCTGAATGGCTGGATTGAGCTCCTTGAGCCGGCGTGTGGCGCCCATGAAGGTGCCGCTGGTGCCCAGGCCAGCCACAAAATGCGTGATCTGCCCCGCGGTCTGCTGCCAGATCTCCGGTCCGGTGGTGCGGTAGTGGGCCAGCCAGTTGGCGTCGTTCGAGTATTGGTCCGCGTAGTAAAAGCGATCCGGATCGTTCCCCGCCAGCTCGCGGGCCCGTCGTATCGCCCCATCTGAACCCCGATCTGGATCGGTCCAGTCCATCTGGGCTCCGTAGGCGCGCAGGATGCGCTTCCTTTCTGGCGAGACATTGGAAGGCATGGCCAGGTGCACCGGGAATCCCAAGGCCGCTCCCAGCATGGCAAAGGCGATGCCGGTATTGCCGCTGGAGGCGTCGAGCAGGGTCTTGCCGGGAACCAGCAGTCCGCGGGCGCGCGCATCCTGAACCATGGAGGCCGCCGCGCGATCCTTGACGCTGCCGCCGGGGTTGGCCCACTCGGCTTTGCCCAGCAGCGTGATGCCGGCCAGTGCGCGCACCGGCATCTCCAGCCGGACAAGCGGCGTGCTGCCGATGCGCTCGGGTAGAGACAGGCCGGGTTTGGCGCTAATCCGCTTGGTTTCCATTGAAAATTGCAGCCGGTGTTCCGGATATGCGAGATTGGAAGTGCAGGATGTTGCAATCCAACTCTATTTCATCATCCTCGCAGACTGGAACGACCCTATGAGCCGAAAATCCCGTAATCCGAACTTCGATCAGACGCTGGAGACCCTTCGCACCCATTCGTTCGATGTGCAACCAAGCACCGTAGTTGCTGGAGGTGTGCTGGTGAGCAAGCATGGGGCCGGCGCGGTGCTGGTTCCTGGCCAGCCGGCACGCAAGAACGCCGGCAACGTGAGCGAGGATGGCAGCGGGGCAGGGGACGAGGCGGGAATTTCACCGGCGGCGTTTGCCGAGCGGCCGGGAGCGCTGGTGAACGGGGAAGTGGCGCAGTTGCTCGACCGTGGCTACCAGAAGTTCATTAAGACTTCCAAATTTGAGTTGCCCGCTTCGGCCAGCCAATTGCAGGCGATTCACCTGTTCAGTGAGGAACTGAAGCAACTGACGGGCGCAATCAGCCTCTACAACGAGTCGCTGGGCACCACGAGCGACCTGTATGAGTACGACCGGCTGAAGGGGCGGGAAGCGGCGCAGCCGGCGCCTGCGACTCCCTGGGCACTGACCGCGGGCCACTGATTCCGTCAGAGATTCCAGTGGAATCAGGGATGGACGAGGAAGAAGGTCAGGAAGTTCCTGCAAGCCAAGGGCCCACAAGCCAAGGACCTGCAAGCCAGAGGCCGGCCAATGAGGGGGCCGAGCACCGCGCCCATCCTCGATTCGAGGTGCATGAAGACGCCTCGTTGCTGCTGGTGAGCCACGATTCCTGGCACCCCTGCCGGGTGGTCGACCTGAGCCTGGAAGGATGCCGGCTGTTGACCGGGGACCTGTTCCGGGCCGGCACGCAGAAACATGTGGAAGTCAGCTTCAGGATCAACGGCATCGCCTTCCGGCTGAGCGGCACAACCCAATGGACCGACGATCAACATGTGGTGGGGATACGGTTTTCCTACCCGACCCCGCGCCGCAGGGAGGAACTGGCGGAGGTATTGTGCGAGGTGGAGGCAGCCAACGCCGCACGGGCGCTCGAAGAGGCTCAGCGAGAGCTGGCTGAGCGCCAAGCCGCAGTCCAGATTCCAGAGGAGGTTCCAGAGGATGATCCGGCGGAGCAGTCTGCGGAGACGGCGGTTGGAGCTTGGGTTACGCCGGCTTCCGATCCAGCCATCCGAGCCCTGAAACGGTCAATGCGTTCAGAACCCGCGCCAGAGAACGTCGCGACGGCTACCCATGGGCGAAACCGCCGGGTGCATCCGCGCCATGAGGTCGACACCACGGCGCACATCTTCCTGATTCACATTGGCCGCGCAATCGAGGGGCGCATTCTGAACCTGAGCCTGGGAGGGTGCGGAATTCGCACGGACGAGACCTTTCCGCTGGGAATTTACACGCGGGTGGAGACGGAGTTTCATTTGAACGGAATGCCGTTTCGCCTCAGCGGGGTGATCCAGTTCATTGATGAACGGAACCTGGTGGGCATACGGTTCCTCGACCTCAGCGATCGCAAGCTGGAGCAGGTGGAGCGGCTGATGGTGGAGATGGAGATGCAATACACGAGTGAGGAAGCTGCAGGCATGGGTGCTTCAGCCGGGGAAGGCCAGGGCCTCTGAAGATTGCTCGGGCCCTGCCGCCCTCAAGTAAAGCGCAACTCTACAGGCCGCGTCGCCCGCTGATCAGGTTGAAGATCAGGATGATGACCGCGACAACGATCAGGATGTGGATGAAGCTGCCCGCGACGTGAAAGCTGAAGCCCAGAATCCACAGAATCAGCAGGATGACGAAGATTGTCCAGAGCATGAGAGGCCTCGATCAGGGCCGGGGCCGCAGGGAAACCCCAGGGTGGTTTCCATGCGGCCCCAGATTGTCCCTAGGGTTGGTTAGTTCGCTGCAACAGCCTGAGCCTTCGAGTCGCGTACCGCGTCGAGGAAGGCGTGCGCCACGTCCGGAACGGGAACTTCGCCTTCCAGGATGTGGCGTGTGGAGACGTCACGGCCGTAGATGGCTTCAGTCGAGTCGCTGTCGCGGCGAATGGCCGCGCCGGTCAGTGTGAGTCCGGCAAACAGGCCCTTGGCGCGCGAATAAGTCAGGACTTCGGTATTCATCTTCCAGTCGGTATCGGCAGAGGCGTGACGCCCCACCGGACCGGCTGCCGCTGAAGCGTCGCCGCCCAGCTCAAAGTTGCTGTTGATCAGGTGCTTCATCCCGTTTTCGTTCTGGATGATCATGACCAGGTCGATGCCTTCGATGCCGATCTGCAATCCCCAGCTTCCGCCGGTGATGGTAAAGAACGCCGGAGCGCTCCATCCATTGGCGGTGCGGCAGGTGGCAACGCCTCTGCCATTCTCGGCGCCAAATACAAAGCCGCCCTTGAGCATGTGGGGCACAACGGCGATGCACTTTGCGTGTTCCAGAACTTCTTCCGGAATGCCTCTGTCCGGCGCGGACATGATCTCGTGCAGGACTGCGCCCGCGTGATCAAGCCTGTCGGCGGTTGCTTCGCGGCCAGATCCTGCCCAGGCCACGCTCGTCATACTCACAATTGCCGCTAACGTCATCAGCTTCTTCATTGCGTTTCACCTTTTTCTACCCATGCGCAGCGTCAACTGCTGTATGCGCATTTGTGGCGCACAAGGTAGTTTTCACGTTAGCCGGATCGGGATGCGCAGTCTGAGCAAAATCGCTCTTGCAAAAACGGAGCCTCGGTGCTAGTTCGGGACGGCTGTTCGCCGTAGCGGTGGGGACTTGCGCATTCCGAGCGATTGAAATTTTCCCCAAAAAGTGAGCAAAATTGAACAGTTCAGAGCAGGACCGGGTGCGATGCTGTGTCAGCA
>Ga0302195_10004408_pt1 | contig 10884 bp, 12 predicted proteins | sample II_Bog_N1_2_FD_198778 | JGI IMG/M metagenome (GOLD analysis project Ga0302195, IMG submission 198778) | Peat permafrost microbial communities from Stordalen Mire near Abisko, Sweden - II_Bog_N1_2 | ecosystem: Environmental > Terrestrial > Soil > Wetlands > Peat | place: Sweden: Abisko...
GTGCGTGGGTTAATGCGCCGTGCATGGTTGTGGAACTGACTGCCCTCGCGCGATGGCGAACCTGGTTCATACTTTCCATTTTTGATAGTATCTCCGGGGCACAATCGCCGGCTTGCCCGCCGTCCCCCTGCCCCTTCATGCTGGTTTGGACGGGCCAACATCATTCAGACTGAGATTGGCGACACAGACCCGACGCGCCCGATCCGCGCTTTCCTCCCGAGCACCTTGCTTGCCTTCCTGCCGGGCTACGCCGCTCCCCAACCCGCCGGAACCGGCATCCCAAGCGCCCTCAATTGGCGCGCTGCCGCCGCAACCTGAGCCTCCCAACCGCCTGCACCCTCTGGTTTCCGCCTCTTAAATAAAGAGCCAGGGACTCCAGCCGGAAATTCCGTATCGCAAGCTGGCACCCGTAAAACGTAGGCGTTGCTGCTCTGCTGCGTGCGCCCGCCGGTCTCGCGCCCCCGAATTAGGCGCCGCGTCCAATCCAGGAAGCCGAACGCACGAAGCTGCTTGACCGCCTCGACGGCCGTGTCTTTGCAAACGCACGCCAGCGTTGCGATTGTCTCATAGCTGGGATCAAGCCGACCATCGGCGCCGAGCATGTCCACCAGCACCCGGCCGACCTCCGCCGCAGCGATGGTCAACCGGCCGGGCCGGCGCTGTAGGCGCACCTTGGCCTTGAACTGCGCCTTGCGCTCGCGGTCCAGCGGCACGCGCGGCCCGAAGCCGAAGATCGAATCCTTGTGGAATTTGGGCACGGGCGATCGTTCCTTGCTGTTGAGCAAGGCGCCGGCCTGGGTTCGGCCCCGTCATCAAGGCGAGCACCACCGCCCCCGGATAGGGGTTGATTTGGCGCCGGCGATGTCTGATGATCGTCCAACTGGTGGCGTTGGCGCTGATCGGTTTGCGGCCGATCGGATCATCTGTTGAAGGCGGAGGCGTCCCTTGTGGGCGCCTTTGCTGATTCTGGGCTGTTGAACTTCCTCGCGTCGAATCGCCGCGCTACGGCGCAGCACCTGCCAGCGTTGCATGCGACAGCATCCCGTGAAAAGGCCCCGGCGCCCCGGAGCGCGAAATAATCTCCGGCGGCGCCCTGATCGCGCCCCGGTTTGCCCCCGATAATTCGACCTATCGTGCATCACCGGCCCGTGAGCTATCGCCAGCGGCAGAATGTGGCTTGTTGAATTGTGAATCCGTGCGCTACACGAACCGTGCAAATAGGAATTGAAGCGTGGCGCGATCACAGCTTATCGCAGTGAGCAATTTGAAGGGCGGCACGGCCAAGACCACGCTGGCCGTCAACATCGCCAGCGCGCTGGCCGGTGATGCTGCGGTCGTGGTGGTCGACGCGGACGAACAGGGCACCGCTGCGGCCTGGGCGACGGCGGGCCACCTCCCGGTCAAGGTGGTGCCGATCGTGCTGCACGAAGGTGATGTCACCGGATGGATCGAGGCGGTGGTCGCGCTGAAGGCCGCGCATGACCTGGTGGTGGTCGACTGCCCTCCGAACCTGGGCGCCGTAGCACTGGCCGCGCTCACGCTCGCTGACCTGGTGGTGGTGCCAGTCACGGCCAGCGGTATGGATTTGAAGGCCACGGCGCGCGCGCTGGAGCTGGTGCAGCAGGCACGGCAGGCGCGACGGAGCGACAAGCCAGTCGTGTTGCTGGTGCCTTCTAAGGTGGATCGGCGCACTGCCAGCGGGCGCGAGGTCGAGGCGGTGCTGTCCGACTTCCGCGAGCCGGTCGCGCCGGCGGTGGCCCAGCGTGCCGCCCACGTTGACGCATTTTCGGCCGGTCAGTGGATCGGTGACTACGCGCCGCGCAGCGCCGCCCACGTCGATGTCGAGGCGGTCGCCGCTCTTGTTAAGAGGATGCTGAATAGATGACCAAGCGCGCTTCCCTCCGTTCCAATCTGCCCGCCGCTGCCGCGCAGGAAGCCGCTGAAGCCGTTGCTGCGGTGGCAGCGATCAGCAAGAGCCAGGACAACGCGCCGGTGGCAGCACCGTCCAGCTCGGACCGGCGCCCGATGACAAACAGCACCGTCCACCTTCCTGTCGACCTGTTGGACGCGCTGCGCCTCGCCGCTCAGCGGCGAGCCAGCCGACGGGCGCGTGCCGATGACAACGGGCGTGGCGGGCGGCCCAGCGTGTCAGAGATTGTGGTCGAGATGCTGGACAGACATCGTGATGAATTGGACCAAATGGACTAACGGAGCGGCATCGTAACGTCGTCTTGATCGCAATGAATTTGCTGGCAAATGCCAGCATTTTTTGCCTGCAACACACTGATAACAAATGCGAAATCTGAAGCTGCTGGCAAAACGCTGGCACGCGAACGATTTCAGATCGGGTAACCGGCTGAAACAACAGAGAAAATTGGCTTTTTCGGGAAGCACGCTAGTGCGTATGGTGTGCGAGAATCTTGCCTGTCCCTAGAAGGGCGACGGCGTCCATCCCTCCATGTGCAGCGGGCCATGGGTTGCGGGTCAGGGCATCCATCCGCGCTCTTTCTACCAGGGACGGCGGCCTCTATATGCCTAGGAATTGGCAGGCGCGGAGGATGTCCCGATGGACTGGAAGATCACGTTGAAAGACAGCGCAACCGGCGCCGAGCTGGCTAAAGAGGTTACGCCAACTCCGGATGAAGACGCGATTCTGAAGGTGTTCCGCGCGGCGCGGTCGGCGTCGGGAGGGGCGTTGCCGCCGTGGCAACTCGACGTGAGGCACGCCGATAACTAGTGCGGCTGCCATCCCTCCGCTCACGCGCGGTTCTGCGCTATCGCCAGCTTTGCGCTACCGCTGCGGCGGGCATCGAGGCGTGCCGTATAACGGCTGACCATCTCCGCCGTTTTCCATCCGCCGGCCTGCATCACCGCCGGGAGCTCGATGCCGACCTTCACCATATCCTGCGCCGCGCCCACGCGGCTGCTATGCCCGCTGATCCGCGCGGCCTCCTCGACGGTCAGGCCGGCGGCACGGGCCATACCCTTGAACACGCGGGCCACCTCTGCACCGTCGAGTGCATCACCGATCCGCCCGCCCTTGGGCACGGCGCGGAACAGGGCACCGTCGGTGATCTGCGCCGCTTCGATCCACGCCAGCACGTGCCGCACGGTGTCGGGCGCGAGGAACCGGACCATGCCGCGCCCGTCCTGGTCAGTCTTGGAACGGCGGATGGTGACTGTGCCGGCGCCGTCGGCGCCGATGTCCAGATCAGCGCGCAGCAGTGCGGCCATCTCGGACCGACGGCACAGCGTGTCATACGCGACGGCCAGCAGCGCCCTGTTGCGGAGGTCGCGCAGCGTGCCGCCGGCGGCCGCTATCATCCGGTCGACCAGCGCACGGTTGAGCGGCGCCGCCTGCACCTGGGCGCGGCCCTTGGTCCGGTGAAGTCGCTTCAGAGCGAGCTTTACCTCTTGCGTCTCGGTCGGGTTCGGCACCTGGGCCGCCCGGTGAAAAGTCGAGATGCTGGACACGTACCGCCGGACCGTCGCCGGCGCCTTGGTCTCACCCATGGCATCGACAAACCGCGCGACGGTGGCAGCCGCAGCCGGGAGCGACGGCAGGCCGGCGCCGATGCACCAGGCGGTGAATACCGCGGTGTCGGCACGGAGTGCCCGCTCCGTGTTCGATGCGAAAGCACCGCGAGCGTGCTCCGCGTGGTGCGCCAGGTTGGCGAGGATGCCCGGTTCGGTCAGCGCCACCGCCGAACCCGTCGTTACCGTCACCAGAGCGTTCATGTCTCGAATCCCTTTAACCATGAATCGTGAATTCATATATCCACCGATAATTCAGAGGAAAAACATCCAGCACAGCTGGCTGATGCGCTGCGCATCGCCATCGACGCCAACATCCTGGCGCATGATGTCTTGAATGGATTTTACGGTCGTGCGGGCGGACATGGGCTAAGCGACTTCCTCGTAAATGGCCCTGACCCAACATTCATGTCACCAAGTGCAAAGTAGCGGGTGCCCCTGGATCGTCAGATACCGTGCAGCGGTAAGCGGGCTGTGAGGCATGCCGACGTAGACGGCTCGAGAGGCAGGCGGGCGACCCTTCAGTCCATCAGGGGTCTAAAATTTGCTCGTGCTCACGTCCTGAATAGTTTTGTCGGAGACCGGGATTCGGTTGCGTTTTACGATGTCAGCGACTGTGTTTTTGCTCAGGCCGACTTCGCGTCCCACCAGGCGATAACTGCGACCCTCCGCAATTAGAGCAAGCACTTTGGGTGTAAGCCTATCCGACTTTGGCCGTTGCCCGTAATGGCGGCCAAGCTGTTTGCCGCGCGCCTTGGCGGCGGCAATACCAGAACGAATACGATCCTGGATCAGCTCGCGTTCGAACTCGGCGATCCCGGCCAGGACTGTCGCAATCATCCGCCCATGCGGTGATGAAAGATCAAACGCCATTCCATTGAGCGCGATCACTGACACGCGTCGCGCCTCCAGCTCCTTCAAGGTCGCCAACAGGTCCGTCGTACTGCGCCCCCATCGCGACAGCTCCGTCACCAATACCGCGTCGATGTGTCGCCCTTGGGCAAGGGCCATCACACGCCGCCGCTCGGCCCGATCCAGTTTTACGCCAGATCCCGTCTCCTTGAAGGTACCGACAATCTGATAACCGGAGCGCTCTGCGAACGCCGCCAGATCGCGCTCCTGACGCGCGCAGGACTGATCGCCAGTCGAAACGCGGCAGTAGATAGCGACGCGCTGTCCCAATTGAACTCATCCCGCTGGACGCCTCGTAACCCCTTGTTCCTGTTGGGGCACGAACCGTAGCAATCAGCCTATAGCTTAACTGGGACAGAAAAGCACGAGGAAGACAACCATGCGTGTCGAAATGGCTGGCGAGGATGTTGACGACCGCTGGGTATTGAATGCGTCGGATCGCGCGTTGCTCGGCAACAAGACCGGCGTCACACGACTGGGCTTCGCCATTCTGCTCAAGATGTTCCAGATTGATGGTCGGTTTCCGTATCTATAGCGGATCGCAATCATCGGCGGCTCGGATCGCAATAGATGGCGGGCCGTGCCCACGCTCATTGCAACGGACCTGAGGGGTCCGACCCACAATCATCGCAACTGGGCCCACATTGTCTGCAACTGGGATCGCAATCATCGGGTCCGTGCCCACGCTGATTGCACGGGACGGCGGTCTGGGGTGGGCAGGAAAACGACCGGTTTGCTGCCCTGCCATCGAACCGTTCCAAAAACGGCTTGGCAGGCCCATATCTCGGGCATAAAACCCGGTTAGAGTATCTACGATCAAATTCGTCTTTCCTGCACGGGTTTCCTGCCCATTGAGGAGCAGCATGCTGATCGGCTATGGGCGGGTCTCGACCGATGACCAGAACCTCGACCTGCAGCGAGACGCTCTGCGCGCGGCCGGCTGTGAGAAAATCTACGAGGACCGGATGAGCGGCGCGAAGGCAGCGCGGCCGGGACTCACCCTGGCACTGGAGGTGGCGCGCGCCGGCGACGTGCTGACGGTGTGGCGGCTCGACCGGCTGGGGCGGTCGCTGCACGATCTGATCCTGCTTGGCCGGAAGCTCGACGAAATGGGCATCGGGCTGATGAGCGTGCAGGAAAGAATCGACACCAGTTCCAGCGGCGGCAGGCTGGTGTTCCACATGTTCGGCGCCCTGGCCGAATTCGAACGCAATCTGGTCCGCGAGCGAACGCAGGCCGGACTGAACGCTGCCCGCGCGCGCGGGCGCAAGGGCGGACGCCCGAAGGTTCTGGAACCCGCCAAACGCCAGCTTGTGGTCAAGCTCTATGCGGAGAAGAAGCACACGATCGTCGAGATCTGCCGGATGATGGGGATCTCGAAGCCAACGCTCTACAACTATCTCGCCGAAGCCAGCGCGTGACATGCGGCGCCGGCGTCCCTCCGACGAGACGCTGGTGACGCTGCGGGGAAGACTGGAGGACCTGCCGGCGCGCTCACCTGAGCGGCAGCGCTTGCTGCTCGGGTGCGCCGACCTCCACGGCGTGTCGATCGCCACGATCTATCGAGCCCTGCGCGAGCAGTTTCGTCCACGGTCGCTGCATCGGCGCGATCGGGGGCACCCGCGCAAGCTGTCCCAGCAGGAGATGGAACGGTTCTGCGAACTGGTCGCGGCGATGAAGCTGCGCACCACAAACCTGAAGAACCGGCACCTTTCCACCGGACGTGCCATCGAGTTGCTGGTCGAGCACGGCATCGAGACCCCGGACGGCCTGGTGCGGGCGCCGCCTGGCCTGCTCACCCGAACCACGGTGAACCGTTATCTGCGGTACTGGGGACTGGACGACGAGCGCATGGGTCGGCCGCCACCGGCGCGGCGATTCCAGGCCGAGCACTCCAATGATTGCTGGCAGTTCGATCTCTCGCCATCGGACCTGAAGCATGTGCCGGCGCCGCTCTGGATCGAAGCCGGCCGAGGTCCGCCGACCCTGATGCTGTTCAGCGTCGTCGATGACCGCAGCGGTGTCGCCTACCAGGAATACCGCTGCGTCTACGGCGAGGATGTCGCCGCCGCGCTGCGCTTCCTGTTCAACGCCATGGCACCCAAGGACGAGCCCGGCCTTGTGCTGCAGGGCATCCCGGCGATGCTCTATCTCGACAACGGCCCAGTCACGAAGTCCGCCACGTTCCGCCGCGTGATGGCGCAACTCGGTGTCGATGTGCGCACCCACATGCCGCGCGGTTCGGATGGGCGGCGGGTGACTGCGCGGTCGAAGGGCAAGGTCGAGCGGCCGTTCCGGACCGTCAAGGAAGCGCACGAGACGCTCTATCATTTCCATACGCCGCAGAACGAGGCGGAAGCCAATCTTTGGCTGCGCAATTACCTGGTTCGCTACAACGCCCAGCCGCACCGGTCAGAGCCGCGTTCGCGGGCCGAGGATTGGTCGTCCAGCCTGCCGGAACCCGGCCTGCGGGCGATGTGCGCCTGGGAACGGTTCCGCACCTTCGCGCGTGAGCCAGAGCGCCGACGAGTGGGCGTCGATGCCAGGGTCACGGTGGATGGCGTCAGCTACGAAGTCGATTCGTCGTTGGCTGGTGAGATGGTGACGCTGTGGTGGGGGTTGTTCGATCACGAACTGTTCGTCGAGCATGAGGACCAGCGCTTCGGCCCCTTCGGACCGATCGACGGGCCGATCCCGCTGCATCACTACCGCAGTTTCCGCAAATCCACGGTCGATGAACGCATCGACCGGATCGAGATGCTGGCCAGCACACTGGGCCTGCCGCGTGCGGCGCTGGAGGGGCCAGTGCCAATACCGGCGCGGCCTGTCGCCATTCCGGCCACGGTGCCGTTCAATGACCCCGACCCGTTCCAGGAACTACGCTTCCCCAGCATCCTCGCCGCCAAGCTCGCGATCGCCGACTATCTCGGCCGTCCCCTGGCGAAACTGGCGGCAGATGACCTCGGCTACATCGAGGCGCTGCTCAAGGAGACGCTGGAGCGGCGCACCATCATCACCTGCGTGCGGGGCTATTTCCGCGACCGTGCGCAGCGAGGACAGCAAGAGGACGGCGAGCATGCGCGCTGAGGTGCTGGAATTCTACGGCCTGAAGCGCTCGCCGCGCGCCGTCGGTTTCTACGAGACGGCCCATCATCGACAGCTTCTGCAGGACATCAAGCAGGCGGTCTATGACGGTGACCTGGTTGCCCTGTGCGGCGTGGTCGGCGCTGGCAAGACCGTGACGCTGCGCCGGTTGCAGGAACTTCTGGCGCGCGAGAATCGCGTTATCGTGTCGAAATCGATCTCGGTCGAGAAAAGTCGCGTGACGTTGGGAACACTGATCACCGCGCTGTTCTGCGACCTCTCCACCGACAAGGAGTTGAAGATCCCGAAGCAGAGCGAATTGCGCGACCGGGAGTTGCTCAACCTTGTTCGAAAACGCAAGAAGCCGATTGTCCTGATGGTCGATGAGGCGCACGACCTACATCACTACACGCTCACCGGCCTGAAGCGCCTGATCGAGATGGTGGCGGACGGCGATGGCAAGCTCTCCGTGCTGCTGGCCGGACATCCGAAGCTGCGTCGCGACCTGCGCAGTCCAACCATGGAGGAGATCGGCTATCGTACCGCGGTCTTCTCGTTGGAAGGGGTCACCGGCAGCCAGCGCGAGTACATCGAGTGGATGCTGACCACCTGTGCGGCCGACAAGGTGAAGGTCGACGCCATTCTCGATCCGGCAGCCGTGGACCTGTTGGCATCACGACTCCGCACGCCGCTACAAATCGAGCAACACCTGACGCTGGCACTCGAGACCGGATACCAGGCCAGCGAGAAGCCAGTCGGCGAGGCGATCGTCGACTCCGTGCTGTCCAAGCAGATCGACGACCTGGAGCCGACGCTGACCCGGCATGGCTACACGGCGAAGATGCTGACCGACATGTTGGGCACGAAACCCGGTGAGATAAGGGCTCTGTTCAAGCAGACGATCGAGCCAGACCGCGCGCGGGAATTGAAGGAGCAAATGCTGGCCGCCGGGCTACCGGTCTGACGCATGGGCCCGAAACCGGTCGTTTTCCTGCCCACCCCAGACCGCCGTCCCGTGCAATCAGCGTGGGCACGGACCCGATGATTGCGATCCCAGTTGCAGACAATGTGGGCCCAGTTGCGATGATTGTGGGTCGGACCCCTCAGGTCCGTTGCAATGAGCGTGGGCACGGCCCGCCATCTATTGCGATCCGAGCCGCCGATGATTGCGATCCGCTATATGTACCTGGCGGCAACGCGGCCGGCATTGTTCGCCGGCATGCCTCTTCCGGTCGCGGGGGCATTCCTGATGCTGGCCGGGTTCGTCATCGTGATCCTGCAGAACCCGCTGTACGAGATGGTCATGCTGCCCTTGTGGTTCGGCGCGCAGGTGGTCGTCTCCCGCGACTACAACGCCGTCAACGTCGTCTATCTCTATCTCCTGACGGCGGCGCGCGGGGTCGATGGCGCGGCCTGGGGAGGGGCATCAGTCAGCCCCAACCCGATCCGGGTGCCGGCGCGCGGCCGGGGGATGATCTGATGCTCGGCGACAGCGGCGCCAGCGAACGGTCAGGCGAAATCTATCTGCCCTATGTCGGGCACCTCGCCGATCAGGCGGTCCTCCTGCGGGACGGCTCGGTGATGGCGATGGGCCATGTCGGCGGCATGGCCTTCGAGCTGGAGGAGCCGGAGATGCGCAATGCGCGTCTGCGCAACCTCAACACGCTGTTCCGCAACATCGCGGACGACAACGTGAACGTCTGCACGCACCTGATCCGTCACCCCGACGTCCCGGAGCTGCCAAAAGCCGCGTTCCGGTCCGGCTTCGCAGCCGGACTCGACCGGACCTATCGCAGTCGCGTGCTGAACGGCCGGCTGTTCCGCAACGACTACTTCTTTTCGCTGATCGTCACCCCACGCAATCTTCTCGGCAAGGCCGGCAGCAAAATCGCGCGGTTTCGCAAAGGCCCGGCGTCAGATGGCGACGCCGGCGTTGTGCGGACCCTGGAAGACCTCTGGCACGTTCTGGCGAACGGCCTGGAAGACTATGGCATCCGCCGCCTCGGCCTCCGCGAGAAGGGCGAGGTGGTGTTCACCGAGATCGGCGAAGCGCTACGCCTGATCATCACCTGCCGCTGGATGCCCGTGCCGGTCGTGAGCGGGTCGCTCGGGGCGTCGATCTACACGGACCGGGTCATTTGCGGGAAACGCGGCTTCGAAATCCGCGCTCCCGGTGAAAGCTATGTCGGGACGATCTTCTCGTTCCGGGAATACCCGGCCAGGACGCGGCCGGGAATGCTCAACACCCTGCTCAGCGCCGAGTTCCCGCTGGTGCTGAGCCAGTCCTATTCCTTCCTGACCCGCGCGCAGGCGCATGGCCGTCTGGCGATGAAGTCGAGCCAGATGTCGAGCGCCGGGGACAAGGCGCTGAGCCAGATCGAGGGGCTGGTGGAGGCGGAGGATGCCCTGGCGTCCAACGAGTTCGTCATGGGGTCGCACCACCTGAGCCTGGCCGTCTATGCCGACGATCTGAAGCAGCTCGGCGACCGGGGCGCGCGGGCGCGGGCCCGGCTCACCGATACCGGCTCGGTCGTGGTGCAGGAAGGCATCGGGATGGAGGCGGCCTTCTGGTCGCAGCTTCCCGGCAACATCGAGTGGCGCACCCGGCCGGGGGCGATCAACTCGCGCAACTTCGCCGGGTTTTCCAGCCTGGACAATTTCCCCGCGGGCAAGGCCGAAGGCCATTGGGGGCCGGCGCTCGCCAGGTTCCGCACCGATGGCGGCACGCCCTATGATTACGTGCCGCACGTCGACGACGTGGGCATGACGGCGATCTTCGGCCCGATCGGCTCAGGCAAGACCACGCTCCTCATGTTCCTGCTGGCAATGCTCGAACAGTCCATGGTCGAACGCGGCGGGGCGGTGATCTTCTTCGACAAGGACCGCGGTGGCGAGCTGCTGGTCCGCGCGACAGGCGGCACCTACCTCGTGCTGCGCCGTGGCGAGCCGAGCGGCCTGGCGCCGCTGCGCGGGCTGACCGACACGCCGGCCGCGCGCGACTTCCTGCGGGAGTGGGTGACCGGCCTGATCGAGGGGGACGGGAAGGGGAGCATCTCGTCGGAGGAGGCGCGCCGCCTGGAGCGCGGCATCGCCCGCCAGCTTTCCTATGAGCCGGACATGCGGTCGCTGGCCGGGTTGCGCGAGTTCCTCCTGCACGGCCCGGCCGAGGGCGCCGGCGCCCGCCTGGAACGCTGGTGCCGTGGCAAGGCGCTCGGCTGGGCGTTCGACGGCGGCGTCGATGAGGTGCGGCTTGAGGCGTCGATCATCGGCTTCGACATGACCCATCTGCTTGACTACGAGGAGGTCTGCGCGCCGGCCGCCGCCTACCTGCTGCATCGCGTCGGGTCGGTGGTG
>Ga0302195_10004410_pt1 | contig 10879 bp, 8 predicted proteins | sample II_Bog_N1_2_FD_198778 | JGI IMG/M metagenome (GOLD analysis project Ga0302195, IMG submission 198778) | Peat permafrost microbial communities from Stordalen Mire near Abisko, Sweden - II_Bog_N1_2 | ecosystem: Environmental > Terrestrial > Soil > Wetlands > Peat | place: Sweden: Abisko, Stordalen...
ACGATCTTGCTGGACGCGAGTAACTCGATGCAGTTTGGTTCGCATAAGGTCAACAAGATGGATTATGCGCGCTATCTGGCGGCGTCGCTGTTCTATCTGGCGATCCACGGGCAGCGCGATGCGGCGGGGTTGCTCACGTTCGACGACGAGATTCGCAATTTTATTCGGCCTTCGACCCGGCAGGGGCAGTTGCCTCGTTTGCTGGCGGGGCTGGAACAGGCTGAACCGCGCGCACGTACGGATTTCGCCAAGCCGATGCGGTATTTTCCGGAGTTCCTGAAGCGGCGCGGGATGGTGCTGATCGTTTCCGATTTCTGGGAATCGCCCGAGAAGCTGATTCAGGAGATCGAGCCGCTGCGTTTCCATGGCAACGAAGTGGTGTTGTTCCACATTCTGGACCCGGAAGATGTGCGGCCGAAGATGAACGGTCCGGCGATTCTGGTGGACATGGAAACGAACGCGGAGCTTGAAGTCACGCCCGATTACGCGAAGACGGAGTATCGGGAAAAGGTGCAGGCGCATCTGACGCAACTGCGCGATCGGGCGCTGGGCGCAGGCCTGGGCTACTGCCTGCTGATGACGGATCGTCCGCTCGACGATGCGCTGCGCGAATACCTGACGCTGCGCGGAGGGCGGCAGTAGATGGGACTTTTCGCGCCCTGGTTTCTGGCTGGTCTGGTGGGGCTGGGACTGCCGGTCTACCTGCACCTGCTGAAGCGGCAGACGATGAAGCCGAAGCCCGTCAGTTCGCTGATGTTCTTCGAATCGCGGACTCAGAGTTCCACACGCCACCGGCGCTTGCGATATTTGCTGCTGATGGCGCTGCGTTTGCTGGTGCTGTTGCTGCTGATTCTGGCTTTCGCCAATCCGTTTGTGAATCGCGATTCGGCTGCGCTGGCGAGTAACAGACTGGTGCTGCTGGTGATCGATAATTCGTTCAGCATGCGCGCGGGAACGCGGCTGAGCGATGCCAAAGATCAGGCAATGAGCGTGCTGGCAGCGAAAGGCGCGGCGCGCGCGCAGGTGGCCTCGTTCGGTTCGCAGCTTCGATTGATGACGCAGCCGGTTGAAGATCAGGCGGCACTGCGCGCGGCTGTGCAGGCCATTCAGCCGGGCGATGAACACGGAAACTTCGGCGAACTCTCGCGCGCGGTGCGCGGGATAGCGGAATCGGTGCATATGCCGATTGAATTTCATGTATTCAGCGATATGCAGCGCGGCGATCTGGCGGCCACGTTCACCGATATGGCGCTGCCGGATAACGTGAAGCTGGTGACGCATGCGGTGGTGACGAAGGCGCAACCGAATTGGACTGTGGAATCGGTGGACGCGCCCGGACAGGTATGGGGTAAGGACGCTAAGCCGGTTCATGTTCAGGCGGTGATTGCGGGGTATGGCACGCCTGCGGCGCAGCGCACGGTGTCGCTTGTGGTGAACGATAAAGTTACGGCGACAAAGACCGTTGCGGTGCCTGCGAACGGGCGCGTGTCGGTCGACTTCCCCTCGCTCGAAGTGCCGTATGGGTTTAGCCGCTGCGAAGTGAAGATCGATTCCGCCGATGGTTTTGCGGCCGACGACCTGCGCCGCTTTGCGATTGAGCGTTCCGATCCGCAGAAGGTTTTGCTGGTGCATAATTACGGGGACAATCGTTCGCCGCTTTATATCGGCGCCGCGCTGGGCGCGGCTGCGCAATCGGCGTTCATTGTGGAATCGATCAGCGTGAATGAAGCGGCCGATCGCAAGCCTTCGAATTACGCTTTCATCATTCTTTCGGACCTGAATGCGCTGCCGCAGTTGCTGGAGAATTCGCTCACAGGGTACGTGAAAGCGGGCGGCAGTCTGCTGATCACGGCCGGGACGACGACTGGGGGACGCACGCAGATCCCGATTTTCGGCGCGCATGTTATCGAAACGCGAGATTATACGCGGAGCCCGGAACGGTTTATGGGGGTGGGCGAGTTCGATTCGTCGTATCCGGCGGTGGCGAAGGCAGATGGGTGGCCGGGTGTGAAGTTTTTCTACGCGCTCAATGTGGACCCGGGGACGGGCGCCGATGCTGCGCGCGTGATTGTGCGGCTGAGCGATCAGACGCCGCTGCTGCTCGATAAGCGCATCGGCGAAGGGCGCGTGGTGCTGCTGACTTCCGGGCTGGATAATCTGACCAACGATTTTCCGCTGCATCCGGCGTTTGTGCCGTTCATTGAGCAGACGGCGCGGTACCTGGCGGGCAGCGAACGGCAGGGCGGCGCACGCACGGTGGACGCGTTTCTGGAACTGCGCAATGCGCGGGAGCAGGGACAGGGCGTCGAGGTCACCGATCCGGAAGGCAAGCGACCACTCACGCTGAGCGAGGCGGCATCGGCACAATCGTTCCAGTTGACGGAGGCCGGGTATTACCAGTTGCGGCTGGCGAATGGACGGCAGAACGAAGTGGGGGTGAATCCCGATCCGAAGGAGTCGAATCTGGATGTAATTCCGGAGGATGTGCTGAGTTTGTGGCAGGGCAAGGGCGGGTCCAGTTCGGAGGCTGCGGCTGGGCCGGTTGCGCCACATACGACGCCGGAGAGTTTCTGGTGGTGGGTGATGCTGCTGGTTTTGTGCGCGGCGGTGGCGGAATCGGTGCTGGCGAGCCGGTATTTGGGGACTCAGCGGGAAGAGTAGTTGGGTGGCTGCGGAGTCGAAAATGAGGAATAAAGCCAATTTGCGGTTAAGTGTTTCTGTTTCAGTGGCGTAGGGGTATTTTTTGAGTGTATTTCCGGGGATTGTGGATGGAGCAGTTTCCTGGATAAATCGGGGGTTGGAGGCGAGATTTTGTCCATGGATTTGGGCTCCTGATCGGAAGCTACCACGGGTAAGTTCGGTGGCTGCGGGCCGGATTTCGTAAGTCATTGAGCGGAAGGCAAATCGAGGCGCAAGATCGACAGCACTCGCGGATTGGGCCTCACCACGATAGTCTGAGAGGAGGAGCGCAGAACATGGCAAGTCTGGATTGGTCACAGTGTCCCGCGGTGGAGAGCGTTCCTGGCAAGCTGAGCGGCGCGTGGGTGCTGCGTGGAACGCGCATGCCGGTGACGGCGATTCTCGAAATATCGAAGCCGGGGCCAACGACCTCATGGATTGGTCTGATGGACTGGACCGCGAGCAGGTCAACGCGGTGATTGAATTCGCGGCCCGCAGTCTGGACAGCGCGCCAGTCCTGACGCCGTAAAAATGCGGGCTTCTTTTGGGCTACCTGAATTACCCTCATGAAAAGACTTGTTAGTTCTTCGTCGGCGTCCGATCGACGTGGTCGATGATGATGACGTCGACGGAAACCGCCTTCACTTTTTGGAGCTTAAGGCCGAGTTGCTGAGTGACGGCATCGAAAATGTTGGGGGCAGCGACGCCTGAGTCCTCACCGACCGTACCGGGCGTGCCCGCTATTGGGCCCGCGAATTCGAGATGGATTTCATAGATTCCATCGAGCCCCGTCTTGTCCACTAAGCGGGCCTCCGGAGCCCCAAATCCCGTATTGCCAGCGGACCAGGTAATAAAGGGGCCTAAACCCTTTGCGAACGGCGGCAGAGATCCCGGTAGCTCATCCTCATGACGCCGGGCGGAGACATGGCGATCATCAAACCCGGTTTGCCATCTGCCGGAAGCTTCGGAAACCGATTCGAACTGGCATCCTGGATGCGAATCGGGCTTGTGGGATCGGAGATCTCGCGCGAATCATTCGGGGCGCCGGCTCTCTTCAATTTCGATCCTCCCTTTGCCACCATAAGTTCGTAGCCGGGTCTACTCTGCGCTTCGTGGTGAATGGCCAGGTGGAAGCGGTCGGTCAGGAGGTTGCGCAGCATACCGCAGTACTGCTCCTTCGTTGTGGTCTTTGACATGGTAGCGGTTATTGCGAAGCCGTCGTTCAGGCCGTCGTCGATCCATTGCGGGCCGCCGGAGAGCTGATCGCGCTTCAAATCGTACGCGAGCATAACAAGAGTAGAAATGGGCATGCGGGGCATCGTCACGCGGCCGGGATCGCTGGTTCCGGGACCGCCTTTAACCTCACCCATGCCTCCCATGATCACAGGGCCCGCAGGCTTGACGGAGGCGGCGACGAATTCGGCTTTCGCGGCTGGGGGCGAAACGGCCGCACACGTCGGGGCAGACGACCGCGTTGGTGAAAACGGGGGTGGTGGCGGGGGCGGAGGTACCTGGGCGCGGGCAAAAACAACGCTCGCCAGCAGGAGTAAAGGAACTATCGTCGGTCTGAGAGCACTGTTGGGGAATCGGCAAGGGCTCATGGTTGGCCGACACTGTAGCGCAAATTGTCCGCTTTCGCCGTCGCCGAACCGGATGGCAGGCGGGGCGCTTCGAGCTCTGCGCCGTCGCTGTAAACGCCAATTGCGGGTTTTATCCGCCTGGCGCGGTTCAGCCTTTAGAGCCAATCCCCACCAAAACGGGCGTGATTTCCGGCCCGCACGCTTTCACATATTGGCTTACATACATTGGCACACCCGCCCACAAAATGTGCGTTATCCTTTAGCTATCAAGTCGGCACCTGAGCCGGCACCCCGGTCGGAGGTTCAATGAATCTGCGCGAACAGCTTCACGCATACATAACGGAACTGGAAAAGCGCCTGCGATGGAGCGCCGTTCTGCGGGGGCTGGCGATTCTGGCCGCGACCGCGCTGCTGGCCACTCTGGCGCTGGTCATGATCGCGAATGCGCTGGCGTTTTCGCATGGCAGCGTGACCGCGTCGCGATTTGCGCTGATTCTGATTCTGGCCGTTGCCGCAACTGCGGGTCTCGCCTGGCCGATGCGCAGGCTGACGCGCCGTCGCGCCATTGAAACCGCGGAAGCCACTTTCCCGCAATTCCAGGAACGCCTGACCACGTTTACCGAACGCGATGGACAGGATCCCTTTATCGAACTTCTCGCCGGGGACACGCTCGAAGTGGCTAAATTCGCTGAACCGAAGGAAATGGTCAGCGATGGCCGGCTCTGGATCTCGCTTGGCGCGGCGGTGGGCGCGTGCGCGCTGCTGGTTTGGATGATTGCCGCCGGGCCCGGATATATGGGGTATGGCGCTTCGCTGCTGTGGACCGGTTTTCATGCGGACAAGCCTTCGATTTACGATTTGCGCGTGATGCCGGGCGACGCCGTGGTGCGCCGCCATGCCGACCAGCTGGTATCGGCGATTCCGGTGGGGCTGCAATCGCCGTCGGTAAAGTTATACGCGCACTTTCAGGGCGCAGGCAAATGGGAAGAGATTGCCATGCAGCCCAAAGCTGCCGGCAATTTCGCGGGCGGGTATCAGTTTATCTTCGCCGGCCTGCCGGAGAGCGTGGAGTATTACGTGACCGCCGGGGCGATGACTTCGAAGCACTTCAATATCCGGGTGACGGATTTGCCCGCTGTGAAGCAGATCAAGGTCACCTATCATTATCCGAAATGGACCGGCATGCAGCCTGAGGTGGAAGAACGCGGCGGCGATCTGCGCGCTGTCAGCGGGACAGAAGCGGAGTTGCAGGTGGTGACCGATCGTCCGCTGCCGGGCGGGCAAATCCAGTTGGATAACGGGCAGAAGATTCAGTTGGCGGGCGGCGAGAACAATACTTATCGCGGGACCGTCAAGATGGATCAGGATGGCGTCTATCACGTGGCGGGCGTGGAGGCGGGACAGCCCGTGCGCGTCAGCGAAGATTTCTTCATTGAAGCGCGCAAGGCGAATCCGCCGCAGATTGCGCTGGTGCGTCCGGGGCGCGGCGATTTTCATGCGAGCCCGATCGATGAAGTGACGATTGCCGCCAAGGCTACCGATGAGTACGGCCTGAACGGCGTCACGCTGCATTATTCCGTGAATGGCGGGCCGGATGTTCCCGTGGACCTTTTGAAGCAGAAGGGCGCGAAGGAAGCCGACGGCTCGACCACGATTTCGCTGGAGGATTTTAAGCTGGTGCCGGGCGATGTGGTGAGCGTTTATGCGACCGCGAAAGATGCCAATGCGGAAGCGCATACGGATATGATTTTCATCCAGGCGGATCCGTTTGAACGCGAGTTTTCGCAATCGCAGGGCGGCGGGGGTGGTGGCGGAGGCGGCGGGGGTGGTGGCCGCGGAGACCAGTCCGGGCAAATCTCGCAGCGGGAGAAGGAGATCATCTCCCAGACCTTCAAACAGCAGAGCGATAAGAATGCGACGGCGCAGCAGGGCGCGGATATTGCCAAACTGCTCTCGCAATCGCAGGCGACGCTGCACGATCAGGCGATGAAGCTTTCCGAGCGCCTGGAGGCACGCGAACTGACGGACGAAAATGAGGCCATCAGCGATTTCCAGAAGGATATGATTTCGGCATCGCAGGCGATGTCTCCGGCGTCCCAGCAATTGAAACAGCAGCAGTGGAAAGACGCAGTTCCGAATGAGCAGAAGGCTTTGCAATTCCTGCTGCGCGCGGAGGCGACGTTCCGGAAGATTCAGGTGGCGTTTGGAGCGCGCGGAGGCGGAGGCGGCGGTGGCGGAGGCGGTGGTGGCGCGGCCCGCGATCTGGCGGCGCTGCTCGATCTGGAGCTGGACACCGAAAAGAACCAGTACGAAACCCAGCAGGGCGCGAAGGGCACCAGCACGGCGGAGCAGAAGGCGCAGGAAGTGGATGATGTTCTCAAGAAGCTGGATGAGCTCGCTAAGCGCGAAGAAGGCCTGGCTCAGCAGCAACGCAGCGGCACACAGACGGCCGAACAGAAGTGGCAGCAGGAGATGTTGCAGCGCGAGGCGGAGCAGCTGAAGCAACAGATGGAGCAACAGCTGGCGCAGAATTCGCAACAAGGACAACAGGGACAACAGGGTCCACAAGGACAGCAAGGCCAACAGGCCAGCGGGCAAGCGGGACGCGGCGGACAGTCTGGCAGTGCATCCGGCCGCAGCGGAGGCCAGGCGGGCGGGCAACAGTCGCCCGAACAGGCGGCCGATAACCGGCAGCAAGCCGCCCAGCAGGCGCTCGACCGCCTGAAACAAGCCACTGACGATATGAAGCGCGCGGCATCGCAGAATTCCAGCGCGGCGGATTCGCGTCGCGCGGCGGATCGTTTGCGCGAAGCGACAGATCTGTTGGGCGGGGCGCAGCAGCAGGATGCCTCGGGCCGGCTGAATTCGATGGCGCAGACGGCGGAACAGCTGGCTCAGCGCCAGAAACAACAGGCGGATTATGTTCGCAGCCTGATGGCGCAGCAGAACGCCGCCAAGGCTGCCGGTCAGCAGCCGAAGGGTCCAACGCCCCAGGAAATCGATAAGCTGATTAACGATCGTCAGCAGGTGACCGACGATCTTTCGCGTCTCACGCAGCAGATACGGACGGCGGCGCGCGAACTGGCGCCCACACAGCCGGGGGCCTCGACGAAACTTCGCACTGCGTTGGATGGCGTGGATGAAAATGATCTCGGAACCAGGCTGCAACGGAGTTCGGACTGGCTGCGCAGCGGAGATTTTTCCGATCCCGTGGAGACGGCGCTGACGAACGATCTGCAGAAGCTGGGCGAGCAGGTGGGTGACGCGGCCCGTGCGGTGGGCAAAGGACAGCCCACTTCGCAGGACGCCGCGCTGAACAATGCGATGGATAATCTGGCGCGGCTGCGGGATCAGTTGGCGGGTCTGGGCGGGAATCCGGGGGCGCGCGGCGGAAGCGGGCTGGCTGGCCGGCCGGGACAGCCGGGTTCGCAGCAATTTCAGGCCGGGCAACTGGGTCGGCAGGCCGGTCAACAACCCGGCCAACAGTCTGGCCAGGGCGGACAGCCTGGCCAGCAGCAGGCGCAAAACGGACAGCCTGGGCAGCAGGGTCGCGGCCAGGGGCAGGGTCAAGGGCAACAGGGCCAGGGACAAGGTGGCCAGGACCGTCAGGGTGGCCAGCGTCAGGGTGGCATGAATGGCGGCAACGGCCAGCCAGGCCAGGGCGGCAATCCTACGGGCCGGGCGGGCGATGTCGGCAATCGCGTCGCCGGCGGAACGGCCGGCAATGCGCAGGGCGGCGGTCGCCAGGGCTTTGGCGCTTACGATACCGGCAACACGCGCATCACCGGTCAGGCAGCCGCGCCGCAACAGGGCCCCAATCCAGCCGATACGCAGAAAACTATCGATCAGGGCCTGAATCTCCTCAACCAGGTTCGCGCCGCCGTGCAGGATAGTCCGGAGGCCCGCCAACAGTTGCAGGCACTGATCGAGCAGATGCGCAACCTCGATCCAAGCCGCTTCCCGGGCAATCCCGCGCTGGTCGAACAGATGCACCAGCAACTGGTCAGCAACGTGGATGCGCTCGAATTGCAGCTGCGGCGAAAGCTGGATGAAAACCAAGGCGGTACGATTCGCAACACGGACCCCTCGAAAGTACCCGCCGGTTACCAGGATTCGGTAGCCGAGTACTATCGCAAGCTGTCCGGCGCGGGCAAGTAGCGGCCGGTCAGCGGACATGTCCGACAGCGCTTCGCCGCGGCAGATATTAAAAGCCACTCCGCTGTTCGCTGCGCTGGACGAAACGGAAGTGGCTTCGTTCGCCGCTCGATGTAGTATCCGTTCGTATTCACCTGGCGAGATTCTGTTCTCGGAGGGTGAAGCCTGCAAGGGCCTGTACATCGTCGTTTCCGGGCGGGTTCGCATCTTCAAAATGTCGGCGAATGGCCGCGAGCAGGTCTTATCCGTAGAGGGCGCAGGCGCCTCGGTCGCGGAACTGCCGGTGTTCGATGGCGGCAGTTATCCCGCATCGGGCTCGGCGGTTGAAAAGACGGAAGCGCTCTTTGTATCGCGCGCGGACCTGCGCGCCATTTGCCTGGAGAAGCCCGAAGTTTCGCTCAAAATGCTGCAGGTAGTTGGGGCGCGACTGCGCAGGCTGGTGGGCATCATCGAAGAGCTCTCCTTCACCACCGTGCGGCACCGCCTGATTTCATGGCTGCTGCGTCAGGCGAGCACGGAAGGGCGTCCCGGCGAACGCGGCACGGTATTTTCGCTGAATACCAGCCATCAGGAACTGGCGGCTCAGATCGGCACTGTGCGGGAACTGGTATCGCGCAACCTGGCACGTCTGCAGGCGCAGAGTTTCATCGAAGTGAATGGCCGCGAGATCACGATTCTCGATCGGCAGGGGCTCGAAGCGGATCTGGCGTCGATTTGAAAAACGTGAGATCCCGCAGGCGGTGACTTAAGTCACTGCACAGAATTCCGTTTCGTCCTACTGTCATAGCAGGACGTGAAAAATGACTGTTCGGGAAATAGCGCTTGAGAATCCATCCAGCATCAGAGTGTTCGAATCGCTGGGTATCGATTATTGTTGCGGCGGAAAGAGACAGCTGAGCGAGGCGTGCACTCAGGCCCATGTCGACCTTGCGCGCGTTCAGGAACTTCTGGAGCGGGCGGGCCACGAGACCGCCGCTCCGGAGGCGGCAGAGTGGCGCGAGAAGCCGCTGCGCGACCTCATCGCCCACATCGTAGGGACACACCACAGCTATGTTCGGCGGGAGGTACCACGCATCGAAACCCTGCTCGCGAAGGTGCTCGCGAAGCACGGGTCCGGGCGACCGGAAATCGGACGGATCGAACAATTGTTTTCAGCCGTTACGCAGGAACTGTCAACCCACATGATGAAAGAAGAGCAGGTTCTCTTCCCTCATGTAGAGCGGATGGAACACGCGGTGCAGGCGGGCGAACCCGTGCCGCCGGCTTTTTTCGGCACCGTGAAACGCCCGATCGCGAACATGGTGGCGGAGCATGACGACGCCGGCGCATTGCTCGCGCGCATTCGCGAGCTCTCCGGAGGCTTTACCCCTCCGGCCGGAGCCTGCCCCACCTTCGTGGGCCTCTACAAGGGTCTGGAAGATTTTGAGCGCGACCTCGAACATCACGTAGCACTCGAAAATAATATATTGTTTCCACGCGCCGTCGAAATGGAAGAAACGCACTGAGGCGGGGCGGATCATGCCACGCAAACGGCTCGGAAAACGCGCGCTCCGCGAGCACTCACAGGCACTGCGCCGCGGGATTCAATTTGCATTTCTGGCTTTGAACCTCTGGATCGGGCTGCAGTTTTACCTCTTCGTGCGGCACTACGAAACCGGCGGGCAATCGCGGCGAGCAGCGCGGCCGGCAGGTGTAGAGGGCTGGCTGCCCATCGCCTCCCTGATGAATCTGAAAGTGCTCCTGCTGACCGGGCGCCTGCCCGCGATTCACCCGGCCGGCACGTTGCTGCTGGTCGCGTTCCTGGCCGCATCCTGGATGTTTCGCAAGAGCTTCTGCGGCTGGCTTTGTCCGGTGGGCGCCATTTCCGAATACCTCTGGAGGCTGGGACGCAGGCTTTTCGGGCGCAACTTCCGCCTGCCGCACGCGCTCGATATTGCTCTGCGCGGAATCAAATACATCCTGATGGGCCTGTTCGTCTATGTGGTCGCGGACATGTCGGTTGCCGGAATCCGCCAGTTTCTGGACAGCCCCTACGGCATGGTGAACGACGTAAAGATGCTCAATCTGTTCCGCGAACTGGGGATGACCGGCGGCATCGTCATGGCGATTCTGGTGGTGGGCTCGATCTTCGTACAGAACTTCTGGTGCCGTTACTTTTGCCCGTACGGGGCGCTGATGGGTCTGGTATCGCTGGCAAGTCCGTTGCGGATTCGCCGGGATGCGGAACTGTGCATCGATTGCGCGAAATGCGCGAAAGCCTGCCCCTCTGCACTGCCCGTGGATCGGCTTGTCACGATCCGGTCTGCCGAGTGCCTCGGTTGTATGCAGTGCGTGGCGGCGTGCCCGGCGGAAGGTGCGCTGTTCTTATCGTTGTTATCGCCTCTGTCGATGTCGGCTCCACGCCACAGACGTATCCCGGCCTGGGCCGTGGCGGCGGGAATTGCGACGTTTTTCTTAGGAACATA
>Ga0302195_10004413_pt1 | contig 10876 bp, 9 predicted proteins | sample II_Bog_N1_2_FD_198778 | JGI IMG/M metagenome (GOLD analysis project Ga0302195, IMG submission 198778) | Peat permafrost microbial communities from Stordalen Mire near Abisko, Sweden - II_Bog_N1_2 | ecosystem: Environmental > Terrestrial > Soil > Wetlands > Peat | place: Sweden: Abisko, Stordalen...
CACGCTCTAAAGCGGGCCCGCAGCGCGGGAAAAGGATCTCCTCGCAGGTGAGGAGGATGCAAAGGGGCGGTCCATTCCTTGTGGGAGGGGTGGGCCGCCCGCTTGCGTTTGACGTTTGCCTGCGCGGCCCGTAGGCTGGTCAGCAGAGTCACCCTGATTTCCATAAACAGCGCGCGCTGCTCAGGCTCGCAGAGCCCAGGCAAACCCCGGCAGGAAGGAACCGCCAATGAGCGATCCGGCGCAATCACCCGCGTCCGAAACAGCGCTTCTCAAGCCCATTTGGACGGCGCTCCTGGGGCCGCCGTGGGTGGTGTCCGTGGTGGTGTTCGTGGTGCTGGCCGCAGTGCGATTTTTCGCAATACTCAGCCCATACGCGTTGCAGGAACTCTATTTGATGCAGACCATGGCGATGTGGGCGCTGCCGTTCATCTTGCTCACCAGCAGTGGGCGGCGCAAGATCGGGTTCACCGAGCGCGGCGTGACTCCGGCTTCCGTGGTCGTCAGCGCGGCGGCCGGGGCTGCGTGCGGACTGGTGTTCTTCGCGCTCGGCATGGCTATGTTCGGAAACACTCCCGATAACTGGTGCATCAGCATCCGCAACTATCTCCACTTTGACGAGATGCGCGGGCTGCTTTCACCGGCCGGGTTGTTCGCCGCGTACTCCCTCCCTGCCACCTTTCTCAACCCCGTTGGCGAAGAAATCCTCTTTCGCGGAATCATCCAGCAGGCCTTCACCGAACGCTTCAACGCTGTTGTGGCCACGCTGGTCAGCTCGTCTCTGTTTGCGCTCGTCTATCTCTCCCTTCATGGAATCTGGAGCGATGCGGCGGGCTATCACCTGCGGGCGTTGTCGGCAGCGATTGCTGTGGTACTGATGACCGGCGTAGGCGCAGTCTTTACCCTCTGCCGCACACGTTCAGGAACAATCTGGACCGCGATGGCGGCGCATGCGGCGTTCAACCTAGCATTGTTGGCCGCCACAATCCATCATTTCACCCGCTAGGTGCCTCGGTTTGCACTCCCTCTTGTGCATTCTGGCATGCATTTGCCGCCTTCAAATGAGTCCAGGTAAGTGCCCAAGGTTTTCCACTAATTGATTAAGATTTCCACAGAAATATACTTGCACTTAGCATTGACAGCACAAAAGTCCAAGGAGCATAGTTACTTTCATTCCGGGTTGCCAGGTAAGCGGAAGCAGCTTCACTTGTGATGTTGAGTAAGCTTACCAACTGGTCCAGGCACGGAGCATGAAGTGTTAGAAGCGGAGCGATCTGCAACTAACATCGGGCGCTAAGTGGGAAGCGCGGAGCAATCTGCGCAGAGCACAAAGAGTCAAGTCTCGAGCATGGAGTAATCCATGAGCGGGGCGGAGCGATAAGTATCGAGCGCGGAGTACTACGGGTTCGATGCAACGCTCAAAGCGGCAGGCGCGGAGCGATCCGCAAATGCAGCAGGGCGCAGAGAGAAGGGAGCGGAGCAATCCGCAAACGGAACTCGGCAGCCAGGTGTCGAGCGCGGAGCAATCCGCGAGCGGGGCTGAGCTTAAGGTGTTGAGCACGGAGCAATCCGTAAGCAGCACTGGGGCGGAACGGGTGAGCGTACGGAGCAATCCGTAGACCCGCACGGAACGCCAAGAACCGGGCGCGGAGCAATCTGCGAGCGGGGGAGAGCGTGAGCAGCAAGGGAGCGGAGCAATCCGCGAGCAAGCGAGCAGCGCTAAGTCTCGGAAGACGGAGCAAACCGGAAACGGGGAGAGCCGGGGTACGGGGCGCAAGCTTAAAGTGTTGAACGCGGAGTCCTCCGTGAGCAGCACGGAACGCAGGGGGACGGGGCGGAGCAATCCGCAAACCGGGCCAGGCGAAACCGGCTGAGCACGCGGCGACGGGTGCAGCACAAGGGCGCAGAAGTGCAGCGAACGGAGCAATCCGGGCGATGCGTGGAGCGTCAAGCGTCGGGTACGGAGCAATCCGTGAACGGTGCGAAGCTAAGTGCGGGGCCAGCAACTCGGGACGAATTCAAGAAACACCATTGCCGCACTTAGCGATAAGTGCGGCTTGTTGTTTGTGGATCGGCTCATTTTGCATGATGAGGCGGTCCGCTCGAACATTTTCGATTCACATGTTGACATTGGGGATGGCGTGCAAGGTGGCTTTTTCTTACTGAAAAGCCACTCGGCATCCAGCTTTCTCGAAAGAGCTGAATCGAAAATGCTGTAAGTCAGGCCGCAGGAAGGATATGCCTTTGCGCCCGCGTGCCTTCCGCTCCCCCGACCGCACCCCCTACAATAGGAGCAGAACTTCCAACCATCGAGGGAAACCATGCCGCTGTCTGGAGAAGCAATTCGGTTGATGAACTATATTGATGACGTTGCCGTGACCCTGCGCCGGGTGCTGGCGACCATTCCCACACTGACGGCCGATGAGCGGGCGCGCGTGGCGGAGCATCTGGTGCAGGCCCGGCCGAACGCCCAGGACGTGGCCGATGCGTTGGCCGTAAAGTAGTCCCAGTCTTGCCGGAAACCTTAGCCATTATCGGAGCAGGGCCGCTGGGCCGCTGGCTGGCGCGGGCAGCCGCGCGCGCCGGCTTCCGCGTGCTGCTTGAAGACGTGATGCCGCACAATCTGCATCACGCCCAGGAGTGGCTGCGGCTTGAGCTCGGGCCAGCGGCGCTGGCTTCTGAATTGAGCGCGGAGCAGGGCGGCGCGGTCTCGTTCGTGTCGACGATCGAAGAAGCGGTGCGCGAGGCCGACCTGGCCATTGACTGCGTGCCGGATGAACTGGAGTCGAAGCTCGAAATCTTTTGCCTGCTTGACCGCATGGCGCCGCCGCGGACGGTGCTGGCGACACCGAGCACGCGGCTCTCCATCGCCGATCTGGCCAGCTGTACGTACCGGCCCGACCGCTGCGTGGCAATTGCTGCCGAAGCGGCGAGCTTGGCCTCCGGCGAGAGTACGGAGATTTTGCTGCGCACCACCAGCAGGACAAGCGCGGATACCCTGGCGCTGCTCGACCGCTTCTGGCGTCGCCTGGGACTGACTCCGAGCTTCGCGGTCGATCCGGTGGAAACGGCCAGCGGCGACTATCCCATTAGCGAGCCGAAGCGCTAGATGCCTTCCTACTGTGCTGTCAGCGGAACGGCGCCGGTGGTAAAGCCCATCCCCAGCGCGGGCGAATTGGCCTGCAGCGTGTAGTTGCCGATGGTGGCATTGGCGAACATGGGGTTGACCAACTGCGAGTTGGCATCGGCGCCGTTCGCGCCCATGGTGGTGTCGTCGGACCTGGCCACGTTCTGGAAGAGCACATTGTCGTTGATGCTGCCGGGGTTGGGGTCGATATAGGCCGGCACCGCCCCATCCGACCAATTCAGTACGTCCATGGACCCGCCGCCGTTGCGATAGACGATGTTGTGGGTGGCTGAGTAGTGGGTGACCTGCAACCTGTCGCCGCCGGCCACGAAGCCATAGGACCCATAGTTGCCTGTCGCTTCCGGCGCCACCAGCTGTACCGCGGTGTTGTTGACAAACATGGCCAGGTTGCCAAGCGTAGCGGTCGGGGTTCCGGAGGTTGCGCCGTTGCTGAGCGTGATGCCGATGCGATGGACGGTGTGGGGAGCGAGCTGGGCCGTGAAGATGTAATCGGCAACTGCGCTCGTGGCCGTGCCGGCGCCAATGACCGCGCCGTCTGCTTCCACGCTGAAGGCTGCGCCCTTGCCGGAGAGCTGCACCACGATGGTGGATGTGGGAAGGCTGGCCGGGAAGTAAGAAGGCAGCAAGTCGACCCGCGTGGTGCCGTTCAAGCTCATGAAGCCGGATGAAAAGCTCACGCCATTCGCGCCGCGGTCGTAGAGCGCGGCCGGCTGCAGAACCACCACGTTGTTAGTGGCCGTGTTGCTCTTGCAGCCGTGACAGAGCATCATGCCGCTGCCGATGCTCTCGACCAGGTTGCTGTCAATGGTGACGGCGCTGACTTGGTCGTCCATGTAAATGCCCTGCGAGGCGCCCGCGACGTAATTGCCCGAGGCGTCGCGCAGCAGACCGCCCACATTCTCAATGCGGTTGCCCGTGATGAGCGTATTCTCTGTCACGTAGCCGGGGCTGTCGCCGGCATAGGAGTAGATGGCGCCCGTGTCGTTGGTTTGCTGGCTGGTGTTGCGCAGAGTGTTGTTGGAGACCGTATTGCCGACCAGCGAAACGCTGTCAGTGGGATAAAGATCGATGCCCCAGCGCGGCGAGCCGTCCACCGTATTGCTGTCAACCACGTTGTTGGCGCTGTTTTCAAGATGGATGCCGGTGGCGCCGACATTGATCCTGCCCATGCCGGTGAGGGTGTTGGTGGTGACCTGGTTCTTGTTGCTGTTGCCGGTGAGCAAGATTCCGCTCCCGCCCAGCTGGCTGAAGGTGTTGCCGCTGATTGCATTGTTGGACGAACCGCTGAGCGCGATGCCGTTGCCCGCGTTGATGAACGTGTTGCCGGTAAAGCTCGAGTTGCTCACGCCTGTGGCCATCACCGCTGCCAGCCTGTCGTAGAACATGCCGGAGTAGATCCAGCGGTCGGTAGTTGTGTCCGAAAAGGTGAGGCCGCTGATCGTGACGCCGGAGACGTTGTTGAGCGCCAGCACCGTACTCAGTCTGGCGGCGACCACGGTGTCCGAGGAAAGCGTATCTTCGCTGACCGGCTCCACATAGGCCTTGCCGGTTGCGGCGTCGTAGGCAAACTGGCCGGGGGCGCTCAGGTCAGCGGGGTCGTTGAGCACGCGCCAGCTGCCGCTCACGCCAGGGTTGGTGGTGCCGGTGTTGAACTGGTCGCGGACCGTGATGGTGTTCGTGCTTGGATCGACCGCGGTGATGGTGGTGATCTGGTCGGTGTAGCGAAGAAAGTCAAGCACCTGAAGGATGGCGCCGGGTTTGACCGATGCAGTCAGGTCAGAGGCTGGTACCACGAAGGTGACGCCGAAGTTGCTCGGCTGGCTGGGATTCAGCTCGCGCCAGCCGGTGATGAACGGCCGCTGCGGGTCGTAGCCCAGCGTTGCCGGCATCTGGCGCACGCCGTTGATGGCCAGGTCCAGGCCCACGGGACCCGGCGCAGCGGTCGAATAGATGCCGTTGCCTTCGCTCACCCAGCCCGTGAGTGGCTGGCCGCCGCTCAGGATCACGGTTGCTCCAGGCACGGCCTGCCAGGTTTCGCCGCGGTCCGGCGCGGTGAGCGTGAGTGGGCTGGAGAGGTAATAGGTGCCGGCGTAGATCTGGGTCACTTTCACGGCGGAATTCTGCATCGCAGCCTGCGCGCGCCCGAGTGTGGCAAAGGGGCTGGATGCGGAGCCGTTGGCCTGATCGCTGCCGTTGGTGGCCACGTAGTAGCTGGGCTGCGCGGGCAGGTTGACGGTCAGGGTTGCGGCGTTGCTGGTTGCGGTGCCGGCCTGGTCGTTAACGGTGACGTCGAAGCTTGCGCCGCTGTCTGCTGCCGTAGCGGCTGGCGTGGTGTAGCTGGCCGCCGTGGCTCCGGTAATGGCAACGGCATTCTGCCGCCACTGGTAGGTGATCGCGCCGGTGCCGGATGCCACCACGGAGAACGTGGCCTGCTGACCGACGGCGACGGATTGGCTGGCCGGCTCCTCGGTGATAGCGGGGGGCGTGCCGCTGGTGACAGTAAGTGCGGCCGGGTTGCTGGTGGCGCTGCCGGCGGCGTTTGAGACCAACACAGTAAAGATTGCTCCGTTGTCGGCGGAGGTGGTTGCGGGCGTGGTGTAGCTTGCCGCCGTGGCGCCCGGAATGCTGGCAGCATTCTGCTGCCATTGGTAGGTCAAGGTGGCGGTGCCGGTGGCCGCAACGGTAAATGTGGCCGCCTGGCCCAGGGGCACGGTAGTACTGGCGGGCTGCTTGGTAACCGTTGGCGCGGTGACCGGGGGCACTTTGGTGCCCGAAGTCGTATTAGAGGAACCTATGAAGTTCATCGAACTGCAGGCGCTGAGAAACAGCGGAAGGAATGCCGCAAGTGCGAGAGTCAGAAACCGGGAAGGAATGCGGAAAGTATTGCGTGCCATAGAGTTTGCCTGCCATGAACTTGCCTGAGTGGCCAAGTTGCTCACTGCAACCTCATCGGCATTTCGGCTTCCAGCACAAGCGGGCGCGGCGGATCGCAGGTAAATGATTGAAATTAATTACCTTATGTTCTTATGACGGGAGTCATTAAAGCCTCCAAACTGCACAGAATGTTGTGCCTCACGACAGGATTTGTCTAGAATCTCGACACGTTTCTTAGAATGGCCTATAGTCTTGACACATCCGGCCAGGTGAACCGTGTGAAGGTCTCAATGACCCTCGGGTCCCTGGTAACGACCGACTCTGTCGGAATGCCCGCGCCAGAGACCGGTGCCGGGCCCGTATTCAGACGAAGTGGCAGGAAGTGGCGCAATGCAGGAACGAGTCCTGGTGGTCGAAGACGATGCCTCGCTGCTGGACGTGCTCACGATCGGGCTTGAGTTGCATGATTTCGAGGTTGCCCGGGCCGACGGTGTGTCGCGCGCGATTCTTGAAATCCAGAAGTCCCAGCCCAGCGTCGTATTGGCCGACTACCAGCTTCGTGACGGCACGGCCTTTGACCTGCTGGCCTGGCTCAAGGCGCGCGATTTAAGGATCCCGTTGATCGTACTCACCGGCCAGGCGCGCATCGACCTGGCGGTTGAAGCCATCAAGCACGGCGCCGAGCAGTTTGTTCCCAAGCCCGTGGACATTGAGCTGCTCACCACCATGCTGCGCCGCTCGCTCGAGAACTTTCGCAACCTGCAAAAGTCCGTCAGCAACCGGCTGGAGCGGGCCCGCTATGATCGCGATCCGTTCATCGGCACCAGCGCTGCAATTGTGGCATTAAAGAAAGCTGCGCAGCGCGTCGCCGAGGCCAGCGGCACGGTCCTGATTCAGGGCGACACCGGCACCGGCAAAGGGGTGCTGGCGCGGGCGCTGCACCGCATGGGGCCGCGGGCCAACGAGCCCTTCGTCGATCTGAACTGCGCGGGCCTGTCGCGCGAGCTGCTTGAGTCCGAGTTGTTCGGCCATCAGAAGGGCGCGTTCACCGGCGCCGTCGCGAACAAGATGGGGTTCCTTGAAGCAGCCCATCACGGAACGCTGTTTCTGGACGAGATTGGCGACATGGACCTCGACATTCAGGCGAAGATATTGAAGGTGGTTGAGGAGAAGCGCTTCTACCGTCTGGGTGATGTGGTGGAGCGCAAGGCTGACGTGCAGATCATTGTTGCCACGCATCGCGACCTGAAGCGGCTGGCCGACGAAGGCAAGTTTCGCACCGATCTTTATTTCCGCATCAACACGCTGCGCCTGCGCATTCCGCCGCTGCGCGAGCGCCCGGAAGACATTCCGATCCTGACCGACAAGCTGGTGGAAGCGCTGGCCAACGACATGAAGCGCGGCCCGCTGCGCGTCTCCGATACGGCGCGCGCAGCGTTGCAGAATTATGCGTGGCCGGGCAACATCCGCGAGCTGCGCAACGTGCTCGAGCGGGCGGTGCTGCTTTCGGATGACGGCGTAATCCACAACACCGGTTTGGAGTTTGAACCGCCGGCACAGGAGTTGGTCGGTCCGGTTCCCGGGTTTGGCACATTGACGCTCAAGGAACTGGAGAAGCGCCACATTCTTGAGACGCTTGAGGTTGAAGGCGGCAACATGATCCGTGCCGCAAAACGGCTCGGCATTCATCGCAGTTCGCTCTATGCCAAGGTGCGCGAATACGGTCCGTAGCGCCGGGTCTAGTAGAGTGGAAGAGGAATCCTCACGCCGCGGTGTGGCCGCGGTGTGCCGGCCGCTCCTCTGTTTTGACGACTCTCTCCAACACGAATGAAGCAGCTGCCAGCGGCCCGGCAGCGGCCAGTTTGACCAGCCTGCTGCGATCGGCGTTTGGCTTTGCGGGCTTCCGCGCCAATCAGCTTGAGGTGTGCGAGGCGGCCGTAGCCGGGCGCGACCTGCTGCTGGTGATGCCGACAGGCGCGGGCAAGAGCCTGTGCTACCAGTTGCCGGCGCTGGCGCGCGGCGGCACGGCGCTGGTGATCAGCCCGCTGATCGCGCTCATGGACGACCAGGCCGCCAAGCTCACTGCTCTGGGCCTGCGTGTGGCGCGCATTCACTCTGGCCTCGACCGCAGCGCGGCGCGGCAGGCGTGCGTGGACTATCTGAACGGCTCGCTGCAATTTCTCTTCGTTGCGCCGGAGCGGCTGCGCGTGCCCGGCTTTGCTGAAATGCTGGCCAAACGCAGGCTGGCGCTGATCGCCATCGACGAGGCGCATTGCATCTCGCAATGGGGCCACGATTTCCGGCCCGACTACCGTATGCTGGGCGAGTATCTTCCCGGCTTACGTGGAGAGGGCGAGCCGGTCCCGGTGCTGGCCATGACGGCTACGGCCACGCCAGGCGTGCAGGCAGACATTACCGCGCAGCTCGGCATGACGCTGCCGGCCCTGTTCATTCATGGCTTCCGCCGCGATAACCTGGCCATTGAAGTGGTGGAGCTGCCGGTACCCGAGCGCGCAGGGGTAATTCGGCGGTTGCTGGCCGCTCCCGAGCGCAGGCCGGCGATTGTGTATGCCACGTCGAGAAAACAGGCTGCGCAACTGGCCGCTGAACTGTGCCAGGGAAAGCTCGCGGCTGCGGCGTATCACGCGGGTCTTGAAGCGGAGACGCGCGAGCGCGTGCAGACCGCTTTCCAAGCAGGCGAGCTTGAGGTAGTGGTGGCCACCATCGCCTTTGGCATGGGCATCGACAAGGCCGATATCCGCACCGTGATCCATGCCGGGCTGCCGGCGACGCTCGAAGGCTACTACCAGGAGATTGGCCGCGCCGGGCGGGACGGTGCAATGAGCCGCACGTTCCTGATGCACAGTTATGCGGACCAGCGCACGCACGACTTTTTTCTCAATCGCGATTACCCGCCGGCCGACCACCTGGCGCGGGTGTTTCGCGCGCTTGGCGAGGAGCCGCGCATGGCGGATGAACTCCGCGAAGCTGTGCGGTTGAGCGAAGAGGAGTTCGACAAGGCGCTGGAGAAGCTGGAGATTCACGGCGGCGCGCGCTGTGACTTTGGCGGCAACGTGACCGTGGGCGGGCCGGGCTGGAAGAAGACGTACGCGGTGCAGGCGCAGTTTCGGGCTGAGCAGTTTGCCAAGGTGCTGCGCTATACCGAGCTGAGCGAGTGCCGCATGTGTGCGCTGGTGCGCCACTTTGGAGATGTGGAAGATGCCAGGCAGACGTGCGGCGTGTGCGATGTGTGCGATCCGGCAGGCGCGGTGCTGCGGCAGTTTCGTCGCGCGACTGCGGCGGAACTGGAACTGGTGCAGCGGATCGTGGAGGAGCTGCGCGGGGTTGAGTATAAAGCGACGGGAACGCTGCAACGCGGCTTGGCGCTGGCAAGTGCGATGAGCCGCGACGAGTATGAGTCGCTGTTGGGAGCCATGGTGCAGGCGGGGCTGATCGAGATGGAAGAGGCCACGTTCGAAAAGGACGGCGAAGTGATTCGCTTTCGCAAGGCTCGGCTCACCGATGCTGGGCGGGAGCTGCGCGGGGGCGGATTGACGAGTCTGCTGATCAGCGATGGCATCGTTGAAGAGTTTGGCGGGCGTGCTGCTGCGCCTTCTCGCGCTCGCAAGGCCAAGCTGGCCGCGAAGAATGGCGGCGGCAAGAGCGGCGCGGCTCCTGAGCCCGTGCAATTAAATGCGGAGGGTGAAGCGCTGGCGGCGCGCATCCGCGAGTGGCGGGCTGCGGAGGCCAGGCGGCTGAAGGTGCCGGCGTACGTGGTGCTGCACGACCGCACCATTGCAGCGCTGGCGGCAGCGCGGCCACGGAATCCGCGCGAGATGCTGGCCATTGACGGGATCGGCGAGGCCAAGGTGGAGCGGTTCGGCGCGGAGATTCTTCGCTTGTGCGCAGAGCAATAAAATGCGGGAGGTGTGCAGGCCATGTGCAGAAACATCAAGATGCTTTTCAACTTCAATCCGCCGGTAACGGACGACGAGATTCGCGCCGCGTCGTTGCAATTTGTGCGCAAGGTGAGCGGGTTTAACAAGCCGTCGAAGGCCAATGAGGCGGCCTTTGCGCAGGCCGTGGATGAGATTGCGGCGGTGTCGGCGCGGCTGTTGAGTTCGCTTGAAACCAACGCGCCGCCGCGCAGCCGGGAGGAGGAGGCGGCGCGCGCCAAGGCGCGGAATGCGGTTCGGTTCGCGAACAGGGACTGAGGGACTAGGGACCAAGGGACTGAAGGCCGAGGGAGTGCAATGAGAGAGATTTTTGCGTGGCTGTTTGGACTGGGACTGGGCTGCAACGCCGCGTTGTTTGTGCCGCAGGCGATTGCGCTGTGGCGCAAGAAGACGGCCGAAGGCGTTTCGCTGGTCACCTTCGCCGGCTTCAGCGTGCTGCAGGTCATCGGCGTTGTGCACGGAGCGCTGGAGCACGACTGGTCACTGATCCTGGGCATGACGGCGAGCCTGATTACTTGCGGATCGGTGACGGGACTGACGATTTTTTATCGAGTGAAGGGGCGGGGCGAGCGAGCGGCTGGTTGAGGTTTGTGGGCTCCCACCCATGCGACAAAGACAAGAACGTCGCATGGATGGGGCACCCGACACCCGTCTACTACTTCAATGTAGGAGGAATGGGTGTTGCGCGTAGCGCGTGGCGGCTGTTTCAAAGCCCCCTCCCTCTGTCTTGCATGCTTCCCAGAACTGGCGATTGAGGGAGTCGAACGGCAAGTTCCTCGTCGCTTTGAGAAAAGCGGCATACAAATGATCTTCCCGCTTGAATATCTCTGCGATTTCACCCGTGCTGAGGCCCGATCCGCGTAGCAGCGCATCCCAGCGGTCATCGCGGTCGAGAGGATAG
>Ga0302195_10004426_pt1 | contig 10867 bp, 10 predicted proteins | sample II_Bog_N1_2_FD_198778 | JGI IMG/M metagenome (GOLD analysis project Ga0302195, IMG submission 198778) | Peat permafrost microbial communities from Stordalen Mire near Abisko, Sweden - II_Bog_N1_2 | ecosystem: Environmental > Terrestrial > Soil > Wetlands > Peat | place: Sweden: Abisko...
CCGCTCAGCGACGGCCCATCCTGGTTTGCGCGGCTGCATGCGCGGGAGCCCAACCTGATGAAGATTGTGCTCGATCCGCGCGCCGCTGCGGCTCACGCAACGACAGAGCCCACGCCATGACTGCATCGCTCTTCGATCTCACCGGACAAGTCGCTCTGGTCACCGGCGCCAGCCGTGGCCTGGGCCAATACTTCGCGCGCGCACTGGCCGGCGCCGGTGCCGATCTGATCCTGACCAGTCGGCGCCGGGACGACCTGCTAACCTTCGTCGCAGAGATCGAGGCGCTGGGCCGCCGCGCAACGCCTCTCACGCTCGATGTCCGCGACGAACAGAGCATCCACGCCATGGCGCAGGCCGCGGAGGCCGCCTACGGCCGCATCCACATCCTCGTCAACAACGCCGGGTACAATGTGCGCAAGCCTGCGCTCGATGTCACCTGGGATGACTGGAACCTGATCCTCGACACCAATCTCCGCGGCAGCTTCTTCGTCGCGCAGCAGATCGCGCGCCGCATGGTGCCGCATCGGTACGGGCGCATCATCAACATCGGCTCCGTCACCAGTGTCTTCGGCTATGCCGGACTCGCTCCCTACGGAGCCAGTCGCGGCGGCATCCGCCAATTGACCATGAGCCTGGCCGACGATTGGGGCAAGCACGGCATTACCGTCAACTGCATCGCGCCGGGATGGTTCAAGACTGCGCAGAACAAAGTCTTGTACGACAACCAGGAGTGGGTCGACTACCTCATCGACCGCATTCCCATGAAGCGCCCCGGCGAACCGCACGACCTCGACGGCGCAGTCGTCTTCCTGGCCTCCGAGTCCAGCCGCTACATCACGGGACAGACGCTTCTGGTCGACGGCGGCATCTCCACCGGTGCAACGCGCGCCAGTGTGCAGCCACCCGCCGTGCCCGGACGCTAGCTGGTGTAGTGAGTCCGAAGTTGCAAGCATATTTGAGGTCCGAAATTGAGCGTGGGCGGGAGCGAAATGCGGGGATTCTTCGCTGCGCTCAGAATGACAACCGCTTGAATTTGTGCAGATGATTTTAGACTAGACTCAGGCCACGAGGGCAGATTTCCTGATGATGTGCAGACGCTCGATGTGTCGGGCCTTCGGCCCTCGAACTGTCGGAGGTAAGCCAACCTAGGCCTTCGGCCTAGGCTGGTATGTGTCGGGCCTTCGGCCCTGTGAAAACTATCTGCACAATCTATGGGACCTTTGCTCTAGTCTGCGAGCATTGGTTCGGCCTAGGCTGGTATGTGTCGGGTTTTTGGCCCTGTGAAAACTATCTGCACAATCCATGGGAACTTTGCTCTAGTCTGCGAGCATTGGTTCGGCCTAGGCTGGTATGTGTCGGGTTTTTGGCCCTGTGAAAACTATCTGCACAATCTATGGGAACTTTGCTCTAGTCTGCGAGCATTGGTTCCGGAGCAATGCGCTCGATCCTACCCAGCAACAGAATGTACCCGCCAATTCCAATCAACAGGTAAATCGCGGAGATCGCGAACGCCCACGCATAGGCGTGCGTCCGTTCCACAATGTATCCAGTCACAATCGGCGCAGCAATGCCGGAAAGCTGGCAGGAGAAGTTCATGATTCCGCCCACCGTCCCCACGCTGCCGCGCGGCGCAATCAGCGACGGAATCGACCAGCCAATCGGCGATGCAGCTGCAAGCCCGCCAATCGACATACTGATCCAGATCAGTGCCCGCGTGGCCGTGTGCGCATGCACCGCTCCCAGAATCCCCAGGCCAAATGCCGTTCCGCAGATCAATACCGCTCGCCGCACATGGCTCGCGTTCCAGCCGCGCCGGATCAATGCATCGGTGAGCGCAGCCGTAGACAGGCCCATGCACGTCGCAAACAGCCAGGGCACGCCCGTGTACAGAAACGAGTGGAGCAGATCGATGTGCAGCGCATACGAGAGATAGCTGGGCAGCCACGTCAGCAGCAGGTAGAACACATAGTTGTACGCGCCAAATCCCAGCGCCATTCCCAGCACCTTCGGCTGCCGAACCAGATAGCCAAGCGACGCTCCCGGTGGTTCGGGTTCCTGCCGGTTCGCCTCAGCCAGGTCCTGCAAAATATGGCTGCGCTCCGCTTCCGATAATTTCGGGTCGTCCAGCGGATCGCGATAGATGCCGGTAAACAAGGCGAAGTACATCAGGCTCAGGATGCCCGTAATCCCGAAGCTCCAACGCCACCCTACCTTCAGCAGTAGCACACCAAGCACCGGCACTCCAATCGCCGAGGCCAGCTTCGCGGACGAGTCGAACAGCGCGGTCGCAAAGCTTCGCTCCTTCGCCGGGAACCACATTCCGACGGCCTTGGCGCTGGCCGGGAAGGTGGGCGCCTCACCCACTCCCAGGAGCAATCGCGCCCCGAAGAAGCCAGCGATGTTCGGCGCGAGCGCTGCTGCGAACGACGCCGCGCTCCACAGCAGCGTGCTGATCCTGCCCACCCGGCGCACCCCAAACTTGTCCAGGATCACACCGATGGGCAACTGGCACATCGCGTAGGTCCAGTTGTACGCCCCGGAAAGATACCCAAACGTGATGGCAGAGATTCCAAACGTCTCGTGCAGCGCTGCCTGCGAGACTGAGAGGTTCACGCGGTCAAAGTAGTTGACCAGAATGCCCACACCCAGCAACCATGCAATGCGCCACCGACGCCTGGGCGCTCGCTCGCTGATCGTAGTTTCCGTGGCGTTCAGGGATTGCTCCATTGCGGTTTGGCACAGCGTTGCTACCCGGCCATCATACTGACTGCGACTGTTCTCAGACCCCGGCATGCTCCATCTTTTGCTGGCTCACCTTGCGACCGTCGCCAGGCCGCAATCGGGCAAACACCACTGTGGACACGATTGTGAGCGCACCCAGCGCAATCAATGCCTTGTGAACGCCGTGAATCATTGCCCCCGGAGTGCTATGCAACTGCACCGGGATGAAGAACGCCGTTGTGAGCCCAGCCGCCGCGACCCCAAAGCTGATGGATAACTGCTGCCCCGTACTCGCCATGGAGCTGCCGTTGCTCGTCTGCGCTTCCGTCAGGTCGGCAAACACCAACGTGTTCATGCTGGTGTACTGCAGCGATGTAAACGCGCCATACAAGAACGCCTGCAGCACAATCACCCACACTGGTGTGTGCAGCCCAATCGTGGCGAACAGAAACAGCAGCAACCCCAACACCACGGTGTTGGAAACCAGCACGCCCCGGTATCCCAGCCAGCTTAGAATCCGCGGCAGCATGAACTTGGTGCTCATCGACGCCAGCGCCTGCGGCATAATCAGCAGGCCCGACTGGATCGGCGTAAACCCAAGCCCCACCTGGTACAGCAGCGGCAGCAGAAACGGCACGCCGCCGATACCGATGCGGGTAAAGAATCCTCCGCTCACCGCCGCGCGGAACGTCCGGATGCCGAACAGCTTCATCTGCAGCAGCGGAAATTCCACCTGCGCCGCATGCAACGCATAGCCGCCAATCAGCGCCAGCGCCACTACCAGCAGCCCGGAGATCTCGCCGGTGCTCAACGTATGCTCGCCGAAGATCTCCAGCACGTAGGACAGCAAACCAATCCCCGAACCGAACAGGATCAGCCCGACAACATCCAGCGGCGGGGTATTCTCTTCGCGGTAGTCCGGCAGGTGCAGGTACACCATCACCAATCCCGCCAGGCCGATGGGGATGTTCACGAAGAAGATCACCCTCCAGTGCAGGTATCCCACAATCAGGCCGCCGGCAATCGGCCCTAGCATGGGTCCAATCAGCGCTGGAATCGCCACAAAACTCATGGTGCGGATCAGCTCCGACTTCTCAAACGCCCGCACCAGCGTCAGCCGCCCCACGGGCACCATCATGGCGCCGCCGCACCCCTGCAGCAGCCGGCATGCCACCAGCAGGTGGATGTCGGTGGAGATGCCGCAGAGCAGCGAACCCAGCGTAAAGATGCCAATCGCCGACGCAAACACCCGCCGCGTGCCGAACCGGTCCGCCATCCATCCGCTGATGGGGATGAACACCGCCAAGCTGAGCGTGTAGCTGGCCAGCACGGACTTCATGCTCAGCGGCGATACCCGTAGCGCCGCCGCAATCGTGGGCACTGCCGTGTTCAGAATTGTGGTGTCCAGCGACTCCATGAAAAACGCCACGGCAACCAGCCAGGGCAGCAGATGCTTACTCGCAACGGTGGTCGGGGTCTTCATTCCTTTATGCTTCCCTCGGCCTGAGCAGTGCCGGCCAGCGCCACCCGTAGCTCCGCCTGCTCCTGGGCCTCCATCCATCCCCGCAGAATCACCACGGCGGCCACCTGGTCGATAATCTGCTTCCGGTCCCGCCGGTCGTGTCCTGCCTCGTCCAGAATCTCGTGCGCCGCTACCGAACTCAATCGCTCATCCCACAATTGCACCGGCAGTCCGGAGCGTTTGCGCAACTCCTCCGCAAACTCCTGCACCTTCGCAGCCCACGGGCTCACATCCCCAGACATGTGCAGCGGATTCCCCACCACAATCTCTACCACCTGATGCTTGCGGATCAGCCGCAGCAGGTTGCGCAGGTCTTCGCCCCGGCTCCTGCGCCACAGCGTCAGCAACGGCTGCGCCGTGTAGCCCAGCGGATCGGTGAGCGCCACACCCACGCGGACCTTGCCCACATCCAGCGCCATCACCCGCCCAGTGCCCATCCGCCTAGTCTACCGGGGTTGGCCGCGCGCACAAAAATGGCACCCACTTCGGGCGCCTTCTTCTGCTGTTATGTTTTGCTCGCCCCAACGGAATCAGGAAGGATTGGTGGGCAGCGAGGGACTCGAACCCCCGACATCCTGCTTGTAAGGCAGGCGCTCTAACCAGCTGAGCTAGCCGCCCCATGATTCTCGCGACAGTCCCCAGTGTAGGCGACCCGCGCACGCGGCGCAATATAGCCTCCGTCCCTGCACGGGATGCTATACTGACCATCGGATTCCTGGTCGCTCCTGTCGCACTCTGCGTGTGTTCAGGCTCCCTGCGGAGGTGGCGAAATTGGCAGACGCACTAGCTTGAGGTGCTAGCGCCGCAAGGCATAGGGGTTCAAGTCCCCTCCTCCGCACCACATTGATAACACAATAGTTACAGGAGGCCAGCCGAAGCGGTTGGCCTCCTTATTTTGTCTCGCTGTGCCCAGGATTGTGCCCATCCTTATCGAAGGCCCACCTGATGTCGAAGTACTCGGCCTGGGAAGCGGGCAACATATCATCGAAGCGTTGCTTTGGATCGACGCCTTCGTCGGTGATCACTTTGTTCATCAACTGATAGCTGTTGTGCGGTAGGCACTTTGAGTGCTTCGCCGAGCATGCCCGGAGTAACGTAGGCTTGCGCCGTCTCGAAAAAGCGGATACCGCGGTCGTACGCATAGTGGACCAGGCGCGTGAATTCCTGCTGACCGCGCGCGAAGGCCAGGCGCGTGACCCGCATCCCTGATTTGCCAAGAGCGACTAGGTCGGTAGCTGTGCGCGGCTCGGCTTGTACGGGGAGACTGCCAATGCTGCCGATGGCTCCAACGGCGATTGAGGCCTTGAGAAATTCGCGTCGGGAAAGTGGGCTCATGGGGCTCTTTGACGGACGACGGCGCGACTCCTGGAATCGGTCCCCTGTACTCCGAAGTGCGGCGTGGGCTATTGTGACTGGATCGAAACTCTCTGTGTCCCTGGAGGATGTATGAACAGGCGCGACTTCACGAAGTTGTCCACTTTGGCCGCGGCCGCCATGCGGCTGCCGAATGGGTTGGCCCAGAGCGACGCCTCCGCGCAGGAGCCGGTTGGCTACGCCGTCGTCGGGATCGGGTCAATCTCGACGGCGTTTATGGAGGCGTGCGCCAACTCGCGGACGGTTAAGATCACCGCGCTGGTGACCGGGCATCCTGAGACAAAGGGACTGCAGTTCTCGCAGTTGTACGGCATTCCGAAGAGCTCCATCTATACGTATGAGACGTTTGACCGAATTCGCGAGAACAAGGACGTTGAAGCGCTGTATATTGGGCTGCCCAACAGCATGCACTGCGAGTACACCGTGCGCGGCGCGCAGGCGGGCAAGCACGTTCTGTGCGAGAAGCCGATGGCGATCTCCAGCGCCGAATGCCGTACCATGATCGACGCCTGTCGCAAGGCGGACCGTAAGCTGATGATCGCCTACCGCATGCAGTACGACCCCATCTGGCAGCAGGCGTATGAGATTGTGCAGTCCGGAGTGCTCGGGAAGGTACAGTCGTTTCGCGGCAGCATGCTGCAATCCCAGGTGCTTGGATGGCGGCAGACGAAGAGATACGGTGGCGGCGGTCCAATGATGGATCTGGGTATCTACCCACTGAACGGTATTCGCTACCTTGCGCAGGAGGAGCCCTCGGAGTTTACCGCAGTGGTTGCCACCCGGGACAAGGACGACCCACGCTTCAGGGAGGTGGAACAGTCGGCGGAATGGACGATGAAGTTTCCATCGGGGATCATCGCGTCGTGCGGGTGTTCCTATGGCCAGTTTGGTCCGATGACACTCAGCGTCCACGGCGACCAAGGCTATATTTCGCTGAGCCCGGCCTTCGGTGGCGGAGGCATCCATCTAACGGGAAAGGCTGGAGATAAGACCTTCGACCAGACCGGAACAGGCACGGGTCACTTCCAACTGGCGCTGGAAGGCGAACACTTCGCCGCGTGCGTCCGCAACAATGCGCAGCCAAAGTCACCGGGCGAGGAAGGGCTAAAAGATCTCGTCGCCATAGAGCATGTTTACCAAGCCGCTGGCACGCCGATCGCGTAGTGGTGGCGTTGACGACCCTGCTCGACTACTGGACCAGCGGCCATTACGCGGGCGGCGCGATCAATAGAGAGCCGAAAGTGCGAGAAACGCGGAACTGAAAAGAACCTGTGACTTGAACATGTCGCAACCTTTCAAAACCATCGGAGGGAATTTAGTTCTCGCACGATGGAGAACCCGTTAAGCACATGGAGCAGTGTAATCCTGCCGGAGCTTCTATGAGCAAGCCGAATTCCTCGGGAGCATGAGGCGTAGAGAGGATTTCATGCGGTTGGCTCGTCTTCTAAGTTCAAGAATCTGCGGGGTGCTGTCAGTGACCCAAGTTGGCATATGGGTGCGGAGCTGTCGTCTACATAAGCGAGAATTTCCAATTCGACTGAAACCCCATCGTCTGATTCTACGGATGCGTTCGCGATCTCCTAAATCGCGAGCAGGCCCGTGACTTTACAGGGCGATGGCTCAATCGTTAGCGTCTTTTGTCTGAAGTAACACGTCTCTCCATCCGTCGGCGCTCCAACGCGTACTCTACGCCTTTCGAGGTTCCTATGAAGACACGTCTGCTCGTCTCATCTCTCTGTGCCACTCTGTTCCTGGCCGCCTCCGCAGGCGCCGAGGTAAAGCCCAACGCTTTATTCAGCGACCACATGGTGCTGCAGAACGGCACGCGAGTGCCCATCTGGGGCACAGCGGATCCGGGCGAAAAGATCACCGTGAAATTCGATGGCCAAACGAAGTCTGCTACCGCGGACGCGACGGGCACGTGGATGGTGCGGTTGGCGAAGCTGAAGTCCGGGGGCCCATACGCAATGACGATTGCGGGCAAGAAGAACAGTGCCGCGATCACGATCAACGATGTGCTGGTGGGTGAGGTGTGGCTCGGGTCGGGCCAGTCGAACATGGTCTTCAACGTGTCGAACACGGGGCACCGGCCATATGGGCTGCTGGACGAGAAGCAGGAGATTGCGGCGGCGAACTATCCGCAGGTACGGATGTTCACGGTGGCGGACACCAAGTCGCTGACGCCGCAGACGGACGTGAAGGGCGAGTGGAAGGTGTGCAGCCCGGCGACGGCAGCGGACTTTTCGGCGATCGGTTATTTGTTTGCGCGCGACTTGAACCAAGCGCTGAAGGTTCCGGTGGGCATCATTCTTTCCGCGTATGGCGCAAGCACCGCAGAGGCGTGGGTTCCGCGCGAGGCGTTGGCGGCCGATCCGAAGCTGAAGCCGATTCTAGATGGGTTCGATGCGCGCGAGGCGGCATTCAAGGCGGCGCCGGCGCCACCGCCGCCTGCTGCTGCCCCGGCACCGGAGCCACCTGCGCCCGGTCTGGCGACTGCGGCGGCAACGCACGCACCAGCGGGGGCCAGGCGGGCGCGTGGCGGCGGAGGCGATCCGGTTCAGGACCAGCACCAGCCCACCGTGCTCTACAACGGCATGATCAACGGCGTGATTCCGTATGCGATTCGCGGGGCGATCTGGTATCAGGGCGAGTCGATTCTGGGCAATCCAGGCATTCCGATGTACGCGCATGTCATGGAGACGCTGGTGACGGAGTGGCGCAAGCGTTGGGCAGAGGGCAACTTCCCGTTCTATGCCGTGCAACTGGCTGCGCTTAAGAACAATAGCAATAATCCGCGGGTGCGCGAGCAGCAAGCGGAGATCCTTTCGCTGCCTAACACGGGGCTGGCGGTGACCGTCGACATTGGCGACTCGGCCAACGTGCATCCGAAGAACAAGGAGCCGCTGTGCGACCGGCTGAGCCGCATCGCGCTGGCGAATGTGTATGGAAAGAAGATGGAGTTCTCCGGGCCGGTGTACTCGGGGATGAAGGTGGAGGGCGACGCGATCCGCATCAGCTTCGCGCACGCTGACAGGTTGACGACACACTACCCGGAGGGACTCTACGAGCATGTGTCGGCGCCGCCCAATCCTGCGTCTACCGCGGAGATCCCCGCGGCGAACGATGGGCAGCTGAAATGGTTCCAAATTGCGGGCCCGGACGGCAAGTATGCGGACGCACAAGCAATGATCGACGGCAACACGGTGGTGGTGCGCAGCCCCGACGTGCCTGCGCCTGTGTCGGTACGATACGCGTGGGACAGCTATCCTTATGGCTCGAATCTGTATAACTCCGCCGGGCTTCCTGCGGTGCCGTTCCGTACGAATAAGATGGATGACGCGCCCGCGGCTGCGTCCCAGCCGAAGGTCCAATAATCCCAGCCGCGGCAATGTTATTGCCGTGCGCTGATCAGTTCGACTGCCGCACGAGTCTTGCAACGAAGGGGCTGGCGCATCGCACTGCGAGGCGACGGCTCCATCGACGACAAGGAGGAGGCCTTCATCTCCAGCTTCACCGCGTGGATGGACGTGAACTCGGAGGGCATTTTCGCCACACGCCCCTGGAGGATTCCGCGACGAAAGCGCCCGCCACTTCTGGGACAACTACTCCCCACCCTACCATGGCTTCAAGAAGGGTCCCACCGACACATGGAACTACAACTGAGAGACCCTTCGCTCTTCCATCTACTTCACTGACGAGAACGCCGACTGCCGTCGGGACAGCAGCAGCGATCCTTTAGTGCTCCGTGTGCCACTAAATTACGGCAGCGTTGCCGCCGTACATAAAGCGGACTTACCACTCGCATCCGGGTCCCACTTGGCTGCAGTCTATATGGGCAATAAATCCTTGTAGCCGAACTTGGGGGGAGGCCCAGCCGGCAACGTGCGGGTGAGGTTGACTGCGGCAGCAACTGCAGCCGTCATCTTGGTGAAGCTGCGGCGTGTAAGTAAGCGGTTGGTCATAGCCCTCTGCTGGTTGGTTGAAGAAGTAAAAGGTCATCTTGACTCAGGTACTAAGTCAGAACGGGTGGACGCACTCAGGCTCTCATTCACGCAGCTCTCACGCTCGCGAAAGACCAGGTAACTCGCAAATAAGTACCAAATCCGGATGCAAATTGTCACATTTGGCAATTCGCAGAAGTATTTCTGCAGACCCTCATGCAATCGCTCCAATTCCAGTAGGCGAAACGGCGAGCATGTGCTAGCGTTTGGTTCTATTGCGCATTTCGCGCGAGGAGCCGAAAGCCATATGTCACTAACTAGAAGATCATTTGTGGGAGGAACAGCGAGTACACTCGGACTGGCTGCGATCGTACGCAACGGCTGGACACAAGGAGCGTCCGCGGGCTCGACTATCCCTCCCACAGCTGCGGGCAGGGCGTTTGCAAAAGCCATCGGCGAGAAGATATGGGGTGACCTGCCTCCGCGACTGGCTGTGGTCAATGCCGACATTCGAGGGCACGGACTTCGCACCATCCCCAACGTCAATGCGACGCTTCTCACTGGCTACCCCTACAACGAGTTTTACGATTGGGATCTCTATTTCGAAAACCTGTACCTTTCCTACTACGGTGTTTGGCAGTATTGCTTCACCAACCTGCGAGAGTTCCTCGACCGCGAGCAGCCTGACGGCTATGTGAACCGCAGCCTCATCAAGCAGCGTGATCGCCAGCATTTCAAACCCTTCCTGGCACAGTTGGTGGTGCTCGGCTGCAAGCAGAACAAGAACGATTATGAGTGGGTACGGGGGAACTACTACCAACGCCTGGATAAGTACCTCACCAAGTGGTTTTCTTATGACAGCGACAAAAACGGCCTACCGGTCTGGAACTCGGCCGATGCAGCCGGCACCGACAATCAATGGAGCCGCGCCGGAGCGTTGTCCTCGTTCACAATCGAAGGTGTAGACCTGGCGTCGTATCTGGTGCGCGAGTTTCACGCCATGGCGGTGATTGCCCAGCATCTCGGACTCACCAGCGACGTCAAAAGCTATAACAGTCGCGCCGAAAGCCTCATTCATCTGATGAACACAACCTTTTGGGACGAGACCGACGGAATGTACTACGACCGCAACGAGAAGACTGGTGCGCTCGTGCGAGTCAAGTCGGCAACCTGCTTCACCGCATTGTTCGCTGGTGCCGCGACGCCAGCGCGTGCCGCGAGGATGGTGAAGGAGCATCTGCTCAACGAGAAGGAATTCTGGCTCGCCTATCCTGTGGCGAGTTACGCAAAGACCGAGCCGGACTATTAT
>Ga0302195_10004427_pt1 | contig 10865 bp, 7 predicted proteins | sample II_Bog_N1_2_FD_198778 | JGI IMG/M metagenome (GOLD analysis project Ga0302195, IMG submission 198778) | Peat permafrost microbial communities from Stordalen Mire near Abisko, Sweden - II_Bog_N1_2 | ecosystem: Environmental > Terrestrial > Soil > Wetlands > Peat | place: Sweden: Abisko, Stordalen...
CTTTGCTCTGGTACATCAGCGTGTCGGCGCGAAGCAGAATCTCCTCAGCGTTTTCGCCCGGCCGTGCGAACGCGGCGCCAATTGAAACCGAGAGCTGAATCTCGTGCCCCACATCAAATGGAATCGCCACCTGTTTCACCAAGCGCACGCAACGATCTGCCAGCCGCTGAAGTATCTCAAGGTCGACGCTATGCACAATGGCCACAAACTCATCGCCACCCCACCGGCCCACCGCGTCGGACGGCCGCAGTGAGTGGCTCAGCATCTCGCCAACCACCCGCAACGCGCGGTCGCCAAACATGTGGCCAAAGCAGTCATTGATGCTCTTGAATTCATCCAGGTCGATCACCAGCACTCCGAAGGGATCCTGGTTCACGCGAAACTGGGCCACGGCCGAGGCCAGCGTCGCTTCAAGGAATCTTCGGTTGGGCATCTGGGTAAGGTGGTCGAGGTAGGCGAGCCTTTGCATCGACTCGATCTTGCGCCGAGTCTCACTTCGCGCCGCATCGTCACTGAAAATTTCGATGGCGCCCACAATCGTGCCGTCCGCGCCCTTCATCGGCCTTACCCGGAGCGCCGCCGGAACCTTGCGCCCCGATTTGCTGCGCAGATAGAGCGTCATTTCTCGCGGCTCGCCGTCGGCCATGCAGGCCATCAGTGGGCATTCTTCATGGCAAATGCAGCCGTTGTCGGCATCGGTGTGGCACAGGCGGCTCTCATGGCACAGGCGGCCAACAACGTCAGCAGGCGCATAGCCGGTAAGTTGTTGTGCTGCCTGGTTCCAGTACTGGATGCGCCGCTCGCGGTCGACGAAATACACACCGTCGCTCATCTGGTCCAGCAGATCCTGGTAGAAGCCGGCATTGGTGGGAGCCTGCGGAAAAGCATCTGCGGCGCGTTCGGATAAATCTGTCATGAAGGTTCGTCGCTATTTGACCATCTTTATCCAGAATTAACAATGTGAGCGCTGATACATGAGTCGGCCTTCGTATCAAAGGTTCCCAATTGCGAACGAGTGCCAGACCGACCATCCCCCTGCCAGAGCGGTTCCACAGTACTGGTAGGCCGCCTGTTACATTTGAAGGGTTATTGCCATGAGCGATCTATCGCCCTTTCTCGTTCCCCGTGGATTCAGATTCGGCGCAACTAAGGCCGGCCTCAAAACAAGCGGCCGCACTGATTTTGCGCTGATCGCCGCTGACGTGCCTGCCAGCGCGGCTGCCGCGTTCACGTCGAACCGCGTCATCGCGGCCCCCCTGATTGTCGACAAAGAAAACCTTGCCGCGTCTGGCTCCAAGGTTCGCATTGTGGCCATCAATGCGGGCAACGCCAACTGCGCCGCGGGCAAGCCTGGTTTGGATGCGGCACGCGCCACCTGCTCGGCCGCTGCCGACATCTTCGGCTGCAATCCTCTCCACGTCTTTCCGTCATCGACGGGTGTCATCGGCGTGCCGCTACCGGTGGAGAAGTTGGTGGCCGTTATGCCCGCGCTGGCCGCATCGCTGGGTCCCGAAGCCGATCGCTTTCATGAAGTCGCCGAGGCCATTCTGACTACAGACACGGTGGAGAAGACCGCATTTGCGCGCGTCGAAGTGGCGCCTGCGGGCGGCGGGCCGGCCGGCGAGGTACTGATTGCGGCGCTCGGCAAAGGCTCGGGCATGATCCATCCCCAGCTTGTGCCCCATGCCACCATGCTGGTTTACGTGCTTACCGACGCGGCCATTGAGCCCGGCGTACTTCAGACCTATCTCAACTCGGCCATCGAAGTCAGCTTCAACCGCATTTCGGTGGATGGCGACACGTCGACCAACGACACTGTTCTGCTGCTGGCCTCAGGCGCAAGCGGTCTCGAAATCGGCCCGGGCAATCAGGCCTTCCAGGCTGCGCTCACCCAGGTTTGCACTTCGCTCGCCAGGCAGGTTGTTGCCGACGGAGAGGGCTTGTCGCACGTAGTTGAACTGCGCATTGCAGGCGCGGCCAGCGATGCCGACGCACTGCGTGTAGCCAAGGCTATCGCCCATTCTCCGCTCGTGAAAACCGCTTGGGCAGGCTGCGATCCAAACTGGGGCCGCCTGGCCGCAGCCATCGGCTATTCCGGCGCACAGATCGATCCCGATCGCATCGACATCACGTTCGGTTCGCTCCCTATTTGCCGCGACGGTGGCCGCGCGCCAAGCTATGACGAAGCCGCGGCGCACGCTTACATCAGTGATGAAGAGTTCTCAATCTCCATCGACCTGCACCAGGGCTCCGGTTCATGCACCTTCTGGACCACCGACCTGACCCACGAGTACATCCACATCAACGCCGACTACTCAACCTAGTGCGGTGACACCGGTTCGAATGCGATTCGAACAATTGCGTAGAACAACATCAGGTTTTATCGCGCCGCGCTTTACTTGCGCCTTACGCGCTTCAGGTTACAATCGCAGCAACTTCCCATAGAGGATTGAGCACACCCCATGAAGAAAAGCAAAGTGAAGCCGGGCGCGGCCATTGCGCCGCCGGGTGAAGGTGAATTCTCGCTCATCCCGCACAAGAAGCTGCTCGACCTTTACGCCGCCATGCTGAAATGCAGCATGATCGCAAAAGGCATCCCGCCCTCAAAAAAAGCGCGCGGCAAACGGTCTCTCCTGACCTCTGAGGGGGTCACAGTCGGCGTCACCATCGACTTGCTGGCAACTGACGCCATCAGCCCTGCGCCCACCGATCTCATCCCCTGTGCGGTGAAAGGCGTCGCCATCAAAACGCTCATGCGCTGGTGGTCAAACCCAGCGGCTCGCATTCCCAGCGCCATGGCCCGCGCCAATGTGATTGCGCCGGCGGCGTCCAGTGAAGCGCGCCTTGAAGCGGCCCTGCGTCTGGCTGCTCACTTCCGCTCTACAAATTGCGGCTCAGTGGTTGTTTTTTTTGCGGGGCCCGACACTCCGCCCTCGAAGCCCGCCCGTTCGCCCGCACCGCTCGAATCCTTACTGCGCCAGGCTGCGGCAAAGCGTTTGCCCATTCTCTTCGTCAGGCAAAGCGAGGCAAACAACGACCACTTCACCGCGGTCGCCAGCCGTTGCGGCATGCCTGGCATGGTGGTTGACCAGGACGATGTGGTTGCCGTCTATCGTGTAGCCTCTGAGGCGCTTGCCCATGCCCGGCGCGGCAACGGTCCAACTTTGGTTGACTCCAAACCATGGCGGCTGAAAAACGGCGACCGCAAAACGGGTAGGTCAAGCGACTCTATTAGTAAGATGGAACTCTACCTCGAAGGCAAAGGGCTCGCTTTCAAACCGGTAAAAAATGCCATCAAAAAGAAGTTTGCGGTCCGGCTTGAGGGCGCGTGAAACACTTTTGCCGCGGCGCAAAAAAACATAAATTTTGACGTGCAGGCGCGCACCCTTGTTCGCTATACGGTTTACATCTCATTCCGTCAGCCTTCAATTGGCATAAACCGCGTCTGAACAGGCAGTTCGGCCCCACTGGGCGGCCTCGATTGCGAGGCGTCTAACCCCCCATGCCCCATGCAGTCAAAGTGATAGAGTGAGGTTATGAAATTGAGCAAGCGTCTCAGCGCGCCCCTGACGATTACGTGCACAATTCCGGGCACAATCCTGCTTGCTGGCCTTTTTCTTGCCGGCGCGGCGTCGCTCATGGCAGAAGGGCCTGGGCCATCCGGCGCTTCAGGTCAGGTTGCCGGTGATCCGAGCCGACCGGCCCCCGTTTGCGCTCCGGCTGAATTAGGCTCTCCCTACATCCCCCTCGACAGCTGGGTTTATCCGGCCGTGATCCGTCTTTATTCGCTCGGCTACGTTGATGACGCTTTTCTCAATCTGCGACCCTGGACGCGCGCCAGCGTGGAACACATGCTTGAGCAGGCCAGCACCGGAATTCAGGACGCCGAAGACGACAAAGAAACAGGCGCCGACGAAGCCGAGGATATTTACGAAGCGCTCGATAAATTTCTCAATGCCGACACCAGCGGTCCCTGTCTCGCCCACCAGGGCCACACCCGCATTGAATCGGCTTATACCAGGTTTCGCGATATCTCAGGCACCCCGCTGCGCGACAGCTATCACCTCGGCTCCACGATTGTGAATGACTATGGCCGCCCCTTCGAAGGCGGATTCAACGAGTACAGCGGCGCCAGTGGTTATGTGACGGCCGGTCGATTTGCCCTGTACCTTCGCGGCGAATTCCAGGGCTCTCCTTCAGCCACCGGCTACTCGCCCGCCATGGCCCAGGCGCTTTCCACCGTTGACTCAGTTCTGTACCTCAATCCAGCCAACGGACTGCCTTACAACCAGGCCACAATCCCTGCCGGCCCAATATCGTCGGTCGCTGACGGCCGGTTCCTTGAGGCTTACGTCTCGGGGCAGGTATTCAACCACGTCATTTCATTCGGCAAGATGGACCAGTGGATGGGCCCCGCCCAGGGCGCCAGCATGGCCTATTCCAACAACGCCCAGAACATCTACGGCTTCGAAATCAACCGCATCGAGCCGCTTCATGTTCCCCTGCTTTCGCGGGTTACCGGTCCCTTCCGGTATGAGTTCCTGGTTGGTGCGCTGCGCGGCCACAACTACATGCCTAACGCGGCCTATGAGGCTCACCCTTCCAGCAACATCCCCAATGTCACCAACCCCGGCGATCCATGGGTCCACGTCGAGAAACTCAGTTTCAGACCGACTAAAAACCTGGAATTCGGCTTCGAGCGGACCGTGATCTGGGGTGGCGAAGGCCACTCTCCAGTCAACATCAAAGACTTCTTTCGGAGCTTTTTCAGTCTGACTTCTCCTTCCGCAGCCATAAAGGTCGGCCCAAAGGATCCCGGCGCACGCTTTGGAGCTTTTGACTTCTCCTACCGGCTTCCTTTCGTTCGCAAATGGCTCACGCTGTATACCGACTCCGAGGTACACGACGACGTATCTCCCATCGACGCTCCTCACCGCGCCGCGATCCGGCCAGGCATCTATCTCTCGCATTTCCCCGGTGTACCCAAACTCGACATGCGCGTTGAAGCGGCATCCACTGATCCGGCATCTTCGACCGTTAAACAGAGAGAATACGGGCAATTTATGTACTGGGAGGAAATCGAGCGCCAGGGCTATACCAACCAGGGGCAGCTTTTCGGCGACTGGATCGGCCGCGAAGACAAGGGCGGCCAGGCATGGCTGACGTATCACCTGAGCGGCAACGAGTGGATCCAGGTGAACGCGCGCAACCAGAAAGCCGTCAAATATTTCATTCCTGGCTCTGCAACCGTGTCAAACGTAACCAGTCCTACTCCATGCAGTGTAATAGCCCCATGCCTGGAAAACGGCGGCACCACACTCAACGACCTTGGTTTCCAGGTGGTGAAGCGCCTTGGCAAAGACATTGAGATCAACGGCAACTTCACCATGGAGCACTGGACTGCGCCGATTTACATGACCGGCCAGCAAACCGTGACCACCACCGACATTCAGGTCACGTGGTTCCCCAGCCGCAAGTTGAATTTCTAGGACAACTCAATCGGGAATCACGGTTGAGCAGGTCGAAAACTCGCCGCATCGTTAGGGTCCCCACTCGCATACTTTGCGTATTGCGGAAAGGGATACATTGGGCGCGTGAAGCTTACTGGAATTTTAGGATCGAGCGGAAGACTGACCCACCGCGCGTTCTCAGGCAGCGAATTAAGGTAAGAGTCGCTCACATGCGCGCCAATCATTTTATCGGGCGCGCGATTCTGTTCCACCCAGGCCTCAAGATAGCTCAAATAGTCAATTGACGTGGCGCCGTCGCCTCCTCCGCAATGATTCATGCCGGGAATGATGAAGAGCCGAAAGAAATCCTGCGTCGGTTCCTGCCCGCCTATCACCTTCTCGACCGTTTGATAGTAATCGACAATCGCGGTAGGCATTTCAACCGTGTCGGTTCCGCCCTGGAACACCAGCAACTTGCCTCCAGCGGCTTTGAAGCGCCTTAGATCGGGATTGGTGTCGGTGTAAATTGCGGCCATTCCGAGGCGCTTGTAGTCGTGTTCGAAATTGTAGTTGGCCGTAGTCCAGGCCGGATTCGTTCCGTAGACCATGTACTCAAAGAAACTGTCGCTATACTTTGTGCCTGTTCCAAACTCCCACGTCTTCTCCGATCCCGGCAATGCGCCGCGGACGGCTCGTTCCCGGGTGTGGGGCGGCCCTGCGTAGATGCGCTTTGCCGCTTCAACCTGGGCAGCAGTCAGACACCCCTTGGTCTCTCCCGCTTTGCAGAGGATTCTTGACGGGTCGAACGAACATCCGACCGGGTTGCCGATCAGCCCGTCTTTCACGCCGTCGTCCATGTCGCATTGGTCGAGCGCGGCCTGGTGCAGGATTCCAAGCGCGCCGGCATCCAAAACTGGGTTTCCATTTGCATCCAATTGCGACCTCTGCGCCCACACCTCTCGCATCGTCAAATCGGCTTCGTCCATATCGGGTGCGCCGGCGATGATTCCGTCAAAATCCCACGGGAATCTCTGCGCTTCAACCATGCCCTGGTAGCCACCCGTTGAACAGCTCATGAAATAGGCTCGTTGAGCGTCTTTCGTGTAAAAGCGATTGATGATTGCCTTGGCTGACAAAGTCGACACGTGGATGGCTCGATAGCCGAAATCCACCTGGGCCGCCAAATTGTCTTGGGCCCACAGTCCGTCGTCGCCGCGGCCTCGATGCCCCGTATCGCCCGTCACGCAGGCATAACCGCGCTTGACATTCCCATCGCAAGCCCCACCGTTGATGCCGCCCGCCCAACCACCATTGCCGGCCACAATCAGCTTTCCATTCCAGCTCTTGGCGAGAGGGAGATGTATCTCGATGCCCACTTCCGGATAGACATAAGCCTCTACCTTGCAGAATGCGGGCGAACCATCTGTTGCCTCCACGATCTTGGCGCTCATCACCTGGGTCGGCGCATCCTCGATGATCGAAAAGTCGATATCCGGCAACGCAGAACAGGCTTTTGTTTCAGGGTCGGCGGTCGCCGCAGGAGCTGACCAGGCCAAGGTGATTGGAGTGAGTGTGGCAAGCAGGATGAGGGCGGCCCGCAAAGCAACGCTGCGGGTATTCTTGATGACCGGGCCTTGCGTTTCCTGAATTTTGAAATCGTGTGTTTGCTTCATAAAATGTTCCACCAGTCTCGCGCTTCTTTTAGCGCGAAAGATCGAAAACGCGCAGAAAGCGATACTCGATCATTCTGAGTCGAGGAATTCTGAAATTCGAGGTCGCCCTCTATCCTAGCCGAGATTGCACGGGTGTAAGAGGATCCTCCCTTTACTCGGGCGCATCTAAACCTGCGGTGGCGCTGGAAATCTCCGCAGCTTTTTCCCGGTGCTCCTGATCATTTGCCATGAATCTTTGCATCTCTCTCTGTTTCGCCATCGCAGTGCCGACCGGCTGGTTTGTGCCCGGCGTAATTGCGCTCGTCTTACTGACGGCCTACTTGCTGGCGGGCATGTTCGGGCCCATGCCCCACTATGAGATCAAAGAGGCAAACCAGATTCCGGCCAACGATTCACGCCCCTTCCTGCTGCTGCTCGCCTCCCTCGTTGACGCCGACATCAATCGCACCGGACGGCTCGAAGTCTTCACAAACGGCCCTGCTTTCTATCCCGCCATTCTTAACGCCTTTCGTTCCGCGCAACATAGCATCAGCCTTGAAGCCTATGTCTTCATGAAGAGCGAGATCGCGCGTCAGTATGTCGAAGTGCTTGCGGAACGCGCTCGCGCCGGCGTGCGGGTGAATGTTGTGCTCGACGCTTTCGGCAGCCTGGGTGCCCCCACTTCGTTCTTTGCGCCGTTGCTCCAGGCCGGCGGCAGGGTCGTCCGTTACAACCGCCTCACCTGGTATCGCCTTTTGCGCATGGATAGTCGCACCCATCGAGAGCTTGTGATTGTGGATGGAAAGCTTGGATTTATCGGCGGCGCAGGAGTTTCCGACTGGTGGTTTACCGGCGTGAACGGCAAACCACGATGGCGCGACACCATGGTCCGGGTGGAAGGCGAAACAGTCGCCAACCTGCAGGCGACCTTTGCAGAGAATTGGCTACAGGCAGCGGGCGAACTGATTGTAGGCAGCAGCTATTTTCCTGACATCCAATGCCCCGACCCGACAACGGCGCTGGTCATCAGCAGCACGCCCACGATTGGGGGCTCGACACGCGCCCGCATCCTGATGCAGTTGCTGATTGCCTCGGCGAAACGCAACCTCGCGATTACGACACCCTATTTTGTGCCTGACAAGACGCTCAAGCGCGAACTTTGCCGGGCGATTGAACGCGGGGTAAAAGTGCAAATTCTGGTCCCGGGGAACAAGAACAACCACTTTCTGGTCCGCACCACAAGCCGCGGCGACTACGGTGAACTGCTCAAGGCGGGTGCCGAGTTGTACGAGTACCAGCCTTCGATGATTCACGCCAAGATACTGATCGTAGACGAGCTGTGGGCCGTGGTCGGTTCCACCAATTTCGATAATCGCTCTTTCGGCATTAATGACGAGGTCAACCTGGCCGTACGCGACATCGCGTTGGCGCAGCGCCTCGGCGCCGATTTCACTGCGGATCTCGAAGACAGCCAGAGGATCACCTTCGAAGACTGGCGTAATCGTCCTCTAACGGAACGCGCCACCGAGCTGTTGGGCTGGGTGTTCGAGCGGCAGCAATGAGATCGGCATCGAAACAATAGGGAAAGGCCGCATCATACCCGTAATGGATACGCAATTCCGCATCGCTACTTACAACATCCACAAAGCCCGGGGGTTCGACCTGCGCATTGTGCCCGAGCGCATCATCAAGGTAGCGCAGGAGCTTGATGCCGATATCCTCTGCCTGCAGGAGGTCATCCACGCGCCGAATGGCCGGCCCAATCTAAATCAGGCGCAGGAGATCGTGGCGGCCTTCCCCCGCTGTTACACAGCCTTCGGCGTCAACCGGCGATATCGCGGCGGCGAGTACGGCAACCTGACCCTCTCCCGATTCCCCATCGTCTCCACGCGCAACCACGACCTGTCACGAGCCCGCCGCGAGCCGCGGGGCGTCATCCAGACAGGGATCGAAATCGCGCCTGGCCGGCTGGTTCAACTGTTCAATGTGCACCTGGGCACCGGCCACATGGAGCGCCGGTACCAGGCGCGCAAGTTGCTGAACCGTGAGATCCTGTTGCAGCCCGATCTGCATGGGCCGCGCCTGGTGCTGGGCGACTTCAACGAATGGACGCACGGACTGACGACGCGGCTGATGCGCAGTAGGTTCCAGACCTTCCGGCCGCTGCACGCCGGGCGTTACCTGCGGACCTTCCCCGGCATGCTGCCGTTCCTCTCGCTGGATTACTGCTATTACGAGCCACCGCTGCACATGTTAGACAGCAGACTGTGGCGCAGCCGGACGGCGCTGATCGCCTCTGACCATCTGCCGCTGATTGTCGACTTCAAGCTCGCAGCGTGATCAAAATCCAAAAGTACAGCAGCCCACGCGCTGACTCACTGACTTGGCGTTTCTACTTCGCCCGCGGATGTGTCCGGTCGTAGACCTGCACCAGTTGCGCGGTGCTCATCTGCGTGTATCGCTGCGTAGTCGAGAGCCGCTCGTGCCCCAGCAACTCCTGGATCGCTCTAAGGTCCGCGCCTTCTTCAAGCAGATGCGTGCCGAACGCATGCCGCAGCGTGTGGGGATGCACATCCGCCGGCAGCCCGCGCATAATTGCGATCCGCTTCACGATGCGCCCCACGCTTCGAGTGGTGAGCCTCGCCTGCCCGCCATGGTCAACGCCGCGCAACTGCAGATTCAAGAACAACGCCGGCGTGCGCGATTCGCCACCCCCCGCAGCCAGCCGCGCCGAACGCTCCGTAAGGTAAGCACGCAAGGCCTGCGCCGCCGCGTCGCCCAGCGGAACATAGCGCTGCTTCTGTCCTTTTCCGCGCACCAGCACGGCCTCATTGGCCCAATGAATGTCGTTGAGGTCCAGCCCCGTCAGTTCGGCATTTCGGATGCCGCATCCATACAGCATTTCGAGAATGGCGCGGTCGCGCGTGGGCCAGCTCGCCGCGTCTTCGCCCACTGAATCCACCACGCGGTTCATCTGCTCGATCGACGGCACACGCGGCAAATGCCTCGGCAGCTTCGGCGTTGAAACCAGCGACGCCGCGTTCTGCTCAATGTATCGCGCCCGTGCAAGCCACTTGAACCAGCTCCTGATCGAAGCCAGTGCCCGCGCCGCGGAAGCCTTCGAAAGCCCGCGATCGTACAGCGTTCCCAGGTAAGCGCGAATGTGCGTGTGCTCGATGCGCTCCACACCTGCATCGGCTCCAAGCCCGGATTCGGTCCCGATCACCCAGGCCGTAAAATTCCCAAGCTCGCGCCGGTACGCCCTCATGGTATGCTCCGACGCTCCGCGCTCGCTCTCAAGCATGCGCAGATATTCCGCGGCCAGCTCTGCGGGACCGGCTACAATCGCCGCGGGCGCGCTCATGCCGGCTCCTCTTGCGGCTCTTTCATTTCCGCGTTGCTCGCCGAGCTTTCAGGCGACTCGCCAGGCTCCATCTCTTCAACTTTCCGCATCCCTCGCGGATGGTGCATGCGATGCACGGCCTTCAGCCGTCCGAGCGCCAGGTGGGTGTAAATCTGCGTGGTTGAAATATCGGCGTGGCCCAGCAACAACTGCACACTGCGCAAATCGGCGCCGTGCTCGACCATGTGCGTGGCGCAACTGTGCCTCAACATGTGCGGACTCGCATTGCCGGTTGCCATCTTCACCAGGTGCCAGACCCATTGCCGGGTAAGCGGCATGCCGCGCAGCGAAAGAAACAGCCGCGCGCCGTCTTTGCGCTGAATGCGCCGGCCGTGCGCCGTGCTGATGCGGTCAAGATGC
>Ga0302195_10004431_pt1 | contig 10860 bp, 8 predicted proteins | sample II_Bog_N1_2_FD_198778 | JGI IMG/M metagenome (GOLD analysis project Ga0302195, IMG submission 198778) | Peat permafrost microbial communities from Stordalen Mire near Abisko, Sweden - II_Bog_N1_2 | ecosystem: Environmental > Terrestrial > Soil > Wetlands > Peat | place: Sweden: Abisko, Stordalen...
TATCCCGATTACAACTTCCGCTTCATCCACAACGCCCGGTACCGGGAGACGAACAACATTCACTCCCTGGCCCTGGCCTTTGAACAGTTTCCGCTCGACCAGGGCATCCTTCTCATTGAGTCCGATCTCATCTTTGAGCCCTCCGTGCTCACGCGCCTGCTTGAATCCCCGCACAAGGACGTGGCTCTTGTCGATCACTACCGGACGGGCATGGATGGCACGGTGGTCAGCATTTCGGGCGGCATCGTCACGAGCGTCATTCCGCCTCATCTGCAACAGCAGGATTTCTCCTTCTCGGGCAAATACAAGACCCTGAACATCTACAAGCTCTCGAAGGAACTCTGCACGGGCCAGTTGCACCGGCTGCTGACGTTTTATTCGCGGTTCATCGACGATAACTGCTATTACGAGCTCATCCTCGGCATGCTGATCTATATGCGCCAGGCGCAGATCCACGCCGAAATTGTCGAAGGCGAACTGTGGGCCGAGGTCGACGACCCCAACGATCTTCATGCCGCCGAGTTCATCTTCGACCGTGCGCAGCGCGGAGCGATTCTTGCGCGCACCATGGGCGGCTACTGGGCCCATCGTCTTCTCGATTTCTGTTTTCTGCGGAATATGTATTTCCCCACTGCGGGCGTGCTCGCCGAGATCCGTAATTCTGGCGCGGCCCTGATTCAGAACTACGGATCGAAGCAGACGATTCTCAATGAGAAGCTTTCCTATCTGTTGTTGTGCGAGGCTGCCTGTCTTCAGGTAATGAATGGAGCTTCCCAGATCTATCCGTTTTTGCGACGGCGCTTTGCGGGCCAGAACGCCCTGATTCCGTCACCCGCTTTCGGGGAATATAAGGCGGCATTTCCGGAACACGATACTTATCCCGATGACGGACGCTTCGATGTGGCGGACATCGCGATCAGGGCTCAAAAGGCGACGGTTGTCGTCTTCGTCACCCCGAATAATCCCACCGGTACGATATGCGAACCGGAGGAAATCATGACCTTTGCGCGCCACAACCCCGGTAAAACGATTCTTGTCGATGAATCGTTTCTCGCATTTCACACCGCTGAACTGTGCGGCGACGGCTCCATCATCCGCCTTCTCGAAAAAGAACCGCTCACCAACGTTCACGTTGTTTGCAGCCTAAGCAAGACACTGGGCATACCTGGAGTTCGCCTCGGTTACCTCTACACCAGAAACACGGAATTCCTGGAGGCCATGGGCGCCGAGCTTCCCATCTGGAACCTGAATTCGCTCGCCGAATTCGTTATGGAGATCGCACTGAAACACCGCGCCGCCATCGAAGACAGCCTGCGCGCCACAGCAAGGGACCGCGCCGCCTTCCGCGAGCAGCTGACGATTCCCGATGCGGTGGAAGCGGTTTGGCCGAGCGGTGGGAACTTTCTGTTGGCTCGCCTTCGCTGGAACAGAGAGCGCGGGAAGGCCGAAGCCGAAAAGCTTCTCGCGGAACAGTCCATCTATGTCAAAGATGTCTCGGCCCGCTTCCCTGATGGCCGTGCCTGGTGGCGTCTGGCAGTGCGCCTGCCCGAAGAGAATGCCCGGCTCTGCGCAGCAATTTCCGGTGCGTCCCGCGGTCTTTCCGTCAGCGCCGGATCAGATCGCTGATCTTTACGAACAGCTGTCGTCCTGGCTTTGGTGAGATCGATCAGGGCCTCATTCGGCAGCACGCCGGCGTTTTCATTGCGAGCCCCGCGCCGTGCGTGCCATCAGGACCTTCTGAAAATGGTCGCGCAACTCCGGCTCCCTCGCCAGCAGGCGGTTGAAGAGATCGCGCGGCAGCGATAAACAGACGCACGGCGTTAGGGTCCGTACGGTGGCGTTGCGCGGCTGATCGCTGAGCAGCGCCATTTCACCGAAATAGTCGCCGTCCTGCAGTTTCGCCAGTTGCACGCTGCGTCCGTTTTCATTGCGCGCGACCTCCACGGTGCCGCGCGCGATTACGTAAAAGCGGTCGCCCGGATCCCCCTGATGAACGATCGCGCGATCTTCCCGGAAAACTTCAGTGCCAAACCAACGCGCTACTTCTGCGAGCGTCTCTTCGCTTACGCCGTCCATCAGAGGGAGTTTGGCGAGCCATCCGGCATCCACCGCGGCCCTTTCCTCTCCTTCGCTCACCTGCACGCCGGACTGTTTGCGCCACAAGTCCGCATAATGGCCCCCGGCGGCGAGAAGTTCGGTATGCGGGCCCTGCTCCACCAGGCGTCCGCGCTCAAAGTAGAAGACGCGGTCCATCCCGACCACCGAACTGAGGCGATGCGTCACGGAGATCACGGTGCGGCCACGCGCCAGCCGGGCCAGCGTTTTGTTGATCGCGTGCTCGCTCGCGGCGTCGAGCGCGGAAGTGGCTTCGTCGAGCACCAGAATCGACGGGTTCTTTAGTACGGCGCGCGCGATGGCGATTCGCTGACGCTGTCCCCCGGAAAAACGGCCGCCGCGCTCGCCTGCCAGCGTGTCGTAACCCTCCGGCAGCGACGCGATAAAGTCGTGAATTTCGGCCGCCTTCGCAGCTGCGAAAATCTCTTCGTCGGATGCGTCCGGACGCGCCAGCGCGATGTTGTCCCGGATTGTCGTATTAAAGAGAAAGCTTTCCTGGAAGACCACCGCCATCTGTTCGCGAAGGGATGCCTGCTTCGTGCGCCGCATATCGGCGCCGTCGAACAAAACCGCTCCGCTGTCGGGATCGTAAAACCGCAGCAGGAGGCTGAGCATGGTGCTCTTGCCCGACCCGCTGGGTCCCACGAACGCCACCGATTCGCACCGCGCGATGCGAAGACTGACGTGCTGCAGATTGGGACGTTCCGCATGATAGCCAAAAGTCACGTCGCGAACCTCGATCGCGTCCAGGAAGGGCGCCTGCGACAGCGCGTCCGGAGCGTCTGCGACCCGTGGCCTTTCCTGCAGGATTTCCCCGATCCGCGCCAGGCCTCCGCCTGCCTTGATGAGATTTGGTGTGTACTGCGCCAGATACATGAACGAGTAGCTCAGCGATACGAAGAGCGCCTGGAATGACGCAAACGTTCCGATCGTGATGCTGCCGCGGTAAGCCAGGACACCTGAAATCGCCATCACAACGACTTGCAGAAACAGCGTTCCGAAGCTGGACGACCGCTCCATCAGCGACGTCATGAAGCCGAGCCGCAGGCTCGCCCCGAACAGTTGCCCGTTGCGAGCCTGGAACTGCTTCATAGTCGGCTCCTGCAGATTGAAAGCCCGCAGCAGGGCCGGCGCCATGAGCGTTTCCTGCAGCGACGACATGATGCGGCTCTCATGCTCCTGCTTCTCCACGCTCGCCGCGGTGGCCCTGCGTGCCAGTATCCGCGGCCCGAGCACGCAAAGCGGACACAGCAGCGTACCCAACAGCGCCAGGCGCCATTCGAGAGAAAAAACGAGGACGGCTGAAATGAGCAGATCCATCATGGGCTGCAGTCCCCACGCAACGCCGGCCGCGAGGCCCGTCTCCACCGAACCGATATCGTTGGAGAAACGCGACATCACGTCTCCTACTTCGGTGCGGGCATAAAACTCCATGGAAAGCGTCTGCAGATGTTCGAACAGCCGCTGGCGGATGGAGGAAATAATCCGGCCCGTGATCTTCGCGTACAGATAGTCGCGGCCGAGTGAAGTGACCGAAACCACCACGGTGCTGGCGATCAGCGCGCCCAGGATCAGAAGCATGATCCGGCCGTTGTGCCCGATCAGAGCGCGATCGATCATAAACTTCACGCTCATGGGAATCTGAGCGTTGAAGAACATCTCCAGCAAGGAGGCCAGCACCACCGGGATCAGGCTGATCCGGTAGGGCCCGAAGTATCTCAAAAACGAACGCAAGAGTTTCCTGCTTTCAAAGCAGCACGTTATAGCGGAACCGGGAATTTTCGTACCCCGGCACGGCCTGGTCATTTATCTTCGCATGACGGCCTGTCGCTGCCGCCAACTGTTCGAAGAAGTCTTTCGGGTAGTAACAATGGGGCGGATTCAGTGCCGCGCCCGCTGCCCGCCGGGCGGCCTCGCAGGCCTCTCGCTTCGCCGCATCGGGCACATCCTGAATCAGGATCGGGCCTCCGGAACGCACCACTCGCAGCATCTCACCAACCACGGCCGCGGCATATTCAAAATCGGGAAAATAAAGGAAGACCCCGTAAGAAAACGCGGCATCGAACGTGTCATCGGTGAATGGTAAAGCCGCCGCTTCGGCGACGTGGAAATCCACCTCCGGCAGCGCCAGACGGGCAATATCGATGTGTGGCGCAGAATAATCGACGCCGGCAAAATCCGCTCCCGAGCCGCGCAGCAGCGCCAACGCAGCTCCCGCGCCGCAGCCGACCTCCAGTATCCGCATTCCCGGCCGAATGGCCAGCGAATCCCCGATCACGCGCGTAATATGCCGGCGCGCCGCAGCGCCGGTCTGCGCCATCGCTCCGTCGAAACCATCGGCCTTGAGCAGATCCTCAATATCCCAAACGGATTTGGCGGCAGCTTCCCGGCCTTTTCTCTGCCAGATCTCCAGCCAGGATGTGTCGTTTGATTGCAGCTCATTGGACTTCAACATCGGATCAGCGTTATGTTACCGCACCGGTCCAAAGCGCAGTGACACATTTGTGCATTTCGCTACACTATACTGTGACGAAATGGTGAATCGGTGACGGAGATCACTGGGTTTGAGCGGAAGCCGCCGGATCGCGAGACGAAAACTTTGCTCGATCTCGCCCCACCGGAACTGCTGCATCGCAGCAAGCCCGCGCTCCGGGGACGCATCCGCCAGGCCTGGATTCAGGGCGGCATCTGGCGAGGCACACGGCCACGCGACTAAACCGGCCTGCTATTTTTCTATAACATCTGAAACGCGTCATGTTATCGGACGAAATTCTCGTATTTCGCAATGGCAAGTGGGTGGATGGCGGCGCTGCGCCGCGGAATACCACGAGCTTCGCCGACGTAAAGTGGTATTACGCCAACGTCATCGGCTATGCCCGATTGGCGATGTGCATGGTCGCCGCATTCCTGGTATACCGGGTCCCGTGGCTGGCGGCCGCGCTATTGCTCGGCTCAACCCTGCTCGACTGGATCGATGGCCCCATAGCCCGGCGCGCCAATCAGTGCAGCATCCTGGGTTCCGGCATCGATTGGTTTGCGGACATGGCCTCGCAGCTGGTCGCGATGGGCTGGTGGATCTCCCTGCAGCCGTCGGTTCTGCCGTGGATCGCCGCGGCCACCTGCATCGAACTATGTAACTGCATCTTCGATTTCGCCAGCACCGCGACGGCTCGCTATCCCAAAATGCCGCCCCGTCTGCGCGACCGGCACCTGTTCTTCGCTATTCTCGACTGGAGCATGCCCGGCGGTTCCTACACCGCGCTGGGCAATGCGCTCTGGCTGGCATATCCGCTCTGCGTCCTCGCATTTTGCCTTGGATTGAGGACAGCTGGCCTGGCGCTCCTGCTTCCGGCCCTCGTGTACCTTTGGTGCGAGTTCGCCTGGGTCGTATTCATTGTGGCCAGTTGGCGGGAACCGGCCCGCTCCACGCCCGTCTACGATGACGCCCCCGCTGGCTTCCGGCACTGCGGAATCCTGCCGGAAGCCAGCCGTGAACTTCTGCAACGGGTGTCCGCCTCGGCCTTCACGCTCCTCATTACGGAGTGCGAGGCGAGCAAAGCCCGCGGCGAGATTTTCTGGGTGAACATCTGGCAGCGGTCCGGGGATGGCCGCGGCATGCCGGTGGACGGCGCCGAGGAACTCGGCGCCTGGGCTCGCGATCTGGCCGCGCAACATTATCGGCACGAAGACGTCGAACTCGATGGCTACGGCATGATCGTGAATCCTGTCGGATCGCGCGCGCAGGATTGGCACATCGACTACACCCGGGGCTATTCCACGATCTTCATCCCTATGTCCGAGCTCAGCCCGGAGAACGCGGTGCAGTACGCCGTGCTGCCCGCACCCCCCGATATCGGAAATCCCGACTGCGTGGACCTGCGCGAGATCGCAAACACCAGCGACTGGATCAGCATTCGCCAGCTTCTCGCGCCCGCCTGGAGTATGTTGCTGATGGATTTCGGCGCCATCCACCGGGGCATCTCCAATCAGGGCTCCTGGGACCGCCACATGTTCTGGATCTCGGTGAAGAAACGCGGCGAACTGCTGCCGCCCGAACCGCTGTTGCAAACGGCTATGCCGGACGCGCTTTCGCTACTCCCCGGTAATGACTCAACACCGATGGCAGCGCGAGTTCCCCCGCCAGAACCTGCCGGATCGCCGCCTTCTCCTGCACCAGTTCCCATAACGGCTGGTCCACCCGATCGATAGCGATAAAAGCGCCGGCAATCAGCCTGTCCCACTCCGCCGCGTACCGCTCCGGATCATCCGGCAGCACCTGGCCGCGGCAATTCGGCGCTCCGCACAGACACGCGAACGGCTCTTCCGGGTTCAGCGTGCCGTAATCGTCGGTGATCTCTTCTCCCGCCGCGATATCGCGGACCGCAATTTCAAAATCGAATCCGGGACTCAGGCACGCGGCGGCGCAGGAATGATTTACAAAGCGACCGTGATCCCAGCACAAAATGCGGTCGCCACGGCCATTCAGATAGGAATACTTGTGCGTCTGCGCTTTCAGCAGCGCCGGCAACGCATCGATGCTCGCCGGAGAAATGACCCGATCGAGCGAATCGCCCGCCCACGTGATGGTGCCTTTGGGAATCAGGCGCGTGGCGAACAGACCATACCCGATTGCGTCGCTCACGTATCGAAGTTCAGAATGCGGATGAATCAATTTAACAGCATACCGGACGCCTGCCGTCGTTCCGCCTAAGCCGCGCCCGTTTGCGAAACGCGGTTTACAAGCACCACAGGGCAATGGCACTTGTCCTCTGTGACGGCTGAGTGCATAATATCCTGCCGGCGTTGGCTGCAAAGCGAAAATCCCGGGGGGTTCGGCGAGCAGGGCTTCCCCCGATTAGCCCCGAAGAGGCCATGCAGCAGGCCTTAGTGCTGTGGGAAAAGCGCGAGCGCCGACGGCTCGAAATCCTGGCTAAGGTGGAATTGTCCAAAGCATCTCTTGCTCGCGGGGAAGGTCGTACCGTCACGAACCGCGAGGAATCCGATCAGCTCGTGAGCGACATTACCCGGCGCGGTATGGCGGCTTGCGGCTGAGCAAAACTCACTCGGATGGGTTTGTGAGTTATCGTCTTTCCTCCCCAGCGGAAGCGGAACTCGATGATATTTGGCCATATGTCGCGCGGGAAAGCGAAAGTGTTGATACCGCGATTCGCATCGTTCAAGGCATCAGCGACCGCTTTTTGCTTCCAGCGACGCACTCGCGTATGGGACGCCAGAGCGCGGACTTGTCCCCTGAACTTCGGGGTTTTGCCGCAAGCGACTACGTCATCCTCCATTCCGTCGAGGACGATGACACAGTACACGTTCATCACGTGTTGCACGGCAGCCAAGAGATCGAATCGCATTTCCCGCACTGACTTCGCGCGTCACGCTGAAGCCGTGCCGGAAGGGGGAATCACACCTCTGACGCGATTTTGAGGAATGGCGGAATCGAGAGGCAACCACAAGCTGCTTTTTGCATTCCAGACGAGGCGAATCGTCGCGCCATTGTTTTGGATTGAAATGGAATGAAAATGCCGAATCGATGCTTGTAAGTTATTGAAAATGTGGTGGCCGGAGAGGGACTTAAACCCCCGACACCAGCCTTTTCAGGGCTGCTTACCGATAAGCGTTAAGGTGTTCAGAATCAACGGAAGTGTTTGGTGGAGAATCACTTACGAGAAACGTTGTTTAGTACCAATCGGGACGGTTTAGGCTGTTTTCACCCGCGCAATGTTCCCTTATTGTTCCCCCGAATCCGAGCGCATCATCTGAACGAGCAGCGCCAGCCGAACCAAGGCTGGCGCCCGAAATAATGGGCGGCGAACAATGAGGGAACAACTCCCGGAATGCAGAACTTCGGCGACCCATTGATCTCATGAGGGGCGAGCGATGCGGTTGAGAAGATATTCCAACTCGGATATGGCCTCGACAACCTGGTCCACGGTCGGTAGGCGTCCGAAGATCATGCCAGACATCGCAACATAATCCCGGCGCAACTCGGCGAACATCCCATCGTGAGGAGTCAGGGCAAAACTGCCGGGAACCGCTGACAAAAGATCAAAGTCGCGCCGATTGAAGAACATTCGCGCGTGACGAACGCAGTCCTCAGCCATTGCCGCATCTGTCATTGCTTTCCGACCAATCTCGGAAGCGAGGAGCCGATACACATCGTAGTAATGGCGCGAGACGCGCTGTCCTCCTCCCTTCAACTCGCCACGGTGGTCCCACCATCGGCGCAGGCCGTGCAGGATGACAACCTTATCCCAGAAAGTGCGGCTGGGATCAACCGTTGTGACGTTGCCGACGGTCAGATCAAGGCGCAGAAGGTCGTCTGCGATATAGGGCCGGATAGTCAATGGAGAATTCGGATCGAGCGCAGATTTCGCGCCCGACTCGATCTTGATGGCGCGGCGGATGTAGGCATTTCCCTCTGCGGTCGCCGTGGGATACCAGAGCAGCAAGCTTTGACGGTCCGGATCATCCGGGTCTGCTTCGACACGCGCCCGATTGGCACTCAGATTTGCTGTCTTGAGCGCTCGCTGCAAAAGGTCTGAAATTTGCTCGGACATCGGGCCGTGAATGTATTCCTGGCACGCTGTCTTGATCGCGTCCAGACGGGCTGTGCGTTTCTTTCCACTTAGAGCTTCAAGCTCCTGCACAGTCGCCGCCTGGCCAATGTCCTCCCGGAAGACGGTGATATCGATGTCTTCGGAAAACCTTTCAATCAGACCGTAACCCTTCGAGAGCGAGGTGCCCCCTTTGAAGAGCAGGCGTGGGCCACCCGCGTCCAGTTCATTGAAGAGCGCATCGAGCGTCCAGCAAACCCAGAAATCCTTTTCGATATTCTGCTCGGCGGTACCAAGCCGGTTGCCGGTTCCGATAAACAGGTCTTGGCGCTCCCGTTCGCTGGCCGCCAGAACGGCGTGAAAGGCTTCGGTCATCTGCTTCTCTTGGTTCTCGCGATGCTCCCGATCCCTGGAGCAGTTCCTCGTGCTACTGCCTTCGCGGATCGGGAAGCCTTTGACTTCTTATTTTCATTTGCACGTTGGAACAGGTCGCGCACGATCACGCGCATCCAGTCCGGGAGGGTTGACAAACCGCTGCGTAGATCATGCTGAATGGCCTGCCCATGATCAGGGTCTTTGAGGATTGCGACAAGGCGCTTCAGGATGCGCCCATCATCGGAGGGAAGCATGTCGCGCAGCCAATAGAGCGCCTGGACAAACCGCATGGCAGAACGGCCAGCCCAGTAGAGGCGGCTGGGCGCGGCGTGCTTGAAGTCGAGAGTCAACTTACCGAGTGTTATCGGCCGCAGGCGCCCATCGGTCAGCACTGTGATCCGGGCCGGAACGGCGTCGGTGAGGCCAAGGTCATTGGCGGCGGTGATGCCGTCGACTACTACCCGGACATTGCCTTTCCGGGCCAGTGCGTCGATCACGTCGCGCGGATCGGGATGGGTAGACTTGCCAGTGAGACGGTTGGGTTGAGGGGTGTCGTAGAGGCCGCGGGCGATCCGCCGAAGGTGCTTCGACGCAACCAGACGGTGGAGGGCCTGATCGACGGCGGTACGCGGCCCAAGGTCGGCAAAGTCGTCCGGGGTCCAGACGTGCGGCTTCGCCGGGACGGAGACGCGGTCCCGGATAGCAGCTGGGATGCTGGATAGGTGATTTGGCAATGGTTACCCCCATGTCAGAACAATGCTGCAATATCCTGACACTCCCAAAACTATAACACTCTATGTCAAAAAATTGTCACTATAATCTGACTTAAGCTGGTATCCAGCAGTAGCTGCCGACTTCGTGAGCTCCTCGATCTTCATGATTTCCAGCTTCCCAAAGTGGCTTTCGATTGACGACAAAGAACATAGCGTTCTTGTTGAGGATCGGTTTCGACCCCTCAGTCTTATTTATGCTGATACCGCCGTCGCCGTAGGCTGAGAGTTCGACGTGCGATTCGAAAAGGCGTCCTCACCGACCATTCGCAACAGGGACGGCGTAGGACGGAAGCAGTTACAGCCAACTCGACCCGCTCGCAATCGCCGAGGCAGCGCTCGAGGCCAACGCGAAGATCCGTGATTCGCCCAAAGGACACGCACAAGGCCGCTGAAAACCCACGATGGCACCCCCGAGGGTCCCGCCGGACTCTCTACCCAGGATATCTGGCGAAGATGGCACGAACGGCTCGGAATGCCAGCACCGCCCTTAATCCGGCTGCAAAGAACGGATGCGGGAAAATGAAGCCGGTGACGTTTGGCAGAATAACTTCGCGGCAATCCCGCAAATTCAAAAACTTCTCCGGTCGATGACGAGCAGCCCCATAATCAGCGGGAGATACACTACCGACGCGAGGAGAACCTGTCGTGCCCGAGTGTTTGTTCGTTCCATCGCGACACGAATCCCGCAATAAAGGAAGCATCCACCGAGAACCAAGGCACCGACAAGATAGATTTGTCCGGTCATCCCCAGCAAGACGGGAAAGAGGCTGACCGGAATCAACGTGGACGCAAACGCGACGATGTGCCGGGTGGTAGATTTCCCATCGGGCTCTATAACCGGCAACATCCGTATGCCAGCCCGCGCATAATCGTCGCGGTAAATCCACGCGATTGCAAGCGAGTGCGGAAACTGCCACACGAAAAGAATCGCGGCGAGCGCCCATGCATCCGCGCTCAGGTTTCCATTTGCCGCAGCATACCCGATCAGTGGAGGCATCGCACCCGCAAACGCGGCCACCGTTGTGGATACC
>Ga0302195_10004438_pt1 | contig 10854 bp, 10 predicted proteins | sample II_Bog_N1_2_FD_198778 | JGI IMG/M metagenome (GOLD analysis project Ga0302195, IMG submission 198778) | Peat permafrost microbial communities from Stordalen Mire near Abisko, Sweden - II_Bog_N1_2 | ecosystem: Environmental > Terrestrial > Soil > Wetlands > Peat | place: Sweden: Abisko...
TCGCCCTCACGTACACCTTCGGAAAGATGGTGGGGAGCGTTCGCCACGGCGCAGCCCTGCTGGCGGCCATGGTGATCATCTTCGGGGTCTGGGTCGGTGGCGCCACGTACTTCGAGCACCAGAACAACCCCGCCGTCGCCGCGGCAGGGATCCACTCGACGGTGGGGAACACCGAGGGGCACGAGGTGCGGTTCGGGGACACCTCGACGGCCGTCTTCGGAGTTTCCTCGACCAGTACCTCCACCGGCTCGGCCGACGCCTCCTACGACTCGTTCACACCCATGGGCGGCTTCTTCCTCATGAGCGGGATGATGCTGGGCGAAGTGACCCCGGGAGGTGCGGGGAGCGGTCTGTACACAATCCTCATTTACGCCATCATCGCCGTGTTCATCGGTGGCCTGATGATCGGACGAACACCCGAGTACCTGGGGAAGAAGATTCAGGCCAAAGAGATCAAACTCGCGGGTCTCGGGGCCCTCGTCATGCCGCTGATCGTGCTGATCTTCACCGCCATCGCCGTCTCCATCCATGCCGGTCGTGTGGGAGCACTCAACGCAGTCCCGCATGGGTTCAGCGAAATTCTCTACGGGCTCACCTCGCAGGGGAACAACAACGGCTCGGCCTTCGGAGGGCTCACCGGCAACACGACCTTCTACAACGTCATCGGGTCCATCGACATGCTGATCGGCCGCTACGGCATCATGATCCCGGCGCTCGCCCTGGGCGGCGTGCTGGCCGCCAAGCCAGCGGTGGCCGAGGGGCTCGGCACGTTCCGCACCGACAATTCCATGTTCGTCGGACTCACCATCGGCGTCATCATCATCATCGGCGGCCTGACCTTCTTTCCGGCCCTGGCGCTGGGTCCGATCGTCGAGCAGCTCAGCCACGGGCAGTTCTTCTAAATGACCAGTCACGGAAAGTTCCCCTCATGACCCTTACCACCACCCAACCGGAACAGTCGGAACCGGCCAGCGGGCCACACGGTGTGGCCGAGACCCGGAGCCTCTTCGACGGACCGATTCTGCGCCAGGCCCTGGTCGACTCGTTCGCCAAAATGAACCCGGCGGTGCAGGTCCGCAATCCGGTCATGTTCGTGGTGCTCGTGGGCTCCGTCGTCGCTCTCTTCGAGGCCATCGCCCACCCGTCGGTCTTCACCTGGTCCATCACGATCTGGCTCTTCCTGACGGTGATCTTCGCCAACTTTGCCGAGGCCATGGCCGAGGGGCGCGGCAAGGCACAGGCCGACACCCTGCGGCGGATGCGCTCGGAAACCGAGGCGCGACGGCTCAACGCCGACGGGAGCGAAGAGCTCGTCGCAGCCGCCGAACTGAACCGGGGGGACACCGTCGTCTGTGAGGCGAACGACCTCATCCCCTCCGACGGCGAAATCATGGAGGGCATCGCCTCGGTCGACGAGTCAGCCATCACAGGTGAATCGGCCCCGGTCATCCGCGAATCGGGCGGTGACCGTTCGGCCGTCACCGGTGGCACGAGGGTCCTCTCCGACCGGATCGTCATCCGCATCACGGCCGAACGCGGCAAGACCTTCCTCGATCGCATGATCACCCTTGTGGAAGGAGCCAACCGGCAGAAGACCCCCAACGAAATCGCCCTGACCATCCTGCTGGCCGTGCTCACCATCATCTTCATTCCGGTCGTCGTTTCGATTGAGGCGTTCGGCGTCTACTCCGGGACGGCGGTCTCGGTGGTCATCCTCGTGGCCCTCCTGGTCTGCCTGATCCCGACGACTATTGGCGCATTGCTCTCTGCCATCGGCATCGCCGGCATGGATCGCCTCGTACAAAAGAACGTCCTCGCCATGAGCGGTCGGGCCGTCGAGGCCGCGGGGGACGTGCAGACTCTTCTGCTGGACAAGACAGGCACCATCACCATGGGCAACCGGATGGCGTCCGGCTTCTTCCCCGTCAGTGATCACAGCGAGCGCGACCTCGCCGATGCGGCGCAGCTGGCATCGCTGGCCGACGAGACGCCGGAGGGGCGCTCCATTGTGGTCCTGGCCAAGGAGCGCTTCGACATCCGGGAGCGCCACCTCGGAGAAGGCCACGTCTTCGTGCCTTTCTCGGCCACGACCCGAATGTCCGGGCTCGACTTCGAGGGGCGGCAGATCCGCAAGGGAGCGGCCGACTCCGTCAAGCAGTGGGTGGCGGAATCCGGCGGACCGGTTCCGGCCGATCTCGACCCGATTGTGGAGCGCGTCTCCCGCGCCGGGTCGACTCCGCTGGTCGTGGCCGACGGCGCCGTGATCCTCGGTGTCATCGAGCTCAAGGACGTCGTGAAGGAAGGGATACAGGAGAAGTTCGCCGAAATGCGCTCCATGGGTATCCGCACAGTGATGATCACCGGCGACAACCCCCTGACGGCGGCGACCATCGCTCAGGAGGCCGGCGTCGACGACTTCCTGGCCGAGGCCACGCCCGAGGCGAAGTTGGCCCTTATCAAGCAGGAGCAGGAAGGCGGCAAGTTGGTCGCCATGACGGGTGACGGGACCAACGACGCTCCCGCGCTGGCCCAGGCGGACGTCGGCGTGGCGATGAACACGGGGACCACGGCGGCCAAGGAGGCGGGCAACATGGTCGACCTCGACTCCAACCCGACCAAGCTCATCGACGTGGTCGAGATCGGCAAGCAACTCCTCATCACGAGGGGCTCACTCACCACGTTCTCCATTGCCAACGACGTGGCCAAGTACTTCGCCATTATCCCCGTGATATTCGTGGCCACCTACCCACAGCTGAATGCGCTGAACATCATGCACCTGCACAACCAGCAGAGTGCCGTGCTGTCAGCCGTCATCTTCAACGCTCTCGTGATCGTGGCGTTGATCCCGCTGGCCCTGCGTGGAGTCAAGTTCCGTGCCGCCGGCTCTGCGGCCATTCTGCGGCGGAACGTCTGGATTTACGGCGTTGGCGGCATCATCGTCCCCTTCATCGGCATCAAGCTCATCGACCTCATCCTCGTCGCGCTGCACGCCTACTGATGGAGACCCTCTGATGCTCGTCCACATCCGCCGTTCCGTCGTCCTCGTGGTGGTCTCGCTCGTCCTGACCTTCGCATTCGCTTTTCTCGGTACCGGCGTCTCCCAGCTGTTCTTCGCGCACCAGGCCGATGGATCGATCACTGCCAACGGATCGACCCTGATCGGTCAGAACTGGTCCCAGGCGCCGTGCCCGGGTCATCGCCCGGGCACGTGCGTGTTCCAGGGGCGTCCCGATGCCGTCGGTCCCTACGCCGGCTCGGCGAACCCGGTTGCGGCCGGGGGGGACAACCCACTCCAAGCAAACAACATCCCGGGCAAGCCCGGAGTCCTGAACTCCGGTGAGTCCGGGGCGAGCAACCTCGGGCCCCGCTCGAAGACGTTGTTGTCCAATACCCAGCAGCTGGTGGCCTACTGGAAGGCCCGGGGCGTCAACCCGACACCGGACCTCGTGACGACCTCGGGCAGCGGGTACGACCCTGACATCAGCCAGCAGGACGCGTTGGTCCAGATCCCCATGGTGTCCCGGGCCACCGGACTCTCGACATCGGCCCTACGGCGCTTGGTCATCAGCCAAACCCAGGGGGCAGAGCTCGGTTTCTTGGGGACCTCGTACATCGACGTGCTGCAACTCAACGAGGCCTTGGCCAAGCTCAAGGCATGAACACCACCGCAATTGCGGCGGCGGCACCGCGACAGCGGACGACCGTGCGGGGGGAGGTGGTCTCTGTCGTGTCCTACGGGCAGCCGTCCATCCGTACCGACGCCGAAGTGACCGACGGGACCGGGAGCCTGCTCCTGCGCTTCCTCGGCCGGCCCTCCATCCCGGGCTTGGTCGCCGGGTGTCAGATTGTGGCGGAGGGCACGCCGGGCTTCGTGCGCGGCGTCCTGATGATGCTCAACCCCCTGTATACGTTGGCGGGGACGGGTGATCTTCCGCCACCAATTGGTAGCCAATGCCCGGGACGGTCTTGAGCAGATGACCGTCGTCGTCTCCGAGTTTCTTGCGCAGCCGGTGCGTGTAGACCCGCACGTAGTTGGACTCCACGCCGTACCCGGGACCCCACACATCCTTGAGGATCATGTGGTGGGTACAGACCTTGCCGGCATGACGGGCCAGGTAGGCCAAGAGCTCGAACTCGCGGGCGGTCAGCTGCAGTTGGGCCCCGTTGTACGTGGCCATGTGGTGCACCAGGTCGACCTGGAGGTCGCCGACCTGCAGGGTCTGGGCGGCTTCGTCGCTGTCGCCGTGCCGGGCCGTTCGATGCCGGAGGGCGACGCGCAGACGAGCTTCGAGTTCAGCCATCCCGAAGGGCTTCGTGACGAAATCGTCCGCCCCGGCGTCGAGCACCTCGACCTTCCGGCGTTCGTCGCCGTAGGCGGAGAGCACGAGGATCGGCACCTCGGAGAACTCGCGGATGCGTCGGGTCACCTCAATACCGTCGACATCGGGGAGGCCGAGGTCGAGGATGACCAGGTCGGGGGTGGCCAGCGCGACCTGGGTGACGGCCTCCGCACCGGTATGGGCCAGCACGACCTCGTCGCCCCGCGCCGTGAGGCCGATGCGCAGTGCCTTGAGCAGCGACGGGTCGTCGTCGACCACCAGGACCTTGGTCATGCCGGATCAGACCGGCGCCGGCACTGGGGCCTCGGCGGGGACGGTGAAGATGACGCGTGCGCCGCGTGCGATGTCCGGGTCGATCCAGATCAGTCCCCCGTGGGCCTCGACGAACGCCTTGGCGATGGCCAGGCCCAGCCCGGCCCGTCCGCCCCCTCCGTTCTGGCTGAACATCTCGAAGACGCGTTCCCGCTCCTCGCGTCCGATCCCGGGACCGTCGTCGCTCACCGCGATCTCGATCTGCGTCGATCCACTCCCGGGTGCGACCCGGCCCGTTACCCGGATGACGCTGTCGTCGGGCGAGAGGCGATCCGCGTTCTCGAGCACGTTGGCCAGGACCTGGCCGATGAGGACATGGTCGATGTGCAAGAGGGGCAGATCCGTCGGCCCCTCGACGACAACGCGTCCGGGCCCGATGATGCCCTCCAGGGACGTGAGCGCCTCGTGCACCAGTTCGTCGAAAGCGACGGCGATGGGTCGCAACTCCAACGCGCCCGCCTCAATGCGGGTCATGTCGAGCAGATTCGTCACCAACCGGGCCAGCCGGTCGGACTGGAGCTCAATCAACTCGAGAAGCTCGGAGCGATCGGCCGGGCCGAGTTGGGTCCCGACCTGGCGCAGGCTCGAGACGGCTGTCTTGATGGAGGCCAACGGTGTCCGCAGGTCGTGGGAGGCCGCACCCATGAGGGCGCTGCGCCAACGGTCGATCTCTTCCAGCAGGCGGGAGCGCAACGCCTGTTCGGACAGCTCAGCCCGGTCGAGGGCCAGTGCCGCCTGGTTGGCGAAGGTGCCCAGGAGGCTGCGCTCCCGCCCGACCAGTTCGACGTCTTGGAGCACGAGCAGGCCGACGGGGTGATCGCCGACCGCGAGTGCCACCGAGACTCGGCGAGGTTCGGACCCATCGGTCAGGCCCAGCGAGCGGGCGTGACCGCCGCCCGTCGTCAAGCCGGCGATGTCCGCTTCGGCCAACGGAAGCCCGGCGGAGGCCGCCACTTGGAGCACTTCGCCCGGCGCCAGCGCACCGCGGCCGCCAGCCGGGAGCACCAGTGCGGTCCAGCGCGGCGCGAAGACGCCTTGCACCGTGTCGACGATGTGCGTCTGCAGCTGCGCGAGATTCAGGTCACCGATGAGGGCCTGCGACAGCTCGTAGAGCCGCCTGGTCTCCTCGGTTCGTCGGAGTGCCTCCTCCCGGGCCCGTCGCAGTTGGGCGACGACCTGCGCCACCACGAGGACCACCACGAGGTAGACGAACAGGGCGACCCAGTTCTGCGGCGAGCGGACCGTCAGCGTGTTGTACGGGGGCAGGAAGAAATAGTCGTAGAAGAGGAAGCCGCCCAACGCACCGACCACCCCGGCGATGGAGCCGCCCACAACGACACCGGCGAGCGCAGGCAGGACGAAGAGCAAGGCGGGGATCACGATGCTCACGTGAGGCCGCAGTGGCAGCAGAATGGCCAGCACAATGCCCAACCCGGCGAGAGCGGCCAGCACTCCCAGAATGCTGTGCTGGTACCTTCCCATGGTGAGCCTGCTTGGCTGCACGAGTGTCACTGCTTTCCTCGGGTTCGACTGTCATCCGAGTGTACTGACATGGTTGTGGGCGCAGGCGAGGCGAGGTGGACATGATCGCAGGGGATGGTGAGGACGAGGGCGTCCGCCCGACGGGCAAGTTCAGGGTCTACCTCGGTGCGGCGGCCGGGGTCGGCAAGACCTGCGCCATGCTCGACGAGGGATGGCGTCGTTTCCAGCGCGGGGCAGACGTGGTCGTCGGTTTCGTGGAGACGCACAAACGCCCCTACACGGTGGAGCAACTGCGGGACCTCCCCGTGGTGCCACGCAAGAAGGTGCGCTACCGCGACGCCGAGTGGGAGGAGATGGATGTCGAGGCCGTCATCGCCCGCCAACCCAAGGTGGCCTTGATCGACGAACTGGCCCATACCAACGTCCCGGGATCGGGTCGGCATGAGAAGCGCTGGGAGGACGTCCTCGAAATCCTCGACGCCGGCATCGCCGTGATCACGACCGTCAACATTCAGCACATTGAGTCGGTCGCCGACGCGGTGGAGCGGATCACCGGGGTGGGGGTGCGCGAACGGGTGCCCGATTGGGTCGTGCGGCGCGCCGATCAACTCGAGTTGATCGATTCATCAGCGGATCAGCTGCGGCGCCGTATGTTGCACGGCAACATCTACCCCGAGCACAAGGTCCCTGCCGCGCTCAACGGATTCTTCCGGGCGGAGAACCTCGCCGCGCTGCGCGAGCTGTCGCTGCGCTTCGTGGCGGACGAGACGGAAGAGGAGCTCCTCGAGCACCTCCGCTCCAAAGGCGCCGGCGGTGAGCTGTGGGAGACGACCGAACGGATCATGGTGGCCGTGACCGGGGCACCGGGGAACGCCTCGGTCATCAGGCGGGCGGCCCGCATTGCGACTCGCCTCAAGGCACCCCTCGTCGCCATCAACGTGATTTCCGGCGACGCCCAAGCAACGCAGGCCGGCACCGCCGAGCTCGAGGCGCTCGTCACAGCGGTGGGTGGCACGTGGCAGACCGTGCAGGCCGACGACGTGGCGAAGGCGATCTTCTCGGCGGCCATCGATCAGCAGATCACGCAGATCGTCGTCGGGACCTCGCGGCTCACGCGCTGGCAGTCGATGACGCGGGCGTCAGTCATTCAGCAGATCCTGCGCATGGCGTCGGAGAACGACATCGATCTGCACGTCATCGCCCGCCGCGATGCGCCGAACGACGCCGCCGCGGCCGACGACGCCGGCTAGCTGCCCGACAGATCGGCGAAGGCGGCATCGGCGGCCGTGCGGGCCGCCAGTTGCATGCATTTGTTGAGGTGGGCGAGCGCCTTGGCACGCCGCGGATCGCGGGCGAGGTATTTGGCCACCGCGAGCGGGTCGGCCGATCCGTCGGGCTTGCTCAAGGAGAAGATGGCCTGGTCCACAAGGTGCTCGTCGGGGCGATCACTGATGCCGCGGTAGACCGACCAGTCGACCCCCGCCTCTTCACACGCCTCGGCCACCCCGGCGGCCTCCATGTCGACGGCGCCGAAGCCTCTCTCGACCATGGGCCGCCACACGTCGTCATCGTCCAAGAGCCCATCGGTGGTCATGAGAGAGCCCGCCGCTTGCCGCGACGCAATCGGATGGGCTCCGAACACGGGGCCGTCGGGATAGAGCTGGACCCGTTCGGGCACCAGCAGCGATCCGACGGGCAGCGCAGGGTCGAGCCCACCGGCGATCCCGATCACCATGACATGGTCGATCGATCCGGCTGACAGGGCTCGCTGGGTTGCCTCGCGTGCCGACGCCGGGCCCATGCCCGTGACGAGCGAGCCGACCCACCATTCGCCGACGACCCCCGCATGGGAGAACACTGCGTCGGAAGGTGACGGCTTCAGCCCGAACGACTTCACTATCGCCTTGAGCTCGGGGTGCATGGGCGCCAAGACGGCGACCCGTTTGGTCGTTTCGGTCACGCCGTCATCATGCCTGATCGTTCGGTAGCGTGGGCGGCCGTTCGCCGCGAGAGGAGTGCCGATGCCCAATGCCGAAGAGGTCGTGAGGGACTTTTGTGCCGCGGCGAGCACGCGGGACCCCGCCGTCCTGCGGGCCTTCTTCTCGGACGATGTCGTGTATCACAACATCCCGATGGAGCCGGCTGAGGGGATCGATGCCACCATGGCCGTCATCGACATGTTCCTCGGGATGTGCGACGCCCTCGAGTTCGAGCTGCACCACGTGGCGAGTGACGGCACGACCGTGCTGACCGAAAGGACGGACATTTTCACCATCAAGGGAAAGTCGGCCCCCCTGCCCGTCATGGGTGCCTTCCAGGTCGTCGACGGGAAGATCACCGCATGGCGGGACTACTTCGACATGGCGCAGGTAACGGCCATGTTCGAAGCGGGGTAGACGAGCGGCCCGTTCCCGGGCCGCTCGTCCCTCCATTGCTCAGTAGCCGTGGCACTGCCCGGGCCCGTCGGGCGGACCTTGACCGTGGGCGGCTTCCCAGGCCAGCTGCACCGAGACCGGCGCGCTGCCGGCCGTGGGGTAGCCATCGAAGTGGTTCCACTCCAGGATCCCGAAGTACCCCGCGTAGGGGTTGTCGCGACCACCTTCTTCACAGACGGCGGTCGGCATCCATGCCGCCGGGATGGTGTTCTCTTGTGCCGCGACCGCCCGGAACCAGGTCAGGTCGTTGTAATACGTGGCCTCCTGGGCCGCTTCGACTGCGTTGGCATATGTCACGATCTGCGCGACCTTTCGCGCCTGGGAGTACGACATCAACTTGTCGTTGATGTGCACGCCCTGGTGCGTGTCACCGCCTTGGTGCGTGCTGACCGCCTCGTGGCGGGTCGCCTGCGCCGAGGCGGGGTCGCTATTGATCAGTGATGTGAGTACAGCTGGAACGACAACAACATTGACGGCCACCGCCGTCGCGAGTGCAATGCGAATCCGCACGGCACCTCCCTTCGTCGGGCGCGCTTTGGGCGCGCCAGGCTCTGCTCGGTGTGGGGCGGGCTCCGGTCATTGCATTCGCGCCCCGAACGGCGAGCGGGTAGGCGTCGTCCGTTCTGGCATGGTGCCGCAGGGTGTGCGACCGGTTGTGGAAAGCCCATCTGAAGTTGTTGCTCGGTGGCGTCCTCGATTCAGGGCCCCGGCACGCCGGGGCATCTCGGTGATGTGATCTCAGAGCCCGCAGACGTAGCGGGTGGTCCAGGGTTCCCAGCCTCGCTGCGAGTACAGCTTGAGCGCCGCCGCGTCCTGTACCGCTGCCGGGTAGTCCTCCGCTGGCGAGGGCAAGCCGGTCAACGAACTCCACGTGCCCAGTTCGAACTGGTACGCGCCGCCGTTCCCGATGGCGTAGTTGCCGCCGGACTCGTGCTGACGGATACAGGCCCAGTCGGCTGTGTTGGTGCTGGTGGCATCGGATCCTCCGCCGGCAGGTGACGGCGGAGGCGTTGGAGCCGGCGCCGGCGCCGGTGCTGGCGCGGCGACAGCCTGGACCCGTGCGGCAGCGGCTGCTTGCGCCGCCGCCTGCGCGGCAGCGGCAGCGGCGGCCGCTTGCTGTTGACGCTGTGCGGCCACCGTTTCGAGATAGGCGACCTCGGAGAGATACGTGTGGACCTCTCCTGCTTCGACTGCGTCGGCGTACGTCACGAGTGCGGACGCGCGACGGGCTTGGGCGTATGACATGAGTGTGTCGTTGATCTTCACAGTCCGGTGTTGGCCAATCGCCTGGTGGCGGGTCAGCCGCGCCGAAGCTGCGGAGCTACTGCTGAAGAACGCGAAAAAGATCGCGGGTACAGCTATGACGGCTGCTGCCGTCCCTAGTGCAATGCGGATCCGCACGGCACCTCCCTTCGTCGGGCGCGCACGGCGCGCCAGGCTCTGCTCGGTGTAGGCGGGCTCCGGCCATTGCATTCGCGCCCCGAACGGCGAGCGGGAAGGCGTCGTCCGTTCTGGCTTGGTGCCGCAGGGTGTGCGGCCGGTTGTGTACAGCCCCTGGATTAGTCCTGGGTCTCGTCCTCAATTCACTGTCCCGGCCGGCCTGCAGGCAGACGCGTCGAGATGTCGGTTTGTCGGAAAAGTCCAGTTCGACCAGCTACTTGCGGTATGCAGCGAAATCTCCACTCATCGCATGCATCCGAAAGGCCGTTCCGGATTACTGGGTAGCAATCTACAGGGTGGCTCCTCGAACCGGTATTCATGGGCCATTTCAGGTCTCTGAACTGGGAGTTTGTGCGAATCCTTTGTGACAGAAATCACAAAGTCCCTGGTCGCAGGACCGCATTTGGGTCAATAAGAGCCATAAAAATGCCGTTAATTTCCTGAATATGCGCCTGACCAGTAGTTACGCAGATCGCGCAAGATGCCGAAATTGGGTCCCGACCCCCCGCCGGGCCGTCGTGACGCCGCGTAGGGTCCCGTGCCGACACGGTCGCGACGAGGAGGTCAGGGTGGCATCGAACGTCATCGTCACTGCACGGGACCGCTACACGGTGGCGGGACTGATCCGCCACCTGTCCGGCCAGCAAGCGGAAGACGAAATGCTGGTGCAAGGTGCGGAGCGTCGAACGTGGGCGCAACAGTTCGATGTTGCATGTCGCGTGGCGCAGGCGGCAACGCGTGAGGGCCTCGGTGCCGGTGACCGGATTGCTTTTCTCGACCGCAACGGCATTGCGTACTTCGACTTCTTGTTCGGCGGCTCGCTCATCGGCGCGGTGAACGTTGCG
>Ga0302195_10004449_pt1 | contig 10830 bp, 11 predicted proteins | sample II_Bog_N1_2_FD_198778 | JGI IMG/M metagenome (GOLD analysis project Ga0302195, IMG submission 198778) | Peat permafrost microbial communities from Stordalen Mire near Abisko, Sweden - II_Bog_N1_2 | ecosystem: Environmental > Terrestrial > Soil > Wetlands > Peat | place: Sweden: Abisko...
TCAATCGCTACGCCACTACTGGAATGAAACCGATTCCCTCATCTGGGTCAGCATCCGACGAGCTGAAAGACCGCCCTTGTCAATCTTGATGCTCACCTCTCGCGCGTGTGGATCCTCCTCAGCGCGCGCTTGGAGGATGTTGAGTGCGTCAACATCCTCTTGGACGACCGAACTTTGCATTTTCTCAAGAAAACGGTCCACCTCGTCATCACCGATGCAAAAATCGCGCGACAAAGCCCAGAAGTCGATGACCTTGCCATCGCTCGAGGGCGTGAGTCCATAGAGGATCTTCATATGAAAGGCGTGATCATCCGAACCGTCCTCGAGAGGAGGATCGTCAACGCGAGCGATTCGCGCGTTCAGCAGATAGAAGCCCGGCGCGAAGTACTCAATGTCCTGCCATCGGTCGACCTTACCCACGAGGCCCGTGGTGCGAGAGTAGAAGGGCGGACACTCGACCGAAGCCATGTGACGCGAAACGCGCACCACGTTCATTTCCTCGTCAACTTCGACGTCAATGGGCGTCGAGGCCACTTCGGGTGTGCCGATCGAACCGTTGTGCAAGAACGTTTCGTGTGAGAGGTCGAGAAGATTGTCAACGAGCAGATCAAACGTCGCGTCGATGTTGGCGACACCCGAGACGGCCGACCATCTCTCAGCGTCCTGCAACCAAGGAGTGGGGGGCAACTTCGAGAAATCCGGTTCACTTTCGCCCATCCAAATCCAGACCCAGAGACCTTGCTGCACGATCGGATAGGTCTTCACGTTCGCGCGCCCCGGAACGCGGTCCTGTCCTGGAACGGCAACGCACGTCCCTTCGCAGTCAAAAGTGAATCCGTGATAACCGCACACCAACTGCTCGCCGACCACTGTTCCCAGCGAAAGAGGGTAGCCACGATGAGGGCACTGGTCCGCGAATGCAACGACCGCGCCCGCCTCGGTCCGAAAGATCGCCACGTGCTCGCCGAGGATCTGGCGCGAGAGCGGCTTGGTCTCCAACTCTGAGCTCAAAGCAGCCACGTACCAATGTTCGCGTAAGTACATTGTCCCCCCTGTGAAGAAATCCACCGTTTCGAGTCTCGTCCCTCGTGGCGAGTTTCGAACAGTTGAGCGCAACCTAACAAATCTGTGGTAAGCAATCAAGGAACTTTGTACTAGGGGGTTAAAAGTGACATTTTTAGACGGGAAACCATGGCAGTCCAACATCTTCACCGGCCAGTGGCATCCGGGCGGCGCCGGGGAGGCACCCGTCGTCGAGCCCGCGACCGGCGAGCATCTCGCCAGTTCGGGTAGGGCCAGTGTCCAAGATGTAGGAGCCGCGGCCGACGTCGCCACCAAAGCCCAGTTTGAATGGGCCGCCCTCCCCTTTAACGAACGCTCAGCCATTCTTCGTAAGGCCGGCCAGCTCTTCTTAGAGCACGCCGACGAGCTGTCGAATTGGATCGTTCGAGAGTCCGGTGGCATCGGACCCAAGGCCGGCCTCGAGATTCACATCGCCTCCGAAGAGTGCTACGAGGCCGCCGCGCTTGCATCGCACCCGACCGGCGAGATTTTACGCAGCGAGCAGCCGCGCCTAAGTTTCTCGCGCCGGGTGCCCGCGGGCGTGGTCGGCGTCATCGCGCCCTTTAACTTTCCTCTCATCCTTTCGATTCGTTCCGTGGCCCCCGCACTCGCGCTCGGCAACGCGGTCATCTTGAAGCCCGATCCACGTACCGCCGTCAGCGGAGGCGTGCTGCTCGCTCGCGTGTTCGAAGAAGCCGGTCTGCCCGCCGGGGTGCTGAGTGTCCTCCCGGGAGGTGCCGACGTCGGCGAAGCACTCGTCGTTGATCCGCGGGTGCGCGTCATTGCCTTCACCGGTTCAACCGCGGCCGGGCGCAAGGTGGGTTCGCTCGCCGCCGAGCACCTGAAGCGCGTCCATTTGGAATTAGGTGGAAATTCTGCGCTCATTGTGATGGATGACGTTGATTTGGAAAAGGCCGTGTCGGTGGGCGCCTTCGGTTCGTTCATGCACCAGGGCCAGATCTGTATGACCACGGGCCGACACATCGTCGACGCCAAAATCGCTCACGACTATTCTGCGCTGCTCGCCGAGCACGCGAATCACCTTCCCGTGGGCGACCCCAAGAGTGGCACCGTGGCATTGGGACCACTCATCGACGCGAGACAGCGCGACCGGGTGCACGCAATGGTGAGCGACACGGTGGCGGCGGGGGCGACGTTGTTGGCGGGAGGAACCTACGAGGATCTGTTCTACCGTCCCACGGTACTCACCAATGTTCCGACTTCGGCCCCGGCTTACTGCGAAGAGGTGTTCGGTCCAGTGGCTCCGGTCATCTCCTATTCGTCGCTCGACGAAGCGGTGGCTTTGGCGTCGGCTAGTCACTACGGACTCTCGCTCGGCATCCTGTCCAACGACGGACTACGCGCACTCGAACTGGCCAGCCGCATTCCCTCGGGAGCGATTCACATCAACGACCAGACCGTCGGCGACGAAGCGGTCATTCCTTTCGGTGGCACGGGACACTCGGGCAACGGATCGCGGATGGGCGGTTTGGCCAACCTCGACGCGTACACCGAGACCCAATGGGTCACCGCCCAGAGCGAGCTCCCGGCGTACCCCTTCTAGAAACTGTTCAGGTCAACGTAATTACGAGCCAGCACGGTCGAGGCCTCGCGGGAGTTGACCGCCTGGCGTAACCGGGCCATCTGCACGCCGTTTTCAAACTCGTCGTCATAGGTCGGGTGCAACATCTGAGTCATGTAGTTGGAGAATTCTTCGGCCCGCCACACTCGCTCAAGGCAAGTCGCGGAATAGTCCTCCAGGCCCCGTCCGTCGCCGTGAACCAGTTGATCCACGAGCGCGCGTGAGAGCACACGAATGTCCGCCAGCGCGAGGTTCATGCCCTTGGCGCCGGTGGGCGGAACGATATGCGCCGCGTCGCCCGCGAGCAGAAGGCGTCCGTAGCGCATTGGTTCGACCACGATGCTGCGCATGGCGGTGATGCCGCGCTCCACGATCGGACCCTCGTGGACCTCGGGCGCTTCGTCGGTGGCGAGACGAATGTTCAATTCCTCCCAGATTCTCTCGTCGGGCCATTCGCCGAGGGTTTCCTCCGGGGTCACGCCGAGGTACAGACGACTGAGTGTCGGTGAACGCATCGAGTAGAGCGCGAAGCCCTTTTCGTGTCGGCAGTAGATCAACTCCTCGGTCGCCGGTGTCGCTTCGGCGAGGACCCCGAGCCACGAGAACGGATAGGTCCGCTCGTGGCGACGCAGCACGCTACTGGGGATCGACTTGTTAGAGATGCCAAACGAGCCGTCGCACCCCGCAACGTAATCACACGAGACTCTAAAAGGCCCTTCGACGCCGTTCGCCCTGACGTGCGCAATGTCAGAGTTGAGATCTTCGATAGCTTCGACCTCGGCGTCAAAGTACAACGGCGCCTGGGCCTGCTCGCGTAGTGCGACCAAATCCTTGACGACTTCTTGCTGCCCGTAGACCGTTATCGAGCGTCCGTCGGCCAATTCACTGAGCGGTATACGGTGCGATGCATTGTCGCACCGGATCTCGACGCCGTGATGCACCAGTCCCTCTTTGCGCATGCGTTCACCCGCTCCGTAGTCCTCGAGCAGATTCGCCACTCCGAATTCAATGACGCCCGCGCGCACGCGCTTCTCGACGTACTCGCGACTTCGGTGCTCGAGAACGATGGTGTCAATCCCTTCACGCTCGAGCACGTGGCCCAAGAAGAGTCCGGCCGGCCCGGCCCCCACGATCAACACCTGCGTTCGCAGTTCCTTCACTCGCTTCTCCCCCGAATTAGACCGCGCGACCTAGAACCAAAATCCAGTCCGAAATCACTAGAGCGGCTTCCCCGTTTAGTGTACTGTTCAGTTAATTATTCCCGAGACACGGTCGGTCCGGTCAGTTTCGGGCGAACGGAACAAAGGTGGGGGCGGCATGGCAATAGTGGTGAGGAACACGTTTCGTACGTCTCTTTCGCTCGTGGACCGACTGGGTCAGTTCGGCGTCGCCACCATCCACGAAGCCCAAGGTCGGATTGGACTGGCTAGTCCGTCACTACGACCGATCTTTCGCCCCATTCACGTATCGGGAAACGCACTGACCTGTGAGGTCGCGCCTGGCGACAACTGGTCCATTCACGTCGCCGTAGAACAGGCCCAGCCCGGTGACATCCTCGTGGTGACGCCAACCAGTGCGTGTGAGGACGGCTACTTCGGCGAACTTCTCGCCACCAGTCTTCGCGCTCACGGAGTTCGCGGACTTGTCATCGACGCGGGCGTGCGTGACGTCGCCGAATTGACGTCAATGGATTTTCCCGTGTGGTCTCGGACCATCAGTGCCCAGGGAACCGTGAAGGAGACTCCTGGCAACGTGCAGGTGCCCATCGTGTGCGCCGGCGCCTACGTGCGTCCCGGCGACGTCATCGTTGGCGACGACGACGGTGTCGTCGTCGTTCGTCGTGAAGACGCCGAACGCGTCGCCGAGGCGAGTGAAGCGCGCGAGCACGCCGAGGTCGAAAAACGCGCCCGCCTCGCTTCAGGCGAGCTCGGTCTGGACATCTATTCCATGCGTCAAAAGCTGGCCGACCGAGGTCTGCGCTATGAGGACGCACCACCGCAGTGAGTTCTCAGACCGCGATACTGGCCTCACTGATACGTGGTGGCACTTCGAAGGGACTCTACTTTCACGCCGATGACCTCCCGGTCGACGTAGAAACACGTGATCGGGTGTTGCTCGCCGCCATGGGCTCTCCGGATGTTCGTGAGATTGACGGCGTAGGTGGCGCGCATCCGTTGACGTCCAAAGTTGCGGTCGTCTGTCGATCAAAGCGGTCCGACGCGGACGTGGACTACCTCTTCTTGCAGGTGTGGCCCGATCGCGCCGAAGTTTCGGATAATCAGAACTGCGGCAATCTGCTCGCTGGCGTTGGCCCCTTCGCGCTAGAACAAGGGCTGGTCGATCCGACCGGCGACGTGACCGCCGTACGAATCTGGATGGAGAACACCGAGAGCCTCGCCGTCGCGTACGTACAAACCCCGGGGGGCGAAGTGCGCTACGACGGCGACGCTCGAATCGACGGGGTGCCTGGTTTCGCCGCACCGATTCCCATCGACTTTCTCGATATTGCCGGTTCGACCTGCGGGAGTCTGCTGCCCACCGGCAACGCTCTTGACGTGGTGGACGGCGTGGCGATCACCTGTATCGACAACGGCATGCCCGTAGTGTGCCTACTCGCGAGTGATGTCGGACTCACGGGTTACGAGGACCCCAGCGCTATCGAAGCCGATCTTGAGGCGTGCCGACTCGTTGAGTCACTGCGCCTCAAGGCGGGACTGATGATGAACCTGGGCGACGTGAGTTCGATGACCGTGCCCAAGATGAGTCTGCTCGCCAAGCCCGAACACGGCGGGGTCGTGACGACACGAACTTTCATACCCAAGCGAGTGCACGAGGCTATCGGGGTCTTTGGCGCGGTGTCGGTCGCCACGGCGTGCCTGGTGCCCGGCTCGGTGGCCAACGAGATCACCGGGCTTCACGACGTGTCGGGCCGCACCACCTTGCAGATCGAGCACCCTACGGGCTACTTCGACATCACCATGGACGTGAGTACCGAGAACGATTCGCTTCGGGTCAACTCCGCGGCGCTCTTGCGCACGGCACGAGTCCTAATGCGCGGGGTCGTCTACGTGCCGCGCGCGATCTGGAGTACCAGTGATCATTGACTGTCACGGCCATTACACGACCGCACCCGAGGCCCATAACCTTTGGCGAGGGGCGCAGGTCGCGGCCTTTAAGGCGGGTGAGCCTTTCCCCGCCTACCCCGTCATCTCCGATGATGAGATTGTCGACACGATCGAAACCAACCAACTACGGCTGCTGAAGGAACGTGGCGCGGACCTGACCATCTTCTCGCCGCGCGCCTCGGCGATGGAACAACACGTGGGCGACGAGCAGGTCAGCCAAGCCTGGTCGCGAGCGTGCAATGACCTTATTGCCCGCGTCGTGACACTCTTTCCCCAAACCTTCGTGGGCGTCTGTCAGCTGCCACAGTCCCCGGGTGTTGGCATTGCTCGCTCGATTGGTGAACTGCGCCGCTGCGTCGAAGAACTGGGTTTCGTGGGCCTTAATCTCAGCCCGGACCCCAGCGGCGGCAAGTGGGATGGACTACCGATCACCGATGAGTCATGGTTCCCCATCTACGAGGCCATGGTCGAACTCGACGTGCCAGCGATGATTCACGTTTCGAGCAGTTGCAACGTCAACTTTCACGCCACGGGCGCGCACTACATCAACGCCGACACCACCGCCTTCATGCAGCTCTTGCAGGGTGATCTGTTCGCCGCGTTTCCTGACCTGCGCTTCGTGATCCCCCACGGGGGTGGTGCCGTCCCCTACCACTGGGGCCGCTACCGCGGTCTCGCGGACATGCTCGACAAGCCGGACCTTTCGACGCATCTCATGAAGAACGTCTACTTCGATACCTGCGTGTACCACCAAGCCGGGATCGACTTGCTCGTCGAGGTGATCGACGTTGACAACATCCTCTTCGGCTCTGAGATGCTGGGCGCCGTTCGCGGGATCGACCCCACCACTGGTCACTACTTCGACGACACGAAACGCTACGTCGACGCGGCTCTACTAAACGCCGCCCAGCGCGAAGCAATATTTTCGACGAACGCTCGCCGTGTCTACCCGCGCCTGGACCAGTTACTGACCAAGCAGGGTCGATGAGTACCGAAACCTTCGAGGTCGACCACGATTGGCTCTGCTTCGAACCCGATCCCTCGAAACCGAACTTCCAGGTACCCGAGGGTTCGGTGGACGCGCACTGTCACGTCTTTGGCCCCTCTCGCCAATTCCCCTTCGCCAAAGAACGCAAGTACACGCCGTGCGACGCGGGTAAGGATCAGCTCTTCGCCCTGCGCGATCACCTTGGCTTCTCGCGCAACGTCATTGTCCAGGCGACGTGCCATGGTGCGAACAACGACGCCTTGGTTGACGCACTCATCGCTTCGAATGGCCGGGCTCGCGGCGTGGCGACCGTCGAACCAGACATCACCGACGCACAACTCGCCCAACTCCACGCCGCCGGCGTGCGCGGGGTGCGTTTCAATTACGTCCGACGACTCGTCGACCCCGAGGATGACGCCTACTACTGGCGGATTGTCGAGAAGATTGCCCCGCTGGGTTGGCACGTCGTGGTCTACTTCGAAGCCGAGGACCTCGCCGAGAAGTGGGATTTCTTCACCTCAATTCCCACGACTCTGGTCGTTGACCACATCGGGCGTCCCGACGTCTCACAACCCGTTGACGGCGACGGATTTGAGGAATTCGTCCGCTTCATGCGTGAGAACGACAACGTCTGGACCAAGGTGACTTGTCCCGAGCGTCTAAGCCTGCGTGGTCAAGCTGGTCTTAAGGACACCGTTCCGTTCTATCGTCGAATCGTTGAGAACTTTCCCGAACGAGTGCTCTGGGGAACGGACTGGCCCCACCCCAACCTCAAGTCGTTCATGCCCGACGACGGACGACTGGTCGACTTCATTCCCTTGATTGCGCCGTCGTCCGACCTGCGCCAGAAGCTCTTGGTCGACAATCCGGCGCGGCTCTACTGGAAGGATGGAGAGAATGGTTGACAACTCTGAGTTCGACGACATTCCCGGCACGACAGTCTTCACGGCGCAGCGTTCCCACGAGGGTTTCCACCTCAACCAGTTCTGCATGAGCCTAAAGAGACCCGAGAACCGGGAACGATTCAAGGCAGACGAACGGACCTACCTCGACGAGTGGCCCATGACCGAGGCTCAGAAGAGAGCAGTCCTGGCGCGCGACTACAACGCCATGATTGACCTGGGCGGCAACATCTATTTCCTCGCCAAGATCTTCGCGACCGATGGCCTGAGTTTTCAGACCGCCGCGGCGTCGATGACCGGCATGACCAACGAGGAGTACGCCGCCATGATGCTCCACGGTGGACGCTCGCCCGAAGGTCTGCGCTCTAAGAAGGACGGTAACTAGCGATGGCGCGTATCACCGCCGGGGTCACCACGAGCCACGTCCCCGCTATTGGAGCCGCTTTTGACCGCGGTGAAGAGAAGAGTGATTACTGGGCACCGCTCTTTGAAGGCTACGAGTGGTCCAAGAAGTGGATCAGCGAAGAAGCGCCCGACGTCGTCGTGCTGGTCTACAACGACCACGCCTCGGCGTTCTCGCTCGAGATGATTCCCACCTTCGCGATTGGATGCGCGGACACCTTCGCGGTGGCCGACGAGGGCTTCGGGGCGCGGCCCGTCCCCGACGTCGTGGGTCATCCCGAGCTCGCCTGTCACATGGCTCAGTCCCTCATTCTCGACGAGTTCGACATGACGGTGATCAATCAGATGGACGTGGATCACGGTCTGACCGTTCCTCTCTCGCTCATGTTCGGCAAGGTGGACGCGTGGCCCGTCAAGGTGATACCCATTGCGGTCAACGTGGTGCAGTACCCACCGCCCACCGGTGAGCGCTGCTTTAAGTTAGGCGAGGCGATCCGCCGGGCGGTCGAGAGCTACGAGGAGGACTTGAACGTCCAGGTCTGGGGCACGGGCGGCATGAGCCATCAGTTGCAGGGACCGCGCGCCGGGCTCATCAATCAACCCTTCGACCACGCGTTTCTCGAGAACATGAACAACAGTCCCCAGGCTCTGCGGTCGATCACCCATCTCGAATACTTGCGCGAGGCGGGATCTGAAGGCATCGAACTCGTGATGTGGTTGATCATGCGTGGCGCGCTCGGAGAGCGGTGCGCCGAGTTACATCGCTTCTATCATGTGCCGGCCTCAAACACCGCGGTCGGCCACTTGATCCTCGAAGCACCCAAATCCGAAGGACCCGCGTGAAGATAGCGGTCGCGGGCGCGGGGGCCTTTGGCGTCAAGCACCTCGAGGCGCTCGCGCGCATTGAAGGCGTCGAGGTCACCGCCGTGGTGAGTCGTACCCTGGATCAGGCTCGTGACGTGGCCAGTAAATATGGCGCGAACCTCGCCACGACCGAGTTGGACGACGTTCTCTCCTCCAAGGACGTGGACGCCGTCATTTTGTGTACGCCAACCCAGTTGCACGCCGCCCAGACGCTGGCGACGCTGCGCGCTGGCAAGCACGTGCAAGTCGAGATCCCCCTCGCCGACCGCTTCGAGGACGCCACCGCGGTCGCCCACGTCGCCGAGGCGAGCGGGCTGGTCTGCATGGTGGGCCACACCCGGCGGTTCAACCCGTCGCACCAATGGGTCCACCAGCGCATCGCCGCGCGAGAACTCGCCATCCTGCAAATGAACGTACAGACGTACTTCTTTCGACGCACGAACACCAACGCGCTCGGCCAACCCCGCAGCTGGGTCGACAATTTGCTGTGGCACCACGCGGCGCACACGGTCGACCTCTTCGCCTACCAGTGTGGCGCGCCGATAACGAGGGCCAACGTGCTCGCCGGACCTGCTCATCCGGACCTGGGCATCCCCATGGACATGTCGATCCAACTCGCCACCGCCGCCGGACAACTGTGCACGCTGTCATTGAGCTTCAACAACGAGGGCCCGCTAGGTACCTTCTTTCGCTACATCTGCGACAACGGAACCTACGTCGCGCGCTACGACGACCTCGTCACCGGCAACGACGAGCCAATTGACGTCTCGGGCGTCGCCGTGTCCCTGGACGGCATCGAACTACAGGACCGGGAATTCGTTCGCGCGATCATCGAGCACGGTGAGCCCAACTCTTCGGTCGCTTCGGTCCTCGATTGCTACCGGGTGCTCGGAACACTTCAACGCCAACTCGATTTCGCGCCCGCCACCGGCAACTAGGTTCGTCCCGCCGGGCCAGCGTCAGTTCGCGCCCGGCGTCGTGAGATAGTCAACGACCACGTCACCAATCATCTCTCGGTACCTCGTTCGTCGTTCTGGCTCAACCAGGTTTCGGCCGAAACTCGCGGCGAAGGTGTAGCGGTTATTGATCCGAAAGAAACAAAAGGAACTGATCAGCATGTGCAGGTCCAAAGCGTCGATGTCGCGCACGAAGACACCTTGTTCGCGACCGCGCTCGAGCGCGTGGTCGAGCATCTTGACGATCGGACGATCCAGACCGGGGAACCCACTCGCCGCCGAGACGAACTGGGCGCGCTGAACGTTTTCCTGGCTGATCAAACGGCTGAAGTCAGGATTGGCCTCGTGACGGTCGAAGGTCAGTTGCGCGAGCGTGCGCACGGCGGTGACCGGATCGAGATGCTCGACGTCGACGCTCGCTTCGGTGACCCGGATGTCCTCGTACGCGCGCTCGAGCGCCGCCAGATAAAGACGCTCTTTGGAGCCGTAGTAGTAATAGATCATCCGCTTGGTGGTGCGCGTCTGGCTCGCGATCTCGTCTACGCGTGCTCCCGCGAAACCACGCTCGGCGAACTCCTGGGTCGCGACGACGAGGATCTCCTCTTTCGTGCGTTCGGGATCGCGCGAACGACGCTCGAGTGCGGGTGGTTGTTCCTGGTCTAGGGTCATTCAACTCCTCTGGTGTACTCGCCTCGGACACTCGGTACCGCTGAAAAGACTTCAGGTAGGAAGCTGCCGTCGTTCGCGACTACCCACCACCAACTTCCATGAAATCCCCAGTTCGTACATTAGGGACCCCAGGGACCTTCTGGTCACAATTTACTCACTCGTGGGCAATGCAAAGCCCAAGGTTGCACGAAAACCCGGGGAAAGCGAAAGCCCCCCACCGAAGTGGGGGGCTTTCAAGAAATCCCGGCGGCGACCTACTCTCCCAGGGAGGAACCCCCAA
>Ga0302195_10004453_pt1 | contig 10821 bp, 6 predicted proteins | sample II_Bog_N1_2_FD_198778 | JGI IMG/M metagenome (GOLD analysis project Ga0302195, IMG submission 198778) | Peat permafrost microbial communities from Stordalen Mire near Abisko, Sweden - II_Bog_N1_2 | ecosystem: Environmental > Terrestrial > Soil > Wetlands > Peat | place: Sweden: Abisko, Stordalen...
GGTCTTGTCCATCGAGCCTTTCTGGGACCGCTGGCGGAAGGCAGCGATTGCGACAGCGATCGGCGCGATGATGCTGCACACGGCTAGCATTGCTGCCCATTGGAGGGCAATTGATCATGCCAGCAAACAGGTGCTGGCGATGGGAGAGGTTCTGCCCGCAAAGGCGAGCGTCTATGTTTTGCAGCTAACAAGTCATAAGTGGACGAAATCCAACAAGGTCTTGATCCATGACGTTCAGCTCTGGGCCGTCACGCACGAGGCGGATGTCTCTATCCTTTGGGCCCTTCACGGCCAGCAGCCGCTGGTCTTTCGCACGCTCCCATGCGCCGGTCCTGACTGGGCCAGGTGCTTTTCGACCTATGACTATGTCTTCACCTATGAACCTACTGAACCCATGTTGAAGATTCTTCACGGCATGGCAGCGCCCGCATCTTCATGGGATAAGGCCACGCTCTGGCGCATGAGCAGCCCGGCAGGCAGCGGATCCGCTTCGCCGTAATGGCCGGATTTGGACAACCTGCGGCAATTTCGCATCCCGCGGTCCTGCTTGCGGAAGGCAATGTCGCGCTGCCGCACAATGGTAAATAGAAGGGATGGAGAGAAGCGCCTCTATGGGCCGAAGGCCCAAGCAATTCTCTGTATATTTTCAAAGCTGGGAAGGAACAAGCAGCCGATCAATCCCTCACCACAAATACGTGGCCACAATTCGAGGAGGACCGGGTCTCCCATTGATGGTCTGCGTTTCAATGACCGCCTCAAAATTCTGATCCCGGCGCGGAAACAGTTTCTCATCTTTCAATTCCTGAAAGTATTTTCCCGTGGAAAGCAATTCCGCTGCCGCGATTGTCCCGTTTTCCCCAATTCCCGCTGAAACCACGATGATCTGGTCGGTGGTCGGATCGTGAAAGCGAGCGACAAGGCCGAAGTCGTGATTCATCTCCGAAAAGGGCGTTAGCGTGTTGATCGCCCATTTCTTGCTGTTGGGGTCAGCGCTATCCTGGATTTCAAACTCGTGGAGTTCCGGCCGGAGAAAGTGAAATCGCAGAGGATCAGTCAGGCGCATGGTCCATGGATTGTTGAAGGCGGAGACGAGGACGACGGGACCTCGCTGCAGATCAGAAAATGTCGTCTCCGCGGACGATTGAATGCTGCTTGCCTTGTTGTGGTTGGCAAGCACATGCTGAAGAGTTGAAATTGCGATCGTATCCGCGAGAGCAACGGGATCGGAATAAAGGGGATGATCTCCTACGTTCGGGTTTCCAGAGGTCGCGGGCTGAGGATTCAGGAGGGCCATGACAGATCCAACGGATATCAGAACCGGACTGCCCGGTTCGATCACCGGCTTCCAGAATTCGTCAAGCGGCGATGTCTGGAGCAGGAGGAAACACACGATGCCGGTCACCGCCGCGAATGGGACGAGGGCAAGAAGGATCATCTGGACCCACATTTTGACCCTGGGGGCGGAACTCCGCGGAACGCTGTCGCCCTTCAGCGCCGGAAGAATCGTGGGAACAAGGATTTCAAGAGCGGCAGGTTTCACCGGCCTCTCAGCGGCTTCCGCCGGGTGAGTCTTGAACTCCGGAACATAGGACCCTGGATAGAGCTCGATCCGCACCTCTTCCCGATGCGGGGCCTCATAGTAATACTGGGCAAGGCGCTTTCGGACCTCGCCAGCGGTAACCCGGACGATCGGGTCTTCGTTCAAGTCGTAATCGGGGGAGCGGCCAAATGCCTCAACCCCAATGGTTCTTTCCTTGCAATCGTCCTGGCGGCCTTCCAGTGTTTTGTTGACCACGTAGTTCAGGAAGTTGGGATAGCGGCGGCTGTGGCTGAAGTGCGGACTGCTCTGAATGCGCTTCAGTTGCCTCTTGATTTCCTCGGGCGCAATTCTCGGTTCGTGGGGTGTTTCGGTCAACATATGGAGTTTCCGGAACGCAAAACGTGCGTTGCGACATCCTCCCTTTGCTGTGTGAGAGTATCATACTCCATGGATGGAGTGTCTATCTATTCCGTATATCGCTGATTCTGTATGTCTTTAGCATCATCTGTTGGCTTCTATGCAGTAGCGCACCTTACAAACCGTCTATTTGTCTAAATAGATTCGGAAACCTCGGAGGAATTTCTCTGGGATGGTTTCTAATATGCATGGGCGGCCCTGGCATACGCTGAGAGGTGGGGAGTCAAGGGTTGATGCCCGGACGCAGCAGAGGGTAACCATCCATGCCCAGGCGGATGCCTTCAAGGACGTGAACGGCCGATTGAAGGGCGCGATGGTGATGGACGGGCCGGGTCCTTTCCCGGTTTTTGCCATCGCCCCGTTTTTCCGCTTTACCGGCAACAGGAAAATCAATCCAGGTTTTGCAGATTCAGGGATCGCATTCCATTTAAGATTGCACCGTTACGTTGTTTTGAGAGATTCGTTTTCATGCGCTCTTGCGTGGAGCAACCGTTTTCTTCCCTTTCTCCCCCTTTCTTCCTTTCATCAGATCTGTAACGTCTGACAACTCGTTCTAGCCGGGGCTGCGGGCCAGCCAATCATCATCGTGACCCGCAGGAAACCGGTTCTGATTCCGGCATCATATTGCCAAAAGCGCTCGGTGATCGAGCGACGTGAGTTGCTGTGTGATGCAAAGGAGAAACCATGTCTCAGAAGTTCAATCCCCCCTGTGGGCGGGCTAGCGCTCGCCGACTGAGCGGGTACTTTGCGGTACTCGCGGTTCTTCTACTAATGATTGTTACGCCGGGCGCGTTCGCTCAGGTAACCCACGTCGCCAACCCGTACGTGGGCGCAACGGTGTACGCCAGCCCGGACTACAAAACTGAAGTCGCTGCCGCGGTCGCGACTGAACCGGCCGGCTCCGCGCTTGCGAACCAGATGACTGTCGTCGGAAATACCCCGACATTCGTCTGGCTGGACCGCATCGCAGCCATTGCGGGCGGCTCGGTGAACAGCGGCCGCCTCGGCCTCCAGGGACACATCACCGCGGCGCTAGCCCAGCAGAGCGGCTCTACGCCGGTCGTGGTCCAGCTCGTCCTTTACGATCTGCCCGACCGCGACTGCGCGGCATTGGCCTCGAACGGCGAACTGAGCATTGCCGGCGGCGACATCCCCAGGGGCTACACAACAGCGCTGACGGGCACGGGCATTCAGGAGTATGAGAACGATTACATCACTCCCATTTACAACATCCTGGCGGCCTACAAGACCAACCCGAATATCCGCTTTGTGCTGGTCATCGAGGACGACTCGCTGCCCAATATCGTTACCAACACCGGCTATAGCTATTCGCTGGCCAACTGCATCGCGGCCAACGGCGGCCAGAGCTATCCGACCTACTCGACGACCGGTGTGTATGTGCAGGGAATTCAGTACGCGCTCAATCAATTCCATTCGCTCCCGAATGCGTATAACTACCTCGACATCGGCCACCATGGATGGCTCGGCTGGACCGAAGGCGCCGGACTTGCCTTCCCCTTCTACGCCACTGTGGCAAAGGGAACGACGGCCGGCTTCGCCAGCCTTGATGGAATTATCACCAATACCGCCAACTACGGCCCGACCAAAGAGCCATACATGACCGCGACGGAGGCGGTTGGGAGTGGAGAGGTGTACGAATCCACCTTCTACTCGTACGACCCCTCAATCGATGAGTTAAGCTACGCTGAGGAATTCTATACAGGCCTGACAGGCGTCGGTTTCCCCTCAACACTCGGGTTCCTGATCGACACCTCGCGCAATGGCTGGGGCGGATCGCTGCGGCCGACCGGCCCAAGCACCAGTACCGACCTCAATACCTTTGTGAACGCGACCAAAATCGACGAGCGCGACGATATGGGCCAATGGTGCAACCAGCCCAATCAGGGAATCGGCGCGCTTCCGACGGCGAACCCCGGGGGCTTTGCCAATCTGCAGGCCTATGTCTGGGTCAAGCCTCCGGGAGAATCGGACGGCAACTATCCTGGCAGCGTATACAACGGCGTAACTTCAACTGGCGGCGATCCTAACTGTGATCCGGCGCATGACAATGCACTGGCTAACGGCTTCGCGACGAACGCGATACCAAACTCACCTCCGGCCGGCACCTTCTGGCTGACCGAGTTCCTCGAAGACGTGCAGAACGCGTATCCAGCGCTCCCATCCTCAACGTCACCCGGCTTCACCGTTTCCGCCACCGCAACAACCGTCATGCAGGGAACGAGCGTGGGGAGCAGCGTCACCATTGGCGCATTCAACGGCTTCAACAGCGCAGTCGCTTTGACTGTCAGCGGCCTGCCGACTGGGGTAACCGCCAGCTTCAGTCCCACGTCAGTCACCGGGTCCGGGGGCAGCACGCTGACATTTACAGCCACCAACACTGCCACTGTAGGCGCAGCCACCATAACAGTAACCGGGACCAGCGGCTCTACGGTCGAAACGGCCAAAGTAACCCTCACCGTGACCGCAAGGCCGGAGTTCACCATCTCGGCATCTCCCACGACAATCTCCGTACCGCCGAATACAAACCCCACCGCGACAATCACCGTTGCCTATGTCGGCGGTCTCACCGGCAGCGTACAGCTCAGCGCAAGCGGCTTGCCCTCGGGCGTGGCGGCCAACTTTGCGCCGTCTTCGTTCAACTCCCCCGGCGGAACCAGCGTTGTGAACTTCACCTCGCAAACCAGCACGCCGGCTGGAAGCTACAATGTCCTGCTCACCGGAACCGACGGTTCGCTCGTCAATTCCGCCACCCTTGTAATGACGATTCCGGGCAGCTCAAACGGCTTCACGCTCAAGCCTTCGGCGACCTCACTCTCAATTGCCCAGGGCAGCAGCGGCACCGACACGATTACAGTCACCGATGTAGGCACCTTCACCGGCAGCGTAACGCTGGCGGCATCCGGCCTGCCGAGCGGAGTGACTGCGGCTTTCGGCACCAATCCCACAACCGGGAGCAGCGTGCTGACTCTGACGGCCAGCGCCACGGCCACAACCGGGGCGTCCACGGTCACCATCACTGGAACCTCCGGGACCACCACCGCAACCACCACCTTCAGCCTCTCGGTCACCGCCTCGACAACCGCAGGCTTCACGCTGACGCCTTCGGCGTCCAGTCTGTCCATTACCCAGGCCAAGACCGCGACCGACACCATCACCGTTGCGGACACGGGCGGATTCACCGGCAGCGTCACGCTGGCAGCCTCCGGCCTGCCCAGCGGCGTCACTGCGGCGTTCGGCACTAATCCCACCACCGGAACCAGCGTGCTCACGCTGACGGCCAGCAGCACGGCCACCACCGGCGCGGCCACGGTCACCATCAAGGGAACTTCGGGCAGCACGACGGCAACCACCACCATCGCGCTCACCGTCGTCTCCTCGGCGGGAAGCTTTACGCTGGCGCCGTCGGCATCCAGCCTGCCGATCACTCAGGGCAAGACTGCGACCGACACCATCACGGTGACGGACGTGAACGGATTCACCGGCAGCGTAACTCTTGCCGCAACCGGACTGCCGAGCGGCGTAACGGTTGCGTACGGCACCAACCCCACCACCGGGAGCAGCGTGCTCACCTTCACGGCTAGCGCCACCGCTACGGTTGGCTCGGCCACGGTCACGATTACCGGAACTTCGGGAAGCACGACGGCAAAGACCACCATCGCACTCACCGTTGCTTCCTCGGCTTCCGGCGGGTGCACTGTCGACTACGCGATCTCGCCGCAAAACAACAGCGCCTTCGGAGCGACCATCACCATCGTCAACGGGTCGACCGCCATCACCAGTTGGACGCTGACCTGGAGCTTTGCCAACGGACAGACGGTTGCGCAGCTCTGGAACGGCATTGAAACCCAGAGCGGCGCCAGCGTGACGGTCAAGAACGAGCCCTACAACGGCAGCATCGCCGCCAACGGTACCCTGACGGGCATCGGATTCAACGGCACCTGGAACGGCACCACCAATGCAATTCCCACAGCCTTTTCGCTCAACGGAACGGCCTGCACTGTCAACTAGCTAGCGCAACGCCTGGATGGCGCAAGAGGGACGCGTGCGGAGCGGATCCATTGATCCGCTCCGCACGTAGCCGAGTTTGATTCAACCCGAACTGAAGTTCACAGATGGAGGATCATCGATGCATTTTGCATTTAGAAGGTCGCACAATCAGGCACTGTCCCTTCAGCGGATCGTGCACAAAGTCTTCGCGGTAGGGGCCGTTGCGCTGGCTTTTGTCTCTCCCGGCGCATGGGCCCAGGGGGCGGGTTACTGGCATACCAGCGGCAACAAGATTCTCGACTCGAACGGCACGGAAGTTCGTATTGCGGGAATCAACTGGTATGGATTCGAAACCAGCAACTATCTCATCAACGGGCTGTGGGCACAGGACTACAAGACCGTCCTGAACACCATCAAGAGCCTCGGCTACAACGTGATCCGTATCCCGTTCTCCAACCAGATGGTGGAAACCAACCCAGTGCCCAGCAACTACACAACCTATGCCGGCGGCACTCCCGCAAACACTGCCCTCGTCGGGCAAACCTCGTTGCAGGATATGGACACGATTATCGCTTACGCCGGGTCGATTGGCCTGCGCGTCATCCTCGATAACCACCGTTCTGACGCCGGCAACAGCAACGAGGCCAACGGCCTGTGGTACACCAGCGCCTATCCCCAGGCAAACTGGATCGCCGACTGGAAGACGATGGCTACGCGCTATAGCGCCAGCACGTTCACCTTCAACGGCAACCCCACCGTGATCGGCATGGACCTCCGCAACGAGCCTCACCTGATTGCCAATGGGGCCTATACCGGCTCTTGCTGGACCGGGGATACAGAGACGAACGGTTCCTACACCGGCTGCCCCGCTAGCCTCACAGCCCAGAACTGGCCGGTAGCGGCCACTGCCGCCGGCAACGCAGTTTTGGCCATCAATCCCAAGCTGCTCATCTTTGTCGAAGGCAACGATTGCTACGACGGTTCTTGCGCCTGGCAGGGCGAGAACCTCGCCGGCGTCGCGTCCAACCCAGTCACGCTCAGCGTGGCCAACCAACTGGTCTACTCCCCCCACGACTATGGCCCAAACCTCTACGCGCAGCCATGGTTCACGAGCAGCACGACGGCCGCCAGCCTGGACGCTATCTGGAACAAGTATTGGGAGTACATCAGCGCCGCCAGCACCGCTCCGGTTTGGCTCGGTGAGTTCGGCACCGACAACACCAGCAGCGACATCGAGAGTTCAACTGCCGGCAGTCAGGGACAATGGTTCGAAGACCTGGTTGCCTATCTTTCAGCCAACCCTACGATCAACTGGACTTACTGGGCTCTGAACGGCGAGGACAGCTACGGGCTGCTGGATAGCAATTACGATGCGACACCTCCCAGCTCTTTGAAGCAGTCCGAACTGGCAAGCATCCAGTTCCCATTGAGTGGCGGGTCAACGACGGCAGGCTTCACGCTTGCTCCTTCAGCGTCAACTCTGTCAGTAATTCAGGGCAGCAGCGCAACCGACACCATCACAGTCACTGACACGGGTGGATTCAACGGCAGCGTAACGCTGGCCGCATCCGGCCTTCCCAGCGGCGTGACAGCGGCCTTCGGCACCAACCCCACCACCGGAAGCAGCGTGCTCACACTCACGGCCAGCAGCACGGCCACCACTGGAGCGGCCACGGTCACCATCAAGGGAACCTCCGGCAGCACGACCGCGACCACAACCATCGCACTCACCGTCAGCGCCAAGGCAACAGCAGGTTTCACGCTTGCGCCGTCGGCTTCCACTTTGTCCGTTACTCAGGGCAAGACCGCAACCGACACCATCACGGTGACCGACACAGGAGGATTCACCGGCAGCGTCACTCTTGCCGCATCGGGCCTGCCTGGCGGCGTCACTGCCGCATTCGGCACCAATCCCACAACCGGAACCAGCGTGCTGACCTTTACGGCCAGCGCGACGGCAACCACCGGCGCATCCACGGTTACCATCAAGGGAACCTCCGGGAGCACCACGGCAACCACCACCATCTCACTGACCGTTGCCTCGTCGGCAACCTCCGGCTTCACGCTTGCGCCCTCGGCCTCCTCGCTGTCCGTTACCCAAGGCAGCAGCGGCACTGACACCATAACGGTCACCGACGTGGGCAGCTTTACCGGCAGCGTCACGCTGGCCGCATCCGGCCTGCCCAGCGGCGTCACAGCCGCATTCGGCACCAATCCCACCACCAAAACCAGCGTGCTGACGCTGACGGCCAGCGCCACGGCCACGGCCGGAACGTCCACAGTCACCATCACCGGAACTTCGGGCAGCACCAAGGCTACCACCACAATCGCACTGACGGTCGGCACCTCGGGCGGCGGCGCGAAGTGTGAGGTCGACTACACAATCTCGCCGCAAAACAATACCGCATTCGGAGCGGCCATCACCATCAAGAACACGGGAACCACCGCCCTGACCAGTTGGACGTTGACCTGGGCCTTCGCCAACGGACAAACGGTATCGTCTCTCTGGAACGGCATTGAAACCCAGAGCGGCGCCAACGTGACGGTGAAGAACGAGCCCTATAACGGCAGCATCGCCGCCGGCGCCAGCCTCACCGGCATCGGATTCAACGGAACCTGGAACGGCACCACCAACGCAATTCCCACGGCCTTCTCGGTCAACGGAACGGCCTGCGCCGTCAACTAGCCGCGCACACGACTCGGTGCCCCATCCTTGCGACCCTCTTCTGTCGCAAGGGTGGGATACCACAAATCCAACAAGGTGATGAAACTGAAAAAGGAGAATCAAGTGAATATGAGGTCAGCAATTCAATCGTTGGCGATTGCTTCCGCAGTCTGCCTTGTCTTCCTGGGGATGCCGGCCCCGGCCGCAGCCCAATCCGAATGCACGTCAAGTGCCGGCACGCAGTATACAGATGCCCTCGACGGCGGCTTGTACACCTTCCAAATGGATGAGTGGAATTCCAGCCTGAATGAATGCGTCAGCATCAGCGGCGTAGGCTTCACCATCACTACCGCGGACTTCAGCAATGCGACCAACGGCGCTCCAGCAACCTACACCTCCATCTACAGAGGATGCCACTGGGGCGCTTGCACCACTTCCAATCCCTTCCCGATCGAGGAGAACAACATTGGCTCGGCAAGCTCCAGCGTCAGCATCACACAGCCTTCCGGTTCCCAGAACGACTCTGCATACGACATCTGGTTCAACCAGACGTCGACCACCACAGGACAGCCAAACGGCACCGAAGTCATGATCTGGATCAATCATCAGGGAGCTCCGCAGCCCTTCGGATCGCAAGTGGCTACCGCGACAATTGATGGCGCGAGTTGGAACGTGTGGACTGGCAACCAGAGCTCGTGGAAGATCATCTCGTACGTGGCAACCGCTCCGGTCACATCGGCAAGCCTGAATCTTCTGCCCTTCTTCGCCGATGCCGTATCGCGCGGAAGCCTGGAGAGCACATGGTGGCTGATCGATGTGGAGTACGGCTTTGAGATATGGACCGGCGGCCAGGGCCTGGCTGTGAACAGCTTCTCAGTGAGCGCAGCGGCAGGCAGCGGCGGAGGCGGTGGCACATGCAGCACCGCGCCTTCAGCACCGAGCGGACTCACTGCGACAACCTCCTCCTCCAGCGTCATCAACCTGGCCTGGACGGCGGATACCGCCCCGGCCCACTGCACCATCAGCGGATACAACGTCTTCCGCAGCACAACCAGCGGATTCACACCCTCGTCCAGCAACGAGATCGCCAGCGGCGTGACGGCCACGAGCTATTCCAGCTCCGGCCTCACGGCTTCGACCACCTACTACTACAAGATCGAAGCTGTTGATGCGTCCGGCACCTCCGGCGCATCGGCTCAGGCCAGCGCGAAGACTTCGGCCTCCAGCGGCGGTGGTGGCGGCGGCAGTACCGGCTGCGTCGTCGACTACGCGATCTCACCGCAGAACAATACCGCGTTCGGAGCGGCCATCAGCATCAAGAACGGAAGCACCGCCCTGACCAGTTGGACACTCACCTGGACCTTTGCCAACGGACAGACCATCTCATCCCTGTGGAACGGTGTTGAAACCCAGAGCGGCTCCGCCGTGACGGTGAAGAACGAGCCCTACAATGGCACGCTCGCCGCCGGCGCAACTCTCTCCGGCATCGGCTTCAACGGCACATGGAACGGCACTACGAACGCGATTCCCACGGCAATCTCTCTCAACGGAACGGCTTGCACGGTCAATTAGCAGCCTGCGGTAACACAAGGTTGCAACTGAAAAACCGGCGGAGCAGATCGCCCGATCTGCTCCGTCGGTAGATTATTCAATAAAAAGAGCCTCTTGCAAAACTCCATGGAGATTGCAAGAGGCTCAAAAGCAATTGGTTCCAACTCAGACGGATGTGGAAAGCTGAAAGAACCGCCGGCGGGCGTCGTTGGTGGATGGGCCGTTCGCGGTCTGCGCCATCTCTATCTCGGCTGCGTCGAAGTTCCCAAATGTGCGGTCACTGTTGGTGCAAATCCGCAATTCAAGCAGGAGGATTCCCCGTCTAACCTCCTGGCTCATCCGTCAACGTGCTGCTCGATCCCTCTTGACTTTTCGAGTCCGCTCCTCGCCTGGTGATTTGCGTCACAGTATACTGTTCATTTGCACCAGTAAGGTGGAATCGAAATGTACCTCCTCTGGCTCCGAGTTGCGGCGATCCTTTATGCGGCGGCGGCTGTGGCCGTCTTCCCGGCCGTGCTCTATGGGATCGTACGATGGCGCAAGACCTGCGTCCACCTGGGCGGCATGGCCTTCTTCTTCCACTTCGTCTCTTGCGTCGAGATGCTCGTTCAGGCCCATCGCTTTGTGCCTGTGGGAACCC
>Ga0302195_10004482_pt1 | contig 10782 bp, 8 predicted proteins | sample II_Bog_N1_2_FD_198778 | JGI IMG/M metagenome (GOLD analysis project Ga0302195, IMG submission 198778) | Peat permafrost microbial communities from Stordalen Mire near Abisko, Sweden - II_Bog_N1_2 | ecosystem: Environmental > Terrestrial > Soil > Wetlands > Peat | place: Sweden: Abisko, Stordalen...
CGCTCGATGAGTTGCCGCGACGGCTTGAACGGCTGAAGAAGAGCGGATTGAAGAAGCTCTCGCGCACCGACGAGGACGCGCGTTTTCTGCGCCAGCGCGGCGGTTTTGCGCTCGGCTACACGGGCGAGATCGCGGTCTCGGACGACCACTTGATCGTGGCCCAGCGCGTGACGCAGAACGCGACCGACAACGGCTCGCTGCTGCCGATGATCGAAGAAGTGAACGAGCGATGCGGCACTGGGCCCGGCGCTGCTCTGGCCGATAGCGGCTTCTTTTCCGTGGCCAACCTCGAACAGATGGAACAACAAAGCATCGATGGATACGTGCCTGACTCGAATCTGGCGTGTGAATTGAATCTGGGTACGCGCTGCCGCCTCAAAGCCCGCGCCGCGGCGCATCGCAGAATGCGCGCCAAGCTGCGATCGGCTGCCGGCCAGGCCACCTACGCGCGGCGCAAAGCGGTTGTCGAACCGGTCTTCGGAGTCCTGAAACAGCAACGTGGAATGAGGCAATTTCGCACCCGAGGCCTGGAAAAAGTGAACGGAGAATTTACTCTCGCAACCCTGGCCTACAACATCACACGGCTCCAGACGCTCATGGCAGCCTGAACCGCAACCGAAAACTGCAAACTCGCCCCGGCACGCCCTCAAAAAACAATCGCTTGCCGGAAAACCCTAACCAGAACACCTTGTTCAGTCGGGCTGCGGACGTTCTCACGCAGACACTGTAGCTCCGCTTGTTTTGTGGCGATTGCGGCACGACTTCACAGCTTGCTGGAAAAGTCGTTGTTTTGATTCTTGTCGCTCCGTCAGCGGTAGATTTTGCCGCTCGATGGAGGGGTTTGCGGTAGTTGTTTGTCCCTGTTGGCCGCTTTGGGGGCGAGCAGAGACACGTATCCCCGTTCAGGCCTGCGCCTGAATCGGGATCAGCTTGCTCATGCGCAGCAGATTGTGCGCTGCGACTGCCAGCTGGAACAGCCAGTCCACGCGCAGGCGACTCATCCTTCTCTTTGAAGCTGCGCCGGCTAGCTCAGGCCTCCTACCCTTCGGACAAAGACCTGTCCGTGGGGTAGGAGGCCTGTAAAAGCGTTCCATCTACCGTGAAGTGCTCCTCGCTCAGCAACTGACGCGCACGCGCCTGCTCCACCACGGCCAGCAACAACTGCTGACTGGCCTGCAATCAGCCGCTCGCGATTCTTGCTGAGCACCGTATCGTCCCACACGGCTTCGTCGATCCCCAGGCCCACGAACCATCGATACAGCAAGTTGTAATCGATCTGTTCCATCGTCACGTAACTAAACATCTCAGCTTGTTGCTTGTCGTCTCCAAGCATTCCTCTGTCTTAAAGCAAATCCCTGTGGAGAAAAAGTGACAAATAGGGGACTTTTTCAGCAAGCTGTGAAGTCGTGCCCTGTTACAAAGCAAATGCAGTCGGCTGTTTCTGCGTTCATTCACGCGTCAACGAGGTTGCGTTGGGGCGATTCATTGTTGAAAGTGATGTCTGTGCGCGAGTCTTCCACTCAGGCTTCTTTCGAATTTCTGTCCAATATTCTTCGCGCACATCTTCATCAATTTCAACGGGCCAGTTACTCTTGTAAAGCCGGTCAGTCTCGTCCCGTCTCGGTCCTGAAATCCAATACTGCTCACCGGTCTCGGTGTCGGAATAATTTGCTTTGAAACCCCTTCCACCGAGACGCCCGAACGATTTGCCACCATAGTGAAGCGTCGCTCCAGTGCGGCTGAAAGTTACCCTCCCAATCCGGGCAGAGCCGTTTAGGCCGTCGCCTTTGGATTCGATGTACATGATGCGTGGCGGATAAGTCTGCTTGGTCATGGCCGTCTATGCCACCACCTGCGTAGCCGCCAGCAGTTTGGCGGCGATATCGATGTTCTCGCGTGTAATCATCTCCGTCGCGCACCAGAGCGTTGCGTTGCCTAACTCGGGATGCCATTTGCTCAAATCTAGGCCGCCGACGATCTTCTCATCCATCAATCTCTGGCTCCAGATTGCGGGAGCTTCGTCGGTCTGCAAAACAAACTCGTGGAAGCGCGGCGCGCCTGAGAAAACAAGCTTGGCGCCAGGCTGGGATGAAAGCATTTCGGCGGCGTAACTAGCTTTGGCCAAGTTATGTTCTGCTAACTCACGGATGCCCTCTTTGCCGTAGACGGTGAGGAAGATTGTGGCCATCAGCGCTACCAAGGCCTGATTGGTGCAGATGTTCGAGGTGGCCTTCTCGCGGCGGATATGCTGCTCGCGGGTGGAAAGCGTCAGCACAAAGCCGCGGTAGCCATTGCTATCCACGGTCTGGCCGACCAGCCGCCCCGGCATCTGACGCAGGTACTTCTCCTTGGCCGCGATGACGCCGCAGAAAGGGCCTCCGTAGCTGAGCGCGACCCCAAACGACTGTGCCTCCATGCTGACAATATCTGCCTCGACAGGCGGGCGAACGACCCCGAGCGAAACCGCTTCCGCAATGGAAACGATCAGCAAAGCACCTTTGGCGTGGGCGATGGCTGCGATGGCCGGAATGTCTTCAATGATGCCGAAGAAGTTGGGGCTTTGCACGAGGACCGCTGCTGTTTGGTCTGTTACTGCAGCTTCTAAATCGGCCAGGTCGATGCGGCCGGTCTCGCGGTCATAACCGACCAGAGTTTCAGGAAGACCTTGATGCTTTGTGTACGTCGCAAGCACTTCGCGGTACTCGGGATGCACGGTCGCGGCCACGACGGCCTTGTGGCGGCCGGTGACGCGGACGGCCATCATCACCGCCTCGGCCGCGCCGGTCGATCCGTCGTACATGCTGGCATTGGCCACATCCATACTGGTCAGCTCGGCGATCATGGTCTGAAACTCGAAGATCGCTTGCAGCGTGCCCTGAGTGATCTCTGCCTGGTAGGGCGTGTAACTGGTGAGAAACTCGCCGCGCTGGACCAGCGAGTCAATGATGACCGGACGGTAGTGGCGATAGGCTCCCGCGCCGAGAAAGCTGGCGTAGCCGGTGGCATTCTTTTGGCCTGCGGCGCGGAAGTAGTCGACGATTTCACTCTCGGCGTACTGGCGGGGCACGTCGAGATCGCGGTCGAGCCGGTACTCGGCGGGGATCACGGCGAAGAGGTCGTCGATCGACGTCGCGCCGATTTCTGCGAGCATTGCGAGGCGTTCAGCGGGCGATTTGGGCAGGTAGCGCATTGCAGCCTTTCAGGGACTAGGGACTAGGGACTTAGGGACTAGGGACTAGGGACTTGGATCGCAGTGACTTCATCATCGCACCCAACATGCGGCCCACCTCGCTGCACAGTTCCTCTGTCGTTTGCAACATCTCCTTGGTGCCGAAGCCCAGCGCTGTTGCAATCACAATTTGCGTTTCTACCTCTGATTTAGATCCACGAGCGTGGCCCAGAAACTGAAGGTACTCTCCTTTGGTTGAGCGGCCATATCCTTCCGCGATGTTGCTGGCAACGGAGACGGAAGCTCTACGCAACTGATTGGTGAGCCCAAAACGCTCGGAATCCGGGAAAGCGGAGGTCAGCTTATAGACGGCTAGCGTTAACTCAATAGATCGCTGCCATACTGTCAGATTCCTGAACGATTCGCCCAAGGTTACTCCTCCAATGCCGCTTCGTCAGTCCCTAGTCCCTAAGTCCCTAGTCCCTAGTTTGTCTCTTCCGCGATGAACGCCTCATACGCGGCGGCATCGAGCAGGGCGGCGAACTGCGCGGGATCGGCTAGCTCGACCTTGATGATCCAGGTGTCGTGCGGAGCTTCGTTGATTTTGTCGGGCGAGTCCTTCAGCGCCTCGTTGACGGCGGTCACTGTGCCGGTGACGGGTGAATAAAGGTCGCTGACCGCCTTCACGCTCTCAACCGACCCGAAGGTCTGGTTGGCGGTGACCGGGTCGCCCACTTTGGGCGCGTCCACATAGACAATGTCGCCCAGGGAGTTCTGCGCGTAGTCGGTGATCCCGATGGAGCCAATGGCGCCATCAAGCGAGATCCATTCATGTTCGCGGGTGTAACGGTAGTTTGTGGGATAGGCCATGGTGGACAGGCTCCTCCATCGTTAGATTGCTGTGTGACTCCTCAGTGTACGGCCTGGAGACGATCTGAGGTCATGAGGAAAACCATCACTTGCACCGAATGGGAACCGACCGCTATTTATCGAAAAACTTGCCATGCCCGCCGTTGGCCCAGGGATCGTAGTGCAGCGCGAAGTTGGCTCTGGTCTGCACCGAGGGGTGGTCGTAGGTCCAGAACTCAATGAAGGGGCTGGGGTTGGGGTCTTCAAGCCATGCTTCGCCGAGGGCGTTGAAGGCGGCTACGGCGGTCTTTTGCGGGTCGGCGACAATGCCGTGAATGGCCTCCTGGCCGTAGACGTCGGCTTCATGTTCAAAGTGACGGCTGACGGTGTTGTCTACCGGAGCCAGCACAAAACCTGCGACTGAGAGTACGAAAAGCAGGACAATGAAGCCGGCGCGCGATGCAAGCGGTTCGGTTCCGTCGTCCAGCCGGTTGAGCCGCCAGCGCACGCCAAAGCGCCGCGCCAGCCAGGCGGCCAATCCTGCGCAGACCAAGTAGATGAAAAACAGGGCTACTGCCGAGAGGGCCAAACCTTTGAGAATGTGGCGCAGAACGTAGTGGCCGCTCTCATGGCCAAAGATGAACTGCACTTCGTCGTTGGGAATACGGCCGGCAGTGGTATCCCAAACAACAATACGTTTGGTAACGCCCAGGCCGCTCACATAGGCATTGAGGCCATTGGTTTTGATGCTGGCCTTCATCAGAAACATGCGGTCGGGAGGGATATTGGTTCCGGTGCGGGCAACGACCTTTTCAAGCTCAGCCACCAAGGCGGGATGATTCCTGGCGAGGGGTTCGTACTGGTTGAAGATAGGTTCGACCAGCGGCGACACAAAAACGGAAAGCATGAGCAGCGGAAGCGTGACGACCCAGGCGCCCAGCCAGTAACGGCGAGGCCAGCGGCGCACAATCCAGTTGAAGAGCAGCAGAACGGGCGCGCCAATCGCCACGGCCAGCCCCAGCGCCTTGCCCCGATCGCCCAGCCAGCTTCCCCACCCCTGAATGCTGATGCCGTACTCCAGACTGACATGGTGGCCGAACGCGTCAAGCGGCAGACTGGCCAGCGTGAGGACAACCACGAAGGCGGCAAAGAAGAGCAGCCCCTGGAGCCAGCGGCGGCGAAAGATCCGTTCAGCCCAGCCTTCGAGAGCGGCAGCGGCTCGTGTGGCTAGCAGCAGCCACAGAACTGCCAGGCTCCAGAGTGCGCCCACAAGGTCGAGAATGTCGCGGATGCGGCTGAGGGCAATAGCCTTGGCCAGCTTGTCAGGCGGCAGGGAGTAGGCTTCGGCTGCGGACGGGGCGGAGGATGAGCGCTGGGCCTGCTGCCAGGCGGCCCGTTGGGCGGCTGTTCGAGACGTGGTTCTGGGGCCGGGGCCAAGCCGCGGAGCCACGGCGGCAAGCAGGAGGAGACAACAGGCGAGCGTCGCGCGGGCAAAACTCATGAGAAAATCCCTTGAGAGTAGCCTACTCTGAGACAATCTAGTTAGAAGACGGTTTTCAACCGAGTTTTCCAGCCTATGACAGAGATTTCTTTTGCCGCCTCTTGGCGGCCCGCTCCCAAGCCTGCCCTTAGCCCCTTTTTCGGGCGCTCTATCCAAATAGTTTTTGCCGCTTCCGCTCTTGTTCTGGCGCTGCCCGCGGGCGCACAGAAGCAGGCCGCGCCGGTTCTCATGGACGCAATGACGGCTGAACTGCATCGCGCCTTTACATCGCTGGGCAAGCAGGGAGACGACAAGCAGCTTCCTCCTTACTTCCTCAGCTACGCTGTGGCCGACGCCAGCGCGGTGTCCATTCGGGCGCAGTATGGCGCGCTGGCCGACAGCTCCGTCAACCATGTGCGCGTTGCCGACGTTCAAGTGCGGCTCGGCGACCCCAAGCTCGACAACACCCATGGCACGCACCGCGCATCGGCGGTAACAACATTGCAATTGCCGCTTACCGACGATCGCGAAGCTCTGGGGCGGACCCTGTGGCTGGCCACCAACACGGGCTATGGTAAAGCGCTGGATAATTTCCTGCGTGTGAAGACCGAGGCCGAGGTGCGCGCTAAGGAAGAGGACACCTCGCCGGACTTTAGCCAGGAAGCGCCGCAGACCTACTTCGGCAAGCCGGCTCCGCTCGTCGTGGTGGACATGCCGGCATGGGAAAAGCGGGTAAGCGCGCTGTCAAAGGTCTTTCGCGAGTTCCCTGACGTGTACCAGAACATGGTGATGCTCACGGTGCAAAACGAAACCGACTACTTTGCTTCGTCAGAGGGTTCGCGTGTGGTGGCGCCTCACTTGCAGGCGCGCCTGGTGGTGTTTGCCATGACCCGCGCCGACGATGGGATGGACCTCTACCGGGCGCAGACCTTCGAGGCCGAGACGGTCGACGGACTGCCCGCCCAGCCGGAACTTGAAGCGGCGATGCGCGAACTGGGCAAGAGCCTGGAGGCTCTCCGCAAAGCTCCCGTGACTCAGCCTTTCGACGGGCCGGTCATTCTGTCGGGGCGTGCAGCGGCTGTCTTCTTCCACGAGGTGCTCGGACACCGGCTTGAGGGACAGCGGCAGCGCGGCGACGAGGAGGGGCAGACCTTTACCAAGGAAGTGGGCAAGGAGGTGCTGCCCACGTTCCTTTCGGTAGCCGACGACCCGACCGCAACCAAATTTGGCACTACTTCACTGAGCGGCACCTATGAGTACGACGATGAGGGGCAAAAGGCGCGCCGTGTGGATCTGATCCAGGATGGCGTGCTCAAGACCTTCCTCATGTCTCGCCTGCCCATCGCCAGCTTTGGCGCATCGAACGGTCACGGGCGGGCGTCCACGGGGCATGTGCCAACCGGTCGCCAGGGCAACTTGATTGTGACCTCGACCAAGAGCGTCCCCGAGGCTGAGCTGCGCAAGCAGTTGATCGACGAGGCCAAGAAGCAGGAAAAGCCCTATGGGCTTTACTTCGAGGACATTTCTTCAGGTTTTGCCGTGACCCAGCGCAGTTCGCCGCAGGCTTTCTCCGTGGTTCCGCTGGTGGTTTGGCGGGTGTATGTAGACGGGCGGCCGGATGAACTGGTCCGTGGCGTGAGCATTGTGGGCACACCGCTGGCGGCGATGAAGAAGATTCTGGCCACCGGCGACAAGAGCGAAGTTTTTAACGGCGAGTGCGGCGCGGAGTCGGGCACCATTCTGGTGAGCGCAGTGGCGCCGGCCATGCTACTCAGCGAGATGGAAACCCAGAAGCAGGCGCAGGGAATCGCAAGGCCGCCGATCCTGCCCATTCCCGGTGCCATGACCGCAGCGCCGGCAAAGCCCGCGTCCGAGAAGGAGGCCCAATGAATACGATTAGCCCGATTAGAATGCTGGTCGGAGCAGGGCTCATGATTGCCTGCTTCTGCGCGCCGTCATTGGCCGCTGCGCAACAGACGCGCGCCGATGCTGAGAAAGATCCAGTGCTAAAGGCGATGCTCGAAGAGCTCGACCGCAGCAAGACCGAATTGCAGTTGAAGGATTTCGCAAAGCCGTTCTACATCCAATACCGCATCGAGGACGTGGAGAACTACCAGACAAAGGCAGGGTTTGGCGCCACCGAGGGTTCGCAGCGCAGCCACGAGCGCGTGGCCCGTATCACGGTGCGGGTAGGCGACTACAAGTCCGACAGCTCAGGCGGTCGCGGCGACGGCGCGCTGCAACTGACGGCGCTCGACGACGATCCCATTGCGATCCGATCTGCGCTTTGGTCAGCCACGGACCAGGCCTATAAGAACGCACTCTCAGCCTATGCGCAAAAGCAGGCTGCCCTGAAAGAGGTGCAGACGCCACCGCAGGCAGACGACTTCAGCCAGGAAAAGCCCATCGTCTCGCTGTCAGCCCCGCTCCAGTTGAAATTGGACGAGGCCGCCTGGGCGGATCGCGTGGCCAGGGCCAGCGGCCTCTACCGGAGCAATGCATCCGTCAAGGCGGGCCAGCACGATGTCGAGTATTCCTCGGCGGAGTTTCAGGCGCGGGTGACAACAACCTGGCTGGTCAGCAGCGAAGGCGTCATCGTGCGCAAGTCGGCCTCTGAGTACCAGGAATTGTTTGCGGTTGGCGCCCAGGCGGCGGATGGAATGCGGCTGGATCGCTCCTATGCTTCGGTAGGAGTTACGCTCAAGGATCTCGATGCCCCAGAGGCTTTTGAGAAACATGCGGTTGGGTTGATTGCTTCGCTCACCGATTTGCGCAATGCGCCCCTGGTGGAGGAAGAGTATCACGGGCCAGTGCTGCTCAGTTCCGATGCGGGAGCCGACACGCTGCGCGGGCTGATAGCCAGCGGAGTCACGGCGACGCGGCCCAAGATGGGCACCGTGGCCCGCACAAACGGGCCGTTTGCATCGAGTTTTCACGCGCGCGTGCTGCCTGAGTTTTTGGACGTGGTGGACGACCCCGACTTGAAGGCTTTTAACGGCAAGGGCCTTGTGGGCGCCTATGATGTGGACGACGAGGGAGTGCCGGCGCAAGCAGTGAAGCTGGTGACCGAGGGCAAGCTGGAGAATTATCTGCTCGGCCGTGAACCGGTCAGGGATTTTCCGCTGTCGAACGGCCACGGGCGTGGCGGGATTGGCGCGGCGGCCAGACCGGCCATCGGAGTACTCCAAATTACCGCGAAGGAAGGCCTGTCGGACGATGAACTCAACCGCAAGCTCCTTGACCTTGCCAAAGATCGCAGCTTAAAGAGCGTCTATTATGTGCAGACGCTGGCTGGGGAGTCCACGCCTCGGCTGCTTTACCGCGTGACTCCAGACGGCAGCCCGGCAGGCAAGCGCGAGCTGGTGCGCGGAGCCACCTTGGACGACCTGGACCAGCGCGCCCTGCGCTCTGGCGTGGAGGCCGCTGGCAAGGATTTATTCGTTGCCAACTACTTTGGCGATGTGCCGGAAACCGTGCTTGCGCCCGCGTTACTGGTGGACGACGTAACCATCCGCCGCGCCAACGAAAAGAACGAGAAGCTGCCCTTCTATCCGCCCCCGGAGTAACACAACCGGGGCGCAGGTCATTAAGGCCGTGCGACCGCAGCCGTCGTGGCCTGCGCCGCCAGCTCGCGCTGAATATATTCGGGCTGATTGGGTTTCTCGTTGTTGCTCCCCTTGCGGACGATAATCAGGTTGTGAAAGAAAGCGATCTCAACGATGTTCTGGTCGAAGTAGTTGGGAGCATAGGATTCCAGCGGATACTCAACGTGGTTGAGGCCGTCGGTCAGGCTCTTGAGGAACGCAACCGAGGAATGCGGACTGCCGATGCCGCCGCCCCACGTCGGCCAGTATGCGGTCTGCGTGTCCTCGATCGCATAGATGCCATTGGACCGCATCAAGGGAAAAAGCAGCAGGAACGTCGCAATCACATGCTCATTCAGATGACTGCCATCGTCGATGACAATGTCAAACCCGCCATACTCGGCTGACAGTTGACGCAGGGCTTCGGCATCGGTCTGGTCGCATTGGTGGATATCGATCCGAGGCTCGCGAAATCGAGTCTTGTCGCAAATATCGATTCCCACAATGCGGCCCTTGCGAAAGTAAGCCTTCCACATCCGAAGCGACTCGCCGCCACTGTCTGCATGTTCGCCGCCCCCCACGCCGATCTCAAGCAGGTTGAGCCGCTTTCGCTTAAATGGTCGGAAATAGCGCTGGTAATGCTGCGTGTACCAATGTCTTCCCCATTTATCGGTGTTGTAGAAAAGGGCGAGCCTGTTGAGATCGCTTCGATGAAAAACCTTCGCATTCAACCAGAGCTTTGCGAAGTAGAGACGAATGCGCAACCCCGGAGGAAGGTTTCTCTTGATCGCAGCGATCACGCTCATAGGCGGTTCTCCATCCCCCAAGGACTACGTTATGAGGTAAGGAGCTACTCCGCAAGTCCATAGTGTGCCGGGGCGCAACTTGATCCGTGCTCTTTCAAAACAAATGCATGGTTCACTGCAGAAACGGCGGCACAGGAACCGTTCCGCTGTTCCTGGCTGAGCAGCGAGTTGAGGCGCGCGTCTTTTCGGTGCCTGGGCATCGGAACGTGCGCTTCAGAGCTTGACAAGATGAGTGCTTCCGAGCTTCCTGCCTGCGCATCTTCCTGAAGCTGAATTGGTTGTACAAGGGTCCGAGGCATCCTGCACGAAAGCGTGAAAAACTACGCAATGATTGGCGCGTCAGCGAAAAAATGAATACCCCGGGGGTGGGGGTATTTTCTGGTTACGGGGGGCACGGACCGGTCCCCAGAAATAAGCTGTCCTTGGTTTCACACTACACGATCGTCCAAAATAGTCTGCAAAGATGACGCTTTTTCTTCCGCTCGCGGCGCAGCGAGGCAATCCTGGAGTTGAATGGGCGGCGCCTACTCGGCCGCCATGATCACCCGCAGAGCCGCTGCATATTGCTCTGGCAATGGAATCTTGTTCAACTGGCCGTCGCAGACCACGTGTACTGTCTCGCCCTCGGCCAGGAGCGTGGGTTCGGCGTTTTCCGCAGCTTTACGCAGGATTCTATAGCCGAACTTGAGCACCGATCCGCGCAGCAGAGCGGGGCTGGTCTCGATGAGGATTTCGTCGTCGTAGCGGGCGGGGGCACGATAACGGCAGGTGGCTTCGACTACGGGCAGGATGCACTGGTGCTCGATCTCCAACTGGCTATAGGAAAAACCGAGGGACCGCAGCAGCTCAACGCGGCCAATCTCAAACCAGACAAGATAGTTGGCATAGTAGACG
>Ga0302195_10004485_pt1 | contig 10777 bp, 10 predicted proteins | sample II_Bog_N1_2_FD_198778 | JGI IMG/M metagenome (GOLD analysis project Ga0302195, IMG submission 198778) | Peat permafrost microbial communities from Stordalen Mire near Abisko, Sweden - II_Bog_N1_2 | ecosystem: Environmental > Terrestrial > Soil > Wetlands > Peat | place: Sweden: Abisko...
AAAGGGTATTGAAAAGGCGGAGGCTCATCGATCGGACTTCTTGCTCATACTTGCTCATTAAAGCTCTTGAAATGGCGGCTTTTCGGCCTTTTCAGATTGTAGCAGCGGGAGATTCGGGGGCGTGAGGCTGGCCCATCAAGATGGCCTGGTAACCTTGCTTCCTTTCCGTATCGCCCCCAACACTGCACCCCTTTCGAGCCGTCTTGACGCGCCCTGGCTCAAGTGATAAAAGTCCCAAAAGCGCTATCGATTGCGGCGCAGCGGTTCCCACAGATCGCCCTTTGAAACCCACGCCTACGAACAAAGGAGGCGCAATGAACGATTCAAATGCCAGAACCTTATGGACCCGGCGCCAGGCGCTCGGCGCTCTGGCGGCAGCCGCCGGGTGCGCGCTTTTGCCCGCGCAAACGGGGCAGGGAACCGGGATAGGAAAGCCTTCGAAAGAGGATGAGGCCTTTCTCGACGACCTGGAGCGCCAGGGGTGCCTCTTCTTCTGGGAGCAGGGCAGCCCCAAAACCGGGCAGGTCCTGGACCGCGCCCGCAACAATCTCAATGGCTCTCTGGACCCGCGGCGCATGGCCAGCACGGCCGCCACCGGCTTCGGCTTGACGGCTCTGTCAATCGCGGACCGGCGCGGCTATCTGCCCCACGCGCAGATTGTCGAGCGGGTAAGGACCACTCTCCACTGGCACCTGAACAGCCTGCCGGAGGTGCATGGATTCTTCTATCACTTCTCTGACATTGAGACCGGCGTGCGCTTTCCAGGCGTTGAGCTTTCGTCCATCGATTCGTCGCTGTTGCTCTGCGGCATCCTCACCGCGCGAGCGTACTTTGACGACGCCCAGATCAAATCGCTGGCGCAGCAAATCTACGAGCGGGTGGATTGGCCCTGGATGCTGAACGGCGGCAAGACATTCTCCATGGGCTGGCATCCGGAGAAGGGCTTTCTTGAGGCGCGCTGGGAGCGCTACTGCGAACTGATGATGATTTACCTGCTGGCCATCGGCTCGCCCACTCATCCCGTGGCGCCGGAGTTCTGGAGCCACTTCACGCGCCCCATCATCCATTACCGGGGCTACGACTACATCAGCGGGAACGACCCCATCTTTACCCATCAATACTCCCAGGCGTGGTACGACTTCCGCGGCAAGCGGGACGCCTACGCCGACTACTTCGCCAACTCCGTGACCGCAACCCGGGCGCACAAGGCGTTCTGCCTCTCCTATCCCAAGTGGTACAGCGAAGATTACTGGGGCGTGTCGGCATCGGACTATGCGGGTGGGTACACGGCCTGGGGTGGACCTCCTCCGCAGGGCCCGCTTGACGGAACCGTTGTTCCCTGCGCCGCGGCCGGCTCCCTGGCCTTTCTCCCAGCCGATTGCCTCGCCGTTCTGCGCGCCATGCGGTCGAAGTGGGGCAAGCAGGCCTGGGGCCGCTACGGATTCGTAGACGCCTTCCATCCCGCGGCCAACTGGTACGACCCCGACGTGCTGGGCATCGACCAGGGCATCTCGGTGTTGATGGCCGAGAATCTTCGCACCAGCCTGGTCTGGAACACGTTCATGCAGAATCCGGAAAGCGCCCGCGCCATGAAGCTGGCCGGATTCCACGGAGAAAAACAGTCGGGATAAGGGCTTCCGTGGCCGGGTTGAACCACTGCCAACTCGCCAACTCGCGACTTCTGACTGGTTCCCTCTCAACACGGCACAGGCTTGTCAAGTTGGGGGTATTTTCGCATCGATTTGAGGCGTTATCAGTCGGAAATGGCACAAAAACGGCTGAAAAAGGGCCAAAATTGGCGAGTTCTGTTTACTATTAAATTAACAGAATGTTTTTGTAAGTTGTTCATTATAAAGTGTTTACATTGAATTTATGGTCGAAAAAGTGGCAAATAACACATAGGGGGGGTGGGGTAAAAAGCGATTTCGGCCGGCTTTTTTGCCCGGAATCTGGCTCGGAGAATGTCTTTGGTCCGAACTCAGACAAGGTGGCTGGCAGGAAATGTTCGTCACTCTGAGCGAGCGTGGACGAGGACGTCCACGCTACAGCCGACCGGGAGGTTACTCTTTCTGTCGGCGCTACCCCTTCTGTCGGCGTTACTTCCTTCTAAAGACATCATGCGCTTATGGAGCTTAATTCTGCGCAAAAAGGCTAAATGGGCTTGGGCGTCAGGTTGCGAGCGTCGGTGACGTTGTCGGGAGTGTCGGTGAAGGATTTCGCAGGAGCGTAGGCGAATTTCTGAAAACGCGAGCCGACCTTGCGGATGGCATCCTTGGGTCCATCGTCCCAGGTCACTTGCGCCTCGCCGTCCACGTAAACCCATTTGCCGTGAACGTCGCCGCGGAGCGAACGCTCGGCATCGCCGCTTTCCTTCAGGGTGATGTAGAAGTTGTTGCCGCTGCCATCGCCCACTTCCCATTTGCCAATGAAATGAGCTCGGGACGGACCAGAAGTACTGGAGCTTCCGGCCTGAACCGCGCCGGGGAACTCCAATCGGGCAATGTCGGCCAGATTGAAGCTCTGCCGGTGGCCATCCTTATAGACGATCACGAGTGTGCCCTGGCCGGACGCGGTGGCAGGAGGCGCGGCGAATCCAGAGGTAAGGGCGAGAGCAAACAGTGTGGTCAGACCGGCAAAACGGACGATCTTGTGCACGGGATTCTCCTTTACTTGGGCGGCGCAGAGGAAAAACGTTTGAGGGCGCCACCTTCCTCTACGGGAGAGGCGGGAGAATTGTTCCACGTTTCGGGGTCTCTTATTGCGCGGGCGGAGCGCCTGGACTGGCGGGCTGGGTGAGGACGAAGCCCTTGCGCACCAGGGCGAACCCGGGCTGGGGGAGTTCGGCCTGGAGAAGCTGGTTTTCAGGCCCGGAGAAGAGGTCGGTGGAGGTCCCGGCGATGGTCGCGATCAGGTGGTGAACCTGGATGGGCTTGCCGTCCAGAGTGCCTTGCTCGTCGGCGTAGGTGGCGAGCTGGACGGACGCAATGGAGCCGGATTGCTTGGGCAGAATGGCCCACAGGTTGCGGTTGTTTTGGGTGACGGCCAGGGCCAGCAGGGTTTCCAGAGCGCCAGGGTCGAAGTCGGGGAGGAAGACGGCGGCGAGGTGGTGGTCCAGGCGGGTGGTGGCGGCGCGGCCATTGGCGGAGATGTTCAAAAGAATCTGGGCAGGGTCGGGAGCGCAGGTCACGTTGACCGCCGAACCGTTGACGGTGGCGCTCAACTGCACGTGGCGGAGGTGGTTGGCGGGGGAAAGCCGCTCGGTTTTGGACAGGGCGTAATTGAGGCCCTGCATGGCCACGCGGACCTGGGAGGTGGAGTCGTAACCGTGAGGACCGGAGGTGAACTGGAAGGCGGCCGTACCCACGGGAGTGCCGTGTTGCGAGATCACGAAGCTGCCTGTTTGCGCCGAAGCGCCCGGAACGAAGGCAAAAAGGCTGACAAGGGCAAAAAAAACGAATGTGCGCACAACTCTCCCCATCAATACTGTGGGATTAGACACGGTTTGGGGGAAAGAGTTGTGAGAGGCAGCTGACAGCTGTCAGCAACCAGCGGTCAGTTCCCGGCGGGATGGGCCAAAACCCATCAGGAAGCCACAGCTCCCCATTTTCCACGACCAGAACTGACAGCTGAGAGCTGACGGCTGAAAGCTGCTTTTCAGCCTTTTGCGACGGAGAAGCGGCGGTTCACTTCGTTCCAGTTGATGACATTCCACCAGGCGGCCAGGTAGTCGGGTCGGCGGTTCTGGTACTTGAGGTAGTAGGCGTGCTCCCAGACGTCGTTGAACAGGATGGGGTAGAGTCCCTGGGAAAGGGGCGAATCCTGATTCGGCGTGGTGACGATCTTGAGCTTGCCGGCGGTAAAGACCAGCCAGCCCCAACCGGAGCCGAACTGCTTGGCGGTGGTCTCGTTGAAGGCCTTCTTGAAAGCCTCGAAGTCGCCATAGTCGGCTGTGATCTGTGCCGCGATGGCGCCCGTGGGCGCGCCGCCGATGCCGGCTGAACCGACCTTGCCCATCAGGACCCAGAAGGCGCTGTGGTTGGCGTGGCCTCCGCCGCTGTTGCGAACCGCGGTGCGAATGTCTTCGGGAATGTGGGCCAGGTCGCGGATCAGGTCGTCCACCGGCTTGGCGGCCAGCTCGGGATGATTGGCCAATGCGGCATTCAGATTGTTGACGTAGGTCTGGTGATGCTTGTCATGATGCAGGTGCATGGTTTCCGCATCGATGAACGGCTCCAGGGCGGCATAGTCATAGGGAAGCGGCGCGAGTTCGTAAGCCATAGGGGAATTTCCTCCGTGTCGAATTCTGATGTTGTTGGGGCGGGCGCTGGAGCATGCAGGTGAAGAGGCAGGGGCTCGGCTCGCGACGGGTGAAACGCAATGTTTCGAAGAACCTGAACAGCTCTCTGCATAAATGGATGCGGCAAAGGAGAACAAGGGTGCGCGAAAGTTGGCTGGTCGGGCTGGCTAAGCAGAAATTCAACTTTGCCGGCATCCAGACGCCGGTCCGGGGAGGGAATGTTGGACTATCATGGGTTTCTCAAAGGAAAGAACTCAGCTGGTCGTTCGAGGTGGAATGTGTACCGTTCCTGCGATTTCTCCCGCGCTTTGAAGAATGTCCTCGCCTGCCTTTCGATTCTTGTCGCAGTTTCCTTTTCAGCCCAGGGGCAAACGCCTGCTGGCAACGTTCCACAATCTCTGTCGATGGAAACTGCGGCGCGTGGCGAGTTGAACCTGGGAGTGGAAGCGTACAAGAGCGCCCACTACGAAGAGGCGATCGTCCATTTTCAGAAGGCGACGGAACTGGCGCCTGACCTGCTTATGGCGAAAAGGTACTTGGCTACCGCACTGGCGCAGAACGTGGTTCCAGGACTGGATACGCCGGAAAATATGAAAGTCGCGCAGCAAGCCATCGACATTTTCGGGCAGGTTCTGGTAAACGAGCCGCACGACGTGAACAGCATGAAGCAGGTGGCGGGCATCTACTTCAGTGTGAAGAAGCTGGAAGACGCCAAGACCTGGCAGAAGAAAGTACTGGACGAAGAGCCGAACGATCCCGAGGCGGCCTACACCATCGGGGTAATCGACTGGACCGAGGCGCATATAAACACGCTCAAGGCGTTTCTTCCCATCGGCATCAGCGACGACGGCATGGGCAACGTCAAGGCGCCCGCGGCGGTGATGAAGGACCTCAAGGCGCAGAATGGCGCGCTGGTTGAGGAGGCTTTGGAATATCTCCACCAGGCAGTGGAGAACCGGCCCGACTACGACGACGCCATGGCCTACATGAACCTGGTTTACCGGCGCAAAGCCGATGGAGACTGGGACGACGAGGCGGCCCGCAAGGACGATTTGGCCAAAGCGGAAGAGTGGCGGAATAAAGCGATGAACGCGCGCAAGGCCAACGAAGAGAAAAAGATCGAGAGGCTTGAACCGGCGCAGCCCTAACTGGATGCGGTGACGCATGGGGCGAAAAATGGGATCCAAAGAAGCTGCCCACCCGCGCGGGCTGGGCCGCTGGCTTGGTTACAATGTGGAAGTGACGGTCGAAGCCTGAGGCCCCAGCGACAAACAATAACAAGTAAACGGGTTTACTCGGGGCATGCGCCGGCAAAATCGAAAGGATTTCGGAATATGACTGCCAACCTCGCGGAACTCTCCCTAGACGAACTTTCTATCGATACGCTGCGGCTGCTTGCCGTGGATACGGTGGAAAAGGCCAATAGCGGCCACCCCGGCGCTCCGCTGGGATGCGCGCCCATTGCCTACCTGCTCTTCCACAAGCTGATGAAGCACAACCCGGCGCATGCGAAGTGGGCGGACCGCGACCGTTTCGTGCTGTCGAACGGACACGCCTCGGCGCTGCTCTACTCGTCGCTGTTTCTCTCCGGTTACGGAGTGACGCTGGAGGACCTGAAAAGCTTCAGGCAGTGGGGATCGAAGACGCCGGGGCATCCCGAGCGCGGAGACACGGACGGCGTGGAAGTGACGACCGGACCGCTGGGGCAGGGCATTGCGATGGCCGTAGGCATGGCCATTGCGGAGAAACACCTGGCCGCGGTATACAACCGGCCGGGTTTCGAGGTGGTGGATCACCACACCTTTGCGCTCTTGGGCGATGGCGACCTGATGGAAGGCGTTTCGCACGAGGCGGCTTCGCTGGCCGGGACGCTGGGCTTGGGCAAGCTGACTTTTATCTATGACGACAATTTGATCTCTTTGGACGGCCCGACGAGCCTGAGCTATACCGAGGATGCGCTGGAGCGCTTCGAAGCCTACCACTGGCACGTGCAGCGAGTGACGGATGGCAACGACCTCAACGCTATCGAGGCGGCGATTGCAGCGGCCAAGGCGGAGACTGGGAGGCCGTCGATTATCGCGGTGCGGACGGTCATCGGCTACGGAAGCCCCAAGGCGGGCAGCAACAAGGCGCACGGCGAGCCGCTGGGCAAAGAGGCCGTGGTGGCAACCAAGAAGTTCTTCGGTTTCCCGGAGGACCAGAGTTTTTATCTACCCGAGGACGCAGTGGCCAACTGGCGCCAGGCCGAGAAGCGCGGCGCGGACCTGGAAGCCAATTGGAAGGCGCTCTTCGCAGGCTATGCGACGGCGTTTCCGGAGCAGGCGGCAGAGTTTGAGCGTACCCAGAAGGATCAGCGCAAGGCTGGATGGGAGAAGGCGATTCCCACCTTTGCGCCGGACAAGCCGGAGGCTACGCGCTCGGCCGGCGGCACCATCATGAATGCGATTGCCGAGACCGTGCCGGAGTTGTTCGGCGGAGCCGCGGACCTGACTTCCTCGACCAAGACAATCTTCAAGCCGGGCGCCAACTTTCACGAAGACCCGGTGGGGCGCAACGTCTTTTTCGGCGTGCGCGAGTTTGGCATGTGCGCGGCGGTGAACGGAATAGCGGCTCACGGTGGGCTGGTTCCCTTCGGGTCGACGTTCTTTGTGTTTTCGGATTATGCCAAGCCCGCGATCCGGCTGGCGTCATTGATGCAGGTGCACTCGCTTTTTGTCTTTACCCATGACTCGATTGCCCTGGGCGAGGACGGGCCGACGCACCAGCCGGTGGAGCAACTGCTGGGGCTGCGCGCAATTCCGGGGCTCACGGACTTCCGGCCGGCGGACGCCAACGAAACGGCGGCAGCGTGGAGGCTGGCCTTGGAACGCAAGGGGCCGAGCTTCTTTGCGCTCAGCCGGCAGAATCTGCCGGTGATCGACCCAGCGACGCACGATGTGTTCGCGGGAGTGAGCAAAGGCGCGTATGCGCTGGAAGATGTGGCGAACCCGCAGGTGGTGCTGATCGGCACTGGAGCCGAGGTTTGGCCGGCGCTGGAAGCGGCGAAGCTGCTGGCGGCCGAAGGGATCCGGGCGCGCGTGGTCAGCTTCCCCAGTTGGAAGATCTTCGAAGAGCAGACGGCGGAGTACAAGGCCAGCGTGTTGCCGGCAAGCGTGCCCAAACTGGCGGTCGAGGCCGGGGTGACGCTGGGCTGGTGGAAGTATGTCGGATTGGATGGCGACGTGATCGGGCTGGATCGTTTCGGCGCCTCTGCGCCGGGACCGAAGGTGCTGGCGGAACTGGGCTTTAGCGCCGGGAACGTGGCGGCTCGGGCCAAGAAGCTGGTGAAGTAAGACAGTGGTCAGTGAACAGTAAACAGTGATCAGTTTTTTCCCGGGCCAGTTGGCAGAATCATGAACATCTCCAAGTCCCGCGCCGGGAACTGATCACTGACCACTGTCCACTGCATTTGAAAGGAATCATTGTGAAACTTGTCATCGGATCGGATCATGCAGGATTCTCTCTAAAGGAGGAAGTGCGCGCCCATTTGGCGAAAGCCGGCCACGAATTGGGGGACGTTGGGGCGTACAACGCCGAACCCTCGGACTATCCCGACTTTGCCGAGAAGGTGGGCCTGGCGATCAGGCAGGGCGTGGCGCCGCGCGGGATCCTGATTTGCGGCTCGGGTGTGGGGGTGTGCGTGGCGGCCAACAAAATACCCGGGATTCGCGCCGGGATGTGCCACGACACCTACTCAGCGCACCAGGGCGTGGAGCACGACGACATGAACGTGATCGTGCTGGGAGCGCGGATTATCGGCTCGGCACTGGCCTTTGAAGTGGTGGACGCGTTTGTCCGGGCCAAGTTCTCGGCCACCGAGGAGCGATTTGTGCGGCGGTTCAACAAGGTGCTGGCCATCGAGGCCAAGTACATGTGTGGCGACGGCTCAAAGAACCCTGCATAGCACCGCGAGGCGCCGATGTTCCCCTTCGACGTAATTCTCTTCGATGTAGGTGGAGTCCTGCTGAGCAACGGCTGGGACCACTGCGAGCGAGCGCGAGTGCTGGAGCGGTTCGGGCTGGATGCTGTGGCCTTCGAATCCCGGCACCTGGAGCCCGACCGGGCGTGGGAGTCGGGCTTTATCACCGCGGACGCCTACCTGGACGCTACGGTTTTCATTGAGCCGCGCAGCTTTACCCACCAGGAATTCCTTGCCGCCATCTGCGCCCAGTCCCGGCTTTTGCTGGATGGAGCCCTTGAAATCCTCAAGAAGCTTTCGGCGTCCGGTAAGTATATGGTGGGGGCCTTGAACAACGAAGCGCGGGAAACCAACGCATACCGCTTTGAGCACTTCGGCCTGCGTCCGCTCTTCAAGGTGGCGCTGAGCTCCTGCTATTTGGGACTGCGCAAGCCGGATCCGGCGATCTACGAGCGGGCGCTGGAGATCCTGGGACGTCCTGCGGAGCGAATTCTATTCATCGACGACCGGATGGAAAACCTTGCCAGCGCAGAAGAGACGGGAATGAAGATCCTCCATTTCACTGGCGCAGGAGCTTTGCGGCAGGATATGGCGAACCTGGGAGTGCTTGAAGTCGGTTAAGACTTTTGGCAGGTGCGCTTTATGCGCTGGCGCCACCCGGGGAAATGCATTAGCCTCTAGGGGTGATCTGGACCAACCCAGCCGAAATGGCCTTGAATGAACTGCGCACCGCACCCCTGGTGCACTTCTCTGTGCTGGCGCTGAGCTCGATCTTTTTCCTGGTCGATCCTTTTGCCGCGATTCCTTCCTTCCTTGCTATTACTGAGAGTGCGGAGCCCAAACGCCGCAAGCGCATGGCGCGCAAGGCCGCGCTGACCTGCTTCATCGTGCTGGCCAGCTTCGCCCTGGGCGGGCAGCTCATCTTCAAGATGTTCGGGATTACCCTGCCGGCCTTCGAGATAGCGGGAGGGCTGATTCTCCTGTTGATCGGATTGGACATGCTGGAGGCCAAGCGCTCGCCGACCCAGGAGGCCACCGGCGATACCGAGGAGGCTTCCCAGAAGGAGGACGCCGGTATTGTGCCGCTGGGGATACCGATGCTGGCCGGCCCCGGCGCCATTTCGTCCGTGATGGTGCTGGTGGGGCAGGTTCCATCGCTCTGGCACTGGGAGATGGGAGCCATTCTTGGAGCGATTTCGGTAACCGCCCTGGTGAGCTATTGGGTGCTGGCGGGAGCGGACAGGGTGCGCCGGGTGATGGGCGAGACCGGAATCCGCATTTTGGTGAGAATTATGGGGCTGCTTCTGGTGGCGCTGGCGATGCAGTTCTTCGTCAATGGGTTGATGGACTTAGGCGTGATTCCCCGGCAATGAGCCGGAAGATCATCCCGAGTCTCGGTGGAGTTTCCCACAGAAAGGCCGGCTTTCCACAGGGCAGGAGCTTGCAATCACCCTGAAGGGTTGCTATTCTCGGGAAGTTGCAGCAAGGCGAACACGGTTTAGCCGGGAACGCGGGTTGCAAACGGGGAGTGGTTCTGCTACTCTCAGGAAGTCGCAAGTAGCAGCTAACCTTAACAACGGAAAGCACTTGCAAACAGAGAGTGGTTATGCTACTCTTTGAAAGTCGCAAGCAGTGAGCCGGAACGATGGCAGCCGCAAGCGACTTGCGGATAAGGAGTGGTTATGCTACTCTTTAAAAGCGGCAAGAACGGCTAACCTGAACATCGGAAAGCACTTGCAAACAGAGAGTGGTTGTGCTACTCTTTGAAAGTCGCAAACAGCGCAACCGGATGACGGACGCGGCTTGCGGATAAAGAGTGGTTGTGTTACTCTTTGAAAGTTGCAGTTTGAGCAGTGGATCCTCCCGGTGGCCTTAAGCCTGCCCGATGAGGGAAGTGGGAAGATGGTTCGTTGGGTCAGGTGAGGCAAGAGCCCCTGAACCCCTGTAGGGAAACCCTCAGAGAACAAGCCATTGCACGACCCAGGAGACTTGTCTCCTGTGAGCCCTAGAGGCTCAAGTGTGGTTTGCTGGTCACTCTTTGATATTTTGCGCAGTGCGACGACCTTAAGAGGGACGTTCATCCGGTAAGCCGGTTGAGATTCGCAAGCGAGGAGCACCTGCCAACAGCGAGTTGAGCGGCCTCGAAGCGAATGTAAACAGAGCTTGACAGTGAGATAAAAGTCCGGTAAACTTAAAAAGTCGCGCAGACAGCACCGGCCGAAGCGGTTGAACGCTAAGTCGATGCAGCGCAACAAGTTCGAGGACAACCTAAGCTTTAGGGCTTGGGCCTCGATCCAAAACGACACCGCTTAGGCGGAACGTCGCAAGGATCTTTGACAATAAGGTTGAACATGCCAGTCGTGAGAAAAGATCAAGTTTGGTTTGATCATTCTCACAAGTAAGGCGCCACACGTTTTCGAGCGTGTTGGCGCACGCGGAACCCATCCGACCTCCGTCGTATGGGGGACGCAATCAGGTTTCAAACGAGAGTTTGATCCTGGCTCAGAATCAACGCTGGCGGC
>Ga0302195_10004487_pt1 | contig 10776 bp, 5 predicted proteins | sample II_Bog_N1_2_FD_198778 | JGI IMG/M metagenome (GOLD analysis project Ga0302195, IMG submission 198778) | Peat permafrost microbial communities from Stordalen Mire near Abisko, Sweden - II_Bog_N1_2 | ecosystem: Environmental > Terrestrial > Soil > Wetlands > Peat | place: Sweden: Abisko, Stordalen...
CCGTCACCAACCCCCTGAGCGGCGTTACCAGCTATGTTTATGACCCCCTCGATCATCTGGTGACCGTCACCGACCCCCTCGGCCACAGCACCAGCTACACTTATAACGGCCTCGACCAGCTCCTCAGCCAGAGCAGCCCCGACACCGGCAGCACCAGCTTCACCTATGGTGATGGCGCCAACGTCGTCACCCAGCGTACCAATGCCGCCAGCCAGAATACCCAGATCACCTACGATGCCCTCAACCGCCCCAGCACCATTACCTATGCCGATGGCCGCGTTGTCACCTATGGGTATGACCAAGGCACGAACGGAGCAGGGCGCCTGACCAGCGTCAGCGACAAAGACTCCAGCCTCAGCTGGACCTGGGACAGCTACGGCCGCCCCCTCAGCCGCACCCAGCTCATGGCCGCCAGCGGCCAGAGCTACGTCATCAGCTATGCCTGGGATCAGGGCAGCAACGCCAGTGGCCATCTCAGCAGCCTCACCTACCCCAGCGGCCTCATCGTCAGCTACACCTACGACAGCCAGGGCCGTATTGCGTCCATCAGCCAGAACGGCAACACCGTCCTCAGCGGCATCACCTACCGTCCCCTCGCTGGCAGCGGCATCAGCGCCATCGCCGGCTGGACCTGGGCCAACGGCACCACGCATCAGGTCAGCTACGACCAGAACGGCAACCCCAGTACCATGAGCGTCGGCAACGACAGCCTCGTGTTCAGCTACGACAATGTGCAGCGCCTCATCAGCAGCGAATACGTCAGCAATAGCGCCACCCAGACCTATAGCTACGACACCCTCGACCGCCTCTACACCTACACCGGCCTTGGCAGCACCCACGCCTGGACCTATGACGCCAACGGCAACCGCCTCAGCCACAGCGCCGGCTCAGCCACCGACACCTACGTCCTCGCCAGCCTCAGCAACCGCTTGAGTACCCTCACCCCGGCCGGCCAAGGCACCCATAACTACACTTACAACGCCAACGGCCAGACCCTCAGCGACGGGACCAACACCTACAGCTACGACGCCAGAGAACGCCTCGTCAGCGTCAGCAACAGCGCCGGCAGCACGGCGTACCTCATCAACCCCCTGGGGCAGCGCATCGCCAAGACCACACCGGGGAGTGGCAACCTCAACTACCTGTATGACGACACCGGCCAGCTGCTGAGTGAAACCGATAGTAGCGGTGTCGTGCTGGATGACTATATTTACCTTGGCGACCTACCCGTGGCCCTTAGCCACAGCAGCGCAAGCCCCGCCAACAGCATGACGACCTTGCCGGTCGCCCCCACCAGTGCCAATCCCAACAGCGTCGGCATTACTGACACTGACAGCGTCTTGAGCCTGATTCAATGGCAGGCCGCTGTCACCGGCACCAATGCCCACCCGGCACGTATAGCGTTTCGTACCTTGTATTCCAGGGCCACCCAGGACGACATGTGGGGCCAAGCCCAGTACAGCAAGACCCAGACCAGCACCACGACCCTCCTCTACAACAGCGGCACCACCGTCGGTGGCACCGGTCGGTATGCCGGCTTCTATGTCCGCACCAATGGTGCATGGGGCAGCCATACCTCCGAAGTAGGCGTGCGTTTCAATGGGCAGAACCTGTACGCCTACTGCCTGAACACAGGAACCTATACTTGCAATAACGTTTTGAATGCTGGCATTGCCGACAACACCAACTACGTCGTCCAGATCACCACCACCCCCAGCGGTGGCACTGTGCTGGTCTATCCCCAGGGTCAGGCACCGTCCAGTGGCTGGACACAGAGCGTGAGCGGCATCAACTGGGACGCCGGCAACACCAATAACACCCGCTCCCTCCTGCTGGAGACCTATGCCAACACCGCAGACAACCCCAGCTATCTTTACAGCATCAGCCAGACCACACCGAGCACCACGGCCCTCTACAACATCCACCCCGACCAGCTCGGCACCCCGCGGCAGATCACCACCAGCGACACAAGCAACACCCTCGTCTGGCGCTGGGACTCGGAACCGTTTGGCTCTGCCCAGCCCAATCAGGACCCGCAAAGCACCGGCACGCCGTTCGTCTTCAACCTCCGATTCCCGGGGCAGTATTACGACGCAGAGAGTGGGCTTAACCATAATGGCTGGAGGGATTACAATGCCAGCACCGGCAGCTACCCGGAGAGTGATCCGCTGGGGCTGGGTGGGGGGCTTAGTACGTATGCCTATGTGGGGGGGAATCCCGTCAACCTGATTGATCCGACTGGTCAATTTGCTGAAGCTATTCCTGCTGCTCTTGTAGCTGCCGCTGTTGCAGGAGCAGCCTGCTATGTGACAAATTGCGGGAAATTTATCCCTGTTGCTGCTGATGCAATTGGCAAATGGTGGGCAGCACAGGCAACGCCAAAGCCAAAGCCAGGTTCTAAACCAAAGGGCTGTCCGGCGGGAACCCTTCCGATTGATGAGTATGGAAAGAAGAATGGGTGGGACAAAGATGATCTTCACGGCGTAAAGGAAGGGGTCGGGGCTGGGCCAAGAGACTGGACCGGAGTTACTCCCAATGGAGATGTCATTACCGGTGATGGAAATGGAGATTCAGTTAACCATGGACCAGCTGACAACTATTTGCCATGAATAAATTCAAATTTGATGTCTCATTTCGAGTAAAGCATCCGTCAGTTGACCCAGACCAGCTTTCCACAAAATTGGGACTGCTCGCTCATCGGAAATGGAGAGCTGGAGACCAACGGAAAACTCCAAAGGGCGAGTTATTGGGTGGCATTTACAAAGAAAGCTATCTGAGCTGTCGTATTACTCATGAAAAATCTGATGACCTCGCAAAGGTTATTCGAGAAACAACCTTACGGTTGAGCACACACAAAGAGCTATTGCGTGAACTCTCCATGACCGGAGGAAAGTTGGAGTATTTTATTGGTTGGTATTCTAGTGGTAACTCTGGTGAGGAGTTCGATGCACTCCTTCTAAAGGAGGCCGCAGAACTAGGAATTGGCTTGTCTTTCGATTTTTATGGCGGTCAATAAAAGCGATAAAAGCGCGCGGGGTCAAAAGCAGGCGAACAATAGCGAACAACAAAACAAACGCGTGTAAGGCGGATTCAACGCGCGTAAGTCGAATTTTTTGTAGGGCGGGAACCCCGCAGGGTTTCCGCCGCATGGCAACGGTGGTTAGCTTCGTTAACGGTGAGAGGCAACCACCTCAGCGAGACCCTCACCGGCAGCGCCAGCATCGCCGTCCTGCACCATAAAATCGACCAGGGCCTGGCTCACGCCCGCCTGTTTGCGACCCGGTGATAGCCATGACCACCACGACCAACATGACTCTCGCCCAGAGCGCCCAAGCCCGCCTCAAGCGCGCCACGTTTCCCCTGTTCGTCCTGCTCAGCCTGCTGGCCCTGTTCCCCTTGCTGGTCCCGGCTGCCCAAGCCACCACCCTGCAAACCCACAGCTACACCTACGACACCTTGGGCCGGATGGTTACCGACACCGACGCCAACAGCCAGACCACCAGCTACACCTACGACCAGAACGGCAACCGCCTCAGCGCCACCGACCCCCTGGGCCGGGTTACCAGCTACAGCTATGACGGCTTCGACCGCCTCGTCACCGTCACCAACCCCCTGGGTGGCGTCACCAGCTATGTTTATGACCCCCTCGATCATCTCGTCACCGTCACCGACCCCCTCGGCCACAGCACCAGCTACACCTGGAACGGCATCGACCAACTGCTCCAGCAAAGCAGCCCCGACACCGGCAGCACCAGCTTCACCTATGGCGACAGCGCCACCCTCGTCACCCAGCGTACCAATGCTGCCAGCCAGCAAACCCAGATCACCTACGACGCCCTCAACCGCCCCAGCACCCTCACCTATGCCGACGGTCGCGTTGTCACCTATGGCTATGACCAAGGCACCAACGGCGCCGGCCGCCTCACCAGCCTCAGCGACCCCGACAGCAGCTTAAGCTGGACCTACGACAGTCTCGGCCACATCCTCAGCCGCCTCGAGACCCAAACCGTCATCACCCCCAGCAGCAGCACCAACACCAGCTACAGCCTCCAATACCAGTACAACAGCCAGGGCCAGCTCACCCAGATCACCTACCCCAGCGGCCTCATCGTCAGCTACACCTACGACAGCCAGGGCCGGGTTGCGTCCATCAGCCAGAACGGCAACACCGTCCTCAGCGGCATCACCTACCGCCCCCTCGCTGGCAGCGGCATCAGCGCCATCGCCGGCTGGACCTGGGCCAACGGCACCACGCATCAGGTCAGCTACGACCAGAACGGCAACCCCACCAGCCTGAGTGTCGGCAACGACAGCCTCGTGTTCAGCTACGACAATGTGCAGCGCCTCCTCAGCAGCGAATACGTCAGCAATAGCGCCACCCAGACCTACAGCTACGACACCCTCGACCGCCTCAGCACCTACACCGGCCTCAACAGCACCCACGCCTGGACCTATGACGCCAACGGCAACCGCCTCAGCCACAGCGCCGGCTCAGCCACCGACACCTACGTCCTCGCCAGCCTCAGCAACCGCTTGAGTACCCTCACCCCGGCCGGCCAAGGCACCCATAACTACACTTACAACGCCAACGGCCAGACCCTCAGCGACGGGACCAACACTTACAGCTACGACGCCAGAGAACGCCTCGTCAGCGTCAGCAACAGCGCCGGCAGCACGGCGTACCTCCTCAACCCCCTCGGCCAGCGCATCGCCAAGAGCCCCGCCAGCGGCGCCACCCTCAACTACCTGTATGACGACGCCGGCCAGCTGCTCAGCGAAACCAACAGCAGCGGCGCCATTGCCGACGAATACCTCTATCTGGGCGGTGTCCCGGTCGCCGTCGCCGTCGGCAGCAGTGCCAGCGGCAGCGACGGCATTGTGCTCAGCCCGCTCACCAGCACCAACCCGCTCTGGAATGTTGTATCCGGCAGTCCGCTGCCCACCGAACCGACCAGCACCACCAACCCGAGCGGCATCCGCTACACCGCCCCCAGCGACCCCTACAGTCAAATCACCTGGGACACCAGCCAGAGCGTGTGCAGCAACGCCTGCTTCGCCATCAACGACTTTCCCAATGGCTCCAGCAGCTATATCTACCCCACTTTGCTCGGCAACACCGTGTACGCCGGCCGCAGCACCCGCTTCCACTTCGAATTCACCACCGCCGCCGACCCCGGCAACACCCGCCATATCGAGTTTGGCATCCTCAACGGCGGCAGCCAGACCGCCGGGCTGCTCCGGCAGCAAACAGTCATGGTCTTGGGCAATACAGCGGAAATCCAGTATGTCGACGGCAGCTCCCTCGCCAGCAACGGCAGCACGAACTTCAGCTACGCCCCGCTCAGCTTCACCGTCCAGAACAACCAGACCTACGTCGTCGAAGTCGATGCCACCCCCACGGGCAGCACCGCGTACCTCTTCCCCAAAGGCAGCACCCGCGCCCAGGGCGTCTCCCAGAGCATCAGCACCGACTGGACCGTCGGCGGCACCAGCAACCTCGGCCCGCGTGCCTATGCCTCCGGCTACAGCTGGGCCGGCACCAGCGGCAGTGCCAATGTCAACTACCTGACCAACGTCACCATCAGCGCCCTCGGTGGCCGTGCCCTCTACAACATCCACCCCGACCAGCTCGGCACCCCCCGGCAGATCACCACCAGCGACTCAAGCAACAGCCTCGTCTGGCGCTGGGACTCGGAGCCGTTTGGTACCGCCGCGCCGAACCAGGACCCAATGAGTACCGGGGCGCCGTTCGTGTTCAACCTCAGGTTCCCAGGACAGTATTACGACGCGGAGAGTGGGTTAAACTATAACGTTAATCGGAACTACAATTCGGGCTCTGGTCGCTACAATGAAAGCGATCCCATCGGGCTTGATGGTGGGTTGAATACCTACGCCTATGTGAATGGAAACCCTGCCAATCGAATCGATCCGCGAGGTCTTTTAAGTGCGCAGGCGCATGCGGATGTTAATGCTGCACTGGCGAGAAATGGTGGGAATACTGGAGGCGCGGAGTCTGATTTATTAAATCAGAGAGAGAAGAATCCATATGACCAAGATTTGGCTAATGCGGAGCACTATATGTTTGCCCGTGATTGGACATATCAAACCTACGGGCTCGGTGCCTTCTCTTTGTTGCCAGGCGTTCCAATTTATGAAATGTGTAAGGCCGCAGCCCATTCGATTGGTGCACAGGGTCCACATAAGTGGTGGGATGGATCAAACCCATCATGGGGCTCGATAGGTGCTGGATATCAAGGCATGGCGGCCGGGCTGCTGGAAGGTGGAAAATAGTCAAATTGAGTGCTGTTTATGAAACTTGAAGCTCGAATATCAAAGGAGAAGCTTGCTAAGGCAGGTCTTTTCCTTGCTAAGGCTTTGCTATTGATTGTGACTATCAGGTTGCTGTTTACCCATGATATAGGTGCATGGGTTATTGCCATTTTTCTTATTGCAAGCCTAATTCTTGTCCAAAGAAAGAGCCGATTTGGATATTCGTCTGCGAAAGTTGTTGTCGGTGTGTTAGCCATTTTGCCCTTGGCTGGTGTTCTAAATCCTTTCACTTACCAAGACTTCTCAGGTAGTCCAGCTAAGTATGCTGTGCTTGTTGTTCTGGCGATCTTTAGTGAATGTGTTTTTCTCCTGATGTTCTATGGACTACAGGAGCATCAAAGGCTTTGCAGCACACCAAACGAAAGTAAGCGTGTGGAGCAATAATCACCGCCGTGCAATCTACGCTGTGGTCATCCTGACCACAGCCCAATCCTCCCCAAGTGACCACACATGAGGCGGCTCATTAGAGACAGGGGGTTGTTGGGGGCGCTAAATTGGTTATTCCTCGTCAGCTCTGCGGAGGATGCAGGGGAAGACATTATGGCTGGGCATGATGACATCCTGCAGGAGTACAAGGATTTGGTTTCAAAGTGTAACCAATGTGCGGCGGGGTCTCATTAAGATGGCTGCCAACCCTTTATTTTCCAGGAAAATGCTGTCTGTCTTGGCTGCTCTTTTACTGCTGGCGGCCATGGGGTTCTTCTTTAAAACGCGAACGGACTACTATGGCAGGTTAGAGATATATACAGAGCTACATATTTTTGAGAGATACCTGAGTTTGCTGGAAGAGAGTAAGAGTAACTCTTTTATGGCCATAAACCTGAGTGATGATTTGTGGAAAAAGGCCTCTGTTGATTACGCTAACGAGGTTACCTCAATAGGGTATATTCCAGGAAATGGGGTTGTTGTTAGAAATAAAGACCCAAAATTCTACATCGTTTTTGAGCCCCACAGTTCGACTAGCGCAGTTAATTGGACATGCAAGATTAACGGAAACGTAAATCTATTTTTCCATTATCATGGATGTGATCACTGGAAAAAAACTGTCCCGTTAAGACAGCCACCTGCCTAACTAGGCAGTGTATTCAACGCGCGTAAGGCGGATTTTTTGTAGGGCGGAACCCCGCAGGGTTTCCGCCGCATGGCAACGGTGGTTAGCTTCGTTAACGGTGAGAGGCAACCCCCTCAGCGAGACCCTGACCGGCAGCGCCAGCATCGCCGTCCTGCACCATAAAATTGACCAGGGCCTGGCTCACGCCCGCCTGTTTGCGACCCGGTGATAGCCATGACGACCAAGACCAACATGACTCTTGAAACCCTGTTCGCCCGCATGGTGCGTGCCACTCTCCAGCTGTTCCTCCTGCTCAGCCTGTTCCCCTTGCTGGTCCCGGCTGCCCAGGCCAGCACCCTGCAAACCCACAGCTACACCTACGACACCTTGGGCCGGATGGTTACCGACACCGACGCCAACAGCCAGACCACCAGCTACACCTACGACCAGAACGGCAACCGCCTCAGCGCCACCGACCCTTTGGGCCGGGTTACCAGCTACAGCTACGACGCCCTTGACCGTCTTGTCTCCGTCACCAACCCCCTGAGCGGCGTTACCAGCTATGTTTATGACCCCCTCGATCATCTGGTGACCGTCACCGACCCCCTCGGCCACAGCACCAGCTACACTTATAACGGTCTCGACCAGCTCCTCAGCCAGAGCAGCCCCGACACCGGCAGCACCAGCTTCACCTATGGTGATGGCGCCAACGTCGTCACCCAGCGTACCAATGCTGCCGGCTCCACCTTGCCGCCCTTGGGCGCCGGGTCGCGGTCAAAGCGGTACTGGTCTACGGCGTCTTGCACGCTCTGGGTAAAGTCGGATTTCAGCTCCACCGTGGCCACGGCAATGCCGTTGACGAAAAACACCAGGTCTATGGATTCATTCGGGTTGTTCAGGGAATGGTGCACCTGTCGCACCACACGCAGGCGGTTGGCGGCATAGTACTGCTGAATGGTAGGGTTGATCGCCAGCGCCGGTTTGAACTGCACCAGCAGCAATGGCTTGGTCAGCCCCAGCATTTGCACACCACGGCGCAGCACTTCCAGCGTGCCGCGCTCGTTCAGGTTTTTGCGCACCCGCTCGGCCAGCACGGTGTGCAGGCTGGCGCCATGGTTCTTGACCATGCGCTGCCAGCTGTCGGGCTGGGTGGTTTCTATCCAGGCCAGCAGGTCGGGCAAGAAAAGTGCCTTCTGGCGGTCGTAATGAGTGCTATCACCCTCAAAATAAAACCAGCCATTTTTGGCCAGCAGGCCGAAAATGTCATACTCGAACGCAATTTCCTTGTGAAGACTCATACCTGAAGTTCCAGATCAATATCACAGTGCGGCTTCAAAAATTCAACTATAGCCTGTGGATTGCTAATGGCTTCAGCAAGTGTCCATTCCCGACCAATGGCCATCATATATTCAGATGCAATTTCCCAAATACCTACGGGGTGCACCCAGGCACTCTTGTTCCAAACGGTCAAGAGGTCTTCCGGCACGTCATGGCGTGGCCTGTATACATAAGTACGAAGAACAGCCCTTCCAATTGGCAAACTAACTGGATCGGGTTGATGCGCAGACCCTGCCCGGACGGGGCCATCGCGTTCAAAACTATCGTCGATATAAAGCACCAAGCCTAGCACAACATCTGTCGGCGATGCCAGGTTCTTACCACTTTCACGCGAATAACAATGTAGGGAGGAATATAATGGCACGAAGTCCCAGCTCCACCGGCTGGACGGAGGAGTAGAACCTCGCGGAACAACTCGATCCTCCTCACTGCCCCAATACCAAAAATCAAGGCCCAGCTGGCCGGCAATTTCGTCCAGCATTGGCAAGACGCGACCGTAAAAGCCTACAGCTATACGATGGGCCACCTGGACACTCGACACCAGCTTATTGGCGTCCTCGACAGTAATCCGTGCATTTGTATTCATTAGCTTTCCAGCTCCAGTAAATGACTGTTTGAAAACTCAAAAAGATCAGCCCAAACGGGCCATGCACTTGTAGCAGGCAATAATTCCAACGACGTGCCAAACGGCCTACTCAGAAAAGACTGCCAGCCTCCAAAGTCATGGTTTATCAACGGTAATAATGCATTGAAAGAGTCATAACCCCGTGATAAGCCATATAGCCAAAATGCTTGTATCCAATCAGACAATACAGCCCTATTCCCATCACTAGCACCATCGAGTAATTTGCCAATACCTTGCGTTAGAGCCGCCCACTCACAGGCCGCAATATTCAGCCCATCATTGGAAAAATCCCTTTGAAGTTCAGCGGCGTCAATCCTCCAATTTTTCGAATTTCGTCCTAGTGCAAGAAATACAATTTTATCAGGTAGTCGCCGACTGGAAAGCCGCGACTCCTTTTCCGCTAAAACCGACTCCAACTCGTCACTCCACTGCTGAGGCGACTGCGCCCCATCATGTGGTGGCTTAACTTCCACCACTAACAACATGTGCGAGAAATATACTAAAACATCAGGCTCAACATAACCTCGGCGACCTACCCTTTCAAAATGCGGCCAAAATTCAATGTCTTCAAATTCACCAAAATCAGCCGGCGATACCGCTCCACCCAACAGCAAGCCCAAGACAGCCAGCTGCATATCTCCTGAAAGATAAGAAAATCGACCAAAAAAAACAGCTGTCAGCAAGTCTTCGCGCTTACGAAATAACTCACGCCAGCTGACGTCCTTTCCATCAACCGATACGCGAGCGGCCTTACTATTTAGAACGGCATGCAGCATGTGACCTCCGTGCGCCATAGAGCGACAATAACTCAATATCAAATGAAATTTATGCCTTGCTCGCCACCTCCCCATCTGACCTAACAAGGCCCCGCACGTCGATTTTGCCGGTGACGGCGGCGGAAATTAGGGCGGTGCGGCGTTCTTTTAGAAGATCAATGGCTCGGGTAGCCTCTGAAGCCAAGCTATCAATTCGAAGCGACTCTTCTTCTAGGAAGGCAACGATTTTTGATTGCTCAGACGCAGAGGGAAAAGGAATCAGGATTTGCCCAAACTCTTCAAAGTAGAGTCTTAATCTCATATCCATTATGCCGCGCGAATAACGCTTAAACTCAGTAAACAGAATGCCACAGCGAAACAGATAGTCATAATACTTTGGATTGAGCGTTTTAACTTGTCGGAGAATGTCATATGCCGGGCTAACGCGCGTAAGGCGGATTTTTTGTAGGGCGGAACCCCGCAGGGTTTCCGCCGCATGGCAACGGTGGTTGCCCTCGTCACGGTCGACGGCAACCACCTGAGCGAGACTCTCACCGGCAGCGCCAGCATCGCCAGCCTTCATAAAAAAATTGACCAGGGCCTGGCTCACGCCCGCCTGTTTGCGACCCGGTGATAGCCATGACGACCACGACCAACATGACTCTTGAAACCCTGTT
>Ga0302195_10004490_pt1 | contig 10766 bp, 7 predicted proteins | sample II_Bog_N1_2_FD_198778 | JGI IMG/M metagenome (GOLD analysis project Ga0302195, IMG submission 198778) | Peat permafrost microbial communities from Stordalen Mire near Abisko, Sweden - II_Bog_N1_2 | ecosystem: Environmental > Terrestrial > Soil > Wetlands > Peat | place: Sweden: Abisko, Stordalen...
CCCGCTTCCACGCCCAAATTCCCGACCGTCTCAATCGGCCCCACGCCCAGCCGGCTGTTGAAACCGCCCTCAAAGCCCTGTCGACGCGCGCTGAGGAAGTCGCACGTCCAACCGTCCAGGCACACGCAGTCGATAAAATCCGCGCTGCTCTGCGCCGGCTTCAGATAGTGCTCGCGGCTGGGGTAGTAGGGATAGCAGATGCCCCCATCGCCGTCGCCGTTGTCGATCCCGTGCTGGCTCCATATCTGCCCCTGGCACACGTGGATGCCCTCGTCCTGGGCCAGATCGCGCTGGTTCTCCGCGTCCAGAAATCCTGCCACCACGCACTCCGGTCGATACCGGCCGCCCACCATGGAAGAGACCAGTCCCAGCGCCTTGTGAATCGTCTGCCGGTTATGTTCGCGGGTGTCGTACATGGGCGCGAAATAGCCGCCGGGAATGAACGTAATCTCATCGCCGTACCTGTCGTGATATGAGGCGAGCAGTCTGCGCACATCCTTGTACTGCTGCCGGTCGTCAGTAAGCGCCAGCCAGCTGATCGCCCAGGTCATCCTGCCATCGGGACATCCGCGTGCAAATGCCTCGCGCCGCGAGCGGATCTTTTCCGGCCGATTGTCGTTGACTTCATCCTCGCCAATCGAGCGCGTCGGCGTAACTTCAATCTGATTCACACGCACCACGGAGACATGCGTGACAAATCTTCCCCGCAATCCACCCGGGTGCTCCGCAGCGCTCATTCCTCTGCGCCCGACCAGCGCCAGAGCCGCCGATCCCATGGCCCCCTGCACAAACTGCCGCCGCGTCCATTTGTTGCCGCTTGCCATCAGCCCACCACTCTGCGTCGGAACGTTTAACCCACCGACTGCACCGCCCCCTTGCCCACCAGCTCTTCCACGCGCTCCACCCAGCCGCGATCGGCAGCCACGCTCATCCCCTCCGGCTCCAGGATCACCGCGTACTCGCCCTTCTTCTCCAGATGCAGCATCACCTTGCCCGGTCCCGGCGCTGCGTCTGCCGCAACTTTCAGTCCCGCAAACATCTCGTCCGTCGCGCGGTCAAGATTGATGCGGATGCGCACGCCACTCGGCAGCTTGACCTGCACAGCATCCAGCGGCTGAATCCCGCTGATGGATATCTTGGGCGCGGAGTCCTCGTCGCCCATCAGCATGCCGCGAATCAGAACCGGCGCTTCGATCTTGAGCGACTCGGCCAGCCGCTCGTACTCGCGCGCAAAGCAGATCACTTCGATCTTTCCCGTCGCATCTTCAAGCTGCCCCATCGCATACAGCTTCCCGTCCTTCTTGCTCTTGCGCGGACTCGCCGTTCCATGCAGAATGCCAACCACCTGCAACTCATCGGCCGGGTCGGATTGCTTGCCCCAGATGCGCTCCGGCGGCTTGCGCTCCAGCGCCTCGGCAGTCGAAATGACGCCCGTAAGATTGCGCAGCTTTTCCGCGTACTTGTCCAGCGGATGTCCGGATACAAAAAAGCCCAACACCTCTTTTTCGTTGGCCAGCCGCTCGCCCTCTTCCCACTCCGCGGTCTTCGGCAAATCATCCGCATCGCGGCCCGGCGCAGGCCCTTCATTGAACAACCCGAACAAGCCATGCTGTCCCGCCGCCGCATCCTTCTGTGCTTTCTGCGCCCGCTCCATGGCCTTGTCCACTGCCTTGTAGAGCGCGGCGCGCGAGCCCATCGAGTCCAGAGCGCCGGCCTTGATCAGCGACTCGATCACCCGTTTGTTCATCACCCGCAGGTCAACTTTTTCGCAGAACTCCCACAGGCTCTTGAAGCGGCCGCCCACCTCTTCGCGCGCCTTCATGATCGACTCGATCGCATTGCCGCCGACGTTCTTCACCGCGGCCAGCCCAAAGCGGATCGCCTCGCCCTCCGCCGTAACCACGGGCGTGAACTGCGCGCCGGAGACCTGCACATCGGGCGGCTCCACGCGGATCTCCATCTCCTTGCACTCGCCGATATACTTCACCACGTTCTCCGGCTTCGACGTCTCCGATGTCAGCAGCGCGGCCATAAATTCCACCGGATAGTGCGTCTTCAAGTATGCCGTCTGATAACTCACCAGGCCGTATGCGGCCGAGTGCGATTTGTTGAATCCGTAGCCGGCAAACTTCTCCATCTGGTCGAACACTTCGCCCGCCGTAGCCTTCGGATGCCCCAACGCCGCAGCGCCGCTCATAAAGCGATCGCGCTGCTTGGCCATCTCATCGGCGTTCTTCTTGCCCATCGCGCGGCGCAGCAGGTCGGCTTCGCCCAGCGAATAGCTCGCCAGCACGTTGGCAATCTGCATCACCTGCTCCTGGTAGACGATCACGCCCAGCGTCTCCTTGAGCATCGGCTCCATTTCGGGGAGCATGTACTCCACCTTGCGCCGGCCCCATTTGCGCTCGATAAAGTCATCCGTCATGCCGCCCTGGATCGGACCGGGACGAAACAGGGCCGTCAGCGCAGTCAAATCTTCAAGCCGGTCGGGCTTGTAGCGGCGCAGCATGTCCCGCATGCCGCTGGACTCGAACTGAAATACGCCCGACGTCAGCGCCGAGTGAAACACTCTCTTGTAGGTCTGCTCGTCGTCCAGCGGAATCGCGTCGATGTCCACCTTCTCGCCGTTGGTCTTCTCAATCAGCTTCAGGCAATCGTCAATCACCGTCAGCGTCGTCAGGCCCAGAAAGTCCATCTTCAGCAGGCCCATCTTTTCGATGGCCTTCATATCGTAGGCCGTCACAATTTCGTCGTTCTTGGTCTTGTTCACCGGCACAAGTTCAGTCAGCGGACGCGGCGCAATCACCACCGCGGAGGCATGCACACCGCTGCCGCGCACCAACCCTTCAAGCTTCTTCGCCGTGTCCAGCAGTTCGCGAATCACCGGGTCGCTGTCGTAAGCCTTGCGCAGATCCGGCACGTCCTCCAACGCCTTGTCGAGCGTCATGCCCACGGTCGCCGGGACCAGTTTGGCAATGCGGTCCACGTCGCCGTAGGGCATGTCCAGCGCGCGTCCGCAATCCTTGATGGCCGCCTTGGCCGCCATGGTGTTGAAGGTGATGATCTGCGCCACCTGCTCGCGCCCGTACTTGCGGGTCACATAGTCGATCACCTCGCCGCGCCGGTTCTGGCAAAAGTCCACGTCCACGTCGGGCATCGACACGCGCTCGGGATTGAGGAAGCGCTCGAACAGCAGCCCGTTCTGTAGCGGGTCCACGTTGATGATCTCCATGCAGTAGGCCACCAGCGAGCCGGCAGCCGAGCCGCGGCCCGGGCCAACCGGAATGCCGTGATCGCGCGCATACTTGATGAAGTCCCACACGATGAGGAAGTAGCCCGAGTACTTCATCTGCTTGATCACGCCGATCTCGTAATCGAGGCGCGCCTGGTACTCATGTACGGCATGCAGCCGCGTGCCGCGCACTTCAAGCATGTGCACGGCTGTCTCCAGCCGCTTCTTGAAGCCTTCGCGGCACACTTCTTCGAAGTAGCTGTCGATGCTGTGTCCCACTGGAACCGCGAACTCCGGAAAGGGATTGTCCACCTTGGCCAGCTTCAGGTTGCAGCGCTCAGCAATCTCCTGCGTGCGTTTCAACACATCGGGCGCGTCTTTGAAAACATCCGCCATCTCGTCCGCGCTTTTGACAAAAAACTGGTCGCTGTCAAAGCGGAGCCGTTCCTTGTCGTGCACCTTGGAGCCGGTCTGCACGCAGAGCATCACGTCGTGCGCATGCGAGTCCTCGCCGCACAGATAATGCGAGTCGTTGGTCGCCACGAGCGGAATGTTCAGTTCGCGCTCCAGGCGGAACAGTGCCTCGTGGATCTTCTTCTCGTCCTCCAGGCCCTGATCCTGAATCTCCAGATAAAAATTGCCCTTGCCGAAGATATCCTCATATTGCTGCGCCACGCTCCTGGCCTTTTCGTAGCGCCCGGCCATCAGTTCCTCGCACAGCTCTCCGCTCAGGCAGCCGGAGAAACCGATCAGCCCCTCCGCATGTTCGGCGAGATATTTCTTGCTCACCCGCGGCTTGCGATAGAACCCGTGCAGCGAGGCCTCGGAGGTAATGCGGATCAGGTTGCGGTAGCCCTCTTCGTTTTGCGCCAGCACCAGCAGGTGGTTGTTCTCGTCTCCGTCGCCCGGCGCGCGGTGGTCTTCATTCTTGCAGATGTAAAGCTCGCACCCCAGGATGGGCTTGACGCCCTTGGCCTTGGCCGCATCGAAGAAATGGACTGCGCCGTAGATGTTGCCGTGGTCGGTCATCGCCACGGACTTCTGGCCAAGCGCGGCAACACGGTCAACGAGCTTGTAGACGTCACAAGCGCCGTCCAAGAGTGAATACTCGGTATGCAAATGCAGGTGTGTAAACTCAGCCATGATTAACTACGATTCTAGCCGCAACAAGCCACTCGCTTTTTCAGCTCCGGAAGAAGAGCTGACGCCAGCCCTGAGGAAAACTGGCCCGTCACTGCCGGCGGAAAAGCGAACCGGGGGAGAAGAATCGCCTGGCGCCAGGCCGGCGCCGCAGGGGGGTTGCGGTCCTTGCCGACCTGGGCCGCAAATAGCAGAATCCAGAATTAGATACCAGCCGATCATTTTTTAATGGGATGGTATGATTTAGAGCGTATGCCAGACAAGTCGGCCCCTCCAACCAGAGTCGGATACATTCCCACGCTCGACGGCTGGCGCGCGCTTGCTGTCTTTGCCGTGATCATCTATCACGACAAAGTTCGACGCATCGGTCCAATCTCAGACTCCTTTGTTCACAAATTCGGCCATTTGGGTGTCGATCTTTTCTTTGCCATCAGCGGGATTCTGATCTGTTCCCGGCTGCTCGATGAGGAGTACTCGAACCATCAAATATCGCTGAGCGGATTTTATATTCGCCGCTTCTGCCGCATTCTGCCGCCGGCCTGGCTCTTTCTGGGCACATTGGCCGTGCTTGGGATTGCCCATGTCGTGCCGGTCGGCTTGTCGGCCTGGTTTGCCGCTTTCGCCTTCGTCCAGAATTACTATCAGGTCCACCTTCACAGCCTGCCTTCTTCCCTTGTGACCGATGCGTATTGGTATACGGGGCATTTCTGGTCTCTGGCCGTCGAAGAGCATTTCTATCTGATCCTGCCGGGCATCCTCTACTTGTTCCGCAAGAGCCGCATCGCCATCCTGGTTTCGATCATCGTTGTCGTTTTCGTTTACGGCGTCATCATCCATAGCAACCCGGCATGGATCGACTTGATGGGCGGTGGAGAGTCAGCGATCCGGCGCACCGAACTGCGCATCAATGCCCTGCTATTTCCGGCCCTGCTCGCCATCCTGCTGCGCAAGCACGGGTTTCACCGCTTCTCCATGCGCTGGCTCAGGCCGGTTGTCGTCATCCCTGTCCTGGGCTTCCTGTTTGGGGCTGTAGCCTTGTTCATTCTCAAGGCGCACCTCGCCAACTCCGGGCTCATCCTGTTGCTCGCCGACTTCGGATTTCCCTTTCTCATTCTGTGCACCATGCTGCACCCGGCAAGCTACGTTTCCCGCTTCCTCGAATTGCGCCCTCTGCGCCACCTCGGCAAAATCTCCTATAGCATTTATCTCTGGCAGCAGCTCTTCTTTATTCGCGAGCAGACCAGCATCAGCGCCACCTGGTGGCCTATCCATGCACTTCAGAGCTTTCCCTGGAGTTTGATTGCCGTGCTCGTGATTGCGAATGCAAGTTACTACTTCGTAGAGAGACCCTTCATGCGTCTGGGCCACCGGCTGGCGCCTCCAGCTACGCCTGGTCGCAGCGAGCTTAAAGCCGTGCCCTCCTGAATTAGCCCTGCAACAGCCTCCGGGACACCGCGTGCAAAGCCGCATGAACTGCTGCTCTGGGCAACCGCCCATTCCCCGGGCTTGCCTGTGAAGCGGACTTGTTGGACCGGGTATAGCTGTTCTCCAATTGCTGTACACCGAAAGCACGATGGTAAGTGGCCTTTTCCTTAAGAAAAAGCCACCTTGCACAGAACTAAATGGAGCACATGAATTGGACAACTGCTCTCATGCGCAGCGGGAGCATCCACCCGAACGAGCTGATAGGCCCGCGCTTCTTCAAGCTGCGAGTAATACGACCTGCGGCATCAACGCTCGTGCCGGATTCAGTGGGGCTGCGCGCTATTGGCTGGAGCCGCGCCAGGTGACGTCACCTTCAGATCGCTGCGGCCCGGAGTTGCCGGAGGCGCCAGTCGGTGGCCCAGACGCATGAAGGGTCTCTCTACGAAGTAGTAACTCGCATTCGCAATCAGCAGCACCCCGACCAGGCACCATGGCCAGTTCTGAGCAAGGCTGAGCGGCCACTGGACGCCCATGCTTCCCTGCTCGCGAACAAAGAAGAGCTGCTGCCACAGATAAATGCTGTAGGAGATTTTGCCCAGATGCCGCAAGGGCGCCAGCTCGAGAAAGCGGGAAACATAGCTCGCCGGGTGCAGCATGGTACACACAATCAGGAATGGAAAGCCGAAGCTGGTCAGGTTGACAAACAGGCTGGAGTACGGCGATGGGGGCTTTGGGGCTGCGAAATAGGCCGCAGCGAAGACCGCCATCAGTGCCGGGATAACGATCACCGGTTTAAGCCAGCGCGTAGCGAAGCGGTGGAAGTCGGGCTTGCGAAGCAGGATGGCGAGCAATGCGGGGAACAGCAGGGCATTGATGCGAAGTTCCGTGCGCTGCGTGGCTCCCTTGCCGGCCATGTACTCAAACCAGCCCGGATGGCTGTGCAGCATCAGCCGGTAGGCCGAAAAGGCAGCGATCAACCAGACCAGCACGGATATGCGGCGCGCGCGAAACAGGACCAGGATTCCGGGGAGGATCAGGTAGAAGTGCTCCTCGATGGCCAGCGACCAGAAGTGGTTGGTGAATGCGGAAAGGTCCGCGCTCTGAATGTGCGCCAGGTAGTAGTTCTCTACAAAAAGCAACGCGGCAAGCCAGCCTGAGAATCCGACGTGGACCAGGTCGACGACGCCGAGCAGAGCGAGTACGGCAAGATAGAGCCACGCCGGGGGCAGAATGCGGCAGAAGCGGCGCACGTAAAATCCGCTCAGCGAAATCTGGTGGTGCGAGTATTCTTCATCGAGAAGGCGGGAACAGATGAGAATGCCGCTGATGGCAAAAAACAGGTCGACGCCCATGGAGCCATAGTTGTGAATCAGGGAGTCAGAGAATGGACCAAAGCGATGCAGATTGTCGTGATAGAGGATGACCGAGAAAACAGCGAACGCGCGCCATCCATCAAGTGTTGGAATATAGCCGATTCTGGTGGGAGGGGACAATTTGTCCGGCATTCTCCAAATCATACCATCGCGAAAAATCCGTCCCCTGGCATCTGATTCCAGATTCCTGCCTCGCGGCCCCAGCGGCGCCGTTCTATACTGACGCCAAGCCTATGCGCACTCGAGTCTGCCTCGCCTTTTTTGCCGCCGTCGCGCCGCCCTCGCTTCGAGCCCAAACCCCAGCCAAAGCGAGGGCCCCGGGGAGACTTGACCGCCTGGGGATCTCGCGGAAATCTCAGAAAGGAGCAGGGCAATCGCATTTCAAAATAGCTCCAGTAGGCGGTATAGGAAGTCATCGTCCCAGCCGGCGCGTTTGAACTTGCCGCGCAAGGAGCCCTTTGATCCCTCTTTTTGCATGGCGTTGATGGCCATGTGGCGTAGGACGGCGAGATTGTGCGGCCCGTTCCCCATGCGCGTCCGATCCTGATCTTCGTTCATGACCACATCCAGCCGCCAGTGCAGACTGTTTTCGATGCTCCAGTGCTGTCGAATCACTTGGTTGAACCGCTCCGGAGACAAGGCCCGGCTGAGCAGGTAGTAGGCAGTTTCGGTCGCGGTTTTGTCCGCCGTTTCGCGCACTCGAACTACTTTGCCGATGGCCTTCAGTCCCGGCCATTGGTGTTGTTTTTGCAACCAGTCGATCTCGGTTGACACCGTCGCCGTGCGCGTTTCGATGCGTCCGTGATCGGCTTCGACAACAGGCTCAGCGGTGCTCGTTTTCAACTCCGGATCATCGAGAAGCAAAACTACGTCGTCAAACAGCGTGCCTTGATTGCCTTTCAGTGCCAACGCGTAGTCGCCCTTCTGCTCGACGATTTGCTCGGCGATGGCGCGCTGGCAGTTGAGTGCATCGGCGGTCACGATCGTGCCTTTGAGGCTCAGCAGCTTGAGCAGCTTGGGCACTGCCGTAATCTCGTTGGACTTGGCATCGGTAGCCACCTGCGCCAACACCATCCGTTGCTCCGAGCCCCAGGCCGAGACCATGTGCAGGGCCGTCTTGCCGCTGGCCCGATCGAACGAACGACGCAACACCTTGCCGTCGATGGCCACCACGCCTTGCAACTGCGCGGAAAACTGCGCCATAAACCGCTGAAAAGAATCGCGAAACTGATCCGGATCGAGATTGCGAAACAGACGGCTGAAGGTGTCATGACTCGGAAGCCCGTTGGCCAGGGAGAGAAAACTGCGCAGAAAAGGCTCCTTGGCCTCGGCAAACACAGCCATGTCCACTGCACCCTGACCACCGCAGAGCACGCAACATAAAGCAATCATCAGCAGCTCATGAAAGTCATGCAACGCGGCATTGCCGCTGCGCGGGTCCTCAAGCCCTTCCCAGCAGGCGCCAAACTGCTCCAGTGTTTCTTTGCTGGACATCAAATCCCCCTGAAGAGAACTTCATGCCTCGCAACTCTCTATGGAAGTAGCAACCAAGGTCCGTGCCAACTCTGGTTCAGATCAATTTCAAATGCGATTGCCCTGCAGAAAGGAGAGTTTTAACTTGACTTCGGATAAAATATACCTATAATACCCCCCCCAGGAGGGTAAAGATGAGGCTGTTCCTGAGGGTTTCAATTGTGCTTCTCGTCGCGCAGGCCGCGGGGGCGAATCTCCCTGCACAATGCGGGGGTTCCGTGGGCGGATCGGTCGTCTACTGTTGTGGTACGCCTGTCTACTTGAGCGCCGAATGGGCCGCGGGAGGAAAGTCGGGACAGTTGACGGAAAATTGTCCCGTGGCTGACTGCCCCGGAATCGTGGTGTTTGCGGGAGGGACTTGCTTCGCGCCTCCGCTTCAGGGGTCTGTAACTCGCGAGCAGTTGGATCGGCTTTCAGAGCAGATGCCGCTCCTCGTTGCTTCCTGCACGGGGGGCTTCGTGCCCTACGAATCGTCTCTTAGCAATGTCCCAAGCAACCGGAAACTCGTGCTCCGATTGCCGACCTTGCGCTTGACGGGGAGCGGTCGATGACAGGCTGGACGAGGTCATGGCGGGGCGGCGCGTTCTTAGGCCTTCTCTGCGCATGGATGTTCTGCGCTGATGCGCAGGACGCTGGCAAGAGCGCGCCCACCGAGGAGATACCGGTTCGCAGCTACACGCTGGAGTTCGGCAAGCCCGTGAAGACTGGACTGGGCAGCGGCGGGGCTGTAATGAGCGCGATGCATACCTGCGGGGAAGACGGCACGGTCTTTCTCGAGGTGAGGGACAACCAGGCTGATGGCATTGGGCCGATGACCTTGCACTCGCTGGACCGGGAGGGCCAGACGGTCCGATTCGTTCCGGGCCATGTGCCGGGCTACGCGGACGAGATCAGCCATCCCCTCCGCTTCTTTTCCGGCGAGACTCGCGTAGCGGCGCTGGTGAACGCCACGCCGGTGAAGGCAAGCGTATCAGATCCGGAGCCGGATCCGGTCAAGCTCGCCCTGATCTATGACCGCAAGGGAGCGCTGCAGAAGGCTGTGCGCCTACCCAATGACGGCCTGGATGTGACCGCCGTGGGCCTGTACGACTCCGGCAATCTGCTGGTTGTGGGAGCAAACACCGAGGACCACTCCGCGCGGTTGCTCGTTGTGAGCGAAGCTGGCGATACGGTGCGCGAACTTCGTCTGTTCGACGAGGACTATAACCTTCGAAATGGGGCCAAGGAAGACCAGATGCTGTCCGGAATCGTGAACAATAGGTCCGGAGCGCTGCAGATGATGCAAGTCGTTGCTCACGGGCACGACTTGCTGCTTATTCCGGTTTATACCCGGCAGCCGATCCTCGAGGTGAACGAGCAAGGCGTGGTTCACGTTTATCGATTGAAGATACCTGATGGATTCTTTCTGGCGGAGCCTCTATCACTAGGCAAGCAAAGCTGGAGCTTCGAAAGCTCCGGAGGCGGCTTCAAGGAGCCGAAGCAAGGAGAGACTGCGACGAAGATGTTTGTCATCAACCCGGGACCGGTGCTGGTTTTTTCTCCGTTCGATGATAGCCTGCTGCGCGAGGTCAGCAAGCCTTTAGATAGCTCCAAGGCAGTGCTGGTCTGCGAGCAGGACGGGGAGTACACGGCGCTGACGACCGACCGTGCCGACGGGACCCTGGAGGTAATGAAGGCGAGCATTCCGCACTGATCTCCGTCGGGCCAGCGCTTTTCCGCAGTTCGGTGATCGCCCGTCAGGGCGCTCTGACGCTGCCGCGTGAATCACTTGATCTATACTGACGCCAAGCCTATGCGCGCTTCCGCCCTGCTCCCTGTTCTACTGATCGCCGCGCCGCTCTCGCTGCTGGCGCAAACCCCGTCCAAGCCGAGCCCCATGATGCCACCCAAAGCCCTCAGCGCGGCTCAGATCCAGCGCTCCGCCATCGTCATCGACACCCACGCCGACACGCCGCAGCGCTTTCTCGACGAGCACTTCGACCTGGGCGATCCGCTCAACGGTGGCAACCTGAATCTGGACTCCATCCATAAAGGAAATCTTGGCGCGGAGTTCTTCTCCATCT
>Ga0302195_10004506_pt1 | contig 10751 bp, 8 predicted proteins | sample II_Bog_N1_2_FD_198778 | JGI IMG/M metagenome (GOLD analysis project Ga0302195, IMG submission 198778) | Peat permafrost microbial communities from Stordalen Mire near Abisko, Sweden - II_Bog_N1_2 | ecosystem: Environmental > Terrestrial > Soil > Wetlands > Peat | place: Sweden: Abisko, Stordalen...
ACACAGGAAAGATTTCGCATCAGCTTCGGCGGGGATACGGACTCCGCAGAGGATGCAAACGCCTATTCGGAGTGACCGCTGCGAGCACTGCGGCACGATACTGACTGACGACCCAATCTCGATGTGGGAAATCGTCGCAAATTCAATCTGCGGCAGCGTCTTGCTGGCATTGCTGGTGCTTGCCGGATTTGTCGCCTATCGATGGATTGACCGCTGTGCCTTCTTTGAAAATCCGATCTGGCATGAGCCACTCGAAGACTGGAGTCGTTGAGTGAACATAGCGAATCGCTGACGTATCGAAGCACGCGATGGGCAAGCAACTACTGACGGTTCGTCGCGATAATCGCGGGCGGGAAGAAGCACCACGAAAAAAGGCATCCGTTGTGGCGACATTCACTGGCGGGCAGGTCTTGAGATTTCGGTCGCAATGGCGACATCTCATTATCCATTTTCGATACCCGGCGCCAAATGTAGATTGAACCGCTGTCCGTCCGTCCCATCTAACGATTGCATCCGCGTCAACCTACTCGACAATTGCGAGAGCATCGGGAGTCCAAAATGGGTCTCCTAGCTCATCCAAAGAATCGAAGTGCTTACAGAGCGCAGGCAGATAAGCAAGCTTGTTGCTGGGTGCCACTGACTGCAGATCGCCGATTAAACGGACGCGAATGAATGAGTGGCTCACTGATTGTGCGCGCTGGTGCGCCGGCGGATGGGAGTCGGGTGCCGTGACCTTGGGAGAAATCCTCAAGGGCTGGCGTGGACTGCGTCGATCTCTGACTCGGGAAAGCGATGTTCTGGCGATGCGTGCCAAACTGATCTCCTTTCTATTCGCTACGCGAGATGGAACCATGTCCCTGCAGAAATGGCTCGCGGGTATTTCTGAGGCCTGCGTCAATGACATCTTCACGGAGGAGCCAGGGCTGGGCGATGAAGAAGAGAATTTCGACGAGTTACGGGAAGCTGCAAAATCCGGCGGTAAGCTCGCCGGGTATACCGTCGAGACGTTCGGGAATCAGGGCAGAAGACCCGAGCAGATCAATTTGATGACCTTGCACAGCTCCAAGGGGTTGGAGTTCCAGGCCGTCATCATGATCAACTTGGAGGAAGGCGCGATCCCAAGCACCTATGACAAGACGAAAGAGGCCGTTGAAGAAGCACGCCGGCTTTTCTATGTGGGACTGACTCGCGCTATGAATTCGGTCCACCTTTTGTATGCCTTCAATGAGTCGCCCTTTGTGACCCAGGTGCGGAAAGCAATTTAGATGGCAGCAACAAACGGCATCGACGGGAGCGCACTTCTCATTGATCCTGTGGCCATTGTTAGGCTCGCCTAACGGCGCTTTACTGGAAATGATCCCCGGTCGACCTATTACTCTTCAAGCAGGCCCATTTTATGTTGCGTATTCTGCACACCGCCGACTGGCACCTAGGTCAAACTTTTCGCGGCCATTCTCGTGAGTTTGAGCATGAAGCCGTTTTTGGATCATTGCTCACGATCGTTCAGCAGCACCAGATCGACACTCTGCTCATCGCTGGCGATATTTTCGACAGCCAGCATCCCTCGGGCGAAGCGCAGGCGCTTTTCTACCGGATGCTTGCCCGCCTGCACGCCGCGCGTCCAGAAATGAATACCGTCGTGATCGCCGGGAACCATGATGCCGCGGGCCGACTTGAGGCGCCGCATCCTCTCCTCGAGTCTTTCAAAGTCCATATCGTCGGCAATATCCGCCGTATCGACGGCCGTATCGATTGTTCAAGGCACCTTCTCACGCTCAAAGACTCGGCCGGCGATCCTTATCTGCATATTTTGGCGATTTCCTATCCGACAGCTGCGTGCCTTCCCCCGATCCCGAGCTCCGAGATCGAAGAGGAAGAGTCGAATGTCATTCGCTCGGTCCGATCGCTTTACGACGAACTCTATCAAGCTCTTTCACCGAAACTGGCCAATTTGCCGTTTGTTGTGATGGGACATCTCCACGTTCGCGGCGGGATCGAGTCCGAAGGGGCTGAGCGGAGGATTTTGGTCGGAGGGCAGCATGCGGTACCCCATGACGTGTTTCCCGCCGATGCCTCTTATGTTGCTTTAGGTCACCTGCACAAAGCACAGAGCCTCGGTCCGAAAGGTGCGGTTCGATACAGCGGCTCTCTGATTCCCCTTTCCGCCACCGAACGACCATATCGGCACGGCGTCTCTCTTGTCACGATCGACGGCGCGGCAGTCACGACCGAACACATTGATATCCCCCGACCGGTTCCATTCCTGAGCCTCGGCACTGACGCCGCCGGAGTTCGGTTAAGCGAGCTTGCGGACCACCTCCAGAAGCTCGGCCTCGCCGCAGACCTCGCCCCACACCTGTGGCCTTTCCTGCAAATTCGACTTTCCCGCCAAGGCCTCGGCAGCGGATTCCGCGAGCAAGTGGACCGCATCGTCTCGTCTTATCCCGTTCGCGTTGTGGAAGCTCGTCCCGATCCATTGCCGGAACAGATCGCACAAGCCGTGGCGCACGCGTCGCCTTTCCGGTCCCTTACGCACATCGAACCCGAGGAGATGTTTCTTCGAGCCTTCCGACGCACGAGTGGATCTGACGCAACGGAAGACCATCTCAGAATCTTTCATCGCGCCTACACGGAGGCACAGGAATAGCCATGCGTATCCTTGCCATTCGGGGCGAAAATCTCGCGTCTCTCGGACAGCCCTTCAGCATCGATTTCGAGTCAGAACCGTTGGCAGGAACAGGCCTCTTTGCCATTACGGGCGAGACAGGTTCAGGAAAATCCACCATCCTCGACGCTCTCTGTCTTGCGCTTTATGGAGCCTATCCGCGTTTCAGCGAGAGCCAGCAAGACGCTTTGCCGGATCCGAGCGGAGCGAAAGCGAGCATTTCGGACGGTGCTACGATTTTGCGCCGAGGCGCCGGAAGCGGTTACGCCGAAGTTGATTTCATCGGGCGAGATACCCGGCGCTATCGCGCCCGTTGGGAAGCCCGACGCGCGCGCAGGAAGCCCGACGGCGCGATTCAAGGGGCACTTCGAAGTTTGTATGTTGTGCAGGGATCGATTTTGACGCCCATTGCGAACTCTAAGACCGAGGTTCTGCGCATCGTTGAAACTCAGACGGGCCTCACCTTTGAACAATTCTGCCGCACCGTTTTGCTCCCTCAAGGCGAGTTTGATTCCTTCCTCCTGGCGCAAAGAAACGAACGTGGAGCGCTCCTCGAGAAAATCACAGGAACCGAAATCTATGGTCGCATCTCAAAAATCGTTTACGAGGGAACACGGAAGCTCAGGGCAGATGCGGAGCAGCTTGAAACGGAGCTCACCAATTTAGGCCTGTTGTCGGCCGAAGAGCGCGCAACGATCGAGCAAACAATATCCACACTTGCGCAGGAAGTCGCCGCGAAGACCGGTGAACAGCGAGTCTGGCAGGCGCGAATCTCGCATTTCGACAATCTCGCCCAAGCCAAAGAGAGGCAGGTGGCGGCCGAGGAGGCGCTTCGTGAAGCCCGCGAAAGTGCAAATCTTGCCGCCCCCGATCGCATTCATCTAAAGATGTTGCAGATCGTAGAGCCGTTACGATCGTTGCGCGAAAGATTGACGCTGGCGCTCGCGAGAAAGGCCCCTGCCGAACTGCGTGACGAGCAGGCCAAGGCGACGTTGCGGCAAATACAGCTTGATGCGAACAGCGCCAAGGATGTACTCGTTACCGCTCGTGCGGAGAACGACGCTGCGGAAACGACTTTCCGGAATTTCGGGCCCATTTGGGACGAGGCAGCGCGTCTTGATGTCGAGCGCACCAACGCGCAGGCGGAAGCCCGAGCCGCTCATGCCGCTGCTGACACGGCGCGCAAAAACCTGATCGCCCTGGAAACAGAGTTAGGGACTGCTACTGGACAGCTCGGTCGCATCTCTCTCGAGCTCGAAACCGCCGCGACAAGCCTCGAAGCTCAATCTGGTCTGTTTCCTATTGCCGATCAGCTCAACCAGATTGAAGCGCTCTTTGCGCGGTATACAAACAACGCGACGGAAGCCCAGTTGTTTAAGAAACAACAGAAAACGGCCGAAGGGACCGCGGCGAAATTGCGGGAGTCGCTCGCGGCGTGTGTCCTTCAGGTGGAAACCGAGACAGGAATTCAACGGGCTGCATTCAATGCCGCGCAAACGACGCAGCGCAAATTGGACGAATCCGATGAAGCGAAATGGCAGATGGAAGAAGGGGATTTAACGACTCCTCAGGACAATGCCCGCAATTTGGATCTCTTCGCAGGTCGGTATCGGACGGCGACCGCGACGCTTCAGAGCGCGGGTGTCGAGCATGAAATGGCCACGACCGCGATTGCCGATGCCACGGCACGAATCCAGTCCGCAGAGTCGTCCCAACTCGAGCAGACCACCCGTCGCGAGGAGATCCAACGTAATGTCGATCTCGTCAAGGAGAGCCTCGATCAGCGAAGCGCGCATCTCCGCAGCCTATTGATCGACGGGGAGCATTGCCCCATTTGCGGCGCGACCGAGCATCCCTACACCGCGCCGGGAACGAAGGATGCGCTGACCGAGCTTGCCGAAAAATTACGCAAGGAGCGCGTCTCCATTGACGAAGCGCTGGCGCTGTCCGGTCGAAGTCTTCAGCGCGCTACTGCAGATCGCACCGCAGCCGAAGGTCGTGCGCAAAACGCGGCGCGAAATGAAACTCAGGCGCGCGGTGAAATCCAATTTGTGTCCGGGGAGTTTCACACACTTCGTTCCGCGATGGAGATTGTTTGCGCGAAATTCAATCTCGGCGCTTTACTGCCAGAGACGCTCGCGGAAGGGACCGAATCCGTCGACCTCATCGCACAGCTCGCCGCAAAGACCCAAGAGCGGCGCGCGCATGCTCACGGACAAGTTACCGCGATCCAGGGTTTACGGCGTCAACTGGATACCGCCAACGCGGCAAGTCGCGAGGCACAAGCGCGCTTGAATGCGGCCGTCACGCGACGCGACGCGGCCAACGCGTCTTTGCACGAAGCGGAATTACAGGTTGTGACCACGACGGAGGGGGCCAAGCAGGCGACGGCACGGCTCAGTGATACCGAAGCAGAACTTACTCCATTCCTTGATGCGGCGCGCATCTCGGTCGATAGCCTTCGTGGAAACACCGCTGCGGCGCTCACTTCTTTGCGCGGCACGGCCTCCGAATTAGCAAAGCTCCGCAGCCGCACGGCGGAGCTCTCTGCGCGAAAGGACCAGTTGACCGGGAAGCAGAAAGAACTGGAGTCCTCGCGTCAAACTCTCGCGGAACGCGGACGGGAGGCCGACGCGGATGTCACGCGGCGCGACGAAACGCTACGCCAGGTCTCCGAAGCCCGTGCCCAACTCCTTGACGGCGAGGAAACAGGACCTCATCGCACCCGCATAAACGCCGAGCGGCGGCGCGCACAGGATGCTTTGCAAAGCGCTCAGACCACTGACAGCAGCCTTGCCGCTCAGCTCGCTGCCGCCATGGAGCACGAAAGAGGCGCTGCGACCGAACTCGCGCAATCGCTCGCCGAGATTGGCGAAGCAGAACGCGCTTACCGCGACGGTTGCTCTTCGGCCGAGATCGAAACACCTCGCGCCGATGAACTCCTCGCAACTACTGCGCATGAGAAAGAAAGTCTCCAAATCCGTCTCGAAACTCTCGACCGCACGGTCCAGAACGCCGAAGCCACCCTCGAAGAGCGGCGTTCTGTCCTCCAAGGTCTATCAACTGCTGAAAGCGAGAGCCTGGATCGCGCAAGCTTGGCAGCGGTTCTCGATCAGCTGACCGCTGAACTCAATCTCGCCAGTCAGAGAATTGGCGACAGAAAAGGCCGGCTCAACCACGACGACGGACTTCGCATGACTGCCGCCGATCTGCGCTGTCGGTCGGAGGGGAAGGCCGCGGAACTCGGGACATGGCAGCAGGTCGAGGATGCGATTGGTTCGGCTAACGGGGATCGGTTTCGCACATTCGCGCAGAGCCTGACATTGGATCAGCTTGTTGAACTTGCAAATGAACATCTAGATAGTTTCAGTAAGCGCTATCACCTTTTTCGAAGCCCCGACGCGGACCTTTCGTTGCACGTTGTTGATATCGAGATGGGCGAAGAACATCGCGCTATTCGTAGTCTCTCAGGTGGCGAACGGTTCCTCGTCTCTTTGTCATTGGCCCTCGCGCTCTCCGGTCTCGACGGTCGCGAATTTTCCGTCGATACCCTTTTTATCGATGAAGGCTTCGGAGGCTTGGATGGCGACGCGCTCGATGTCGCCATTACGGCATTGGAGACGCTTCACGGGCGAGGTCGCAAGGTCGGCGTAATAACGCACGTTGCCGCGATGATCGAAAGCATCCCCGTACAAATCAAGGTCGACAAGCTCGGCGCCGGTAGCTCAAAGGTTCGGGTTCAGTTGGCGGGAGGATAGCGTTCTATCGGCAACGAGCCAAGGGATTTTCACAGGGCAGATGTATACTCGCTTTCTATTGAGAAAGTGAGGTCCCATGAGCGTAACGATCATCTCCGCCGCTATCAATGGCAGAAACCAAATCACCTTTCAGTACAACCTTGGAAATTCTCCCGGGCCGCGCCTAGTTGAACCCTACATGGTCGGATATAACCAAGCAGGACATCTGGCCCTGAGTGCATGGTTCTTGGGAGGCAACAGCGAGTCTCAAGAAGGCCAGGGATGGCGCGAATACCTGCTTGACGGAATGAGCAACATAACAATGCTGAACCAACGATTCACACCACCGCGACCGAATTACAATCCAACCGGGGGGAAGATGTTTCGTAGTGTTCAATGCGCCGTTTAATCTCTTTCGCCGTCCTGTCGCATCGTTCCATCCCTTCAGATTGGCAAGAACACCATCATTTGGCCAAAAGTCTCCCTACGATCCAACGGTTCCGAGGAGATCGCTCTGGGCGCCAAGCAGCACTAAAGAACGATAGATTTCACTGGCGATTCCACAGTTTGGCAATTTCCAGCCTCTGAGAATTGAATCTTCTCGTAGGCCGGAATCGCCCCGAATGCACCCAGGCATTGCTTTCCGTATCCTTTTCGGGTACGATTGACCCCGTAATGGGTACAGCCAGCACACTTTCGAGCACGCTGTTTGGGCGCACGCGCGGTGCGGTGCTGGCCGTTCTGTTTGGGCATGTTGGCGAGTCCTACTACTTAAGACAACTTGCCCGGATGACGGGGATTACACTGGGGCCCGTGCAGCGGGAGTTGCGCCAGTTGGTCGACGCCGGTCTGGTGACCAAAAAGACTCTGGGAACCCAGACCCTCTTTCGCGCCAACGCGGCCAGCCCCATCTTCGCCGAGATGCGGGCCATTGTCGCGAAGACGGTCGGAGTCCGCGACATTCTCCTGGCCGCGCTCAGCCCTCTCCGAGCGAAGATCGACCTTGCTTTTGTCTATGGCTCCGTGGCGCGTTCCCGTGAGGGCCAGCAAAGCGATGTCGATTTGATGATTGTGGGTGGGGTGCAATTCGCGGATGTGGTCGACCGAATCGCAAACGCGCAGAAAACGCTGAGCCGTGAGATCAACCCTACGGTCTATACGGCGAATGAATTCAGAGGCAAGCTGCGCGGCAACTTCCTGAAGACGGTGCTCGGCGAGAGCAAGCTCTTTCTGATCGGAGACGAGGATGTCCTTAGAAAACTGGGCCAGTAATCGGTGGCTTGAGAAACTCGGGTCCGATCGGGAGGAGATCGAGCGTCTGCTCGCGAATGCGGACGGGCATCTCGACGACTATCGAAAGGCGGTCGCGAGCGAAATGTCTTCCGATGCGCAACTGAGCCTGGCCTGGGACTCGATCCGTGCTTCCGCGACAGCCGCCTTACGCGCGGCTGGGTACCGGGTTGTCCGCGGCGGAGGCGAACACTACCGCACTATCGAGGCACTGGAGTTCTCGATCGATCCGGAGAGAAAGCTCATCCCCAGGCTCGACGCCTTACGCCGAAAGCGAAATACGGGCGCCTATGACGACTACGGACTTGTGGCTCAGGGTGAGGCTGATCTCGCGGGCAAACTAGCCGAGGAAATCCGCAAAGTGGTCGAAGACTGGATTCGCAAGAACCACGCCGACAAGATTACATAAGCGCCGATTGCCGCAGGGTGCCTCAGCAACGAGATGGGATATGCGATGTCTCCGTGAATTGAACTCTCTCAAGGGCGGCTATGGATCGACGTAGAACAAGACCTTGGCGTGGCGAGGTGCTGTTCAATGCTCATCCTGAACCCTCAATGGCGACAAGCTGCCGGAATAAGCGCGCCGCCATGGCGACTGAACTTAGTGCCCCTCTTGCTGGGATGGGCTCTGGGGAGGTTCCCGGCCCCAAGGGCGTTTACATTACCTTTCCTCGCGCTCGAAGCTTCAATACCTGGCGAGCGAAACTCTCAGGACCTCGGAGTCAGACCCGAAGTCCAGTCCCCAGTCGGTTTGATCGCCGTTCAGAATGCGGTGCGACTGGAAGACGCCGTTCTCATACGCGCCTTCTTCTACGCGCAGGAATTGACGGTGCTGCCAATTCCCATCGATAAGGGCCGATGGCGTCTGACCTGTACCGACGACGATCTCCTGAGTTTTCTGTTGCTGCGCAGTGCCTGCAGGGCGAAAGTCGACGCGGCAATGGAATCCTGTGACAAGAAACTGATTGTCGCTCAATTGAGCAACAAGTGCGCGTCCGATAGGTTCGGCATTCCCTTTGGCAGCGCCTCCCCGGCCAACGCCGTAGGAGACCACGGCATCCCAGGTTCCGAAGTGCAGCGTCTGCATGGGCTGGTCCTCCACTTCCGCCACAGCCTGCAGTTTTCCCTCGAAGTTCAGGCGGGCGACATCGCGCATCATCGGACCGAGAAGCTTGTAGTTCTGCGCCGTGGGGTCAAGAAAGGCGTTCGGCTCATTGGGCACCATTCTCTCCGGATGATTGGTCCGCGTATAGTCCAGCCCGAACGGGGAATAGCCGATCGTCTGCATCCCCAAGGCAGCAAAAAGAAAACGCGCCGCACGTGGCGTTCCCGCGGTCTCAGGAATGAACAAGGCGTTATCCGGCCGGTGGTATAGCTCGATGACCTTCAGATAGGACTGGGTATCCAGCAGGTAGATATCCGGTGCGAGGACGTCGATCGCCGGCGCCTCGGCCTTCCAGATGGAAAGCACGTTGTCTGTCGGGCCGCCACTTTCGTAGGTCCCAGGCTCGCCTTTGAACGGATCGCGCAGCGCCGCATTCACATACAGAGGCAGAGGGTAAACTGCCTTGCCCGCGAGGGCGATCTGCCCCACATACCGGGCGATAGCCCAGGCATGGAAGTAGACGTCGGCATCCGGCCCAAACACCTCGGCCCATCCCGCCCCATTTGCGGCGGTCTTGTTCATCGCATTTAACACCTCGTCAGGAACCGCCGCAGTGAAGAGCTTGTTGGCCTCAGCTGAGTAATCGCGCAGCGTTCCCCAAGTGCCCGTTTCGTTCTCTACCTGCACCATCAGCACCGTTCGCTCGAGATCCGCCGCTTTCAAGTGCCGCATGAAAGCAGTGAATGCGCGTATGTCCGCGTCCAGTGACGCCCGCGCAAACGGCGAGGGCGAGTCCACTCGTTCCCCGTTCCTGTTTACGACGTGAGCATACTTTTCCGGATCGAGCTTCATCCACTCAGGCATGTAGTGCTGGCTTCCGTTTTTCCACGTACCGAACCAAAGCAGAACAAGGTGAACGTTGTGCGCGCGGGCCTGAGCGAGAACGCTGTCGATCTGCGAGTAGTCGAACTGCCCCTGCCTGGGCTCGAATTGCTCCCAGTAGATGGGAATCTCGAGTGTATTGGCATGCAGGTACTCAATCGCGGGCCACACTTTTGGAAGCGTGGCTGGCCAGTCGCTTGAGTTGTTGGCCTGCGCGCCAAGCATCAGAAACGGCGCACCATCGACCATCAGGGCATAGCGGCCGTTCTGCTTGGCAATACTTGGGATGGGGTGCGCCGTCCCCTGCGAATACCCGGCTAACCCAAATGGAAATAGAGCAGCGACTATGGCTGCGGCAAACGTTTTCATCTTCATCATGCACACCTTCCTTGCAGGCCCGGTCTTGCGCGGGAATTCATTTTGTAATCCCCTGCGCTTGAATCTGTTGAGGCAACGCAAAATTGACTCGCAGTGCAAAGCCATATTTGCAATCGGCATCGGCGGGCAGCTTCACTGAGAGCGCATCGGTGGTTTGCAGCCAGTCGGTTTTCTGGCTTGACCCGAGCAGGTCCACCACCCGGATCACCTTGCCCTTCACTTCGCCCGCCAAGCCAAGGGCGTGAACGGTAGCCGTTCCATCCGCAGGGCAGGCCAAACTGATGACGTAGAGGTTTTCCCCTTTCCGGGTGAAGCGAAAGTCCGATGGCGTATAGGGCTTCATCTCCTGGTCGGTGGCAAAGCCTGTCTTCACTTGCGTCGGTCCCTCGCCGGAAACGGTCCATGGCTCGGTCCCATAGATGGCCTCGCCATTGCGATTAAGCCACGCGCCCATATCCAGCAGGATGGTTCTCACTTCATCGGGAATTGTCCCATCCGCCCGCGGACCGATACTCAACAGCAGATTGCCGTTCTTGCTGACAATGTCCACCAATTGGTGGACCAGGAACTCGGGTGTCTTGAACTGGTCATGCTCCATGTATCCCCACGACAGATTGCTGATGGAGGTGTCGGTCTGCCACGGCCGCGGATCGATATCCGTGCGCAGGCTTCGCTCAAAGTCCCTCGCTCCGGC
>Ga0302195_10004508_pt1 | contig 10750 bp, 6 predicted proteins | sample II_Bog_N1_2_FD_198778 | JGI IMG/M metagenome (GOLD analysis project Ga0302195, IMG submission 198778) | Peat permafrost microbial communities from Stordalen Mire near Abisko, Sweden - II_Bog_N1_2 | ecosystem: Environmental > Terrestrial > Soil > Wetlands > Peat | place: Sweden: Abisko, Stordalen...
ACATCGTCGTCCTCCACTTCTGGGCCACCTGGTGCGCGCCCTGCGTGGTGGAGATGCCCAGCCTCGTAGCTCTCCAGCGCCGCCTCCCGCAGGTCACCGTCCTCGCCATCAGCCAGGACGAAGACCCCGCCGTCTACCGGCAATTCCTCCTCGACTACCACGTCGACCTGCTCACCCTGCGCGACCCCGCCGCCCGCATCCCTCGCCTCTACGGCACCATCAAGATTCCCGAAACCTACATCATCGACTCGCGCGGCATTCTCCGCCGCAAGTTCGTCTCCGCCCAGGACTGGACCAGCCCCGAGATCATCGACTACCTCACCAAGCTCTAAGAATTATTCACGATAGATAACACAGAAGAATTGTCATTCTGAGCGGAGCGAAGAAACCCCGTATTTGTCCTTCGGATCGGGAATTCGCATTCAGACAAACCGCCGTTACACCACAAAGTACTTCGCCTGCGGATGATGCACCACCAGCGCGTTCGTGCTCTGCTCCGGTTCAATGTGGTACCCCTCGGTCAGCCGCACGTTGATCTTCTCCTCCGGCTTCAGCAGCGCAAAAATCTTCGCCTGGTCCTCCAGATTAGGGCACGCCGGGTAGCCGAACGAGTAGCGCGATCCGCGGTACTTCTGGTGGAACAGGTCGCGTACTTCCGGTGCGTCCTCACCGTCGATACCCAGCTCCCTGCGCATCACAACGTGCATATACTCCGCCAGCGCCTCGGCCGTCTCCACCGAGAGCCCATGCAGGTAGAGATATTTCGTGAAGTCCCCGCCCTCGAAGAGCTTCTGCGTCGCCTCGCTTGCTCTGCTTCCAATCGTCACCACCGAGAAGCCAATCACATCCATTCGCCCGGATGATTTTGGCGAGAAGAAGTCCGCAATCGACAGCAGCCGTCCCTCCCGCTGCCGCGGAAAATCAATCCGCAGCAGCTCCGTGCCCTGCGCGTCCGGATCGTAGAAAATCACCTCGTTGCCCTCGCTCTGCGCCGGATAGTACCCATAGACCACCTTCGGATCGAACCATCCGTTCGCAATCACCTCCTGCTCCAGCTCCTTCAGAATGGGCCGAAACTTCTCCTCCACCAGCCGCACATAGTCGGTGGCCGAAGCCGTCTTCAGTTGCCACTGGTTCTTGAACAGCGCCGTCTCGTTGATGTACTTGTACAGCTCATTCAGGTCGAAGTCGCGCCGCGTGCGCACGCCAAAGAACGGCGGCACTGGAATCTCGTCCACATCCTTCACAATGCTTGATCGCTCCGTCGTCGCGGCTGGCAGCGACGCCAACCGCTCCGCCGCGCCCGGCCGGTTGAACTCGCGCCGCGTAGCCCCGTCGCTAAGCCGCTTCTCGCGCACGCTCGCGTCCTCGTCCGTCAGATCGCTCATCACATGCAGCCCCGCGAACGCGTCCTCCGCGTAGAAGACCGCCGAGCTGTACTCCTTGCGCAGATCGTCCTCCACATACTTCCGCGTCAGCGCCGCGCCCCCGCAGATCACCGGAATCCGCGACTGGATCAGTTGCAGATCCTGGATTACGTACTTCATCTCCAGCGTCGATTTCACCAGCAGCCCCGACAGCCCAATCGCATTCGCATTGTGTAGCCGAGCGGCCTCGATAATCGCACCTGCGGGCTGCTTGATGCCGAGGTTCACCACCTTGTACCCGTTGTTGGACAAAATAATATCCACCAGGTTCTTGCCGATGTCGTGTACGTCTCCCTTCACCGTCGCCAGCACCATCGTCCCCCGCTGGTTGCCCTCGGACTTCTCCATCTTCGGCTCCAGATACGCCACCGCGGCCTTCATCGTCGCAGCCGAGTCCAGCACGCTGGGCAGTTGCATCTTGCGCGCGCCAAACAGCTCGCCAACCGTCTTCATCCCGTCCAGCAGCACCGTATTGATCAGCTCCAGCGGCGTGTAGCGCGCGAGCGCCGACTCGATAATCTCCTCCAGCGACTGCTTCTTCTCGCCCTGTCCCAGCCCGCGTTCTCCATTGATAATCAGGTGTTTCAGCTTCTCCTCGTCCGTCATATCGTCGGTCGAGGCCGCTGTCTCCTCCTCCGCGCCTGCGCCCTTCGTCAGCCCCGTGAAGTACTGCATGTAGACCTGTAACGGGTCCTGCTCCGTCTGCACATTGCGGAAGATCAGGTTGCGCGCCAGTTCAACTTCAGCTTCAGGAATTTTGTATAACGGATAGATTTTACTGTAGTTGACAATTGCAGAATCCAGCCCGCGATCCACCGCCTCCTTCAGAAACACGCTGTTCAGCACACGCCGCGCATAAGCATTCAGCCCGAAGCTGATGTTCGAAACGCCCAGCGTCGTCCTGCACTCCGGCAGCTCCAGCTTGATCCGCCGCACCGCCTCCAGCGTCTCCATCCCCGCCGTCCGATAGTCCTCCTGGCCAGTAGTAATAGGCAGCGTGAGTGCGTCGAAGATCAAGTCCTGCGAGCGCAATCCATACTTCTCGGTCGCCAGCTTGTGGATGCGGTGCGCAATGGCAACCTTTTTGTCCGCCGTCAGCGCCATGCCGTCTTCATCAATCGTCAGCGCAATCACCGCAGCACCGTAACGTCTTGCCATCGGCAGCACCTGCGAAGTCCGCTTCTCGCCATCCTCCAAATTAATGGAGTTGATGATCGGCTTGCCAGGAATCCGCTTCAGCGCCTCCTCAATCACATTCGCCTCGGTCGAATCGATCAGGATTGGCGCGGGTACGCGCGTCGCCACCTTCTCGATCACGCCGTTCATGTACGCAACCTCGTCCTCGCCCACCACCGCGCAGCAGATGTCCAGCAGTTGCGACCCTTCATTCACCAGCCGCTTCGCCATCGTAAAAATGCCGTCGTAGTCCGCCGCGCGCACCATGTCTTTGAAGTGCGCAACGCGCGTCGTTGCGTTCATCTCCTCCGCGATAATCGCCGGCTGCCCATCCACCTCCAGAGGCACCACGGAGAACGCGCTCGCCGCCACCGACTGCGGCTTGTTCTCGCGCACCAAAGGCCTCACCCCAGCCACAGCCTCCGCCGCCGCCTTGATGTGCGCCGGCGTTGTGCCGCAGCAGCCGCCAATCACGTTCACGCCGTACTCACTCACAAAACGCCGATGGTGCTCCGCAAACTCCGCCGGCGTCAGCTTGTAGACGGCATGTCCGCCTACGTTCTGCGGCAGCCCCGCGTTCGGCAGCACGCTCACCGCCATCGTCGCGTTCTGGCACAGGAACCGAACAGCGTCGTTCATCTCCGCCGGCCCGGTCGCGCAGTTCATCCCAACCACTTCGGGCCGGAAGCACTCGATCACCGCCAGCGCCGCGCCGATCTCCGTGCCCAGAAGCATCGTGCCGGTCGCCTCCATCGTGATCTGCACCTGTATTGGCAGCGTCACGCCGGTATTTCTCATCGCGTCGTGACAGGCGGCAACCGCAATCTTCACCTGCAAAATGTCCTGGCACGTCTCCACCAGCAGCACGTCCACGCCGCCCTCGATCAGCGCCTCCGCCTGCTCCACATAGCTCGCCAGCATCGCGTCGTATCCGATGTGCCCCAGCGAGGGCAGCTTGGTCGTCGGCCCCATCGACCCCGCCACAAATCGCGGCTTCTCCGCCGTCGAGTACTCGCGCGCCACATCCTTCGCCAGCCGCGCCGCCGCAATGTTCAATTCCCGCGCGCGATCTGCAATCCCAAACTCGGTGAGCACCAGAGACGATGCGCCAAACGAGTCGGTCTCGATAATGTCCGCGCCCGCCTCAAGGTAGCTCGCGTGGATCTCGCGGATCACATCGGGCCGCGTGACTACCAGAATCTCCGAGCAGTTCTCCTTCCCCGCGAAGTCGCCTTCGACAGTAAGCGCGTAGTTCTGGATCGACGTGCCCATCGCGCCGTCGTAGACCAGCACGCGTTGCTTCAAGAGTTCGAGAAATGTAGGCGATGTGGTCATAGTTGGTTCGTAAAATCGTTCCTGCATGGTGCGAGAGAGCATCTTCTCTAGAATACAGGGGCGCAAGGGGTATCAACATGCTTCTCCGCCAATCGCGAAGCTATGAAACCCCTGTTTTGCTTAAGGGCACGGGTTTACCCGTGCCATAAGTGCTGCATTGGCACTCGGCTTTAGCCGCTGAGGTCGTGATGCAACCCTGTCCCAGGTGTTTTAGACGACATCGAAATACCGTTAGGCCGTATGCTGGTTGTATTCCCGTCTCTGGAGATCTGCCGATGCACCGCACCGCCGTTTCGTTGATGATTCTCGCCACTGGCCTCATGGCCGCGAACTATTCCACTCGAGCGCAGACTCCTGCTGCTGCAATTCCTGCCGCCCCTGCTGCCGCCACATCTTCCTCTGCTTCTGCTGCAAATCCTTCCGCTCCCGCCGCCGCGGCTCAACCGGCATGGATTGTCCGCAGCAACCAGTACACCCAGATGCTCCTCGATGTGCAGATGAAGCACTCGCCCGAGAGGGCCTCGCAAGAGGGGCTGGTGAAGTACGATTCCTCGATAACGGATGCAACGCGCGCCGACGAGATCGCTCAGCGCAAGGAACTCCAGATCATTCTCGCAAACCTGAAGAAGATCGAGGCGAAGGAGAAGGATCGTGATGTACGCGAGGACCTGGAGATCCTCCAGAAGGCCTTCAATCTGCAATTCCGGGAGGACGATTACCTTTTCGCACACAACGTCCAGTTCATCGACGCCAGCCAGGCGGTCTATACCGGGCTGAGCACTTTGTTGGACGACAAGGTCCCGGCCGGGCGCAGGGCTGCGGCCGTGATTCGCCTGCGCAAGTACGCCGGCGTGGAACCGGGATTCAAGCCATTCACCGATGTCCTCAAACAGCGAACGATGGAGCAGATGGCCAACCCCGCCATGGTCTATCCCTCAGCGAATGAGATGGAGTCTGAACTAGCCCGCAATAAAAACTACATCGACGGCATGAGAACGTTGTTCGTCAAGTACAAGCTCACCGGATGGGAGGAGCCTTTCGACAAGCTGCAGCAGGAGCTGGCCGGCTACGATACCTGGGCCCGCGCGACAGTAATGCCCAGGGCCGGGATCAACCTCCATATGACGCCCGAGGAATATGCCTTCAGCCTCGAAAATACTGGCGTCGATCTTCCCCCATCTCAACTTGCAACCCAGGCCCAGGCATCTTTCACCGGGATCCAGGCAGAGATGGCTCCGCTTGCCGTCGAGGTCGCCAGACAGCACGGATGGGCCTCCTCCAACTACCGCGATGTGATTCGCCAGTTGAAGAAGACACAACTCGCCGGCGATGCCATCCTGCCGTTCTACCAGGCGCGGCTCAAGGCAATCGAAGAGATCGTCGTCGCTAAGAATCTGGTGACGCTGCCCGATCACTCAGTCACCCTCAGCCTTGTCGCAGCGGACGGAACGGCGCAGCAGCCTGCCCCCAACACCGGGCAAAAGGGAGAGTCTGTGCTGCCGCTCAATATCCCTACGGCACCCGAAGGCTCGCCGGATACGTTCGACGACTTCACTTACGACGCGGTCGCATGGCCCATGACCGCGCATGTGGCGCGCCCCGGTCAGGAGCTGCTGTTCAATTCGATGCAGCACCATGGGGTGAGTCTGGCGCGCGAACTGTATGCATCCAACTCCACCAACATTGAGGCCTGGGGACTCTACTCGGAGTGGATCATTCAACCCTACGAGCCAGCCGAGGGACAACTCATCACCTTGCAACTGAGGCTGCTGCGTGCGGCGCTTGTGTTTCTCAACTCCGGACTGCAGTCAGGCAAGATTACTCCGGACGATGCGGCCAAGGTGCTGCAGAACGATGTGGTGCTAAGCCCTGCGTTCGCCAGGGAAGAGATGGAGAACTTAATCTTCAGCTCGCCCGGGCAGGCCTATAGCGGCTTTTATGGGTACACCCAGATGCTCCAGCTGCGCAAGGACACCGAGGCGGCGCTGGGGCCGAAGTTCGACGCCAAACAATTCCACGACTTCCTCCTGGCCCAGGGACCGCTTCCGCCAGACCTGCTGCGCAGGGCCGTCATGCAAGACTTCATTCCGGCACAGAAGAAGAAAAAATAAGCCCCATACAAATGAATATGGGTGCCCCATCCTTCGCGTACTTTGCGAAGGGTGGGTTTCCTATGTCTGCTGTCCCCGCTCCAGCACCACCGCAAAAAATCCGTCGCACCCATGGACCCCAGGCAGAGTGCGCAGTGCGCCATCCCTCACCGCCGCGCCAATCAGCCCATCTGCCGCATCCTGCTTCAGATCCCCGGTCTCCGCCAGCTTTGAGATCAGCGTCTCCACCGGAATCCGCCGCACTCCAGCATCTTTCGCCACCGCCTCCACCACCTGCTCATTCTCCTCCGGCTCCAGCGAGCAGGTGGAGTACACCAGCCGCCCACCCGCTGCCAGCCGCGCAATCGCCCCGCGCAAAATCGCTCTCTGTCGCGCCGCCTGCCGCGCCAGGTCCTCCACGCGCAGCCGATGCCGTATCTCAGGATTGCGCGCCAGCGTCCCCGTCCCGCTGCACGGCACATCGCACAGAATCAGATCGAACTTTGCATCGCGCTCGTCTTTCACGGCTACAGCCGATGCGTCCGCCACAGCGCACTGCACGCGCTCGGCATACGCATAACGCCGTAGCCGCGCCACCATCAACGCCATTCGCTTCGCGCTCACGTCCGTAGCCAGAATCTCCGCGCCGCTGGTGCCCTGCGTCTCGGGGTCCCCGGCGAGCTTGCTCGCTGGGGTGAGCGTCTCATCTTTGAGATGTGGATTCAGCCGCAGCGCCAGCATCAGCGTCTTTCCCCCTGGAGCGGCGCAGCAGTCCCACACGCGCGCCGCGCGCCCCGCCGCAATCGGCATCGCAGCCGCTGCAAGCTCCGCCACCAGCCGCGATCCATCGTCCATCTGCGGCACCGCTTCTCTGGGCGCCACACCGCCTTTTGCCTCGGCAAACAGCAATCCTGCAACCGGCTCGCGCTGGTCGTACTCGCAGATCGCCAGCGCGGCCTCGCTCCCATACTCCGCCGCCCAGCGCTCCACCAGCCACAGCGGATGCCCCAGCCGCTCCGCGAACGCCGCCGTCGACTCACGAACTGGGTGCCCCACATCTCGATTTTGAGATGTGGGTTTAGCTGCCGCCAGCTTGCGCAGCACAGCATTCACCATCCCGGCCGCATGGGGCTGCCCCGCCGCGCGGCACATCTCCACGCTCTCATTCAGCACCGCGTGCGCCGGAATCCGGTCCATGTGCAGCAACTGAAATGCACCCATCCGCAACGCCACCGCCACCGGCTCCGCCAGCCTCTGCTCGGGCCGCGACAGCAGCTTCGCCAGGCGCGCGTCCAGCGCAATCTCCCAGCGCAGCACGCCCATCACCAGCGCGGTCGCCAGATTCCTGTCCTCCGGCGTCAATTCATCCGTCCGCGCCGAGTGCAGCAGCTCATCGCTGTGCCCTTTGCCCGCGCCCACCAGCATCAGAATCTCAAACGCCGCAGCCCGCGCCGGTGCAATCTTCGCTATCGCCTCCGCCGCCGAAGCCGTCGGCCCCGCCGACTGTGGCCGCCGCCTCACCGCACCAGCCATCTCGATTCTCAAACCTCATACCTCATAGCCCATATCCCATAGCTGAAACAATAAAACTGATCCACGCGCCACTACCAGTCCGGCAATTCAATCCCCAAGCCTCTCGCCGCTGCGGATCTGAAACCCCCGCAGAAACTCCGCCGCGCTCATCCGCCGCTTGCCTTCCATCTGCACCTCGTCGAAGACCACGGAGCTGCCGCTGCCGCACCCCACCGCCATCTCGTCCCTCGCCACGCGCAACACTCCAGCCTCTATCCCATCCTCCGCGCCCACATGCATCCGATGCACAATCAGTTTTTTCCCTCGCAGCCGCGTATGCGCTCCCGGCCACGGCTCAAATCCTCTCCAGCGGTCATAGATCTGCCGCGCCGTCCGCGAAAAATCAATCGCCCCATCCTCCCGCGTCAGGATCGGAGCCAGCGTCGCCTGCGCCTCATCCTGCTTCCGTCCAATTAACGTTCCCTCCGCCAAGCCCGCCAGTGTCTCCACCATCAACTCCGCGCCCACCGCTGCCAGCGAACGAAATACATCAACCGCCGTCTCCTCGGGCGCAATCGCCACCTCCCGCGCCAACAGCACCTCGCCGGTATCTAGTCCCTCGTCGAGCCGCATCGTCGTCACGCCCGTCACCCGGTCGCCGTTGGCCACCGCCCACTGCACCGGAGCGGCCCCACGATACTTTGGCAGCAGCGACCCATGCAAATTGATGTTCCCCAGCCGCGGCAGCTCCAGCATCCACTGCGGAATGATCCGTCCGTATGCCACCACCACAATCGCATCCGGCCGCGCCTCCTCCAGCCGCGCGCGAAACTCCGCATTGTTTTTAATCTTCTCCGGCTGCACCACCGCAATCCCATGCGCCGCAGCCGCCCGCTTCACCGCCGGAGCCTGCATCTCCATTCCGCGCCCCGCCGCGCGGTCCGGCTGCGTCACCGCCAGCGCAACCTCATGCCCCGCCGCAATCACCGACTCCAGCGTACCCACCGCAAACTCAGGCGTCCCACAGAAAACCAATCTCATCGAATCACCACATCAACATGATCGCTCATCGAGCAATCCCGTGGCGAACGACGTTTCTCTCACCGTCGCGCGAATCCGCCGCGATGCGGTCCAATACGGTATGAAGTACCGGTCGAGAACGGCTCAAAGTGCCGTCCACTCGCCATTCTTCTGCATCTTGCGAATCTTGCGCAGCACCAGTTCGCGCTTCAGCCGGCTGATGAGGTCGATGAACAGCACCCCGTTCAGGTGGTCGATCTCGTGCAGCATCGCGCGTGCCAGCAGCTCCTCGCCCTCCACCTCGAACCACTCGCCGTGCTCGTTCTGCGCCTTCACCTTCACCCACGCCGCCCGCTTCACCTTCTCGCGGATGTCCGGCAGGCTCAGGCATCCCTCTTCCTCCACCTGCCTGCCCCTGGTCTCCACAATCTCGGGATTGATCAGCACCAGCTTGTCCTTGGGGTCCTTCTTGAAGCTGACGTCGATCACCGTGAGCCGCTTTGTGATGGCAATCTGCGGCGCAGCCAGCCCAATCCCCTGTCCCACATACATGCTCTCGAACATCTCCGCCACCAGCCGCCGCAGAGCCGCGTCGAAGACTGTCACCGGCTCGCACATCTTCGCCAGCACCGGGTCCGGATACAACACGATCTCGTGAATCTTCAACGCATCTTTTGCTGCCATCATCGTTGCCGTTGTCGCCATCGTCTTCCCTGACTCAGTCCGTCATTCCAGCTTCAGCTCGTCATTCCAGCTTTAGCTCGTCATTCCAGCTTCAGTCCGTCATTCCAGCTTCAGTCAGTCATTCCAGCTTCAGTCCGTCATTCCAGCTTTAGCTCGTCATTCCAGCTTTAGCTCGTCATTCTGGCGCAGCCAGAATCTCCGTATTTCGTCTCTGCCTTTGCCCTTGCTTTTACCAGCAACCAGCAACCAGCAACCAACAACCGTCTTCAATACGCCCGAATCTGCTCGCAATATCCCTTATAGTTCCGCTGCATCTCGCCCAGCGAATCTCCGCCGAACTTTTCCATCGCCAGCCGCGCCACGGTCAGCGCAACCATCGCCTCCGCCGCCACGCCCGCCGCCGGAACCACGCAAACGTCGCTCCGTTCATACGATGCCTTCACCGGCTCGCGCGTCGCAAAACTCACCGAGCCGAGCGGCCGCCGAAGCGTCGAGATGGGCTTCAGATAGCCCCGCACCACCACATCTTCGCCATTCGAAATCCCCCCCTCGATCCCGCCAGCATTGTTCTGCTCGCGCGAGAACTTTGTGAAGTCGCCGTCCTTCCCATCGCCCGCGCCAGCGTATCCAATCTCGTCATGCACCACGCTTCCCAGCGACTCCGCCGCCGTCACTCCGCGCCCAATCTCCACGGCTTTCACCGCCTGCAAGCTCATCACCGCCTGTGCCAGCAGCCCATCCAGCCGCTCGTCCCAGTTCACATGCGTCCCCACGCCCGGAGGAAGCCCATGCACCACCACCTCGAAGACTCCGCCAATCGTATCGCCCGTCTTCAGCGCCGCATCCACCTCGGCCTTCATCCGGGCCTCATCCTCCGCATCGACGCAGTTCAGCAGCACCTCGTCCTTCGCCTGTAGCGCGACAATCTCCTCCCAAGTCGCCGCGCGCCGCAGCTCGGCTTTCCCCACGCGCACCACATGGCTCGCCACCGATACATTCAGCGCCCACAGCAGCATCTTCGCCATCGCCCCGCACGCCACCCGCGCCGCCGTCTCCCGCGCGCTGGACCGCTCCAGAACATAGCGCGCATCCGCAAAGTCGTACTTCAAACTCCCCGCCAGGTCCGCGTGCCCCGGCCTTGGGCTCGCCACGGCCTTGTGCTTCGCCGCATCGCCCGCCTCCACCGGCAGAATCTCCTCCCAGTTCTTCCAGTCTGCATTGGCAATCGTCATCGCCACCGGCGACCCGATCGTCTTCCCATGCCGCACCCCGCTCAGGATGTGTGCGTGGTCCTGCTCGATCCGCATTCTCCCGCCGCGTCCATAGCCCTTCTGCCGCCGCCACATCTCGCGATCCAGCAGCGCCTGGTCCACCGGCACGCCCGCGGGCAGTCCGCTCACCAGCGCCACCAGCGCCTCCCCGTGGCTCTCTCCCGCAGTTGAAAATCGCAGCATCGTTCCCTTATCTCTCTCGGCTAAAACGATCTAAGCCCAGACTCAGATTGTA
>Ga0302195_10004523_pt1 | contig 10719 bp, 9 predicted proteins | sample II_Bog_N1_2_FD_198778 | JGI IMG/M metagenome (GOLD analysis project Ga0302195, IMG submission 198778) | Peat permafrost microbial communities from Stordalen Mire near Abisko, Sweden - II_Bog_N1_2 | ecosystem: Environmental > Terrestrial > Soil > Wetlands > Peat | place: Sweden: Abisko, Stordalen...
AATGTCTCGCTGTCCATCGAGGCCGGTGAAAGCTGCGCCATTCTCGGCGCTTCCGGCTCGGGTAAAAGCACCCTGCTCAATATCCTCGGGCTGCTCGACCTGCCTGACAGCGGCCACTATCGTTTTGCCGGTCATGACATCTTTCGCGCCAGCCCCGACCAACTGGCGGCGATTCGCAACCAGCAGATCGGTTTTGTCTTCCAGAGCTTCAACCTGCTGGCGCGCCTCAGTGCCCTGGACAATGTCGCCCTGCCCTTGAGTTATCGCGGTATCCCCCGTGGTGAATCGCTGACGCGGGCCATGGCCATGCTCGAACAGGTCGGCCTGGAGGAACGCGCGCACCATCGCCCCGCCGACCTCTCCGGCGGCCAGCGCCAACGGGTGGCGATTGCCCGGGCGCTGGTGGGCCAACCTTCGGTGATCCTCGCCGACGAACCCACCGGCAACCTCGACAGCAGCACCGCCCGGGAAATCATGGACCTGCTGCTGGAGCTCAATCGCGTCCGCCAGGTCACGTTGATCATCGTCACCCACGACCCGCAGATCGCCCAGCGCCTGGACCGGCAGATCCGGGTGCACAACGGCGTGATACTCGAGGCCTGCCCGGCATGAGCGTGCAGGTCGAACAAAGTGCCAGCCAGTTGTTCCACGAAGCCTTTGTCAGCCTGCGGACGCTGGGTAAACGCTCGATCCTGGCCTTGCTGGGGATTGTCATCGGCAGTTCATCGGTGATCGCCCTGATCAATATCGGCCACAACGCGGCCCAGGAAGCCTCGGCGATCTTCAAGGACATGGGCACCGACACACTGTCGGTGCAGTTTCCCGGCAATGCCGATATGCGCACGCCGATGCCGGCGACCCTCGATGTACTGTCGTTGGGCAAGGCGCTACCGGGCCTGCTGTTCACCGCGCCGATTACCCTTTCCAGCAGCGCGGTGGTGTTCCACGGGCGCACCACCAACGCCAATCTGGTGGGGAGCACTGAACAGTTGATGGGGGCCATGCGCCTGCAACTGGATGAAGGGCGTTTTATCTCCGACTTCGATCACGGCGAAACCTATGTCGTAGTCGGGCACAAGATCGCCCAGGCGTTGAGCAAACCTGGCGATCCATTGCGCCTGGGCGATCGCATCCGCATCAATGACTACCTGTTCCAGGTGATCGGCATCACCCGCAGCCAACCGGCGGCCATCCTGATTCCTGTGCAGGCCGACGACTCGCTGTTCCTGCCCCTTGAAGGCCTGCGGCGGGTCATGAACGATCCGCAGATCAGCAACCTCATCGTGCGGGTTGCCCCCGGCCAGGACACCAATCAGCTCGCCGATGCCCTGACCCTGGCCTTGAAACAGCGCCTCAGGGGCCGTGAGGTCGAGGTCCAGGTGCCACAACAGATGATCGACGGAATGACCCGGCAAAGCCGGACCTTCGGTTACCTGTTGATGGCCCTGGGCGGCATTTCCCTGGTCGGCGGCGGTGTCGGGGTGATGAATGTGATGCTGATGAACGTCTCCGAGCGCCGTCGGGAGATCGGCGTGCGCATGGCGCTGGGGGCGCGGCGCAAGGACATCCGTAATCTGTTTCTGCTGGAGGCGGTCACCTTGACCGCCGTCGGTGCTTTATCCGGTGCGCTGCTGGGCATGGCCGCTGCCTACCTGTATGCGCGGATGTCCGGCTGGCAATTTTCCCTGGCAGTGCTGTCGCTGCCATTGGGGGTCGGCAGTACCCTGCTGGTGGGCCTGTTCTTCGGCCTTTATCCGGCGATTTCGGCATCACGACTGCAACCGGTGGAGGCCTTGCGCGATGAATAGACCCTGGCCATGGATGGCGCTGCTGCTCTGCCTGTCGTACGGCCCGGCCTTGGCCGGCGACGATCTGGTCGGCCAGCCGTCAGCCCCGAGCCTGCGGAGCAATCAGGCCCGTGGCGTATTGTTGAGCCAGCAGAACACCGACCTGACCCTGGGGGACGCGGTGTACCTGGGGTTGCGCAACAACCGCAGCATTCGCAGCGCCTACCTGCAACGGATCGCGCAGAAGTTCGACCTGCGGGTTTCTGAAGATCTCTTCAATCCCAAGCTGCTGATCAGTGGCACCTATCAGGCGAACCGGGGCTCCAAGGACAGCGCGCGCAATGCCACCCTCTCGCCGACCACCAGCCTGCTCAGCGAGTACGGCACTCGCCTGAGCATGGCCTGGACCCAGCAATTGACCAATGCCGATGTCGCCGGTCGTTATCGCAGCGACGGCCTCGACCTGGCGATCATCCAGCCGCTGCTGCGGGGCGCCGGCTGGGACGTGACCACCGCGCCGCTGCGGGTGGCGCGGATCGCCGAGCAGGTCAACCGCCTGAGCCTCAAGTCCAATGTCGCGCAGACCATCAGCGACATCATCACCTCCTACCGGGAAGTGCTCAGGTCCCAGGAGCAACTGACCATTACCCAGGACGCGCTCAAGCGCGCCCGTGCCCTGCTGGACGTGAACAAGGCGCTGATCGCCGCGGGGCGCATGGCCGAGTTCGAAATCGTCCAGACCGAAGCCGATATCGCCACCCAGGAACTGGGCGTCGAGGAAGCCCGCAACCAGGTGGATATCAATCGCCTGTCACTGTTGCGCCTGCTGGCCCTCGACCTGTCCACGCCGATCCACGCCACCGAGGCGCTGGAAGCCAACCGGGTGAGTATCGACAAGCAGGACGCCTTTCGTGTGGCCCAGGTCCAGCAGCCGGACTACCTGGCGTCCCTGCTCGGTAGCCAGCAGGCCGACCTGAACCTGGTGATCGCCAAGGACCAGAGCCGTTGGGATGTGTCGCTGGTGGCCGGGGCCAACCAGATTCGCGATCGCACCGACAATGACCTCGGCAATGTCGGCAGCCGCCGTTGGGACAGCTACGCCGGCGTGCAGGTGCAGATCCCCATCGGCGACCTCAGTACGCGCCAGGCCGAAGTGCATGCCCGGGTCGACGTCGAGAATCAGCAGATCATCCTCGCCGATGCCAAGCAGGCGCTGGAGCGCAGCGTCACCGACGTGGTGCGTGACCTGGGCACCCGCTGGCGACAATACGAGATTGCCCAGCGTGCCGTGGACCTGTCCCGGCGCAAGCTGGATATCGAGCGGGAAAAGCTCAGCGCCGGGCGCTCCAGCAACTTCCAGGTCCTGAGCTACGAAGGCGACCTGCGTAACGCCGAAAACGCCCGGCTCAATGCACTGATTGCCTATCTGAACGCCCAGACCCAGTTGGATCTGACCCTGGGCATGACTCTGGAGAGCTGGGACATTGCGCTCAATGACTACTGACAGAACGACCCGCCGCAAACGCTGGTTGCAGGGCGGCGCACTGGGGCTGCTGGTCGTGGCCGCCGCGACAGTGATCGGCTATCGCGCCCCCGCCGCCGATCAGCCGAAGAACGGCCAGTGGATCCCCGTGCAGGCCGCACCGCTGGTCCATCAGATCGGGCTGGTGGGCAAGATCGAGCCGCAGAAGACCATCACCCTGACCGCCCCCTTCGATGGCAATGTTCGCGCCGTGCTGGTGGAACAGGGACAGCGGGTCGAGTCCGGGCAGACACTGGTGCAGATGGACCCGGCGCTGCTGGAAATCCAGCTGCGCGACGCCTTGTCCGCCCAGCTCAAGGCGCGCCGCACCGTCCAGGAGTTGCAGGACTGGAGCAACAGCCAGCAGGTGGCCCGCTCCCGGCGCTCCCTCCGGGCGGTGGAAATGTCCGTCGGCAACAACGAGCGCAAGCTGCGCGAAAGCCAGACCCTGTTCCAGCGCGGCATCATCGCCCGCGGCGAGTTGGACGATCTGCAGCAGCAACTGCAAACCCAGCGCCTGGATCTGGCGGCGGCCCAGGGTGATCTGCAACAGGCCCTGGACCAGGGCAAGGGCGAATATCGCCAGATCGCCGATATGGAACTGACCAATACCACGGTCAAGTACGAAGCCTTGCGCACCTTGCTTGAGGGGAAAAATGTGCTGGCGCCGTTTGCCGGTATTGTCGTGCCGGCCCCGGGGGCGACCAGCCCGCCAGGCTCGACAACCACCAGTTCCGGGCCGGTACAGAACGGCAGCCGGGTCACCCAGGGGCAGGTGTTGTTCGGCCTGGCCAATATCGAACAGTTGAAGATCGTCAGCAAGGTCTCGGAACTGGACATCAACCAGCTGCACCAAGGCCAGAGCGTCGAGATCCTCGGGGACGGTTTTGATGGCGTGCGCCTCGACGGCGCCGTCGACATCGTCAGCAGCCTGGCGCTGCCCAGCGATGCACCCGGCGGCAGCGCGCAATTCCCGGTGACGCTCTCGGTACCGAAACTGAGCAAGGAGCAGTTGCAACGGGTCCGGCTGGGCATGAGTGCCCGGCTGAGCATCATCACCTATCGCAACGAGCGGGCGATCGTACTGCCGCCCGCGGCGCTCCAGCATGTCGATAACGGCCTGGTGGTGGAATACCGCGAGGCGGTGGATCAGCCGGTCAAGCGCGTGGCGGTCACCACCGGTCAGGCGACGCCGGAAGGTGTCGAGGTGTTCGGCTTGCAACCGGGGTTTGTACGGCTGTTGGAGTGACGCGCTGATAACTGTTGACCAGGCTACAACCGTGCTAAAGCGCCCTGCCCTTGCTGATGGATTTTCCTGCTGATCAAGAGGGTTTTACCTACAGCTAGAGCGGTTTTCTAGAAAGCTCCTACGTATATATCCGCCAATATGACGGCTATTAAAATCCGCTCATAACTAGCACCCGGCCACACCTGCTTTAGACTAAAAAAGTCGAGCTTTTTACCCTGTGTTCTCCTTACGCAGTGCACCTATTCTGTAGAGAACCCGCCATGTCCAATGATGATTGCGACCCATTACCGCCTGCCACCCTCAAGGCCGATAGCCCGGGCACGCTCGAGTCAAGTCCCGGCAATGGCGCCGTGTCGAACTCGGCACCCGCGTTGAGCAAGTTGATGGCACTGCGCGACGCATTGGTGGCACTCAAGGGCCCGTTGTCCGACGAGCCCGGCTTTCGGCAGGTGATCGAAAGCGTGCTGCTCAACAATGAGGTCCATGAGCGGGTATTGGGCAAACGGGTTGGCGGGCCTTTCAGCCCGCACCTACCCCTGCAACGGCGCTTTGAGATCGACCCCCAGGGCCTGGGCGAAAGCCTTGACCAGCGGGCTGCGCGTCGTGTTGTGGCGCAGGATCAGATTGAAGGGGGTGCAATAGCTGACCCGCTCCGGCATCAGCGCCCGCAATAAGCCTTTGGCCACCAGGGGGGCGGCATAGTGCTGCGGCAGGAAGCCAAGGAAACGCCCGGTCTGGACCAGCATCGCCACCGCTTCCACCTGGGACGCCGAGGCGGAAAAGCTGTCGTAGGTGACAAAGTCGAGTTTGTCGCGGTGGATGGCATAGCGGTGGTTGACGAACGGGTGCTCACGCAGCACTTCGACACTGTTCTGCGCGTCGTCCGAGTCGAACAGCGGGTGTCCGACACCACAGTAAGCCTCGGCGCGTTCTTCATAGAGCGCGAAATAATCGAACTCTTCTCTTTTTTGATAAACCGGTACTATGCCCGCAATATAACGACCTTCTACCACCCCTCGCTCAACTTCATCCAACTGTGCCGCGTGCAGGCGAAATCTCACCTTCGGTGACTCATCGTGAATCTTGCGTAACGCGGCAACTAACGGGGAATTAAGATCGGAAATGGTATTGTCCACCACCCCCACACTAAGATCGCCGATCAGTTCATTCTGAGCCGAACTAAGCCGGTCGCGAAAGTTGTCGACCGAAGCAAACAAATCAATCGAGGCCTGATACACCAGGCTGCCCTCTTCGGTCAGGCAGAAGCCCTCTCGCCCTCGGGTACACAGGCGCATGCCAATGCGGATTTCCAGGTCGGAAATCTGCTTGCTGATGGCGGCCAGTCCCACATTCAGCTCATTCTGAGCGGCACTGAAGCCTCCGGCCTCGACCACCGCCTTGAACACTTTGAGTAACTTGAAGTCCAGTCCACTGAGGGCCAGGGGCGCTCGGTGTCCGGGTTTCGGCGCCGGGTTTCCAGAATTGGAAAGCTGGGTTTCCATCATGCTTATTGACCTCGAACCGCATATTCAACAGGCTTAGCTCCACAAGAAAAACGTCGCCGGTCGATAATAATGAACACAGAAATCCAGGCTTGGCAACCATCGGTATTTTTTGCAAATCAGCCACAAGTCGCTGATTGCAAGCGTTTAAAAGCCATTCTTTTGTACTTGTAGGTGTCCACGAGCGGCGTCTACAAGGATTCGTAATCTGCCCTCCTGATAGTGCATGACCCTGCCCCTCCCCGGACGGTTTGGCGGCGGTCCTGTGTTGAATCGATCATTTGCTGGAGGAAAACAACAATGGCTCAAGCCACCGACCGTCTCTGGGGCGCCCGTTTCAAGAGCGGCCCATCCGCTGCCCTGGCCGCCCTCTCCCGTTGCCCGGATCGTTATTTCCGCCTCACGCCGTATGACCTCGCCGGTTCCCGGGCCCACGCCCACGAATTGCAGCGGGCCGGCCTGCTCGACGAGCAGGAAACCCGAAGTATGGTCGAGGCCCTGGAGACCATCGGCGAAGATTTTCGCGCCGGCCGGGTCGCCCCGACCCTCGACGACGAGGACGTACACACCTTTATCGAGCGCCTGCTGACCGAGCGCCTCGGTGCCCTGGGCGGCAAGCTGCGCGCCGGGCGTTCGCGCAACGACCAGACCGCCAATGACCTGCGCTTGTTCCTGCGTGACCATGTACGCACCCTGGCGGTGGAAGTCCTGGCCCTGCAACAGGCGCTGGTCGACCAGGCCGAGCAGCATGTGCAGAGCATCTGCCCCGGCTTCACCCACCTGCAACAGGCCCAGCCGATCGTGTTCGCCCATCACCTGCTGGCTCACGCCCAGGCGATGTTGCGGGATGTCCAGCGTCTGGTGGACTGGGATGCCCGTACCTCGCTGTCGCCCTTGGGCGCCGCCGCCATGGCCGGCTCGGCCATCGCCCGCCAGCCGCAGCAATCGGCACGGGAAATGGGCTACAGCGGCGTCTGTGAAAACTCCATCGATGCGGTGGCCAGCCGCGACCATGTCGCCGAGTTCCTGTTTGTCGCCAGCATGCTCGGGATCAATATCTCGCGCCTGGCCGAAGAGTTCTGCCTGTGGTCGTCCCGGCAGTTTCGCTGGGTGGCGCTGGACGATGCCTACGCCACCGGCAGTTCGATCATGCCGCAGAAGAAAAACCCGGATATCGCCGAGCTGGCGCGGGGCAAGGCCGGCCGTCTGATCGGCAACCTGACCGGACTGCTGTCGACCCTCAAGTCCTTGCCACTGTCCTACAACCGCGACCTGAGCGAAGACAAGAACGGTGTGCTCGACAGCGTCGACACCCTGTTGCTGGTGCTGCCGGCCATGGCCGGGATGGTCGCGACCATGACCGTCAACGTCGAGGAATTGCGGCGCCAGGCGCCCCTGGGCTTCACCCTGGCCACTGAAGTCGCCGACTGGTTGGCAGTGCGCGGCGTGCCGTTCAAGGAGGCCCATGAAATCACCGGGGCACTGGTCAAGGCCTGCGAAGCCGGCGACCTGGAATTGTGGGAAGCGAGCCCGGCGCTGCTGGCCGAGATCGATCCGCGCCTGACCCCGGACGTGCGTGACTGCCTGACCCTGGAAGCCGCCATCGCCGCCCGTAGCGGTTGGGGCGGAACGGCGCCTGAGCAGGTGCGCGAGCAGATCGCCCGGTTGAAAGTCGCACTCGAAGCACAGCGTCAATGGGCCGCCGAATACGCCGGCCTGCGCCTTTCCTGAATGCCAGAAACAAAGGCGGTGCCCCGGCGCCGCATACGGAGAAACACCATGAGCCAATCCCAGGCAGAACGCTTGCTCGCCGAGCGCAAACTGGCCGAGAACCAGTTCGATATCACCCAGTACGAACACGTACCGCGGCGCTATTACGGACGCATATTCTTCGCCACCCTGATCGTCGTCGCCCTGGTCGGGCTGGTCCGGGCCTTTGCCCAGGGGCAGATCGAATGGTCCTATATCGGCCAGTTCCTGACCGCCAAGGCGATCCTCACCGGCCTGCTCAACACCATTATCATGGCGATCCTGGCCATGGCCCTCGGTGTGGTGTTCGGGGTGATCACCGCGATCATGCGCATGTCGGCCAACCCGATCCTGCGCTACGTGGCGATCACCTACACCTGGCTGTTCCGCGGCACGCCGCTGATCCTGCAACTGCTGCTGTGGTTCAACCTGGCGCTGATCTTCCCGACCATCGGGATTCCCGGGGTATTCCAGCTCGATACCGTCAGCCTGATGACGCCTTTCGTCGCCGCACTGCTGGGCCTGTCGATCAACCAGGGCGCCTACACCGCCGAAGTGGTCCGCGCCGGCCTGCTCTCGGTGGACACCGGCCAGTATGAAGCCGCCAAGTCCATCGGCATGCCGCAGCTGCAAGCCCTGCGCCGGATCATCCTGCCCCAGGCCATGCGCATCATCATCCCGCCGGTGGGCAACGAGTTTATCGGCATGGTCAAGATGACCAGCCTGGCGAGCGTGATCCAGTACTCGGAACTGCTCTACAACGCCCAGAACATCTACTACGCCAACGCCCGAGTCATGGAGCTGCTGATCGTCGCCGGGATCTGGTACCTGGTCGCCGTCACCGTGCTGTCCTTCGGCCAGAGTCGCCTGGAACGGCGTTTTGCCCGCGGCGCCGGCAAGCGCTCGTAAGTGTCCTGGAGAATTCGAACATGAGAAGCATCATCAAGGCTGTCGGCCTGAACAAATACTACGACTCCTTCCACGCCCTCAAGGACGTCAACATCGAGGTCGCGCAAGGCGAAGTGCTGTGCATCATCGGGCCCTCGGGTTCCGGCAAAAGCACCCTGCTGCGCTGCGTCAACCAGTTGGAAAAGATCGACAAGGGCGGCTTGTGGGTCGACGGCGAACTGGTCGGCTACCGGATCGCCGGCAACAAGCTGCATGAACTCAACGAAGCGCAGATCGCCCGCCAGCGGCTGGCCACCGGCATGGTGTTCCAGCGCTTCAACCTGTTTCCGCACATGACCGTGCTGGAAAACATCATCGAAGGCCCGGTCCAGGTGCTCAAGCGTTCGCCCAAGGAGTCGGTCGAGGAAGCCCTTGAGCTGCTGGCCCGGGTCGGCCTGGCACACAAGCGCGACAGCTATCCCATCGAGCTGTCCGGCGGCCAGCAGCAACGGGTGGCCATCGCCCGGGCCCTGGCGATGCGCCCCAAGCTGATGCTGTTCGATGAACCCACTTCGGCACTCGACCCGGAATTGGTCGCAGAGGTGCTGTCGGTGATGCGCGACCTGGCGCAGACCGGCATGACCATGATCGTCGTCACCCATGAGCTGGGCTTCGCACGCGAAGTCTCGAACCGCATGGTGTTCATGGATGGCGGCCAGATCGTGGAGGAAGGAAGCCCCGAAGAACTTCTAATAAGTCCACAAAACCCGCGCACCCAAAGCTTCATTTCTGCCGTTCGAACTTAGGTTCCCCTGAGCCTTCACAACATTCATAAGAGAACGACCATGAAGAATTTCGTCATTCCCGCAGTACTCGCCGGCCTCATGGCTTCCAGCTTCACCTGGGCCGCCGAATTGCCCGCCAGCATCAAGGCCAAGGGCGAGATCGTCGCCGCGATCATGCCCAACTACCCGCCGATGGATTTCAAGGACCCGGCCACCAACGAGCTCACCGGCGTCGACTTCGACCTGGGTAACGCCCTGGCGAAGCATATGGGCGTGAAAATGAACTGGCAGGAAACCTCCTTCGAACAGATGATCAACGCCCTGACCACCAAGCGTGTGGACATCGTGCTCTCGGGCATGACCGACACCGCCGAACGCCAGAAGGCCGTGGATTTCGTCGATTACTTCACCAGCGGTTCGCAGTTCTACACCCTGGAGAAGAACAAGGACATCAACGAGATGACCGATATCTGCGGCAAGACCGCCGGTACCAGCCGTCGCACCACCTTCCCGGCGGAAATCGCTGCCTGGAGCACTGCCCATTGCCCGGCGGACAAGCAGATCAAGGTGGTGGGCACCGAAGGTTCGGCCGACGCCCGCGCGCAACTGCGCCAGAGCCGCATCAACGTTGCCGTGCAAGGCAGCGAGACCCTGCCGTACCTCGCGACCCAGGAAAAGAACACCTTCAAGATCATCGGCACGCCGATGGTGGTGCAGTTCACCGGGATTGGCGTGAGCAAGGAAAACAAAGAGCTGCGTGATGCTATCCAGGCCGCCCTGCAAAGCATGATCGCCGACGGCAGCTACCAGGCCATCCTGAAGAAATGGGACCTGTCGGTGGGTGCCGTCGATAACATCGCCGTCAACAAGGGCCAGTAAACAGGAGTTGCCACTCATGTCCTCGACCCCGACCTGGCCGGATGGGCACAAAGCCTGCCTGGCCCTGGCGTTCGACCTCGACGGCCCCACCGGCGATGCCATGCTCGATGGCTCGATCTGGCACAAGCCCGAGTACTTCGGTTTTGGCGGTTACGGCCCGTATCGGGCGTTGCCGCGGATTCTCGACCTGCTCGACGAGTTCCGCCTGCCGACCACCTTCTTCGTCCCGGCCTGGGTCGTGGAAAACTGGCCGCGGCAATGCCAGGCGATTGTCGAACGCGGACATGAAGTGGCCTACCACGGCTACAAACACGAATCCTTTTACGCCCTGACGCTGGATCAGCAGCGGGACGTGATG
>Ga0302195_10004526_pt1 | contig 10716 bp, 8 predicted proteins | sample II_Bog_N1_2_FD_198778 | JGI IMG/M metagenome (GOLD analysis project Ga0302195, IMG submission 198778) | Peat permafrost microbial communities from Stordalen Mire near Abisko, Sweden - II_Bog_N1_2 | ecosystem: Environmental > Terrestrial > Soil > Wetlands > Peat | place: Sweden: Abisko, Stordalen...
TGCCATCGGTATGGGATGAGACACGCGTCCTGTCCGGCAGCAAAATCGGCGAATGCGCCATCTTCGCCCGGCGCAAGGGAGCTGACTGGTATCTGGCAGCAGTCAACGGCGGACGACAAACTAACCTCCGCATCCCCCTCGACTTCCTCGGGCCGAAACCCTACCAGTCCATCATGCTCGCGGAAGACCCCGCACGCAACGACGGCTGGAATCGCACGGAAAAAATCAGCAAACCCGGCGATGTGATCGACATTTCCATGCGTCCCTCCAGCGGCTTCGTCGCCCGCTTCAGGCCTGTGCCGTGACATAGAACATCATCCTGAGAAAAATGGGGTCACCATGTTGCAACAAAATCCTTAGAAGCCCGAAAATAGGTTCACTATTTGGCACTGGAGTTGGCTGTTGTCAGAGTTCACTGCTCAGGAGGTTTGACTGCCTGAGGGGTGAATTCGGGAGAATGTGAAAAAGGATGAGTTTTCACTTACCGATGTCTGCGGCTAGAGCATTTTCTATTTAAAGTGACGCATAGTTGGCATGAGAGAAGAAGTTGAAGCAATCCGTTTGTGAGAAGCGATCCAGGGCGAGTGAAGTGGCCTTGATCAACCCCTCGAAAGAACGCTCTGCTCGTTGCCTGAGGATGGCCTTGAGTTTTGCGAAGGCCATCTCAATGGGATTGAGGTCAGGGCTGTAGGCCGGGAGATAGAGAAGCTCTGCTCCGCGTGCTTCGATGGCCTCCCTGACCCCTGCCACCTTATGAGAGGAGAGGTTGTCACAGATCACCATGTCCCCCTGCCTGAGTTCGGGAGAGAGCACCTGCTGCACATACTCCACGAAGGAAATCCCGTCCATTGGGCCATCCAGAAGCATGGGGGCGGTGATTTGATCATAACGCAAGGCGGCGATGAAGGTGGAACTCTTCCAATGACCATGAGGGACTGAGGCCCTGCAGCGCTGTCCACGAACACAACGCCCATACAGACGGCTCATCTTAGTGTTGAGCCCTGTCTCATCCAAAAAGACCAATCTCCTTGCGTCCCAGTGGATCTGAGCGCGCTTCCACCAAGCCCTGGCTTCCTTGATGTCAGGCCGCTCTTGCTCTGCGGCGGTTAGGGTTTTTTTTATAGCTCAGACCCAATCGCTCCAAACGATGCCAGAGCGCCGTGGTGCCCAGAGATATCTTCAACCTCTCTCTAATGCGCTCCTGAAGCTCAGCCAAAGTCAAATCAGACTCCTTGGCTATCCAGGCTCTCAGGGTAGCGTCATGTCCTTCCAGACGGGATCGTCGATATCCTCCCCGTTGCTTCGCAGAGACAGTGCCCGTCTCAAGATAGCGACTCCAATAGCGCTCCACGGTGCGCTTGGAGAGGGAGAATAAGGGGGCCACCTCCGCCACAGTATAACCCTTGCTTCTTAACGCAATGACTCTCTTCCTCAGATCTTCACTGTAGCTCTTCATCCCTTCCCTCTACCATACCATCATAAAAAACGACAGATATATTAGAAAATGCTCTAGCCCTCTACGACTTCGTCTTCTTTTTGGGAAACCACTGGCGCAATTCCCTGCAATTTCTCACCGTCAGGAAGATCGATCAGTTTCACGCCCATAGCGATACGTCCGGTCTCACGGATTTGAGCCACAGGAGTGCGAACCATCTGCCCACCGCTGGTGATGAGCATGATCTCATCATCATCCGTCACGGAAAGCGCCCCGACAACCTGACCGGTTTTTTCGCCGGTTTTCATCGTGATCACTCCCTTACCTCCACGAGACTGCGAGCGATAATCATCAAATGGCGTGCGCTTGCCGATGCCATTCTCCCCTGCGACCAGAAGGGTGGACCCGGGACGAACAAGGCTGACAGAAACAACTTCATCCCCCTTATCGGGACGGATACCCCAGACACCGACGGTGGCACGGCCCTGATCGCGAAGTTCTTCTTCGCTGAAACGGATACTCATTCCGTCCTTGGTCACAAGGACTACCTCGTCGTGACCATCGGTCAGGGAAGCGGAGATGAGCACATCACCCTCCTCAATATTGATCGCGATGATACCTCCCTTACGGATGTTGGAAAAGTCACCGAGGTTGGATTTTTTGACAATCCCGCTACGGGTTGCGAAGAGGATGTGTTTCTCGGGATTCCAGGTCGTGTCGATTCCGGCGGCACCACCAGTGGAGGAGGCCTCGATTCGTAGCGTGGCAGCAATCTGCTCGCCCGACTGGAAATTGAGAATATTGGCGATGGAGCGTCCCTTGGCCGTCCGGCTCATTTCAGGAATCTCATGCACTCGCTCCACATAGCAACGACCGGTCTTGGTGAAGAACACAAGGTAGTCATGAGTGCTGGCAGTGAAGAGATGCTCAACGAAATCCCCCTCTTCGGTTTCGTTCTGCGCGTCCCGGGTGGTCATGCCGATAACCCCCTTGCCTCCCCTGCGCTGGGAGCGGTAGGCGCTGACGGCGGTGCGCTTGATGAATCCTTTGTGAGTGACCGTGATAATACAGCCTTCGTTGGCAATCAGATCCTCGATGGAGATTTCACCTTCTTCGGGAATGAGTTCTGTGAGACGGGGCCCTGCATGTTTGTCCCGGATCGTGCGCAACTCGGTCTTCATGATCGTCATGACGCGCTCCTCGCTACTGAGAATATCGAGCAGATCGGCAATGGTCTTCAGAAGCTGCTGGTACTCCGCGGAGAGTTTATCTCGCTCCAGTCCGGTCAGTTGATAGAGGCGGAGTTCGAGGATGGCATCGGTCTGCTGCTCGCTGAAACAATACTGACCGTCGTCGCTAAGGCGGGATTCGCCGCGCAGCAGGATTCCGAATTTTGCTATCTGGTCCTTGGAGAATTCCAAGGCAAGCAAACGTACGCGCGCCTCATCACGGTTCAGGGAATCACGGATGATCCGGATGAACTCATCCAGATTGGCTAGGGCGATGAGATAGCCTTCCAACTTCTCCGCGCGCGTCTCAGCTTCGCGAAGCAGGAAACGGGTGCGCCGCAGGATGACCTCGCGACGATGTTCGATAAAGCAGGCTATGGCTTCCTTGAGAGAGAGCAGCTTGGGACGACCGCCGTCGATGGCGAGCATGGAAACGGCAAACGAAGACTCCAATGCCGTATGCTTGTAGAGATTGTTGATGACAACCTTGGGGATGGCATCGCGCTTGAGTTCGACGACCACTCGGGTGTTCTCATCCGACTCGTCGCGGATGGCACTGATGTCAGTGATGATCTTCTCGTTCACCAGTCCTGCAATCCGCTCCACAAGAGTGGCGCGGTTCACATTGTAAGGGATTTCGGTGATGACAATCTGTTCGCGGCCACCCTTGATTTCCTCAACTCCCGCACGACCACGCACTTTGACCGAACCACGGCCTGTCTCGAAATACTGGCGGATGCCGCCGACTCCACAGAGTTGGCAACCGGTCGGAAAATCAGGCCCCTTGATGTGCTTCATCAACTCATCGAGCGTGATATCCGGATTATCAACTTGCGCACAAACGGCATCAATCGTCTCTCCAAGGTTGTGAGGCGGGATATTGGTCGCCATGCCGACGGCAATACCGGTACCTCCGTTGACCAGAAGATTGGGAATCGAAGCAGGGAAAACGGTGGGCTCTTCGCGGGTGTCATCGTAATTCGGAACGAAATTCACCGTGTCGTGATCCATGTCCTCCATGAGGATGGCTCCCAGCGGACGCAGACGCGCCTCCGTGTACCGCATGGAGGCTGGAGGATCACCTTCAACTGATCCAAAATTTCCCTGTCCCTCGATCAGCGTCTCGCGCATCGCCCATGTCTGGGCCATGTGCACAAGGGTTGGATAAATCGCCTGGTCACCATGCGGATGATAGTTACCCATCGTCTCACCGACGATCTTCGCGCACTTGAGGTGCTTCCGCGTTGGCATCACACCAAGCTCACTCATCGCAAAGAGAATGCGTCGCTGCGAGGGCTTCAGACCGTCACGGGCATCTGGAAGGGCGCGGGAGATGATGACCGACATCGAGTAATCGAGGAAGGATCGTGAGATCTCTTCGGCGACATCGATTGGTTCGACTTTTTCGTTCTGATTATACAAGGTATTGGGCCTATCTGGCGTTTAGAGGTTGATACACCACATGGTAGAGGGATGGGATTGTGGTGCAAGAGAGATCAGCGTTCAGAAAACGCAGCATTGAAGCCTCAAACCTGGAGATGTTTGAATAACCGTTAATCTTCTGACTTCTGACTTCTGACTTCCGGCACCTTTTGCTCCAATTCTTTCACACGTTCAAACAGCTTGTGGAGCTGGGAGATATAGAAATTGGTCTGCTTCCATTCCTTGATCGGTTTCGCAGGGGCACCGATGACCATACTTCCTGCCGGCACATTCTTGGAGAGGCCGGACTGTGCTCCAATGATTGCCTTGTCACCGATCTCCAAATGACCGGCAAGTCCAACCTGACCAGCGAGCGTGACATAGGATCCAATCCGGGTACTGCCGGCAATACCTACCTGGGCACAGATGATCGTGTGGGCAGCAACCTGAACATTATGGGCGATTTGAACCAGATTATCGATTTTGCTTCCCTGACCGATCACGGTGCGTCCAAAGCGAGCCCGATCAATGGTGGTATTCGCCCCGATTTCAACATCGTCCTCGATCTCAACAATTCCAGTCTGGGGAATTTTCTGATGGCGTCCCTCTTGAAATTCATAGCCGAACCCGCACGATCCGATCACGGCACCAGGCTGAACGATGACACGATCCCCCAGGATGCAGCGCTCGCGTATCGTCACCTTGGGGTAAAGCCGGCAATTAGTGCCAAGACGAACCGCATGAGCGATCACGCATCCCGACTCAATCACCGTTCCTGCGCCAATTTCAGCGCCAGCATCAATAACAACAAGCGCTCCAATGGAAACTCCTTCGCCCAGACGCGCTTCCGGAGAAACGACTGCAGAGGGATGAATGCCGGGTGCAGGAACAACCTCGACTGGCGCAAACGCAGCAACAACAGTGGCGAACGCAAGCGAGGGATTGGCCACACGAAGCAAGATCGGGGCAACAGTTTCCTGGCACTCCAAGGGAACGATGGCAGCCGAGGCAACACTGATCCGTAACTGAGCCAGATAGCGGGGGTTGCCGAAGAACGTCAGATCCCCTGAACGGGCCTCCATCAGGGAGGCCACACCTGTGATCTCCAGATCAGGCACGCCCTCCTCAAGCACCGCCCCCACGAGCTTTGCAATCTCGTGCAGTCTCATGGAGGCTGATGAAATCAATCGAGAAGAGCTACTTGCTGATTTTAAAGGGTGCCTGAAGAAAACCTACTGCTTGGTGTCGGCAGCCGGGGCGTTCTTATTCAGGGCAGCGATGACATCCTGGCTGAAATCAAGATCATCACGGGAATAAAGCACCACGGGAACCGCTCCAGCGCTCAGTCCTGATTTGTCGAACACGATGTCGTAAGCCTTGGATTTCACAAGGTCGTTCACGGTCTTCATGATATCATCGACGATGTCCTTGCGCATGCGCAGAAACTGATCCTGAAGCGTCTTCTGTTTGGTGCTGCGGTATTCCGTGATGTCGTGATCCAAGGCGCGTGCGGCGGCAACCTTAGTCTCGCGATCCTTCAACTTTGCATCCTTATCATCCTTGCTCAGATCAGGTTTCTCGAGATCTGTATTGATCTGGCTGATCTCCTGCATGCTCTTTTTGAGCGTCTCAACGCGGTCGTTGAGATCTTTGTTAGCAGCGGCCTCGGCAGCAGCGTATTTGGTCTGGGCATCCTTGGTCTTGTAGTACTCGCTGAAAACGCGGTTCATATCGACAGTGCCAAATTTAACCTGAGCGTTAGCTAGGCCTGATGCGCCAATAAAAAGCAGGGCAGCAATGAGAGAGGTACGGAGGAGAGATTTCATAAAATGATGGTTGTGGAAAACCTTCTATACCCCCTCTTAGAAGGTGTAGCCAACATTAAAGTTAAACTGTCCATGGCTGTGATTCCATTGATCGCTCTCAATCGGATAACCCCAATCAACGCGAATCGGACCAATCGGAAGTTCGATGCGGGCGCCGATACCGACATCGCCATTGAGGCCACCTGAATCATTGGCATATCTGGTCGGTCCGATCACCAGACCGGAATTCACATAGCCCCAATCGGTAAAGAACGCCCCTCGGAGGCGAGGAATAATTGGATAGGTTAACTCTCCCGTGCCCTCGACCGAGGTCGAGCCACCGATAGGATTGCCGTACTGATCCTTAGGCCCGACCTCGCGGAAGGCAAAGCCCCGCATGTCATTGGCTCCACCAAGGTAGAGTTCGTCAAAGATCGGCGGCGTCGAAGAACCCCCACCCCATCCGTTGACCACACCCACGCCCCCCTTGGTCTCCAGAATCATATCCCAGGGCAGCGAGAAATATTTCTTCGCGTTCAGGGTAACTCCATAATCCTGCACGGTCCCTCCGAGGCCTCCTCCTGCAATGAAAGCACTTAGGTTGACGGTCTGTCCCTTACGAGGAAGGAAGAGACTGTCACGATTGTCATAGTCGAGACCCAGAAGAACGGAACTCTTTGTGTAAGGGGAATTATTAGCTGCGTCCTGAATGACACTTCCATAGTTACCCGTCAGATTGTAAATCCGGATATCTTCAAGACGATATTCACCGCGAAGCGCGGTGAAGGGGGTGAGCGCTTTGCGGGCCTGAAGGACACCTCCAAGATTGGACTGGCTATAGACAGGACTCAGGAAGGTGGCGGCATGGTAGTAGAGTTCCCCGCCGACCGAGACTTTGTACCCCATGAACCATGGCTCGGTAAGTGACATGGTGAAATCCTGACGCTGGAGACCATACTGGACACGGATCCGGAAGCGCTGGCCGGCTCCCGTAAAGTAGGGCCAGTTGAAGAGATCGAAATTGGACTGCTGGAGCTCCGCAAACCCGACAAGGCTGTCAATCGAACTGAACCCGGCGCCGAAGTTAAACGACCCTGTCTTTTTCTCGTCCACGATGACATCGAGATCCTTGCGACCCGGTACCAGGGTATCCTGGGGGGCCATATCCACCTTGTTAAAATAGTTCAGATTCATCAGGCGTGATTTGCTGACATCGACGAGCGTCGTGTCGAACACACCACCGGGACTGACCGCCAACTCACGCCGGATCACCTTGTCCTTGGTCTTGGTATTCCCCTGCACATTGATCAGGTTCACATACGACTGGACCCCCTCGTCGATATGATAGGTCAGGTTGACCTGCCCATCGCCAGCTGGATCAATCTGCGGTTGGGCCACCATGTCAACATAGCCACGGGAACCGTAAAAATCGCGCAACTTCTTGAGATCAGCACCCATGCCGTCCGGCGTGTAAAGCGAACCGCTTTTCATTCGGAGAGCGTGTTCCAGATCGGCAGCGGGCACGATCGCGGCACCATCGATGGCCAGCTTGTTAACCCGGTACTGGATCCCCTCGGAAATGGAAATCACCAGATCGACTCCTTTACCGCTGGGAAGGGGCTGGGTCTGGACATCGGTGATACGGACATCGGCAAAGCCTTTGTTCATGTAGAGATTCCTGATGGCCTCCTTGTCATCATCCATCTGGGAGGGAACCATGCGACCAGCCTTGGTCAGAAAGGAAAGAATATTGGCCGTCTTGGTCTTCATCACCTTGAGCAGATCCTTGGGAAGCACTGAATCATTACCCGTGAAGGTGATTCGGCGAATGACGAGCTTCGGGCCTTCATTAATCGAAAAAACCACCTGCATATGCTTATCGGCGAGTTGGGAGGTTCTTGTATCCACCTTCACATCAGTGAAATTCTTGTCCTCGTACAATTTGATGATCTTCTGCCGATCCTCGGATAGGTGCTCCTCGCTCATCGGGTCACCCGGTTTAGTGGAAATCTCCTTCCTGATTTTAGAGGAACCGATCACATCGTTTCCCTCGATCAATACTTCCCCGACGGTCGAACGGCCCTGCAGAAGAACGGTAACTTTAACTCCCCCCTCTACAGGCTCTGCAAAGATACGGGCATTGGAAACATTCCCCGTGGCGTAGAGAGACTTGATATCCTCATCCACCAGACGGTCATTGTAAGGGGCCCCCACCTTGGTCGCGAGGTTGTCGAGCACACGTTGCTTACTCAGTGTTGTCTCACCGACAAACTGCACATCAATTTGCTGAATAACCGGAGGTGCCTGTGCCTGCACTTGCTCGGGCATCTGGGCTGAGAGATGGCGAACTGGAAAAAGGATCAGGCAGACTCCCAGAAAGAGTTGCAAAAAAGCTAAAAATCGGAGGCTGGTCATGAGTCTTTTGAGTAAAAATCGGGAAGGCACCAAAAATGCCCATCATTAGATGAGTTGCCGGAAAGCAAGGGTCAAGCCGCTATTTACGGACAACGGCTTGAAACTGCTCCAAAATGGCGGGAATTTCGTTAAGTGCCGTGATGGTATGGTCAGGACTCACTTCCGCATGCTCCTCCGAACCCGGCACCCGGATCCAGATGGAACGGATGCCGGCATTGCGGGCCCCGGCAATGTCCCGCTCAAGACTGTTCCCCACCATGATCGCCTCATCGACACTCACGCCCAATTCTCCGACCAGATGATAAAAAATCTCGGGCTTCGGTTTTCCGATCCCATATTCCCCGGAAACGGCGATCGCCTTGAAAAAGGGTTCCAGGCCGGTTGCGGCGATCTTCTCGCGCTGAAGATCGGGGGCACCGTTGGTCAGTAATGCCAGACTATATCGGGAAGCAAGCTGCCCGATCAATTCGCGGGCACCTGGAAGCAGGCGCTGTCTGGCCCGGCGAGTACTGGCAAATTCAGCGGACAAAAACTCGGGGGCTTGTACGGGAAACTCCTCCAGTTGCGCGGAGAGGGCCTTCGCAAAGACTTCGTTGCGATAGGCCTGCGCCCAATTGCGAAGTGCCGTAAGATCAGCACTCTCCCCCTTAAATCCTCCCCAGAGACATTCAAAGGCACTGATCCCAATCGAGCGGCAGTAGGGGCGGCATTCTCCCTCGCTCCAAAGTTCCCGCGCGATCGCCATCGAATCCCGTGCAAAAAGAGCCGGATCTACCCCAAATCGGGAGGAAGCAACCGCCGCCACGTGGGCAAAAGTTTCATGAGAGACCGCCTCATCAACAGCAAGGGTGTCATCCAGATCAAAGAAAAGAGCGCGCAAAGCCATAAGTTATAATACTGATCCGGAGATTCTCCTCCCACGAGCAAAAAACGCCGGTTTCAGATCTGAATAGTGCCAGATTCAAACAGTAGACACCTTTTCGTGAAGCTAAAAAGCATTGTTCCTTTTACTCATTCTGTTAAGAGAACGACATATGAAAAACAGTGTGCTCACTCTCACGGTACTACTCACCGGTTTATTCATCACCTCAGCTCTCAGAGCGGATACCATCTACACATCCCAATCCGCTTTTAACGCGGCCATCTCTGTAGGAAGCTTTTCCACAAATTTTACTAATTTTAGCGGTAGCATCAGTGAACCGTTGAACCTCTCCGGCAACGGATACAGCACTGCAATCACAACAGGGACGGGAGGGCTGTTTTGTACCTCGGGGCATCTCTTTAATAACACTGGCACCAATCTCATTTTCTCATTCACGCTTGGAGAGGATGTGACGGCTGTCGGTGGTAACTTCTTTGATAGTGATGGTGGAGATAATAATTTCACCGTAACACTCAATGACGGAACCCTTGATGTCGTCTCATCCGGTACTGGCTTTGTCGGATTCACTTCACTCAACCCCATCACCTCGCTGACGATCACAGCGTCCATCCCCGGAGCAAATGACATCACAATCGGCGCGGTTCCTGAGCCTGCAAGTTATGTGCTCCTAGCTCTTGGCACCCTGATTGTGATCGTTACGTATCGTCACAAACGCAAAGAGTCTTCAGCGCTTCCCTAGCCAAGTAACAATTTAGCCGTAATCAGATAACAACTTACGGTAAAGAGATCAGCGGCAGCCAGGGTAATGGGACCAGCTGCAATCTTGGGATCCCAATGCACCACGCGCAAAAGAGTTGGGACAAGCACCCCTATCAGGGAAGCCATCAAGATGGAGATCACCACACTCCCTCCGATGACGATTGCGGAACGAAGATCATGCCAGAAGAACTCAACCATCAAGGCCACAGCGGATCCTGCGAGTACCCCGAGTAGAATGGAGGTCAATGCTTCGCATTGCAGCTTAACCCGCAGCCATTTCCCACGGATTCGGGACTGAGGAAGTGACTGAACGGTCAACGCCAGCGACTGTGCCGCCACCGCTTCCCCCAAACCAAGAACGAGTGCCATAAATACCGCCAGCACCACACGCTGCTGAAGCGTTGTCGCAAATGCACCGGCCATCATGGCGCAGAGGACTCCGCCAGAAACCGTTGCCGCCAGCCAAGGAAAACGAATACGGAAGGCTTTCCATGGAGAAGCGTGTAGGACCTCCTGAACATGAATACCGATGGATTGGAAAAGCTGGTCCGTGGAATTTCCCTCTCCTAGTTCCATCACTTCATCAGTGAAAAGCCCCACATCGATGATCCCTTTCAACCGCTTTTCTGAATCGACAACAGGTATGGCAAGGAATTTGTGCAGGATGAAGCATTCGCACGCCTCCATTAGTGTCGCCCCTTCGGGAAGAGACATCACCCTTTTTATCATCACCCCCCCAATCAACCGATCCAATGATTCCGTCAGGAG
>Ga0302195_10004530_pt1 | contig 10714 bp, 15 predicted proteins | sample II_Bog_N1_2_FD_198778 | JGI IMG/M metagenome (GOLD analysis project Ga0302195, IMG submission 198778) | Peat permafrost microbial communities from Stordalen Mire near Abisko, Sweden - II_Bog_N1_2 | ecosystem: Environmental > Terrestrial > Soil > Wetlands > Peat | place: Sweden: Abisko...
ACAAAACTTGCCCGAACCGGCACCGGCGCGGTAAAACAACTTCATGTCCTGGCCGCGGCTTCGTTGGCCGGTTTTGAAGTGATCACAGATGGCCGGTTTTGCGGTGATCACCGAGGGCCAGAAGGGTTTTTGCGATCCAATCGGCGCGAGGGAGCCCAGACTGGCCGAGTGCTTTGATTTCCCTTTCGATGTCATATTCGACGCGGCGAATAGAGAGTGTGGCGCCATCGATCAAGAGGTATGATGCAAACTTACCAACAATGATTTGCGCCAACAGACTCGCGCCCGCCGTGCTCTTCTCGATTGGCTGCGCAGGCTTGCCTGCCGCAACTCATCGGTGTTGCGATCCTAGCGCGGCGGCAACGAGCGAAATATCACCAAGTCACTCGCCGACAGGTTCTGGGCGGATGACGCGGTACTCGGAAACAGCGTGGCGGGCCAGGTTGCCGGCGGAGTTGGCTTCCGATATTTCCAAATAACGCCCGCGTTGGTTGGGTGCCGCTCTTGGCTGGGCGAGGCCCACTCGACGGCTTGGCGACAATACCGCCGGGTGACCTACCAGTCTGCGATGACGCTGCGATGACGCCATGTCGTTCCTTGCGGTCTTCTGTTCTCTGATTTCCAAATTCGCCAAAATTCTATGGGCGAAGTCCTTGGCTAGTTCTCCGTAGGAGCCCTCTCGATGTGGTCGATCACGAGGACCTCGACCGGGGCCTTACGCGCTTCCATTTTCAATCCGAGCTGCTCCTGGATGGCGGTGAAAAGTGAGGAGCCGGTGCGAGGGTCCGCCGGTGTGGAAAGGTCATCGGGAAGAGCCGATGATGCGTCCGGCTCCCATTCCAGCCTAAAATCGAAGACTCCCTTGAGCCCCGTCTGGTCTTGGACGGAGCGGCTGAGCTGATCGGACAAGACCTTGGCCAGCATTTCGGCCGAGACCTGGGTGCCTATTAGGCGGCCCTGGCCGGGCATGCTGAAAGGCGTTTGGCCCATTACCGCAGGGGCTTCCGTCAGACGGAACTTAGGCCCCCCTTTGGTCACCACCAGCGCGTACATCGGAAGCTCCCTAGTTTCGCGGTGTATGATTAATCTAAAGCGCTCGGCGAGCAACGCCTGCATCATCACCTGAAGCTCGGTGGGCTGGCCGGGCCGCCGCGGGGCCGGTGGATTGTCCTGCGGTGCGTTGGCTACGATGTCATAGCGGACCGAGTCCAGCCAATTCGGTTTTCCATAAAGGCGGTCGCTGTGGACGTCATAGGCCCATGTGATCAGAAACTGCAGTGATGTGCTCGTAGTCGCGATCCGGTAGCCTGAGCGGCGAATGGCGACGGTCCCGGCTGGATCGGATGGTCTAATAGACGCGACCTCGAATGCTGGGGATTGGGCGTAGGCTACGGCTAGAGCCGCAACCAGGAATGCAGATTTCATAATCCGAATCTCCTTGGCACTAGTGTACGCCCCAGGTACTGGTGGATCGGCTTGCCTGCCACTTGGTCGAAAAACGCCCTAACCGCGGATGTGGCCGAGCGCCGGAATCCGCCGAGCCGTCGGCCTCCGGTGCACGCACGCGCATCGCTGGCGCTTCGCTGCCGCAAAACAGTGTCCGATAATAGCGAATAACGCTCGCCGAGCACGCCTGCCGGGCAGAAGCCACCCGAAGGATTTCTCGGAAACTGCACGACGTGGTCAGAAGTTGGTCCCGTTCGGCCGACTCCGTGGCGGAAAAGCAACCGCACTGCCGGAACGCTCAGCCGATCGATTCCTGCTGTGGCACACCCTCCAGTCCCGTACGGCACGTTCTGAATTTGTGTCGCTGGATTTCCAGTGCGGTCGCTGTGCCGTTAGTCCGGACGACCACGCCCCAGAGGTTCAGTTGGATTTTTACGCTACCGTCGAGCAGGACGGGCCAGTCGATCGATATGTCAAGCTCCTGTCCGGTCACGAGCGCTCTATCGGCGGTGAAGCATAGACCAGAGCTGCTCAGGTCGATGGTGCGGCCTGAGCCCGTGTTCTGCACTTGCGCACGGCGCCCTGGGACCGCGTAGCGTACCTCCAGCGTCAGCCGGAAGCGACCGCGGGTGCGGCGCTCCGCGCCCACTTCCCTCGGCTGTTGCGCCGGCCCATCGGTCGCACACACCCGAGGGTCAAGCGCCTTCTCCACAATTGAATACAGATCGGTCGCTAAGAACGGCTTGCTGATGAACGCGGCGCCCTCGGGAAGCGTCTCGGCAGCAATGTGCCCCGACATCAGGATGACGGCTGCTGTGGGGCATAGCTGGGCGATCCTTTTGACCAACTCCGGCCCGCACATCTCCGGCATGATGACATCCGACACCACCAAATCGAAACAGGGCGTGTCGTGCGCAAGGAGCAGTGCTTCCAGGGGACTGCTGACCGCATGGACGTCATAACCCTTGCGCGAAAGCGCTCTCGACACCCAGCCTAGCACTGCGGGCTCGTCATCGACGACCAGTACCCGTGCCGTCGCCATCCAGCCCCTCCAGAGTCCACAGCCTGTACTCAACTATACGCCGAAGCAGCCTTTCTCTCGCTCTCTCGGTACGTCACAAAGGTTAAGTTAAAACGGCCCAGCAACCGAACTCTGCGCGACTGCTTCGTGCGGGACTTGCAACCAGCCCGCGGCCCGGAGTCGAGCGCCGCACGCAAAACGCAACCGCTGGTGTGACGGTGAGATGGTTGGCACGGCTACAGCGGCGTGCATTCGTTTCGGGCCGGTTCCCGGCACCCCGCCGTGTTCGCGCGGCTAGCTACCGATATTGAACCATAACAGCCTGCTACGCCACTGAGCCCGAAGTTCCGTGACTTACTCAACCAGTTATGAAAAAGAACATCCCACGGCGCCGGCGGCTGGACATAGATGTGGAAGAGTTGGACCGCATCATCGATGACGCCAAGACGCCTCCGCTGAGTGAAGCCGACAGCCAGAAGCTCAAAACGGCTCTGCATGCGCTGGCCGAGAATCTTCTGCCACAGCGAAACACGGAGAAGACCAGCTCGGTATTCGGCGATGCCGAGAAGGCTGCCTTGCAAGACATGCCGGCAGAAACAGACCAGCCTTCAGGCCACGGGCGCAACGGCGCAGTGGTGTATCGCGGCGCAGAGAAGGTTCGCATCATATACGGCCTGAAATTCAGGGCCTGAACTCCGCTACTGGCGGGGCTGCGAATCGACCGGGATTGGCGCCTGCGGCGTTTCTCGTCGCAGGCGCAACTGAAACGTCGACGTCATAGCGGTCCCGCCCTTCGGGAATCCCGCCGGATCTCCGGGATAAGAGGACCTCACCCCATTTCCATGTTGCTGGGTGCGCGGCCTGCGGAGGCCGTGAGTCCCGCCCCGGAGCCCACCTCACTCCGCGCGAAGCGCTTGAACGGTGTCCACGCGAGCAGCCCTCGCCGCTGGGACCGCCGACGCCAGGACTGCCGACGTGAGGATGAGTACCGCCGATCCGATCAACGGAAGCGGCCCTGGAAGTTGGAGTTCGGCAACGTAATTACCAGCCAGGCGCGACAGCCCCCAACCCACGAGGCCGCCTAACGCAATGCCAATCGCTGCAAGCCTCGCGCCGTCGATTAGCACTCCAGCCAGAATCCGGCGCGGCTGGGCGCCCAGCGCGAGCCGTATTCCAAACTCGCGCATACGCCAGCTCACCGAAAAGGCCAGCACGCCGGCAACTCCGATCACGGAAATCGCTAGCGCGAGGACAGCGAACCCGCCGAACACGATGGCATTGACACGGTTGTTGGCCAGAATTTCGGTGCGCACATCGTCCAGGGTGGCGGCGTGCTCGACGGGTTGGGTAGCAGCCGCAGCGCGAATGGTTTTCGTGATGGTTGTGACGAGCGCGTAAGGATCGTTTTTCGCGCGTACAACCAGGCAAGCGCCGAATATCGGCCCCTGCGCGAAGGGTTCATAGATCGTCAGGTTGCGTTGGGGGATGATGTCCGCGTCGTCCATATTCGCCACCACACCCACGATGCGCTGGGGATCGGGGCTTATCATGCCGGCGGCATACTTGAGCATAGGATCGGTCCACAGGATGTGCCGGTCTACGGCGGATTGGCCGGGGAACAACCGCTCCGCGACGCTCTTGCTGACGATCACTACCGGCTCGGCATCCCTCCGATCGGCCTGGGTGAAGTCGCGCCCCTCGAGAAGCGGAATCCCCAGCGTGCCGAAGTAGCCCGGGGAAACGCTGCGGAACCGTGCACGCAGATCTTCCTTGCCGCTCTCACTGGTTCTCCCCTCGACCGCGAATTGCAGAGTGAACTTGAGCATCCCGGTATCGCGCCACGGGGCCATAAAGCCGGTTGCGGCGCCTTCCACACCCGGCAATGCACTCACCATGCGCTGGGTCTCCTGGTAGAACTGGGCCGCTTGTTTTAGCGTCCGGCCGTCGGGAATCAAAGGCAGGTTTGCGATCAGGACATGCCCGGTTTCAAAGCCCGGTTGCGCATTCTGCAGTGAAAGCAACGTCCTCACCAGCACGCCCGCGCCGGCCAGCAACAGGAACGAGGCGGCAATCTGGGTAACGGTGAAAACGCGAATCCGGCGGCGACTGCCGGTGACACGGCTGGAGCCGCTGGTGAGACCCAGCCCCCGAGAGGCATCCGTGGAAGGCAGGCGGGGAACCAGGGCGAGAAAGACCGCCGCCGCCAACGCCAGAACCAGGCCCATCCAAAGCACGCTGAAATCGACGGTCAGATCCGCCGCCCGGATCGAGTATCGCAAGGCGTAACGCGCGAGCACCGTGACCATCGGGACGGCCAACGCTACACCCGCCAAGCCGCCGCTGCCGCACAGGACCAGGGCCTCCGCCAGCAGCGACCGGCGGATGGCGGCGGAGCTTGCTCCCAGCGCGGTGCGGAGCGCCAGCTCCGATTCGCGGCGAACGGTCCGGGCCAAGATCAGGTTCGCCACGTTCGAGCAGGCAATCACGAACAGCAAGCCGGAGGCACCCACAAGCAGCCACAGTACGGTGCTGGCCTCCGCATTGATCTGGTCCCGCATCAGTCTGGCGTCGATCTGGAAGTGATCCTGAGGCTTATACACCCCAGGATGCGCCGCCGTCACCGCCGCGTACACGGCGCGAAGCTCCGTGCGCGCGGACTTAAGGCTTGCGCCGGGCGCCAACCGGCCGAACACTTCGGTCATGCGGTGCTCGCGGCCCTGTACCATCGTTGCGGACAGGTGGTGCGGGCTGGTGACAACGTTGGCGATGATATCCGTATCGGCGGGGTATGGAATCGATGGTTCCAGAACTCCGACGATGGTTGCGGGGCGAACCTCCCCCATGCTACCCAGCCGAATCACCTTTCCTACTACCTTGGGATCGCCACCGAGCGCGGTGGCCCAGAACTTGTAAGCGAGCACGACCGCGCCAGCGGCGCCCGGCCCATCGTCTCGCGCGTCGAGCAGGCGCCCCAGCACCGGCTTGAGACCCATCACTTCGAAGTAGCCGCCATCGACCACGCCGGCGTGGATTTCGCGCGTTTCGCTGCCGAACCCCTGCGCCGTGAAGCCGATGGTGGAAAAAGTGCCGAGTTTGCCGATGGTCTTTAAGTTGGCGCCTATGTCCGAGATCTCGGGAATCGAGAACGTGGCATCCTTCACCTGTAACCCGGGCGCGCTCTGCTGGATATAGATCAGGCGATCTTCGTCGCGATTCACCAGTGGTCGCAACAGCACCCCTCGCACTACGCTGAAAATGGCCGCGTTCGCGCCGATGCCGAGCGCCAAGGCGAGCGCCACCGTAGCCCACAAAGCAGGAGTTCGCCGGAGGGAGCGGACCGCTACCCGAATGTCGCCCAGAAATATGGCTGCCCACTGCAACGGGTACGAAACTCCTTCTCGTTTGCGTTCTGACTTGTCAACGGCACTGGTTGTCATTCTGCCTCCCTCAGCGGATTCGGCCTGCGGGTCTAACCGGCTCACTCAGCCGGCAGCATGGCCCCCTCACCTGGCGGGAGGATGTGTTCGCGGTCCGGCGTTGGTGGTCACGCCGCCCGCATTCGACCATGAGAAAACCGCGCTTCGTGGTTGCCGGCCGCGCTTCCCGGTCAGGACGGCCCCCGAAGCGCCTTTGCAACTTGCATGTCGGTTGCCAGTTCCAGGCTATTCGTAAGTCATTGGAAATCAGGCTAATTGCGGCTGAATCAGAGTCTTACCGCGCGGGTGGCAGTGTTCGCTCGCGATACTCGCGTTCCCAAAAGCGAACAGCCCGCGCGGCTGAGGGATGCGAATGATTGAGGCTCGACGGGGGCTAACGCCACCCCGTCGGGCCACCGCCGCCGCCGACCACAACTCCTCCGGGATGGCGGTCTCACCCTGGCGGATCTGTCGCCATCGCTCGAAACGGGAGCGCACCTCATCAATGCTGGGAGTGCGGGAACTCCGGCCACAGGTATTTGAATGCCTCCCGCCGACTCTGCCGGCGAAAGAACGACCCTACCACCCCTGCGCGCCAACTTTCACGCACCCTTGCGGAAAACTCACGTTGCATCTGATGAGGACAACCTGGATAGATCCCGCATGACGCCGCAGTGTTTAGAGAACCACTCAATACTCCCAAAGACAGCTGCCGATATGGCGCGATAACAGCGTCGGTTCCGGCGCAGCCGCGCCGAAACAATGCAGTCTGGAGTTTGGCGACTTTGCTCTCACGTGAAAGGCGAATCACCGGGAGAAAGCGCGTTGACCAGGACCGATCTCCCAAGCGGACAGTCAGTCTGCAGAGTGTCGCTTGCGACGTTAATTTCGTCCGTAACGACGCGATTGCCGCCGCCTGTCCAGCCGTCGAATCCGAACTTGGAGCGCGAGAGATGGCCCCTCCACACCCCGGGTACTACTTTTTGTCGTAGAGCAACGGAGTGTTCTTGAACGAAACGGCGGCCAACCTATTCTCATGCATGAGAAACGTCGCGTTCGATAAGTGGAGCACCCCGTCCACGACGTCCAACGAACAACTCTCCACGCCGTCCTTGAGAACTTCCACGCACTTCGCCGCATGGCTTGACACGTCAAGTTCGAGATCTTTGAGACGCGTTCCAATACTCGATGTTGCCAGAGGTCTTGCTCGCAAAGTCCAGTCCGAATTTTCCAATCGCACTTGAGCTGGAGGCATTCTTGGCGGCGCCGCTTCCCGCAAAAATAACGACGTCCCAGTTCCTTCCTTTACTCGAGATTCCGAGCGCGTTCAACTCCTTGGCGATACTCTCGAAGCTCGAACGAATCGCCTGATGGCTCATGAAATGAGCCACAACACCCGCCTTTTGCCCGGCATTATGCATGGCTACGCCGACGCATGTTCCGAATCCAGTGGATTTCAGATAGCGCTTCTGGCCGTCCGCCACCACAATGCTGAATGTCCCCATCGGAACGTACTTCGAGTCTTCCGTTGCCCCGGCATCCGCGCCTATTTTGACTTCCATTAGGCCCCCCTGGCTAAGTCTGACACAATTCCGGCTCGACTAGGACCGCACCGTCACAAGGTCAAAAACACTGGTCGTGGTATGCGACGAAGTGCGTTCGGATTAGGAGCGTGAGTCGGCTCCCCGACAGTGATCCGCAGGCGCGCATGATCTGACGGGCCGCCCTGCTCGCCGAGGGGGAAATCCGCAAACCCGCTTCCGATAACCCGAAATAACGCCGTCTCCATACATAAAGACATAGCGGCATCGTTATTCGTCCGGAAGTTTAGCTTCGAGTTCACTGGCCAGCTTGTGAACGTCCGTCGTGTTACTAAATGACTGAACCTCTTGCTTAGAAGAGTCTACGTTCACGCCCATGTGTTGACAGAGTTTCTGCAACATTTCGAGGATTGTTGTCAGTTCCTGTTCGGAAAGCATGCCGACTTGAAGATCCAGATGCGAGCGCCGTTCGGACTGACGGGCCATTCGACTTTGACTGATGAGCACGAAGATAGTCAAGAACACGCTTTCGGAAGAGACGACGAGGGCCAGGACACCAAAAGGAAATGGATCAAAAACTTTGAGCCCTCGGATCATGTGGAGATTGACCAGGCTCCATCCGGAGATCAGAATCAAATGAGCCAGCAGGAATCCCACATTGCCTACAAGTCGTGTAATTACGTCGCTGACTCGCTCAGTGGGAGTCCGACGATCAAGGGCGTCACGCTCTAGCTTTGCGATTGCATCAATGTTGTACTGCGTAGGATTCGCGGCAGCTCGGCGTGGCAATTGATTGGCCATGAGTTAGTTCCTAGAAACCGTCCTTAAAGACATCGCGTCATCGAGAGAACTGCAGACATCTCTACTTTCCCACGAAAGGTGACAGCCTGTCCTGCTAGCGGGTCAATCCGGGGAAGGCGGTCGAATCGGCCCCGGCGCGACGCTCAAACAGGGGACCGTAGCCTAACCGGGGATGCGGCCGTTCGCGAGATTTTGGCGATTGTGCGTGTCTGTTGGCCTATGGAAGTTGGGTCGCAACTCATACCGATAACACCACATAACGCCGCCTCGTTCGCCGGACTGGTCGAAAGAGGTGGTGCTCCCCAGCTCGCTCGACTGAGCCGGGCATGGAGCGTGATAGACACAGCCATGCAGAGGGGATGGACAGCGCGCTAAACTCGGATGGAGAACGCTTCTTAAGGCTAAGGAGAGACGATGAGCGAAACAAGAGCGGGAGACCGAGCGGCATTCTTCCTGCTGGGAGCCGCGATCGGCGCGGCGGCAGCACTACTAATGGCACCGGCGTCAGGCGCACGAACTCGCCGGAGATTAGTCGGCAAAGGAGAAGAAGTCGCGGATTACCTGATCGATACGGGCAAGGAACTGGTAGAGAAATGCGAGGATCTTTACGAGCGCAGCGGGGAACTTGGGGTGGATGCGACGCGCGAGTTGTCTGGGAAGTATCGCGCGCTGCTTGAGCACAGCAAGCAATTGCTGGACGAGGCCAAAACGACCCTCCGCCGTGCAAAAAGCGCCGTCACGGGCCAGTAATTGCGAAGGCGCGCCGGCTGGATAATATTTCGGGACTGGCAGCGGTGGCAGCCGCCAAAAGCCGGCGGGTTCGTGCTGACGATTCATAGCCCAGCATCGGGCTACCTCACGCGGGGCGTGCCCTTGGGCCCGCGCGGGACTCCACTTCCGTACGGCCGCGGCTCCGATTCTGCGCTTTGCCACGCTTCGCCACTCTCCAGAAACTCACCTGCAAGCTATTGATTCCACTTGCAGCCGCTCAAGTGAGTTTCTGGCTCTATGGACCCGGCGGCCGCCTGGTCTAGGCTTCTATGTCGCGCACCCGGCAAGAATCGCGCCATTCTGCTCGACGCCTAAGTTCGGGGCTTCACAAGCTATTGAATCCGGAGAGTGGCTCATCCGTCCCAGTTTTGCTTGATGTCTCCGCCGCTCCGAGGTAATGTTCACATAGCTACCGATATTGCCCATTATGAGGACCCTAAATGAGTGATTTGATTGTGGTTCCGCAAACGAGCCACTGGCACAAGCTCAAGGCGTTGGTCCTGGACAGCGTCTCTTCCCCGATCACGCGCCGCGTGTACAATCTCGGGCTCGACGAGTTCTTCGCCTGGCTGTCCGTCCAAGAGCCCCGGCCCGGGTTCACCAAAGCCACTGTGAGCGCCTGGCGGGTGGCGCTGGAGGCGCGCGGGCTCGGCTCAGTCTCGATCAACGTGCGGATCACGGCGGTGCGCAAGCTGGCGGTGGAGGCGGCCGACAACGGGCTGCTGGCGCCGGAGCTGGCGAACGGAATTACGCGCGTGAAAGGGGTCGCTTCTAAAGGTGTCCGCCTGGGGAACTGGCTTTCGCTCCGGCAGGCGCAGGCGCTCCTCAACGCACCGGATATTGCCACCATGAAGGGAATCCCCCGTTCGACGTGGAACGGGACTACAAAGGTGTCCACGTAACCGCAGTCATCGAGCAGAACGGGAAAGTCGTGTTCGCTGGCGAGGCTTACGATTCGCTATCGACCGCCGGTGGGATGGCGCGCAAACAAGTCGTTGGCGCTCCGCCAGATCGCCCGTATCCCCAGACGAATGGGTGGCAGTTTTGGCAGTATCGCGACGAGCACAGCGAGTTGCACGCGGTCGAGCACCTTCGGAAGCGATATCTTGACCGTGGCCGGGAAACGGGTGTGTGACCGGCGCCGGGCAGAACGGTCAAGGATTAACTAGGACCCCAGATGAATGCGGATGACTTCATGAATTTCTAAATCCGCATCCCTCCGGGCCATATTTCTCCCTCGGCCGAACTAAGCGGTCCGCCGCCGGAAACGGAAGATACAAAGGGCCAACGCGCCAGCCATGGTGCCGAACGTGGCAGGTTCCGGAACGCCCGACCCCGAACCCGAGCCCGCCGAGTCGCTCAAAGCAATCCCCGTGAAGTCGAGCTCGGAAGGTTCGTAGGGAGACCCGGTACCCAAAGTTTCCAATACGATCTCCAATGGCTGTCCTAACCCGGCAGGGTTTGCGCCGGTGGTAAAGCTGATCGTGAATTGCGTGAAGGTGCCCAGGGTGCAGCCCGAGCCGTTGATATTTCCGCCGACCACCGGCGCATTCAACACGTTCCCGCCTGCCTCCACCATGGCATTGCCGTTACACGCGTCAAGGCCAGCCCCGAAAATGTTGGTATCTAACCGAAAACCTGCGTAACCGGTGAGCGTGTAGGTGTCGTTGGCCTGCAAGTCGGTAGCGAGGAATTGCCAGATGCTCGCCGTCGTCCCA
>Ga0302195_10004534_pt1 | contig 10710 bp, 5 predicted proteins | sample II_Bog_N1_2_FD_198778 | JGI IMG/M metagenome (GOLD analysis project Ga0302195, IMG submission 198778) | Peat permafrost microbial communities from Stordalen Mire near Abisko, Sweden - II_Bog_N1_2 | ecosystem: Environmental > Terrestrial > Soil > Wetlands > Peat | place: Sweden: Abisko, Stordalen...
ATCGTGCCCAGCACGCGCGGCGAGGAACGCAGCCGCACCATTCCCGACATCGTGGCCGAATGCCGCGAACTCGTGGCGCGCGGCGTGCGGGAAATCACCCTCCTCGGCCAGATCGTCACCAGCTTCGGCAAACGCGACCTCCCCGCGCTCGACGGCAAATCCGGCTTCGTCCAACTGCTTGAGGCCGTCCACGCGCTCGACGGCCTTGAACGCATCCGCTTCACCTCCCCGCATCCGAAGGGCTACGGCGACGACCTGGTGGTAGCCTACGCGCGGCTGCCGAAATTGTGCGAGAGCGCGCACATCCCGCTCCAAAGCGGCAGCGACGAGATCCTGAAACGGATGCACCGCGGCTACACCCGCGAGAAATTCCTCGGCATCGTCGCGAAATTGCGCCGCGCCAAGCCGGGCATCGGCATCACCACGGACATTATCGTCGGCTTTCCCGGGGAAACGGAAGCGGACTTCGAGCTGACCCTCTCGCTTTGCCGCGAGGTGCAATTTGACAACGCCTACATCTTCAAGTATTCGCCGCGCCGCGACACGCCCGCCGCCGACATGCCCGACCAGGTGCCGCAGGCCGTCCGCGAGGAGCGCAACCAGCGCCTGCTCGACCTGGTGAATGAAATTGCCGCGCGCAAGTACGACCGGTTCATCGGCCGGCAGGTGGAGATTCTCGTCGAGGGGCCCAGCAAGAAGAACGCCGCGCGCTACACCGGCCGCACGCGCTGCAACCGCATCGTCCTGTTCGACGGCCATGCCCGGCACCAGGGCCAGCTCATGGAGGTGAAGATCGAGCGCACCGGCTCCTTCACCCTCTACGGCGACCCGGCCGTGGTGAATTTGTAACCGGCCCGCCGCGCGCCGACGCCGGCATTCCGGCCCATTAACCGCGCCCTCCGCCGACCAAAAACCCCCGGCCTGCTGGAGACCGGGGGATGAAGAAAAGCAGTTCGGATCGGCTCAGCCCGGGATGGTGGCGCTGACCTGTTCGCTCCAAGGGCCCTTCTGGCCGAGCGTGTTCACCCAGCGGAGCCAGTAGTACACCGTCAATCCGCCTTGGGCGCCGGTGAACTCCTCCATTTGCGGCGACCGGCTGGCGTTGCCCAGATAGGTGAGATCGGCCGCCCCCGTCGGCGCGGGGCCGCCCACCTTGGCCCAGATTTCGCAGTACGCCACGCCGGCCGGTTTCTTGCGCGTGGTGGAAGCGACCGCGTCGCGGTACCGGATGATGTGGCGCAGGCGCTGGCTGCAATCAATCGTGGCCACCGGGGCGGTGGCGGGGATGCTGGCGGACGTGCGGGTGGTGGCGTGGACGGGCAGGTTCATCGCCTTGCGCTGCTGGTCGGTGACCTTGGGGTTGGCCTGCAATTGCTGGATGAGCGGGCGCAGGGCGGTTTCCGCGTTCTTGCGGGCGTGGTCCTTGGTCCGGGCGGCCCCGCTGGCCGCCGAGGCGGCGATTTTGTGGGCGGGATAGGCGCTGTCCCAGGTGGTTTTGGCATCGGTCACCGGCGTGAGCTGGTCGGGCGTCAGGCCCAAAGCCGAGGTATTGGCGGTGACGTAGGTGTGCAACCCGTCGAAAAACCCGTTAAATTCGGGATCGGGGTCGGGAATCGGATCATGTGCCATAGGTTTAGTGATGGTTAATGGTTACGATGGATGGTTTGGATGTAGTTTGTTTGTGTATATGTTTGATGATGAACTGCTTTTACGGAAAACCGGGGTTGAAAACGGGGGTTTCGGGAAGGTTTTGCTAACCTCCGGGACCAAGTTACTGCACGCCGGGACGTAATTCCGGAGCTCCGGGACGCCGTCACTGCACGCAGTAACTTGGTCCCGGCGTGCAGTAGCGTGGTCCCGGCACGCCGGGAAGCGGTGCCGGAGCTCCGGGATGACGTGGCGGCAGGCCGGGATGCGGTTCCGGACGGTCGCGAGTGGGTCTGGGAGTTTTGGAAAAGGTCTCCGGCACGAGCTGCCGGACGGGGGGAACGGGAGCATGGGGGAAAAGAAAACCCCGACGCCAGGTCGGCTCTCCGGGACAAGGAATCAGAGCAGCCACCCCCAACGCCGGGGCAAACAGGTAAATAGCGCTCACTCCGGCGGGACCTGCCGGAAACAACTGAACCGCTGTTTACCCTCGTGTAACTCACGATGACTTCACCGTGACACAATCCAGCGTACCGTACTCTCCCGATTTTGCCAAATACTTAGCGAATTTTGTCGGCCCGTTCCGCCGCGGCCCGCCGGGACGTGGCGGCGGAGCCCCCGCGAGCCACCCCGGCCCGCCCGCGCCCCCTGCCGGAGCGCCCGCAACGGGGCCGTTCCCCCGGCGGTTTGGCTTTGACGCTGCGCGGTTCGTCGCGTAGCGTATCCGTTCATTTTAACCAATGTAATGGAAGAATCATTGTGAACTTTTTCAGGAAAATTTTCCCGACCAAAAACGACCGGGACGTCCGGAAGATCGCGCCGGTGGTGGACCGCATCAACGTGCTCGAGGCCGGCCTGCAGGGGTTGTCCGATGATGATTTGCGCGCCAAAACGGCGGCGTGGAAGGCGGAGCTGGCCCAGATCGCAGACGATGCGGAGCTCGCCCGCAAGCTGGAGGAAATCCTGCCGGAAGCTTTTGCCGTGGTGAAGAACGCCTGCCGCCGCCTGTGCGGCCAGGACGTGATCGTCCGCGAACGCCCGCTGCGCTGGGAGATGGTGCCGTTCGACGTGCAGTTGGTCGGCGGCTATTCGCTGCACACCGGGCACATCGCGGAAATGGCCACCGGCGAAGGCAAGACGCTGGTCGGCACCCTGCCGGTTTATCTCAATGCCCTGTCCGGCCGCGGCGTCCATGTGGTGACGGTCAATGATTACCTCGCCGCCCGCGACGCGGAATGGATGGGGGCCATCTACAAATTTCTGGGTCTCTCCGTCGGCGTCATCCTGCATGACCAGCCGCCGAAAGTGCGCCGCGAGCAGTATCTCTGCGACATCACCTACGGGACAAACTCCGAATTCGGCTTTGACTACCTGCGCGACAACGGCATGGCCACCCGCAAGGAGGAGCAGGTGCAGCGCGGCCATTATTTCGCCATCGTGGACGAGGTGGATTCCATTCTCATCGACGAGGCGCGCACCCCGCTCATCATTAGCGGCCCCGCCGTCCACACCTTTGACGAGCAATACGCGCAGTGGAAGCCCACCGTGGACGGCTTGGTCCGCGCGCAACAGCAGTTGTGCGGCCGGTTCCTCAAGGAAGCCGAGGACCTCATCCGGCAGTTGCATCCGGCCGACGGGAAGAATGTCCCCAACGCCGATGAGTTGGAACGGCGGATCGGCCTGCTGCTCTTCCGCGTCAAGACGGGCCAGCCGCGGTCCGCGGCGTTGCTGAAAATTCTGGAAGTGCCCGCCCACGCCGGCCTGATGAACCGCGCGGAACTGGAGCTGCACAAGGATCAGAAGAAGGTGGACCTCTATCGCGAGAAAGAGGAGCTGCTCTTCGCGATGGACGAGAAAAGCCACGAGGCCGACCTGACCGAGAAAGGCCGCAAATACATCAGCCCCGACGATCCGGACGCCTTCGTGCTGCCGGATTTGACCACGCTGCTCCATGACGTGGACGCCGGCGCGGAAACGGACGCCCGGAAACGGCTCGAAGCGAAGGCCAAGCTCCAGTCGGACTTCGAGGGCAAGGCCCAGAAGATCCACGCCATCTCGCAATTGCTCAAGGCCTACAGCCTCTACCAGCTCGACGTGGAATACGTGGTGCAGGACAACAAGGTCATCATCGTGGACCAGCACACGGGCCGCCTCATGTCCGGCCGCCGGTGGAGCGACGGGTTGCACCAGGCCGTTGAAGCCAAGGAGGGCGTCGCCATCGAGCGCGAGACGCAGACGCTGGCGACCATCACGATCCAGAATTATTTCCGTCTTTATAAAAAGCTGGCCGGCATGACCGGCACGGCCGAGACGGAGGCGTCGGAATTTTTCGACATCTACAAGCTCGGCGTCATGACCATCCCGACCAACCGGCCGAACATCCGGCAGGATTCGGACGATTCGGTCTATAAGACGCGCCGGGAAAAGTTCAACGCCGTGGTCGGCGAGATCAAGGCGCTGCACCTTCAGGGCCGGCCCATCCTGGTCGGCACCGTGTCCGTGGAGACCAGCGAAATGCTGTCGCGGATGCTGAAGAAGGAGGGGTTGATCCATTCCGTCCTCAACGCCAAATATCACCAGCAGGAGGCGGAGATCGTTGCGCGCGCGGGGCAGCGCGGCGCCATCACCATCGCCACGAACATGGCCGGCCGCGGCACGGACATCAAGCTGGGCGAAGGCGTCGCGACCGTCGGCGGCCTGCACGTGCTCGGCACGGAACGGCACGAGTCCCGGCGCATCGACCGCCAGTTGCGCGGCCGCTGTTCCCGGCAGGGCGACCCCGGCAGCTCGCACTTTTTCATTTCACTAGAAGACGACTTGATGCGCCTCTTCGGCAGCGACCGCATCGTAAAATTGATGGAGCGCATGGGCCTCGAAGAGGGCGAAGAGCTCAAGCACGGGTTGCTCAACCGCTCCATCCAGCAGGCCCAGAAGCGTGTCGAGGGGCATAATTTCCAGCAGCGCAAGCGCACGCTTGAATATGACGACGTGATGAACAAGCAGCGCGAGGTCATCTACGGCTTCCGCAACGAAATCATCAACAGCGACGACGTCCGCGACCGGCTGATGGACATCATCGAGGAAGTGGTGATTCTCAAGATTGAGGAATTTACCGTCGCCGACACCGAGCCGACGGAATGGCGGGTGCGGTCGCTGGCCGACTGGGTGAACCTGAATTTCCCGCTCGGCCTGCCGGAGGCCGAAATCCTCAAGGCGGCGGCCGACGGCAAGGAATCGCCGGTGGCGGATTCCGTTTATGGCGGCTTGAGTCCCGCGCAGTTTGCCGTCTGCAATTTCATCAGCGACAGCATCCGCAAGGCTTACGAGCTGAAGGTCAGTTTTGAGGAGCCGGAGAAGCTGGCGACCGTCGAGCGTTACACCATCCTGCAGGCGATTGACAAATTGTGGCAGGAACATTTGTACGAAATGGACAGCCTGCGCCACAGCATCGGCCTGCGCGCTCACGGCCAGCGCGATCCCCTGCTGGAGTACAAGGCCGAGGCGTTCAAGATCTTTGACGAACTGATGGTGAATGTTAAGACCGAGATCTGCCACAATGTCTTCCGCAGCGCGTCGAGCCTGCTGGCATTCGAGAACTTCCTGCGCAACGCTCCGCAGCAGACGCTGCATCAGAACACCAGCGCGTTCGGCGGCACCACCACCGGCACCGGCCAACCCCAGGCCAGCGACGTGGTCAGCGAGGCCGCGCAGGCGGCGGAGACGCAGGCGAAAGCCAAGCCCGTTCGCACCGGCCCGAAGGTCGGGCGCAACGACCCGTGCCCCTGCGGCAGCGGCAAGAAATACAAGAACTGCTGCGGTAAGTAAGCGCCGGCCGGCGTTGGCCGCCTGTGCCGGCGGTTCATGGCGGAAGGCCGCGGCCCCGTCCATCTCGCGCTTGTTTTTCCGCCCGCCGCCCGCCATGCTGCGGCCTGCTGAATCATGTATCGGATTGGCATTGATCTAGGAGGCACAAAAATCGAAGGCGTCGTTCTCGACGCTTCCGGTCGCGAGTTGACCCGCAAGCGCATCCCCACGGAACGCGAGCAGGGCTACGAACACATCCTCAGCCGGCTCAAGGCCATGTACGACGATCTTCTGCCGGTAGCCCATGGCGAGCCGACCACCTTCGGCATCGGCACGCCCGGCGCGCTTTCACCCCGCACCGGCCTCTTGAAAAATTCCAACACCGTCTGCATGAACGGCCAGCCCGTAAAGGCCGATCTGGAAAAGCGGCTCGGCCGCAAGATTGAAATCCAGAACGACGCGAACTGTTTCGCCATGGCCGAGGCCCTGCTCGGCGCGGGCCGGGGCAAGCGGCTCGTCTTCGGCGTGATCATGGGCACGGGGTGCGGCGGCGGCATCGTCTATAAAGGCGAAGTGTTTACCGGTGCGCAGGCCATCGCCGGCGAGTGGGGCCACATGAGCATTGATCCGCAAGGACCGCTTTGTTACTGCGGCCAGCGCGGCTGCACGGAGACTTACATCAGCGGTGCCGGCCTGGAAAACCGGTATGCCGAGAAATACGGCGTGCGCCGGCCATTGAAGGAAATCGAGCGCGACTATTTTGCGGGCGAACCGCAGGCGGTGGCGTTCATGAACTGGTTCTTCGACCGCTTCGGCCGCGCGCTCGCCAACCTGATTGACATCCTGGACCCGGACATCGTGGTCATCGGCGGCGGCGTCTCGAACTTCCAGGCGCTCTACACCGAAGGCGTGGCGCAAGTGCGGAAATTCGTCTTCACCGATGAATTGGAGACGCCCATTGTCAAGCACCAGCTCGGCGACTCGGCCGGGGTCCTGGGCGCGGCACTGGTGGGGGTTTAAGTCCGGGACTCGTGAAACTCGTCCCTCCGGAAACTTGGCGCGCGATAGCGTGACCGGCCCGTCATCCTGGCCTGCCAAGAGGGAGTGGAAGCCGACGACCTTGGGTAAACGGGCCAAAGGCATAATCCCAGAAAAATAAAAAATAGCTTGTATTAGGCACGGGCTTTGCTAAAAGCAAATCGTTTGCAACTCGGAATTCGACATCTTCAGCGGCCTGGCCTGGCGGTTCTCGCCTCGTTGCTGGTATGCCTTGTCCTGCTGCTGGACGCGATGGCGGCGTGCCCCAGCCTGCACGAGTTGATCCACCACGACGCGGACGAACCCGGCCATGAGTGCGCTGTGACGCTGTTTGCCCACGGCCAGGTGGACTCGCCGGTGGTGGAAGTGGCGGCCATCATGGCGGTGGCTCCAGTTGAATTTCTCCCGCTGACTTCAGTTTCAGTCTGCAACGGGCCGGTGGCCACGCTTCCGCCCGGCCGTGCCCCGCCGGTTTCCCTCCTTCCCTCCTGAAAGTTCGCCGGTCTACTCCGACCGGATTTCATTCGTCGGTTTAATCTAACTAATTGCGGTGCCATGCCTTTGGGCATGGGCCGTTTGGAAAATTGTGAAATCGTGCAGTTCTGAAAAAAAGAGTAATCGCGTCTTTGCCATGCCGTGCCCAAGTCGCATGAGAGACTGGCGCAAAAAAATCGTGCGCCTGGTGTCGGCCATGTCGGTCAATTGGCGGCCCGTGCTCACGGCGGCAGGCGTTGCGGCGTTGGCTGGTTGCGCGGTGGGGCCGGACTTCCAGCGGCCGGCGGCGCCGGCGGTGGGTGAATATACCAGTCACCCGTTGACCGAGACCGTCACCAGCACGAATGCAGCCGGCGGCGATGCCCAGCGTTTTGTGCCCGGCGGCGACCTCGCCGGCGACTGGTGGACGCTGTTTCATTCCCCGCCGCTCAATGAGTTGATTGAACTGGCGCTGACCAACAACCCCGATCTCAAGGCGGCGCAGGCGGCGTTGACGGTGGCGCGGGAAAATGTGCTGGCGCAACGCGGCGTCTATTATCCGAGCGTCACGGGAAGCTTCTCGGCCAGCCGCGCGAAGGCTTCGGAGCTGCTCGCGCCGGTGCCCAACTACCCGACGACGTCGCAGGAATTTCAATACAACCTGTTCACGCCGCAGGTCAGCGTTGCGTATTCGCCGGATGTGTTCGGCTTGAACCGCCGAACCATGGAGTCGATGAAGGCACAGGAGCAGGGAGTCCGATTCCAGATGATCGCGACCTATACCACGCTGACAGCGAACGTGGTGGTGACGGCCATCCAGGCGGCGGCGGTGCAGGCACAGATTGAGGCGACGCGCCAGCTCGTGAACCTCAATTCGAACATGGTGGAAATCTTGCGCTACCAATACACGAAGGGATATGCCGGCCGCTTGGATCTGGTGGCGCAGGAATCACAGCTCGCGCAGGTCAACGCCACGTTGCCGCCGCTGCTCAAACAAGCGGCGCAGCTCCGCGATTTGCTGGCGGTGCTGGCGGGGCGATTTCCGAACCAGTCGCCGGCGGAAAAATTCGAGCTGTCGAGTCTGCAATTGCCGGTGGAAATTCCCGTGAGCCTGCCGTCGCAACTGGTGGCGCAGCGGCCGGACGTCTTGCAGGCCGAGGCCAACCTGCACGCCGCGAGCGCGCAGATCGGCATCGCCATCGCCAGCCGGCTGCCGAACATCACGCTCACCGCCGATGCGGGCAGCACGGCGTTGGCCATTGACAAGGTATTTTCGTCCGGCACCGGCTTCTGGGGATTAGGTGCCGCCGCGACGGCGCCGCTGTTTCAAGGCGGCCAACTGTTGCATCAGGAGCGCGCGGCCAAGGCCGCTTACGTTGAAGCGGCGGAACAATATCGCAGCACGGTGCTGACCGCGTTTCAAAATGTGGCGGATACGTTGGCCGCGCTGGAGCAGGACGCCGGGGGCTTGAAGGCCGCCGCCACCGCGGCGGACGATGCCCAGGAGACCTTGAATTTATCGCAGCGCCAATGGAAGGACGGCTACATCAGCTATCTGGCGTTGCTGAGCGCGGAGCAGGCGGATCAGCAGGCGCGCATCAACTTCGTGCAGGCGCAGGCCAATCGGTATGCCGACACGGCGGCGCTGTTTCAGGCGCTGGGCGGCGGCTGGTGGCAGCGTGCGGATTTAACCAAGGATAAAAATGAAAAATAAATTGAGACTTCTGCGGAATCCTTTTCCAGTGGTAGCGGCGGTCTGTGACCGCCGTGCTTTGTCAGTAATTTTAAGCTTCTTCGGCGCTCACAGCGCGCCGCTACCAGAAGACAAATTCCCGCGCGACCTTGCCGCTGCCGTCATGGCGCTGGCAACGCTCGCTTCATTCACCGGCTGTTCGGCCAAAGTTGAGAGCGCCGCGCCGCCGTCCTCCCTGACGGCGAGCAACGTGACTTTGACGGCGGAGCAGCGGCAGAAGATCCAGTTTTACACGGTCGCACCGTCCCAGTTTCACAAGACGACGGAGACGACGGGCACGGTGGATTTCGACAACGACCAGGCCACCAGCGTGCTCGCGCCGTTCGGCGGTCCGGTCTCGAAGCTGCTCGTCAATCCCGGCGACCAGGTCAAGGCGGGCGATGCGTTGGCGGAAGTGGATTCGCCGGACTTTGCGGCGGCGATCAGCGCGTATCGCAAGGCGCTCGCCACCGCGCAGACGCTCCGGCGCGTGGCGGACATGGACAAGGATTTGATCCAGCACAACGGCGTGGCCCAGCGCGAAGAAGAACAGGCGCAAACCGACGCCGCCAATGCCGAGGCCGACCGCGACGCTGCGCTGCAGACGCTCGTCTCGCTGAATCTCGATCCGCAAGTCATCAAAGATCTGCAAGCGGGACGGCCGGTGTCGCGTCCCGGCGGCCGGATCAACTCGCCCATCGCCGGCACCGTGGTGGAAAAACTCATCACGCCCGGTGAATTGCTGACGGCGGGCACCACGCCGTGTTTCACCGTGGCCGATCTTTCGCGCGTCTGGGTGATGACCCAGATTTTCGGTTCCGACCTGGCATCGGTCAGCGTCGGCGATGTAGCGGAAATTGAAACTGGCATCGCGACGAATCGTTTTTCCGGCACCGTGGATAACATCTCGGCCCTGGTGGATCCTAACACGCGTTCGGTGATGGTGCGCGTGGTCGTCGAAAATCCCGGCGACTTTCTCAAGAAGCAGATGTATGTCCGCGTGAAAATCCAAGCGCATCAGGAAAGCACCGGTCTGCTGGTGCCGGTCTCGGCGATTTTGCGCGATGACGTGAACCTGCCGTTTGTGTATGTCGTCCAGCCGGACGGCAGCTTCGCGCGGCGGCACGTGACGCTGGGTTATCGCACCGGCGACCAATACGACATTCCCGACGGCCTGCAAACCGGCGATCAGATGGTCGTGGACGGCGCGATCTTTGTTCAATTCCTGCAAAACCAATGAGCGAGCCATTGCCACCCATGGAATCCGCGCCGCGAACGGCTTCGATGATGAACCGCGTCGTCGCCTCGTCCTTGCGGCAACGCTATCTCGTGGTTTTGCTGATGCTCGTGTTGATCGGTGCGGGCACGCGGTCGCTCGAACGCCTGCCGGTGGATGCGTATCCCGATTTGTCGCCGCCGATCGTCGAGATCATCACGCAATGGCCCGGCCACGCCGCCGAGGAAGTGGAACGCCTGATCACCGTGCCCGTCGAAGTCGGGATGAACGGCATTCCGCAGATGACCACGCAGCGGTCCATCACGCTCTACGGATTATCGGACGTCATCCTCACTTATCACGATGGCACGGACAATAACTTCGCGCGGCAGGAAGTTTTCAACCGGCTGTCCAGCCTAAGCCTGCCGACCGGCGTGACGCCTTCGGTATCGCCGCTGTCGTCACCGTCGGGTTTGATCTATCGCTATGTGCTGCAAAGTTCCGACCGCTCGCCGATGGAACTCAAGACGTTCGAGGATTGGATCATTGAACCGGCATACAAATCGCTGGCGGGCGTGGCGGATGATTCGGGCTTTGGGGGCGGTACGATGCAATATCAAGTGCTGCTCGATCCGGCCAAGATTGCCGGCGTGGGCCTGTCGGTGTTGCAGGTGGAAGCCGCGCTGGCGGCCAACAACGGCAATGCCGGCGGCGGATTTTATTCGCAAGGCGGCCAGTTTTATTACGTGCGCGGCCTCGGCCGCTTGGAGACCTTGGAAGATATCGGCAACGTGGTGCT
>Ga0302195_10004546_pt1 | contig 10689 bp, 13 predicted proteins | sample II_Bog_N1_2_FD_198778 | JGI IMG/M metagenome (GOLD analysis project Ga0302195, IMG submission 198778) | Peat permafrost microbial communities from Stordalen Mire near Abisko, Sweden - II_Bog_N1_2 | ecosystem: Environmental > Terrestrial > Soil > Wetlands > Peat | place: Sweden: Abisko...
GACGCAGCGAAGAAAGCGCTCGACGGCAAGGGGTTCATCCTCCTGGCTAAAGGGTGGGGTGACTACTACGACGTGAATGCGTGGTCACAGGAGGAAGGCGGGCGAGGGTGGAACCGAGACCTGCAGCTGGCCCTCGGCTACTCGGTAGACGAGTGGGCGATGCACTTCTACGGCCCGCAGGGTGCTCGTGGTGTGCAGGGCGGAGGCAACGCGACAGGCTGGGGTGCCATCACCCCGACCATTGCCAACCTCGTGAAGGACGGGATCTGGAAGCCCGTCCACATTACGGAGTGTGGCGAGGACGCAAGCGTCACTCCCGCTGAACAGGCGTCGGCGTGGCAGCAGTACGTTCTCGAAGGGTGTGTCCTCGGGATCGAGTCGGTCTACATCTACTCGTCGAACGATGGCAATGGGGAAACCTACGGCTGCTTCGACGAACACTTCAACGCGAAGCCTGCGGTGGCTGCGGTTGCCGGCGCGATGGCTCGACTGAAAGCGGTGGCACGATGAGGAAGCGAAGCACCGGCAAGCTGATCGAACGCAAGCAGGTTCCGGCCGAACACTACCCGTGTGAGGGGCCGCTGCACACGTACACCGTGACTTAGAGGGCACAGCCCTCGCAAGAGAGTCGGGCAGCCGTGCTAGGCTGTCAGACGGCCAGGGGTTCATTGCTCCCCTTGGCTCCTAGTTGGGAAGGGGCACCGGCTGTTGGGGCTGGTGCCCCTTTTTTATGCCCCGAGCCATCCGTAGTTTCCCACAAACTTCTCCACGTTGTCCATACGCACGGTGCTATCCATGTCCTCTCGTGTGGACTTGCAACCTCCCAGGCTGCGGGGGGATTGTCAAGGGTAGAAGTCCGCAGTCGGGCTGCCAGACGCCATAAGAGGATCGCCTGGCAGCCTACAGACTTCTATGCCGCGACGTTGTAGACGTGCGCCCGCCTACGATTCGACCGATCTTCGCCGTCCAGGTAAATCTTCTCGGTCGTGACCAGGCCATGTTTCCTCGCAACGAGCAGGAGACTCTGCTGCGGGCGTGACCCCGCCTGGATCTGACGGGACAGGTTGTTCGGGCCAACCCAATCCCCGACAATGATGCTCTCGCCGCCGCCGCCATTCGGGATCGACGTAGGCTGATGGTGGTGGCCCATGATGAGGTAGTCATGGATGATCTCGCTCATCCGGATCAGGCGACCGTCCGCCTTCGCCATCCCATACGCGGGGATCCCCGACACGCCTTTGATCTCGTCTCCGTGGATCGTCAGGAACGTGTGGCCCATCGTCTTGAACAGGATCGCGCCGGCCGCTTCATTGACAGCCAGGTCGATCGCCCCGGCCAGGTCGTTGATGACCAGCTCCCCAAGCAGGTAGTCCCACGAGTAGTCCGCCGGGATCGCGCCAGCCATCTTGCCGCCGACCTTCCCGTGGTTGCCGGGGACCACATACAGGGCGACCTTCTTCACGCCCAGTTCCCGAGCCTTGGTAATGATCTGCCCGAGGAGGTACGACATCTTCGCGCGGAGGTTCAACACCTGCTTGATCGGGTGGAGGCCGAGCTGCCACTCCATGCCCCGGTAGATGCCGTGGCCCTCAACCATGTCGCCGCCGAGGATCAGATGCAGCTCCTCGAAGTTGACCGACGAGCTGCGGTCCTCCATGTACTCTGTGACCTTCGTGAGATACATCCGGGCGCGCTGGTCGAAGACCTCCTCCGAGAACCCGCCCATGCCGAACGGGACATCGACCTTCTGTACGTGCTGCCCGTACTGGATATCGAAGATGGGGAGCACGATCGACCGTGACGGGAGCCTGCTGCTGCGAGGCTTCACGACAATCTCCGGGAGACTGACCGGACGCTGAGCGGCCTCGACGACTTCCTGGATCCACTCCTGGCGCCTGCCCTCACGCTCCGAGAGCTGTTTGTTGACCCGCTTGAGGTCACGGATCTCCTGCTCTTTCGCGGCCGTTTTCAGGTTCGGCGTCTCGTACAGGATCTCGTACAGCTCGTGGTCCGTCTTCGCCCAGCCCCGGAGGGTTGAGTCAGCGACCTGTAGCTCCGCCGCTGTCGCCCGGATGGATCCACGGTGCTGGAACACGGCTTCTATCTGCTCATTGGTAGGTCTCATTGTCCTCCTAGAACGAAGAAAGGCCCCCTGTCGGATGACAGGGGGCCTTGGGGCATGGGCGTGGCGCGCTTGTGGTTCCGATCAGCCATACCCTACATTGTCGGACAAGGGGGGGACTAGTAACCCTTGTGGATCCGGATGTTCACCACGCGACCCTCATGCAGCCAGTACAGGCACATACGTGAGGGCCTCCGTGTGGTACGGCAATGGTGCCTGTTGAGCAGGTACCTCAGCTCGGTCCGGAGCCGAATGTCACGGGCCAGGTAGTTCGTGGCCACGCGCGCCGGCGCCTTGAGGAACAACGCCACCTCCTGCTGACGGCGACGCTGGAGACCAGAGAGGACAGCACCCCCGGCGTGGTCGTACTGGAGCATCAGCCGGGTCGCAGCCCAATACTGGTGGGACACCAGATCCGAGCGGAGCGTGCCGTAGAAGATCCCGGCCCCGAGGTTCCAGGCGAAGCTGTCGAGAGCGTCCACCTGATTCTGGTTCAAGCCAGGGCCAAGCTCATTGACAGCCCATTGGTATCGGGCTTCCACCAGATATCCCAGCCGGGCCTGAGCGTTCGACTGTGAGATGCACGAGGAACCCGAATGGATCCCTTCCGTTTCCCCATAGCCACGAGTCCAGACCCCGCCGTAGCTGTCCCAGTAGGGGCAGGACACGAACCCCTCGAACCCCTCGATGAGATGCTCACCATTGACAGAGATCCGGTAGCCGGGGCTACGGGAGATCGTCTTCGGCGGCGCGGCATACGCATACCCTTCCGGGCGAGCAGCAGACTGGGGGACCGGAGGCTGACTGTTTGTCCCGCAGCCCGCCACGAACAGGCAGGCGACGAGAGTCAGTAGCCGCTTCATCCCTGCTGCGTCTGACCCGCAGGAGTGGTCGGGGCAGGAGCGTCTTCGCTCGTGACCACCTGCGTCTGACCCGAGCTGTTGTCGATCGGAGCGTCTTCACTCACGACAACCTGCGTCTGAGTCGGCTCAGTTTCATTGTCGGGGAGCACGGCGGTACGAGGCATCGCGGCGGCAATAGCCTGGCCGTCCAGCGAGGCGGTGATGACGTGACTCTGTTTCAGCCACCGTTCGGCGTCCTCGAATACCTGCCAGCCATGCAGCCACTTGAGGGCAGCGGCAGAAGCAGACGTGGCAACCGTGATCTCGATGGCGGTGATGTCGCCAGCCGAAGGGACCGGCAGTCCGGGGAAGTTCTTGGCGAGCCACCCGGCAGCGATACCAGAGCCGAGTGCGAACAGCGGGGTGAGCAGAGCGACAATGCGATTAGTCTTCATGTGGCCTCCTAGAGGTCGGTGACAACGTCAGCTTCGCCCGCTTCGCGCAGGAGAAAGTCCAACGTCTCGGAGGGGAGCCAGACCACCTGCGGGTAGTCGGTTCCCCACGAATTGAGGAGAGGTACTGCCCAAGCACCGGGGCGCCCGAGTGCGGTGAGGACTTCCTGCGTGTCCTGTGTCCACCTGTGAACCGTTGCCAGCTTTTCAGCCGGCCCGTCAGCCTGCGCGTTGCGTTCAGCGACCAGGGCTTTCTGCGGACGGATCCCGTCAGCTTCGAGCACCCTGACAACCGAGTGATTCGTAGTACCCTCGCCTTCGGGGTACGTGCCGTCCATCTTTCTTGCCTCGTCGTACAGCAGCAGGGCGTCATACGTGACGCCGTGGATCAACGTCTGAGCGTGAGCGTGGCCGAAGCCCTCACACGCCCCTTCCTGCCCCTGGTTGTAGAACGTCTGCCAAGCGGCCTGGAGGAGTTTCACCTGGCCCATCGCAGCGAGACATGTGCAATGTCCACCGCGAGCGGGAGACTTGATTTCCTTCACGAACGGCAGATGCCACGAGCCGTCCGCAGTCTGTTTCGGGGTGTCGAACTCGGGGAACCAGAGCGTGCCGATTGTCGCCGGAGTCGGGACAGTCGGAGGTGCAGCGCTCAGCGGTTTCGCCGCGATGTGGTCGAAGTTGTCAGGCGTCAGCCTTCCGAGAGACCGGATCATTGTCACTCCCTATGTGGATCACGCCGTCGTTCGGCACGCCCGGGTGGTGTATGTGGCAGAACTTGAGGTGGTCGTGCGTGAACCGGCCCATCTTGTGACAGCCCGTCTCGTGACATTCGACATGGTGGTATGCACCGCCGAGGAGACCGATGAGGGCGCCGAGCTGGAGCACGGTGAGGAGTTCCATCCAGCTCGTGATGACGACCGGCTGGCCGGCCTGCGGAGCCTGGCTGATGAAGTGCAGCGTCGCCAGTATCAATGGGCCGTCGCCATCACGTAGACGAGGTAGCCGAGCGCAGCGGAAGCTGTGCAGGCAGTCCATATCTTTGCGATGAACGCACCGGCGCCTTCGCTCCGAGCTTCGCCTCGCTCAAGGGCAGAGATGCGAGCCTCCACCGCGATACGGCCAGCCTCACGAGCAGCGTCGAGCCGCTCAATGTCAGCACGGTCCGCCTTCGCGTCGAGCTTCGAGGTCATCACCGCGAGAGCGGTGTCGAGCTTCTGCTCAAGGCGTGCGAGGGTTTCCGACAGTAGCTGCCAAGCCTGGGCTTCGGTCATCAGTACCCCGCCGCAATGTAGTTCACATTGATTTGCTGCTCGACGTTGTTGTCGATTACCACACGCCCCGCTCCGGCGGATTCCACCGAGGCGGCAGCGAGGTCCATGCCCGCGTTGTTGACAGTACCGTAAGCCACGGCAACAAAGCTGACACAGGCAGTCGGAAAGGTGTAGCTCAGAGGGATGCTGGATTCAAGCCAGCCTGCGGAGCGCGCTCCGAGGTTATGTGCCCCGGCCTGGATTTTCAGGGCTGTCCCATTGTCAGCGATGAGGTTGGCTTCGATCTTCCCGCGAGTGACGGCTTCCGGCTCAAGCTGAGACGTGCCAACCGATTCGGCGGCAAGCTGGGTCGCCGTGATGCCAGAGTTCACCGCGATCCAGTTGGTCCCGTTGTCCCACCAGACAATGCCGTTGTTCGCGGTAGTCGTGTCACCCTGTACCACGTACAGCCGGCCGCGCGTGTAGGGGGCGCCCGGACGTGCAGCCAGGGTGCCCTGCCCACCTTCGACATCATTGTCGAGCGCTTCCGCCAGGGCCTCCATGTCCGTAGCGACTTTCGGAGCATCCGTGGTTTTCGGATACGGCAACGAGCGCCGCGTAGTTTTACCTGTAGCCATCAGCTACCCCTCATTTCGCCGGTTCGAGTTCGACATCTTTGTACGTGGTGTGCGCGGCTTCCGTCAGCGCGTAAGTCGCGTGAGCCGCTTCCAGGGTCAGGTACTCGCCGCCCGTAACAGTCACGTAGGTGAGGTTCACCCATGCCGGTACCATCGACAGGATCGCAGTCAAGGTCGCCAGTTCGCTCGGGGTTTCCGAAGCGTTCGTAGCGACGAAGAGCTGGAACGGTTCGCCGCCGTACATTGGATAGACCGTCACCGTTTTGGATCCCGTCAACGTGGACTTGGCAATCAGTTCGATGCCTTCCACCGTGCCCCTCAGATAGTTCAAGGGGTTCGAGATCCACGTCCGGGCCAGAGCTGTTTGGCCCGAAGCGATGGTGCGTTCCATCAGTTCCGAGCTGATCCCGACGAACTGCCCCAGCCACGGTAGCCACGCGGCAGGCACCAGGGAGGGCGTGAACAGGATGGCGAACGGAGGCAGGTTCAGCGTTTCGTTGATCTGCACGATTTCCGCAGCCGGGTCCAGCATGGCCGCGAGAGCGCTGACGAAATACCAGCCGGCCCAGCCGTGGGCGGAGTCCGTTTTGAAGAACGTAGGCGCGAGCTGTTCGTACAGGCGCCCGCCTGTTTCTGTGAGCGTGCCGGGTTCCGCCATGAGTTACCCTTCTTTGACTTCGAGGGTTAGCGTGCCGAGTTTCGGCAGGGCCACCACGCCGGTCATTGTCACGTCGGAGGTGCCACCGTTCAGCTTGAGTTCCGCGACATAGTGAACGCCGGAGACACGAAGGATGCTCGCCTCAGCATTGACAATCCGGACCACCGGGTCGTTGTTCCATTCCTGGGTCGCGCGGCCCGGAGGCTGACCCCAGTAGGCAGGATTCAGGAACGTGGTAATGGCTTCTTCGATCGCAGCTTTCATCGCGGCCATCGTCGTGCCGGGCCAGGCGTAGACCTTGGCTTCCACGTTGATCGTGGATTCGGTCGGGGCCAGGACGTTGTAGGAGACGCCGACGAGGAGCTGTTTGGCGATTTCGGCCTGGAGCGCGGCACGTTCCCCCGAGCTGAGGCCCACGCCGGCGGCGTTGCCAACCCACGAGGCGACATACCCAGCGTTGCCGACCGTGCCGGTGAACGTCAGGCTGTTCGCTTTCGATTCGGTCGCGGCGTTGTTCAGGGTGACAGCCGTGCCGCTGACGATCGCCGTTACATACGTGCTCGCAGGGATCCCCGGACCAGTCACCGCAGTCCCGACAATGATCGTCGCCGTGGAAGGCAGGCCCGTGACAGCGGTCGTACTGTTCAGCGTGCCCGTAGCCACATAGGTGCCGGTCGGGTTGTAGCCCGCCTTCGAGAACGCGCGGCCCACGCCGGTCTTCGTGAGGAGCAGCCTGGAGAAGTCCGTGGACGTGATCGGCTTCGGAGACTGGAGGGCCAGCTCTTCGGTGACGCGAGTCAGGTACGCAGCGTCCGTCTCTGCTTCGGTGCCGCCGTTCGTAGCAGACGCCAGAGTCACGCCCGAGATGTACGCCAGGGGGGACGCGAGTTCCACGATCGAGCCGGTGATGCCATTCGCCGCCGTACCCGGTTCGAGGGCACGCACAGGCACACCAGAGACCATCGTGGCGGTCGCAGCGATCGTCGCGGCTTCCGTCGTTTCAAACGCACGCCGAGCACCACCACCGTCGAGCCAGACGCCGACAGTCCCCGAGGGGATCACATGGCCCAGCGAGTCCGTGGCGGTCCACGTTGTCAGGCCCGAGGCGAAGGCTTCTTCGACCGGGGGGATGTTGGCAATGTTCGCGCCGAAGAACCGGAAGATGTTGGTAGCCCCATCCGCCGCAGCTTCGTTGAGCTGAGCGCCGATCTCCGAGACCGCACCGCCGATCCGGTAGTCCAGGGCACCTTCCGCCGCAGCCCAGCCGGGGAACGCCGTCTGCATGTTGAGCACGAAGCCCGCAAGCAGCGTGGCCGGCGAGAGTATGAAGGGCGGCGAGAGGTATTCCATCAGACCCCGATCTGGAGGTTGGCGTTGACAATTGCCGAGTCGAGGACGGTCGGGTTCAGTTCGGCAAGCACCTTCGCTCGCGGCTCCCACCTGGAGATCGGGCCAAGGATCCGCTGCCGGTTGATCGGCTCCTGCTCGAACGTGAGATCAGGCAGACCGAATTCGGGTGCGTCGTTGAACTGGCCCGGTTCCGTAGCGCAGACAGCGAAGACGCAGTTGGCAACGTCTTCCACCGAGGACTGTTCGACAACAGCGGCGCTACCGTTGAAGTACCGGAACGGCAGGTCGAAGTGGGGGACTGAGACGGACATGTAGCCTCCTAGAAGCTGACAACCCAGGGCACCCTTTCCTCGTCGAAGAGAACCAGGACCGTGGCACCGGGCGCGATGGTCCCGGTTTTGATTTTCGCCATGTAAGGCTGAGAGATGCTGATGGCCGGGATTGTCACCTTCACCCAGCCACCAGAGGAGGCAGCCAGGGCTACCGCTTTGTAAGCGGAGCCCTGGCTCAGACCATCGTCTGCGGCGCCAAGCGCCGGCCCGTGAGTGCGATCATGGGGCTGTCGTTGACGGCGTATCACGAGCGACTCCTATGGGTATCCGGCGGGCATCTTGCCTTTGACAGGGACCGAGGCGTTCTCGACACCCTGTTTAGCCCCGAGTTTCCCGAGGAGGTTGTTGAAGCTCACCCCGGCAGCGCTCATTTCCACGTCACCCTTGCCCGTCACCTGACCAAGGGAAGCCGCGAGGGTTTCCTGCGGGCCGCCGCCACCCCAGCCGCTCTCGCTGTTCGGAGAGGCAGGATGCAGGTAGGCGATCGGTTCGCCCGCTTTGACGGGTTCCCCGACTTTCTTTTCGCTGGTGATGTTCTCAGCGTGGTAGATGTGCTTGCCCGCGTAAGGTCCGCTCGTGAGCGTGTAGCCCAAGAACCATCCGTCTTCCCAGCCGGGAGCGTGTTCGGAGCAGTAGACGATCCCATCGCCCATTGCCACGATCCACCCTGAGCCTGCGAAGTCCACGCCCATGTCCACGCGCTCAGGCGTGAGATTTTGGATCTTGGCGAACGGGTTGACATAGCCTTCGACTTTGCTCGAACCGGGCTTGCCTTCTTCTTCCGCTTCCGTGACGCCACCCGAAGCAGCAGGCTCCAGGCGCGGCGGGAGGGTCTTCTCCAGGGTGACGGTGATCGCATCGCTGCGGTCGAGGATGTCAAGGGACACGTTGGACACGACCCAGTTGCCATTCGCGGGACCGACGCCCTTGACGGAGCAAAGCTCGCCAGGTTGAGCAGCCCAGAGCGACGCGCGACCAGAGACCTTGATCGTGGCAATGCCGTCTCGGGCACCGATGCTCACGTCAGGCTCAACCCAGTCCACGCCATTCTTGCCACGCTCGACTTCCATTTTCACTTTCTGCTCCGTCAGCAGGTATTCACCCGAGACGTACCAGAGAGCGTTGTTGCGGACGAACGCGAACCAGGACACTTCCGACGCGAGGCGCTGGATGCAGTCCCATGTAGTCTCGCGGGGGCCACGAGAGAACGAGTAGACACCGGGAGTGACAGGGCCAGTCAGCCCTTCCGTCGAGGCGGTCACTCCATACACCCGGACCATATGTTCGGCTTCGGCTTTCGAGGGGCCGTAGTCCCCATTGCCAGAAGTGGCTTTGCCGGCGCCCGACTCCTGCACAGCCTGAGCCATTTCGGAGGTGTTGTAGTGGGTGTTGCCTGTCTCCATCTGGATGGCGCCGCCGTTGCCGGAGTAACCATTGACGAGGAACCCTTGGACCTGATCCTGGATCGTGGTCCCGTAGGTGGTGAGGTTCCCCGGTTCGAGCTGGAAGTAGTTAGGGGAGAGCTTGCCCGCTTCCGACTCCACGCAGAGCGCCTGGAGCATTGCCACCTGCGCCTTGAAGTGCGCTTTGAGTTCGACGGCCTCTTCGAGCGCTTCGTTCAGGATCTTCAACTGGCTCGTGGTCGCCGGGGCACCCTTCACGGTGATGCCGTCGGACGGCCCCAGGTTTTTCCCGGAGGATTCTTTCAGGTCGGTAGCGGTTTCCGCGAGAGTCGTGACAGCGATTGGCTGAGCTGCCTTTTCCTCCGGGATGTATGCGCCGATGTTGACTTTCTGGTGGCGCGATGCAGCAGTCACGAGTTCGTGAACGAAGCCGGCGCGTGTCACCTTGCCGCGTTCGCGGATGATTGCTTCGCCCACCTCTTCCCGGAGCTGCGCTGCAACCCGGTCTTCAAAGGACAGTTCGAGCTTGGATTCCGTAACACGGAACCCCATGAGCCGGAACCAGATCCCGTCAAGGTTGAAGTCGATCGGGCGCTGCGGGAGGATCCACTCTTCTTCGTCTTCTTCCCCGTACCGCCCTGATTTCGAGGAGTCGGTGATGCTCCGCCGGGAGAACGTCTTGGCGGAGGACTTGCTCACGTCTTCCTTCTTGAACATCCACTTGGCAAAGAAGGGATGGTTGAGCAGCTCGAATTTGGGATCCTCGCAGACCAGCTTGATCGTCGAGGCGCCGGTGATTGTCAGTTCGACAGCCGCACTCTCAAGCGCGCCCATGACATTCCAGTCGTGAACATGCTTACCGTCCGGTTCGACAATCGTGACCTTGGGATCCACGATCTCGCATTTCGTCAGATCGAAGGCATGGTTGACACGGTGTTCGGACCGTTCAAAGCGAGCCTGCTCAGCCTGATACAAGACGACCGCTGCCGTAGGCTTACCCATTGTCTACCTTCCGTATTTCTGCTCCCATTGACGGAGGAGCGCCTTTGACGGGAGCTTGATTTCCTGTCCGGCGCGGACCTTGGAGGTGGCGCCCTGGATCCACTTCTTCCCGTGTTTGCCGCTGTTCAGGTGGGCGAGAGGGCCGCCGAGACGGGCGTTTTTGAACAGGTGCTTGGCAATCTGTTCAAAGCTCTCTTCGTTCTTGACGCGGTAGCCGCCCGGCACCTTGTCGTCTTCGAGTCTGCCGAGCGCTTCGAGGGAATCGTTATGCACCATGTAGGTGACGGCGACATCCTGGCGGAGCAGCGCGCCGGTCTGGTCATCCCTGATGGCCTCACCCCAGTCCAGTCCGACAATGACCCACGAGAGTTCCGCGTGCTTATCGGCGTCGTTCGGGATCGTGCCCAGTCCATAGAGACTGAGTAGCGGAGGTTCAGCGGGAGTGCCTTCGAGCGCGAGGCCGGCGAATTCTTCCAGGAGGGCGCGCTGGTCATCGAGATCCGCTTCCTGGCCAATGCCAAATGTGTCAAGCATCGACGGGATCTTGTGCTTGTACGATTCGGCCGGGCCACGCCAGACGGTGAGGGGAGGCAAGTACGGACGCTTGACCTCCTCCCATGTGCCGATGCCGCCTGTC
>Ga0302195_10004547_pt1 | contig 10686 bp, 7 predicted proteins | sample II_Bog_N1_2_FD_198778 | JGI IMG/M metagenome (GOLD analysis project Ga0302195, IMG submission 198778) | Peat permafrost microbial communities from Stordalen Mire near Abisko, Sweden - II_Bog_N1_2 | ecosystem: Environmental > Terrestrial > Soil > Wetlands > Peat | place: Sweden: Abisko, Stordalen...
AGGAGCAGTACTACTTTGTTTGGGCGCCTGTTGTGCGGTTCCTGCGCAGGCCGTGGATGCTGTGCACGTTGCTGGCGGCTATGCTGATTGTTTCTCCCTTGATGCGCATGACACACTACGGCTGGCTTACGCCGACGCATACGCTGACGCATCTGGATGGGATTGCGTGGGGGAGTTTGCTGGCGATTGGTCTGCATACGCTGACGTGGGGCCGGCGGGTGTGGCTGAGTTTGGGGCTGGGGGCGATCCCGCTGGGCGTTGTGGTGGCCGCAACCATTGCCGGCGGGACGGCGTTTCTGGACTCGGCGCTGTCGGTGGCATTTGCGGGCGCGTTGCTGGCGGCGATTGCATCCACTGGGGCGCGGAACCCGGTGAATGCGGCGCTAAGGCGAGGGCCGCTGGCGTTTTATGGGCGGATCAGCTATGGGCTCTACATGACGCACATTTCGGTGTTCATTTTCTTTGGGTGGTTCGATGCGCGGATGGACCATTACGGGATGGCGGGGAATTTGGCGGTGGTGGGGTTCCGGCTGGTGATGTGTACGGTGGTAGCGACGGCGCTTTGGTATGGGTTTGAGTCGCGGATTCTTAAGCTGAAACGCCATTTTTGAAAGGCGAATCGGATATTGTGGAAAGCATCCCTCGGCGGCTGAAGCCGACCTCATTCAAGATGGTTGATGGCACGATTAAAATCGTGCCCTTTCAAAACAGAGTCATGAATGCCGACACGAGCGAGTTTTTCTGTGCGCTGGTGCAAAATAGCTAGGAGAGCAGAATTGTGCCCGACTGCTTCCCTATTCTCATGAGAAGGCAGCGCTGATTTGTGCATTCCACTTCCCTCATTCTTCGCCTCGCGGTTGCGGGTTTGCTGATTTCGGCTTATGCGGCGCGGGCACACGGCCAGACCGCAACTGTTTCTGGTCCCGGGGCTGGGCAGGCTCCGGCGGCGACAGATGCTACTGTGCTGTGGACGGACGCGAACCTGGTGCTGGTGGATGTGGTGGTGACGGAGCGGGGCGGCGCGGTGCACGGGCTCCCCAAGAGCCGGTTTCATGTGTACGAAGATGGCCGGGAACAGCCGATTGCCAGCTTCGACGAGCATACGGGAACGGCCTTGGAGGCGGCTTCGGCACGGCCTCCGCTTCCGCCGCGGACGTTCAGCAACGTTCCGGCTTACCCGCCGGGGCCGGCGGTGAATGTGCTGCTTCTGGATGGGCTGAATACGCCGATGGCCAACCAGATAGACGCGCGGCGGGCGATGCTGGGATACCTGGGCAAGATTCCGGCGGGGACATCGCTGGCCATTTTCACGCTGGGGTCGCGGCTGCGGCTGGTGGAAGGTTTTACGACCGACGCCGCAGAATTAGCGAAGGTCTTCAAGAGCCCGGGCGCGGGGCCGCAGACGTCTGTGGTGCTGGACCCGGCGAGCGACCAGGCGGTGGACTCGGCGGTAGGGGATATGGCCACGATGACCCAGGGCATGGATTCGCTAAATGCTGCGGGCATCAGCGCGCTGAGCTCGATGAAGCAGTTTGAAGCGGATGTGACGGCCTTCCAGACGGACATGCGGGTGCGGATGACGCTGGATGCGATGCAACAACTGGCGCGGTACCTGAGCGCGATTCCGGGGCGCAAGAACCTGATCTGGTTTTCCGGCTCGTTTCCGATTTCGCTAGACCCGGACGACTCGCAGCAGGATCCGTTTGAGGCGATGCGCACCTACTCGGACGACATTCGCGAGACGGCGGAGTTGCTGGCGGCGGCGCGCGTAGCGGTGTATCCGGTGGATGCACGCGGGTTGATGACGCCGCCGAGTTTGAACGCCTCGTACCAGCAATCGACCAACCTGATGTCGGGGACGACGAGCGGGAACCGCAGCGGGTCGCGACGGAGCGTGACGGCCAACCGTCCATCGACGGCGATCGACGACATGAACGCGACCAAGCAACTGATGAAGGAAGCAGCGTCGATGCAGCAGATTGCGGAGCAGACAGGCGGGCAGGAATATCTGAATACGAATGGGCTGAAGGAAGCGGTGGCGAGCGCGGTGGAGAACGGCTCGAGCTACTACAGCGTGAGCTATGTGCCGGCGGCGAAACAACTGGATGGCAAGTTCAGGAAGATTGAAGTGCGGGTGGACAATGGGGCGTACAAGCTGGCCTACCGGCACGGGTATTACGCGGACCCAAACGATAAAGCATCGGAACACAACCCAGGCAAAACGAGCCTGATTGTGGCGGCTACGCTGCATGGTGCGCCGCCGTCGACCGAGATCCAGTTTGAGGCGCGGGTGCTTGCGGCGACGGACCCGCTGCTGGCGGGCTCGAAGCTGCCTGAGGGGCAGGGCGGAGAGGATTCGGCGGGGCTGAAGGGGCCGGTGCACCGGTACATTGTGGATTTGAAGATCGATCCGCGGTGGTTTGCTTTTCAGACCGCGCCGGATGGGGCGCATGCGGTGCAGGTGGAGTTTGTGCTGGTGGCTTACGACGCGGACGGGCGGCGGGTGAATCACCTGGACCGGGGCTTCCAGATGAAGCTGAAGGCGGACGCCTTTGCGCACGCGATGACTGCGGGGATTCCGATCCGGCTGCCGCTGGATCTTCCGGAGGGGCGACTCTCGCTGCGGGCGGCGGTGCACGATTTGGGGGCGGGGCGCGCGGGGTCGATGGAGATTCCGGTTTTGGTGGGGCGGTAATCTCCTGTTTATAAAAGGCTGTAGTAAAGCAGGTCCTTCGGCTGCGCTCCCTATGAACAAGAAATCCGGTCGAACAAATTCAGCAAGTCAGCCGCGGCTTCGCCCCGATAGCAAGTTAGCGAGTCAGCGCAGGACCCGATCTCCGACAACTGTTCATTTCAGCCGTAACTCGGCGCGGCGAGTCAGGCTGCTCCTGATGAGCGGGGTTGATGAGATTTGTGCTCTCCCACCTTCGCGCCCGACCACCCTACGGACGAAGACCTGTCCGCGGGGACCCCGGTAAGGCGCGAAAACGGGGCACGGTGCCTTTTTTGTTGGTCCGGCGCGGGTTCATTCCAGCGGTAATTTGCGACGCGAGTCAAGATGCTCAGGATGACAGATATTTGTAGAGAGCTATAAAAAGCAGGTCCTTCGGCTCCCCAGGTCCTTCGACTCGCTGCGCTCGCTCCGGATGACAGGGATTTAGTGGGGCCAGCGGCCTACGATCACTAGAATCGCCATGAGAAAGAGGACCACGTTGGGGACCGCGGTTTCGTGACGGCGGGCGTGGTAGATGCTGGAAACGATCATGAGCAGGGCAAGGGCCGCAGCCGCGAGACGGGGAATGACGTAGGGCGGAAGCAGGTCAATGGGCAAAACAAGACAGATGGCGCCGGCGATTTCAAGGATCGCGATCAAGGAAACGACCTCGTCGCGCATGCCGGGAAGCCCGAAGCCGGGCCTCTGGGGATGCACAACGGCCTGCCTGCGGTGGGCAAAGATTTTGCTGAAGCCGGCGAACAGGAACAAGCCCGCCATAAGAATCTGCGCAAACCAGAGGACTGTGCTCATGGATAGGATACTGTTCATGAATCCACCTCCTTGACCGCGGTGTGCCTAGACCCCGCTATCTCGCATGACGAGAACAACGATTGCAGGCGAACGATGGCGTGCTGCAAGAATCGGTAACAACCCAGATGAGAAATAAGATGCAAAAGGAGTAAAGCAGATAGAACGACTGAATGGATAAAATATAAAGATCAGACGATCTAAATGTAAAGGCGAAATTGAACGGGTGTGCGGGTTGGAGGCAGCTCGCATCCGATTCGGGAAGATTTTCGGCAGATTGGCGGGCTATTGCATGGGGCCGCTGACGGGTGAGTGCGGCCAGCGGCCGACGATTACGAGAAGCGCCATGAGGAACAGCACCACATTGGGAACAGCCGAATCCTGACGGCGGATGTGGTAAATGCTGCCGAGGATCATGAGCAAGCCGAGGCACGCGGCCGCCGAGAGGACTATGAGGTGCGGGGGGAAGAGGTCCATGGGCAGAATGAGGCCGATGGCGCCGATAATTTCCAGGAGGCCGACCTGGGCCGCCAGCCCGCGCGACATGCCGATGGGCTTTCCTTTAGAGCGCGCTTCCGCGACTTGCTTGAGTTTGTCATAGGCCAGCATCTTGCCGGCGCCGGTAAAAATGAATACGCCCGCCATGATGAGTTGAACGATCCAGAGTACTGTGTTCATTGTCTTTCTTGCCTCGCGCAGATAGTTGCGGCCGCAGGTTGCGGTGATTCGTGCAGACCGCCGGATTCGATGGCGGCAGCAGATGATTGGAATCCGAAACCAAAGTGGATGTCAAGATCGCAAATGCACATCAGGCATCAAAGATTTGGGTGGAGAATTAGAACGCCCGTCGTTGTCCCACAAAGTGAGTTTCAGTCTCAGCGGCATGTGACTCGAATCACCCCTTCCTTGAACGTTCTGCTGCTAGGCTTTCCCTGTCACGCAAGTCAATTCCATGGAGGTGCTTCATGATCGAGGAAAATGAGACCGTAACGAGCAGCGGCCCTCTCAGTCCGGAATTGCTGGCCAAAATGGACGCCTACTGGCGCGCGGCCAATTACCTCTCTGTGGGCCAGATTTATCTGAAAGACAACCCGCTGCTGGAACGCCCGCTGACGCTGGACGACGTAAAGCCGCGGCTGCTGGGCCACTGGGGCACAACACCGGGGCTCAATTTTCTGTATGTCCACTGGAACCGGCTGATCCGTGAACGCAACCTGAACATGATCTACCTGATTGGGCCGGGGCATGGCGGGCCGGGACTGGTGGCGAACACGTATCTTGAGGGGTCGTACTCCGAGGTCTATCCGCACATTGAACAGAACAAGGACGGAATCAAGCGGCTTTTCAGGCAGTTCAGTTGGCCGTACGGGATTCCGAGCCACGTTGCGCCGGAGACACCGGGGTCGATTCACGAAGGCGGGGAGCTGGGCTACTCCCTGGTGCACGCTTACGGGGCGGCGTTCGACAATCCGAACCTGGTTGTGGCGTGCGTGGTGGGCGATGGCGAGGCGGAGACGGGACCGCTGGCGACGAGCTGGCACTCGAACAAGTTTCTGAATCCCGCGACGGACGGTGCGGTACTGCCCATTCTGCATTTGAACGGCTACAAGATTGCAAATCCAACGATCCTGGCCCGGATTCCACATGCCGAACTGGAAGACCTGATGCGCGGGTATGGGTATGAGCCGTTCACGCTGGAGGGCGACGATCCGGCGGTGATGCACCAACAGGCGGCGGCCGTGTTCGACACCATGCTGGACCGGATTGCGGCCATTCAGAAGGCGGCGCGGGAAGAGGGCGAGACGGCACGGCCGGCGTGGCCGATGCTGATTATGCGTACACCCAAGGGCTGGACGGGGCCGAAGTTTGTAGACGGCAAGCCTGTCGAAAATACCTGGCGGGCGCACCAGGTGCCGCTGGATGGGATTCAGAAGAACCCGGAACACTTGCGGCAGTTGGACGAGTGGATGCGGAGCTACAAGCCGGAGGAGCTGTTCAGCGAGAAGGGGCATTTCCGCGCGGATCTGGCGGAGATTGCGCCGAAGGGCCGGCTGCGGATGGGGATGAACGCGCATGCGAACGGCGGGCTGCTGCTGAAGCCGCTGAAGCTGCCGAACTTCCGCGAGTTGGCGGTAAAGATTGACGGGCGCGGGGCGACGGATGTTGAGTCCACAAAAGTGCTGGGGCAGTTGCTTCACGGCGTGATGGGGCTGAATCAGGGCGACAGGAATTTCAGGGTATTTGGTCCGGATGAAACGGCGTCGAACCGGCTGCAGGACGTGATTACGGGAACCGGCAAGGCGTGGATGGCGGAGACGCTGCCGGTGGACGAGAACCTTTCCGAAACAGGCCGAGTGATGGAAGTGCTGAGCGAGCACCTGTGCGAAGGCTGGCTTGAGGGTTACCTGCTGACCGGACGGCACGGGTTCTTCAGTTGCTATGAGGCGTTCATCCACATTATTGACTCGATGGTGAACCAGCACGCGAAGTGGTTGAAGACGACGCGCGAGATTCCGTGGCGGAAGCCGATTGCGAGCCTGAATTACCTGCTGAGCTCGCTGGTGTGGCGGCAGGATCACAACGGTTTCAGCCACCAGGACCCGGGATTCATTGACCACCTGCTGAACAAGAAGGCGGATGTGGTGCGGATTTATCTGCCGCCGGATGCGAACACACTGCTGTCTGTGGCGGACCATTGTTTGCGCAGCCGGAATTACATCAATTTGATTGTGGCCGGGAAACAGCCTGCGCCGCAGTGGTTGACCATGGACGAGGCGGTTGCGCATTGCACAACCGGGCTGGGGATTTGGCCTTGGGCTTCAAATGACGGGGGATATCCCGACGTGGTGGTGGCGTGCTGCGGCGATGTGCCGACGATGGAAGCGCTGGCCGCGGTAATGCTGCTGCGGGAACGAGCGCCGCAGTTGCGCATACGCTTGGTGAACGTGGTGGACCTGATGGCGCTTCAACCGCAATCGGAGCATCCGCATGGGCTGCCGGACGAGGAGTTCGATCAACTGTTTCCCAAAGACGTGCCGGTGATTTTCGCGTTTCATGGGTACCCGTGGGTGATTCATAGACTGACTTATCGGCGGCATAACCACGACAATCTGCATGTGCGCGGCTACAAGGAAGAGGGCACGACGACGACGCCCTTCGATATGTGCGTGCTGAACAACATTGACCGCTTCCAACTGGTTCTGGATGTTTTCAAGCGCGTGCCGAAGCTGGCTGGGCAATATGAAGCGGCGGAGCAGTGGTACTCGGAGAATATTCAGCGCCACCGGTTGTATGTGGCGGAAAACGGCGAGGATTTGCCGGAGATTCGTAACTGGCGGTGGGGTGGTAACTGAGTTCTTGGTCTCGCCGACGGAAAAAAGCGCCGAGGTTGGGTACGGACTTCATTTTTCCCACCCATCGCAAGAAACGCGATGGATGGGGCACCCAGTTTGTTCCGGATACCGCGAGTAATCCATAACTTGCTGACATGTTCAGCCATAACAGAAAGGTTTTCTCGATGGCGTCATTGCCGGTGCTGGTGTTGAACAGCGGTTCTTCTTCCATCAAGTTTTCAGTGTATGAGGCCGGCGACGGCGAACGGCGCAAGCTGCACGAAGGTGCGGTCGACGGCATTGGGACGGATCTGGGCAAGTTCTGGATCAAGGATGCCGACGGCAAGAAGCTTGTGGACCAGACGCCGGCGCTGCCGAATCGCGCGGTTGCATTCAAGCTGGTTGCGGATGCGCTGCACTCGAGCGACTTCCCTGCCCCGGCTGCAATCGGACATCGCATGGTGTGCGGCGGTCCTACGGTGCAGGAGAACCAGCTGATTACCCCGGAGCTGATTGACGAGATGGAGAAGTACACGGCGTTCGCGCCGCTGCATACGCCCATCGCGGTGTACATCATGCGCGAGTCGCTGCGGTTGTTTCCCGGAGTGAAGAATTTTGTATGCCTGGACTCTTATTTTCATCGCACGATGCCGGAAGTGGCGCGGCACATGCCGATTCCGGAGGAGTATTCCGCGATGGGTGTGCGGCGGTACGGGGCGCATGGGATTTCGTACGAATCGATTGTGTACCAGCTTGAACCGGATGTACCGGAGAAGCTGATTGTGGCGCACCTGGGCAATGGGGCTTCGATCTCGGCAATCCGCAACGGCGCGTGCCTGGATACGTCGATGGGTTTGACGCCGACAGGCGGGATCATCAGCGGGACGCGGACGGGCGACATTGATCCGGGTGTGTTGATTTTCATCCTGCGGAAGATTTGCGAGACGGCGACGAGCGCGAGCGACGCGGCGGACAAGCTGGAGACGGTGGCCAGCAAGAAGTCGGGGTTGCTGGGCGTGAGCGATCTGTCAAACGACATGAGGGATCTGCGCGATGCGATCAAAAAGGGCAACGCGAAAGCGCGGCTGGCAGTGGACAAATTCACGTGGACGATTGCCCGTTGGATTGGGAGTTACGTAGCGGAGCTCGGGGGCCTGGACATGCTGGTGTTTACTGGCGGTATTGGCGAGAACGATATTGCATCGCGTGCGGAGATTTGTGCGGGGCTGGGCGCACTGGGCATCGTGGTGGACGCGGAACGGAACAATATGCGCGGGGCGGCGGTGATTTCCAATGAGAATTCGCCGGTGACAGTGCGGGTGATTCCGCCGGCGGAGGATTTGATGATTGTGAACCACGTGGTGCGGTTGCTGGGGGCGTAAGGACCGCGAAGAACTCCTGAAGGAACCCGAAACAGCCGCTTGTTCTACACTGGTGGGTTCCATACGGAGTCATCCTTCATGTCTGTTACCTCCATTTCAGTGAAAACAAAAATCCTTCCCCCGCCTGCATTGCGCAAGTTTGCGTGGGTCGTGCTGGTTTATTTCGTTGCCGTGATTTTGTGGGGCACGCTGGTGCGCGCAACGGGTTCCGGTGCGGGATGCGGCAACCATTGGCCGCTTTGCAACGGAACGGTGATGCAGCACTCGGCCAGCGTGGAGACGATGATCGAGTTCACGCATCGTGTGACCAGCGGGATCTCGTTCTTTTCAGTAGTGGCGCTGCTCTGGTGGACCATTGTGGGTACCGTGCGCGGACACCTGGCGCGCTGGGCGGCTGCGGCCTCGGTGGCGTTCACGCTGGTTGAGGCGATTCTCGGCGCAATGCTGGTAAAGCTGGGATTGACGGCGCAGAGCCAGTCGCCGATACGGCCTGCGTACCTTGGCTTGCATTTAGCTAATACACTGCTACTGCTGGCTGCGCTTACGCTGACCGCGCATTTGCTTGGCCGCCGCAAGGGCTACACGCGCAGCACGATCCGATTGACTGCGCCGTTTGGGGCGGTTGCGACGGTGGTCGTGGTTCTGATTGTGGGCGTGACGGGGTCGCTGGCGGCGCTGGGCGATACGCTGTTCCCTGCTTCGTCGCTCGGCAATGCACTGGCGCAAGACTTCTCTGCGACGAGCGGATGGCTGGTGAGATGGCGGTGGACGCATCCGACGGTGGCGCTGCTGGCGAGCGCGATCCTGCTGTGGCTGCTGGTGCGGGCGAGCCGGCGCAGTGCGCTTGGGAATGCCGGTTGGGACAATCGGAGGCTGGCGGCGCTGGTGCTGTTGCTGTTGGCCGTGGTGTACACGCTGGGCGCGCTGGATGTGCTGCTGCTGGCTCCGCTGTGGCTGCAGGTGGCGCATTTGCTGGCCGCGGATACGTTGTGGGTTGCGCTGGTGGTGCTGACGGCGCGGCTGACGATGGAGCCGAAAGAACAGGGATCAGGGATCAGGGGTCAGGGATCAGGTTCCGCAGCGCGCAAGGAATGAGGATGCGATGATTCCCGTTGGCTATTTGGCAAAACGCAGTTGCAGGAAGCCTGGGGGCTTCGACTTGCCCGGTGTCGTTGACGTCTATTCCGTTGGCAATTGCGTAAACGATGATTTCGCAGACTACATCGAGTATTGGAAACACAACGGCTACTGGCTTTTCGACTCGCCTGAGATTATTCGGGCGCTAGCAGTGGAGAACGCCATCGATCTTCAAGGAACGACGTTGTTCTATTACGAAGCGTATGAGATGGAGTTTGCTGAGAAGGGCTGGCGATCATTCTCGCCCGAAGCTGGCATCGCAACGAATGTTGTTCCCCCAACGGGGAAAATGTTGGAGGGATTCGACGTGGCGACTTTCTACTGCGGCAATGCGCCCGAATGCTCTCCGCTATCATGCAACGCGTTGGCCGAACATCTTCGCACCAATTCCCATTGCCTCTTCGAGAGCTTTGAAGACGCTGAGACGAGTCTCAGTGCGGGAAAGTTCGTTGGATGTGAGCCAGGGCCGTACCGAATCTTCGCGGTCTACTCCGTCGATTGGCCCTGACCCCTGAACCCTGATCTCTGACCCCTGCTTCACTACTTAACCAGGACGCCGGCGGCGGCGTAGGTGCTGCCTTCCACGTTGGCTTGGATTGTTGGAAGCTCTGGGGTGGGGGTCAGGTTTTCGATGACGCCGTCGTGCAGCAGGACAGTATCTTCCGTCTTGCCGCCGCGGATGCTGGGGTTCCAGGCGAAGGCCTGATTGTTGACGACGACTTCGGTTCCATTGGGCGTGGCGACCCATTCGCGTTCGCCGTAGCCGGTGGGGCCACCCTGGTGATGGAAACGTTCTTCGCCGGGAAAGCCCTGCGCGGCGTAGGCTGCCTGGGCGATCTTGAAGAGCTCGGCTGAGGTTGCGCCGACGCGGGTTGCATTGAGCAGCGCAGCGTTGACGTGGGCGGCGGCCTGGAAGCGCGTGGCAAGTTCAGCAGGCAACGGGCCGAAGTGAATGAAGCGGGTGATGGAGATGGCGAGTCCCCATTTGCGTGAACAGAGATTCAGCATGCCGTATTGCTTGAGGCGCTTGCCGCGCGCTACGGCGTGCTTGTATTTGAGGATGCGGTCGTCGACCGCATAGAGATAGACCGAGGGCAGGATGCCGCGGCGGAGCAACGCGCCCGCAGTGATGGCTTCAAGATCGTATTCACTGAGACCCGGCTCGACTTCGTTGAGCGCTTCAACTGTGGCTGCGGCGGTTTCAAGACCGAGCCAGCGGTAGCGGGCAATCTCGGTCTCGCTGAGCCCTTCGCGGAGAGCGGCAAGGCTGATTGTCGTAGCGCCCTCTGTGGGTGTGTCTGAACCCAACGGG
>Ga0302195_10004562_pt1 | contig 10667 bp, 9 predicted proteins | sample II_Bog_N1_2_FD_198778 | JGI IMG/M metagenome (GOLD analysis project Ga0302195, IMG submission 198778) | Peat permafrost microbial communities from Stordalen Mire near Abisko, Sweden - II_Bog_N1_2 | ecosystem: Environmental > Terrestrial > Soil > Wetlands > Peat | place: Sweden: Abisko, Stordalen...
TTGATGAGGAAGGTGATCAACTGCTGCCGACTGGTGAACTGCCGGTCGGTGAGCGTCTGGGATCCCGAGGGGACGGTATTGGTGGCCACTTGCAGGAAGCCATTTGTATTGCCCAGAACGGCGACGGAGTAGTTGGATCCATTGGCGGGGATTGTATAGTTGGGGAAAGTGTTGGAAATGCCGGCGGAGGCATAATTTCTCCAGCCAACGAGTGCGGTGATCTGGGCTGTCGTCATCCCGATCTGGGTCAGATCGGCGAAGTAGGCTCCCTCTTTGTATGCGGGTAAGAGGCTTGTCTGAAAGTTAGTAGGAAGAGATGGATTTGTCAGGGCCGGAGGGAACCCGGCAACGTTGGCATCAAGCAGCCCCCCCTCGTTGTAGATCGCATAGGCATAGCGACCGATGACCGTGGTGGGGTTCGTGGTGTTCCACCGCATGTCCGTGCCTGCAGCCGAACTCCAGGTGGTGGGGTTGTTTCCATTGCGGGCCACCAGAATCCAGCTCGGCGGAACAAAGCTGGCAACGGGAGTGTAGGTATTGGTGTCAGTGGGGTCCAGCAATGGAAGCAGGAGCGACTCGTTCCAGCGGGCCGCAGAGATGGAGCGGCCGTTGAAGGAGGCATTCGTCGTGGAGTTGGTGGTGGCGATATTCGTCCCGTAGACTATGCTTCCCTGACTGTTGGTGAGCGTGTAAAATGGCACGTTGTTCGTACTGATCTTGACCAGATTCGGAAGCTGGCCCGCCGGGTTGTTGCTGGTGATGGTGGTCGTGGCGCATCCCATCAACTGGGGGGCCATGTTCATCGCAACTCCGTTGGTATTGGTGGTCGGGTAGTAAACCGTGTTGGTGACCACGCCATTGGTGGTGTTGGTGGTGGTGATATTCGTAGCCATCGATCCGTCCACGATCTCCTGTTTCAAATTCGCGATGATCGTGGAGACGGCCCCCTGGGCAAAGATGTCGGTCAGATCAATCGTGGAACTCGATTTGGAGATCTGCTGCTGCTGGGTGCTCTTGGAAAAAAAGGCCAGCAGCAGAACCAGCAGCATGACGACAAAGGCCAGGACAATGATCAAGGCGGCCCCCCGCTCCGAGGAGTGAAGGGGAACAAAGGGTCTGCCTGTCCGGCGAGACGGGGCTGGTGTAGGATCCGAAGGGTGGTAATTCATAAAGGAAACGCTGATTTAGTTGATCGGAAAGTATCGCTGGTAGATGCGTATTTCGGAGCGCGCGCCTGGTGGAATAGCAGAGAGCCCCGTCCCGGAATAGTTCAACGCATTTGTTTTCCAGGAATCGACCGGAATCCCATTACTAGCTGTTCCGCTGTATATTTGGTTGGCGAACTGGTAGTTTGTTGTATTCGCATCCTCCATATTGGTTGCCAAAGTGGTGAGGGCATTGGTGCCGATGATTTTCTGGCTGGTGGGGTCGAGGATGGCCAGCGCTACCACGATGCCCGCCACATCCTTGAGGGACTGTCCCACGTTGTTGGTCTGGAAGAAGACATTGGTTCCATTCATGGAGGCGATATTTGTAGGAACTGGCCCCAATAATCCGGGGTTATTGCTGAGGCTGTTATTGGTGCTGCCGGGCTTCATGAGCAGGGCAAACTCCATCCTGAAGACCGAGGGGGCGATGAGGTGGTAATTTGTATCGTCCACCACATTGGTGGAGACATTGGTGATGAAACTGAGAGCGTCCCATGACTCCTCGATCCCCAACCGCTGGAGCCCGTTGCTCTGGGCATTCTGGTTCGTGGAGACAATCCGATAGCCGATCAGGGCGATCTGGCTGTTGTTTACCGTGGTATTTGTCGAGGAAGCCGGGGCCTGACTGTAAAAGTAAAAGGCATCATTGGGATCATTAGGATCATTGTTGCTATTTGCATTGGCAAGAAAAAGGGGGCTGACGTCCGGGCGCTTGAGCATGAGGGCGATATCAGCATCCATCCTGTCAAAGACGAGGCGCGCCTCATCATCGGCATCGAGGCGTTTTTTACTGGCCGAGGTCACGTTGGTCGCGCTCCCCACCATCTCCGCCACCATGACTACCAGCAGTACCAGCACGGCGCAGGCGACCAACACCTCCACCAAGGTGAATGCCTCCGTTCGGTTGCGGCGCTTCTGGGGAAAAAAGGTGTCGGCTTTCATGAGGGAAACACTGATAGTTTATTGCCGCATGATGGCGCTGATCGCCTCGACGGATCCAACGGCATTGGAGGGAGCCGCGACGGAAGGCCACCAGACCTGGACCCTGGCCGTCGTAATAAACACGCTGGAATTACTGAGGGAAAGCGTGACCCCGTATCTGGCATCCAAACTGGTATTGGTGGGATAGAGGGTGCAGGATTCGTTCACATAGAAATTGGTGGCATTGGTGCTCCCATTGGTGGCATTGGTGCTCCCATTGGTGGGAAGCTGGATTGCCAAAATGGGCGAGGTGTTGCTTCCAAGGGGGGTATCCCGCAGATCCGTCATCACCTCGCTGATGATGGCTGTTGCCGCCGTCTGCTCCGTGGTGGCATTGACAGCCTTCATCCCAGAGGGTATCAGCCCGAGCATGGTGACCAGGCAAAAAGCGGCGATGCCGATGGCAATCACAACCTCGACCAGGGAAAAACCAGCGACTGGCGAACAACGAGCAGCGGGAGCTGCGTTGTCGCCTGCAATACCGGAGCGTGGGAACGCTCCGGATAGCCTTCCGAAGGAAGCCTGAAAGGCGCTACTCGCGGGAGCGAGAGCGGCCAAGCAGCCTGAAAGGCGAGGCCGTCGGGAGACGGTGCGGCAATACAGAGCCGTGGGAACGGCTTGGATAGACTGTGCAGGAGCACAGCCCGAAGAGGGTGAGCCGAGCGGGAGCGAGCGAGTCAAAGCATGGTTGGATTGCTGCCCTCGTTCCCACGAGTGGCCCCCTTGCGGGCAGTGCTTCGCACGGGCTATCCGGGCACTGCCCCGTGCCTCGTATTGCGAAGCAGCCCCCCCAGGGGCGAGCGGCGTGGGCACGCCCGAGTTCAAACCTGAAAGTTCAAACCGCCGGATGACGGAAGGAGCGTGTCTAAATTGGGCTTTCCTGAGAGATTTCATGGGCGGTACGTGCGGGCTGCTCCCGTGACACCATCGATCTGGACGGCCGCCTGATTGGCAAGATTTGTCATGGCCACGTTCCCATGGGCCGGCACCAAGGGGATCTCGAGGTAGTTTTGGATCGAGGGATCAAAGGTTGTATTTGTCTGATACTGAGAGCGGGGCGTCCCCTGAGGGTCGAATTCAACGACATTGGTAAAACTATATCTTGGCGTACCGGTAATGGGTATTGGAAAGGTTGTCGCGCTAATGTTGGTGCCAAGATCCACCTCAGCGGGCGGACGAGCCATGTTGCCCACGGTACTCAATGCATTTGTATTGGTCAGATGCAGGTTATCAAAATAGAGGGCCTTGCCGAGGGGGAAGATGTTCGTGATATTGAGCGCCCCGGGAGTATTTGGATTCTGCGGATAAGGGCGCGTCCCGTCTTTGGAGGCCACCACGGCGATCGCGACCCGGCCTATTCCGGGGGCAGCCGTTGGATTCAGGCCATCCACTTCCTCGATGCCGACATAGACATAGGTGTTGTTGGCCATGGCATAACTCCGGGCCTGCTCCATGACTCCCTGGATGTCGGAAGCAGCCTTCGTGAGGTATCCCGCACCCTGCATCGAACTGAAGGCAGGCATCGCCAGACTCATGAGCAACGCCATTAGCCCGACAACGACCAGCAGCTCAATCAGGGAAAATGCCTGAGAGCCCCTTCCCTGAAGAGGGTGAAGGGGGCCATCGAGTGCGGCTGCGTTCGTGGGGGTAAACACCAGTCAATAATACACACTAATCCCACTCTGACAATGGGTGAGAAAGATGGAGGCTGAAGAGGGGGGGTGCCGAAAAATCTGAAAACTGAAGGATGAAAGCTGAGTAAGGCAGAAGGCAGATTGTGAGAGTGAGTGCAGTTGTTTCTCACTTATTTCAGCTTTCAGCTTTCAAGTTTCATCCTTCGTTCCCCGACCTTCGACCTTCACCCCTCAGCTTTCTCGGCCAGCAAAAGCACCGAGTTGTCGCTCGGCGTACTTGGCAAGCAGGTCGTATTCCAAATTCACCCGATCGTGAATCTTGAAATCACCCAGGTTGGTCTCCCGTAGCGTGTGCGGAATGATCCAGAGGCCAAAGGCATCTGATTCCAACGTGGCCACGGTGAGACTGACCCCGTTCACGGCAATCGATCCTTTCTCCACGAAATACCGACCACCGTCAGGAGGAAGCCCGATGACGAGGTTCAGATCGGCCCCCTTGTGTTCCACCACCAGTACCTCGGCCGTTGTGTCGATGTGTCCTTGCACAAAATGGCCGCCAAAGCGTCCGTCAGCGCGCAATGCCCGCTCGAGATTCACCCGGGAACCGGATCCTAGGGCACCAAGGTTGGTTCGCGCCAGTGTTTCCCCCAACAGATCAAATGCAACAACCCCGTTCTCTGCGGAAGTCACGGTGAGGCAGCAGCCGTTCACCGCCAGGCTCTCTCCGAGGAGAAGTTCCGAGGCAAGCGGCGTCTCCAGCATCAGCCGGGCAGCCCACTTTCCCCGCTGTTCCAAGGCCCGCACGCTTCCAACCGCCTCGATAAGTCCGGTAAACATGGTTGTAATCTATCTAAGAAAGAGCCAGCCGACCAGCACGAGGAGGGGAAGCAGGATCGGCAGGGAGTAGCGCAGGAGGTAGTCCCCGAATCCGGGAGTCTTCACTCCGGAAGCAGCAACAATGCTTTTGACCATGAAGTTGGGTCCGTTGCCGATGTAGGTCATCGCGCCGAAGAAGACCGCCCCCAGCGAAATGGCAATCAGGTGCGCGGGCGCCTGAAGTGCCACCTGGAGGACATCCTGCGGGTTATTCACGGAGCCCCCCCGCAATCCCAACTCCACGGAGAGAAAGGAGAGATAGGTCGGGGCGTTGTCGAGCAGGGAGGAGAGTATCCCCGTGAAGTAGTAAAAATGCTGCGATCCCATGCCGAGGGTCTGGGCCAGTCCCTGTGCATGATGCTCCAGATAATCGAGCGCAGGCATCATGGTGGCAAAAATTCCGAGAAAGAGCCACGCCACCTCCTTGATCGGAGCGGCATTGAATTCATTCTTCCCATGAATCCGGGCAGGGGTCATGAGCCAGGAGAAAATCGCGGCGGCACTCATCACCACTTCACGCCACGGGGTCGGGAGAAAAATCGCCCCCAGGATCGCCGCAAGGGGCAGGAGATTCCACCACCCCTCGACCTTCCAAGTTTCACCACCAGTCTCAGTCCGGGTTTCCAGTTCCCTCACCTGACGGGGAGCCTTTTGGACCTTTAGAACCTTGAGAAAATTCCCGCGATCCAGGAGGTAGAAGATTGCTGCCAGCAGGATCACCATCAGGGCCCAGGGTTGCCAGAGGTGCTTGAGCGTCCAGAAAAACGGCACTCCCTTGAGAAAGCCGAGAAAGAGCGGAGGATCACCGATCGGCGTCAGGCACCCTCCGATATTCGAAATGAGGAAAATAAAGAAAACAGAGTGAAATCCGGTGATGCGTTCGTTGTTCATCCTGATCCAGGGACGAATGAGCAGCATGGAGGCTCCGGTGGTTCCAATCAGATTGGACAGGCACGCACCAAGAACCAGAAACAGGGTGTTGCGCCAGGGAGTCGCCTCTCCCTTCACCTCGATATGAATCCCTCCGGCGACGATGAAGAGCGCCGCCATCAGGATGATGAAACTGACATATTCATGCAGGGCCGCAAGCGGATGTGCCCGGTCTCCCCGGATGAAGAGGTAGTAGAGAACCGTCCCGCCACCGAGGATCAGGGCAACTTTCGGGTAGTGCCGCTCCCACCAGTGCGGGGCCAGAAACGGCAGGAGAGCAATCGCAAGCAACTGCAACAAAAAGGGCAACAGCGTCCACCACGGGGGGAGTTCATGCGGTGAAGCAGCAAGGGCAAGCAGTGGCATCACGCTCTTTTTCATGGACATCGTGAAATGGGCGAGCAAATTCAACCCTCGTTCACCGCAATATTTTTTTGAAAACCATTCTCGCTCTCTTTCGTTCCAACCTCTTTACAGGACTCCTTCCTGCCCTCCTGATCCTCCTTCCAGGCTGTGCCTCAGTGAGCGTGGCCAACATCAGGGACAAAGGTGTCGCGCCCAAAAAATTACCCGCCAGGATCTATGTGCAGGAGTTTACCGCACCCTTGGAGAACTTCCGGGTCGATCGCGATGACGCAAAGCTTCATGTTTTCGTCAAAGCCGAAAGGCACGCCCTGGCGCTTAACCTGGTGCAGCAACTCTCCAAATACATCGCCCCAGCCGAGATCCTCTCGGAAGGAACTCCCCTGCCCAAGGGAAATGTCTGGCTTGTCCAGGGCACCTACGACCGCGTGAACCAAGGAAGCCGCATCCTGCGGGCCGGGATAGGATTCGGAGCAGGAGGCACCAAGATGGAGACCCGAGCCCAGATCTCCTCCCTGAATGCCAAAAAAACCAACATTTTCCTCTCCATGATCACCACCGGAGGATCGGGCATGGCTCCGGGTGCCTGGGCCGCCTTCACGCCCGCCTTTGTCTTCTACTGGCCGGGAGCCGTCGCCAATGCAGGCGGAGCATCATTGAGCGGTCTCTCCATTGACCGAAAGCGTACGGCACGGGAGATCACGGCAACCCTTTCCGAATATTGCTTCCAGCAGGGGCTGATCTCGGAACGGCGCATGCGTCACCCAAAAAAACTCGGAGCCCTGCCCTCACTCCAACGCCCGGACTTTGTCATCCCAAATACCGGTCTGTAATCCACCAACAAGCTATTCTTTCCAAGTCGGCGGCACTCTGCTTGGATCTGGCGCGGCGGTTGCTACATCATTTGACCGCCCCTCTTTTGACACACCCATTTTCATGACAACGACCCTACGTAAAACCAAAATCATCGCCACCCTTGGCCCCGCCAGTGAGACACCGGAACGCCTGCGCGAGATGATCCTTGCCGGTGTGAATATCTTCCGCCTCAACATGAGCCACGGTCAGCATGACTGGGTTCGCATGATCGTCCCCCGGATTCGTGGCATCGCCGCCGAACTCGACGCCCAGATTGGCATCCTGCTCGACACCCAGGGACCTGCTGTCCGAACCGGAGATCTCGGAACCAAACTCGATCTCAAGATTGGCGACATCATGGAATTCACCGTGCGGGGAGCCCGCAGCGAGGAACTCTACTCCGTCAATGTCAACTACGACGGCCTCATCGACGATATCTCCGAAGGGGATGTCGTCCTGGTGGACAACGGGGTCATCCATCTGAAGGTTCTTTCCAAACTGAACAACCGCATTCGTTGCGAGGTGCTCACCCCCGGACCACTCGGCTCCCGTCGTCACATCAATCTCCCCGGGGTGAAGGTCAATCTCCCCCCCTTGACGGAAAAGGACTTGGAGGATATCGCCGTCGGCACTGAAGTCGGTGTCGATTTCGTGGCCCTGAGTTTCTGCCGCGAACCTTCTGACATCCAGGAACTGCGCCGTGTCCTTGCAGAACACGGTAGCACGGCCCGTGTTATCGCCAAGATCGAGGATCAGAGCGCTGTCAAACTGATCAACGAAATCATCGAGGAAACCGATGCGGTCATGATCGCCCGTGGCGATCTGGGCATCGAGTGTCCGATGGAGGAACTTCCCATCATTCAGCGCCGCATTCTGAAAGCAGCCCTCCAAATCGGTAAACAGGTCATCGTCGCCACGCACATGCTGGAATCGATGATCGAGAATCCCGTACCGACCCGCGCCGAAGTCACCGATGTGGCCAATGCTGTCTTTGAACAGGCGGATGCCATCATGCTCAGCGGAGAAACCACCGTTGGAAAATATCCCGTGGAGTGCGTCAAGGTGCTCGATCGTATCGCCCGCCGTATCGAACGGAGCGGAAGTGCCCAATTTGCCCAGCAAAGCGCCCACCTCAATCCCCGCCAGAAAACAGCCCGATCAGGAGTCATTCTGGCAAACTCCTTCGCCCATGCCCACCTGGCGGTGCTGACCCGCAAAGGAATCATGGCCGACTATACGAGTCACACCCGTCCCGAGCACGCCCCCATCTACGCGATTACCCCTTCGGAAATCGTGGCGCGCCATCTGGTGCTCAACTGGGGCGTTCTGCCGTTGGTCATGCCCTTCGGCAACACCCCTGATGAATCGGTGAAAAACGCCGAAAATCTCCTCTTCGCTCGCGGCCTCATTAAACCGGGTGACCAACTCATCGTCATGAGCGACATCATCGAGGGAGACGAACTCTTCGACTCCATTCAGCTCCGGAAGATCTAAGCTTGGAAGTACGGAAGCTCTCATGGAGCTTCAATCAGGGGTCAGATTTTAGAGACCAGTTAGAAACTTTTTGATCTAGAAACAGCAGTGGGGAATTTTAGACAGGATGAACAGGATGAACAGAACACATAGCCGTACCCACGGCTATGTGTTCGCCAGTCGCTGATTTCCTATAATCCTGTAAATCTTGTCCAATTGCCTTTTTAGCTTTAAGAAAGCCAATCTCCCCGCTTTTACACCTTCGCACCTTCCCACTTTTGCAGCGATAGCTGCAACCTTTGGCTACTTCGAGGAATCAGCCCAGCTGATGAAGCCCTTCGGGCCACCCGGAAGGTATCCGACATTCTGATTGATCATTTTTCCCTGGGGATCAAGGAGAATCAGGGTGGGAAATCCCTCGATATGATACTGTTCCTGAAGGGCATCATTCTGCTTTTTTACCTCAGGAGGGAGGGTTTTCCCCTGCGGAAAATCAACTTCCACCAGCACCAGATTCTTGTCGGCATAGTCCTTGAACTGGGTTTGATCAAAGGTCTCCTTCTTCAGGCGGATGCACCAACCGCACCAGTCACTACCGGTGAAATCAAGAAGGACTTTCTTGTTCTCCTTCGCCGCCGTGGCGAGGGCTTCCTTGTAATGATCCCCCCATCCACCGGCAAAAGCAGGGAGAGTCGTGAGACCGAACGCAGCACAGGCAACGAGGAGGGAACGGAACATTTTCATTCCCCTTTCTCTCACTCACTCAGCTCTTAAACGCAATAAGAAAGTCACCTTTTAGGAAACCTCTGATTTCATCGAATTGAGACCGTCATGGGATTAAATCAGCTCTCTCTTATCAGTATCGGATTGCAAAATTACCCTGTGGGCCTTATCGCCAAAGTGTTTATTCACCATGCACTGCTTCATCCGTTCCTTCTCCGTTTTGGTTTTGACCTTCCTGAGCCTCAGCTGCGTCAGTCAACTTCTGGCAGAAAGCTCCATCATCGTTGACAACCAGACGGGGCATATCCTCGAAGGGATTCACGCCAATGATAAACTGCCGATAGCCAGCCTCACCAAACTGGCACTTGCCATGGTCACGCTCGATTACGCGGAACTGAAAGGGGGTAATCTTCTGGGGGAAGTTGCCACCGTTCCCGAAGCCGCCATCTCCACGACGGCCGGCATCAATCCTCTGGGACTTCAGGCCGGTGATACCGTGACCCTTCGTGATCTGCTCTATGCCTGCCTCCTCGCCTCGGACAATGTCGCGGCCTACACACTCGCCGATCATCTTGGAAAGGAGCTGCCCAACACCTCCGGTCTTGATCCTGTCGGCAATACCGTCGCGAACATGAATGCGCTCGCCCGTCAACTCATCATGCGTCACACCCTCTTTCTCAATCCGCACGGCCTCGATATTCCCGAAGGGACGGAGCCGTATTCCTCGGCCGCCGATCTGGCGAGACTCACCCGGTATGCCTATTCAAAAGCGGGCCTCGCTTTCTATGTCGCCCAGAGCGAACGCGAAATCCATGTGCAGCGCGGCACCTCCAATCTGGGCGTGGTTCTCCACAACACCAATCCCCTGCTTGGCACCGAGGACATCGACGGCGTGAAGACAGGGCGTACCTCGCGTGCCGGAGACTGCATTATCCTGACTTCCGAACATAAGCCCGACGTCGTGCGTCAGGGAGACACGGTCTACACGACCCCTCGCCGGATCCTCGTCGTGCTCCTGGGTGGAACCGATCGCGCACAAGAGGGCCTGCAGCTTGTCCGTCGCGGATGGGCCCTTTACGACGACTGGGCAGCCAAAGGACGCACAACAAGAGGCCCCACGCTCTGATTCCAGGCATGTCAACTAAGCGCATCGGTGTTCTGACCAGCGGAGGCGACTGCCCTGGACTGAACGCCGTCCTGCGCGGCATTTTTTGTTCCGCGGAGGAACTTGGCTGGGAGGTAATCGGATTCCGCGACGGGTATGAAGGAATGCTTCCGGAGGGGGGTGATACCATGCCGCTGACCCGGGAGAATACCGCCAGCATCATGCAGACCGGAGGAACGATTCTCGGCACCACCAATAAAGGTCACTTCACCTCGAAAGTTGCTGGAGGTGACCGGATGACAATTTCCGAAGAAGTGATCAGCCGGGCCTCCAGGACCTGTCAGGAGCTCAATCTCTCCGCTATCATCGCCATCGGTGGCGATGGCTCGATGAACACCGCCCTGCAACTTTACCGGGCGGGATTTCCGATGATTGGGGTCCCAAAAACGATCGACAATGATCTGGAGGCAACAGCCATGACCTTTGGATTTGATTCCGCCGTCGCCTGTGTCACCGATG
>Ga0302195_10004573_pt1 | contig 10651 bp, 7 predicted proteins | sample II_Bog_N1_2_FD_198778 | JGI IMG/M metagenome (GOLD analysis project Ga0302195, IMG submission 198778) | Peat permafrost microbial communities from Stordalen Mire near Abisko, Sweden - II_Bog_N1_2 | ecosystem: Environmental > Terrestrial > Soil > Wetlands > Peat | place: Sweden: Abisko, Stordalen...
ATCTTGCGAGGCTGTGAGGTCCACGCGTTGATTCTCCGGTCCGTGTTCGCGCACCTCCAGCTTGGCGGTCGAGTGGGCCGCCACCGGCACCTTGAATCGATAAAGATTCGGCGCAGTCTCATCCGCCTTCAACCAATCGTCAAGCGACCAGCCCTTGGTCCGGCGTGGATGCTCAAGCAGAACCACGCGATCCACATCGGCCGAGTTAATGGCCGAATAAGTTACCGAGGCCACATCCATGTGGGTCTCAATAATGACGCCCTTGCGAATCTCCAAATGATGCAGAGTGCGCTTGCTGTCGCGGTCCGTCACCTTCACCCGCACGGCCTGGTCTGTGGCATAACTCAGCAGCCGCTTTTCGCCTGGATGAATCGGATCCAGCAATCCCTCGCCGGCAAACTCGCCGCTCTCAAAAATTGAAAAGCTTCCCGAGTCAAGCGTGAGCTTCGACGTGTTCTCCAGCCACACGGCACGCAACGGCGTGCCCTCCTGCTGGCTCCAAAGCGTCACATGCTCGGCAGGCAAATCCTGTTGCAAAATCGGCACCATCGCCGACTCGTTCTTGTGAATCGTGACCGGCGCCGCGAGCGAGTACTCGAAGAAATCATCAAATGCGTTCGTCGAGACGTCCCCCTCCTGGATGGCATCGCTCACGCGATAGAGACCACCACCGATATTGCCACCCATGCCCGCGCCATAACCACGCCCTACGCCATTGCCCACTCCGTTGCCATGAATCGTGCCGTTATTGAATGTTGCGCCGGGCATCATCTTAACCAGCGCCGACACATCGCGGCCCTTAAGTTGAGCACTGTCGGCAAGCTCATTGTTTAACGTACTGGCGATTTCCGGAGAAGGCGGAGGCGCCGCCATCCCGCCCGTGAATCTGTCAGCCTTCTTGTCCTCCGCCGCCTCATGCGTCTGCGGCGTAGTCTGCTCCTCCGTCGCAATTGGTATCTCCGGCCTGCGCACGTAAAGCGGCTGACTCAGCGGCTGAATAAAACTCTGCGGCGCGCCCGCCACCAGCGATAACTGCACGTTGTCCCAGTCTGCGCCCACCGTGTTATCCACCACAGCCCAACCCTGCATGGTGGCTTTTCCAGTGGCTTCGCGCGGAAACACAATCCGGTAAGTCGACTTCCACACCGGAACCTCGCTGATATAACTCACGCGCAGTTGCCGCTGTCCCTGACCCAGCGCATCCAGCGTCAGGTGCCGCAGCCCGGTCGAGTGCGTAGTGCTCAGCAATTCCAAGTACCGGTCAAGCTGTCCCTGCAGATTCGCGTCCAGCGGTCGCACACTCAAGGCCGGCGTCAGCTCAATTACCCGCACGCCGCCCGAGCTTGCGACCAGCGTCAAATAGTTCTTCTCCACCGTCGAATCACCAGTCCCAGCCTTCTCCGTCCGCGCCTCAATCGCCATCAGTCTTCCCGATATTGTGCCGCCCGGGCCGCCCGTGACTTCAACTCTCTGCCCGCGAAGCGCTTGAAACAGTTCCGTAGAATTGGGGGCGTCGCTCATCCCCAGCGATAGAGTCTTCAACTGTTCGGCCAGCGGGGTAGTTGAGTTGTAATTCACGCCCGCAATGCGTCCGCCGCCCTCGTCCAGCACCGTCAGCGACTGCAGCACATCGTTCAACTGCGGCGAAGTAAAGTCGATGGTCACCCGCTGATTCCCGCTAACCGACCCGGCATGCTCAAAGTAACCCACGCCGTTCTTGTAAAGCACAACCTTGCGCACCGGCAGATCCTTCACGGATGCGGAGGGGCTTGCGGCAGCGGCAGCGCCAGCGGCCGAAGCCTTGCTCTCGGCTGCGGGCTTCGCCACGGTCTGCGCGGCGAGAGTACAAGTGAACAGACCAACAAACAAGACAACAGGAATCCGGCGCATCGAAACCTCCTCAGGCTGGCAAACGGAATACTAATCCCTTTGACCCCGGCAGCATGAAAATGGTTCCCGTGATGCCAGAAATCTTTGCATTCCAACCATCACCACTCGCCTCGGCAAGTTACCCTTGGCATAAACCCGCGTCGGACCAACCACTGAAGCCCCGTGCCCCGTCGGGGTACCTCCTGGGTCGGCCTTTTTACTGGCGCAAGGGCGGGAATGCACAACCCTCGACAATTCCGCTCATCGGGAGCAGCCTGACTCGCCGCGCCGAGTTACGGCTGAAATGAACAGCAGTCGGAGATCCGGCCGTGCGCTGACTTGCTGACTTGCTATCGCGGCGAAGCCGCAGCTAACTCGCTGATTTTGTTCCTCCGGATTTCTTGTTCATGAGGAGTGTATGGATCGCACATTCTAGCCGGGATCTCATTGTGACAACAGAGATAGCTTCAACGGGCATTATGCTGGAAGAATCAGCTTTACCCATCATCCTGCTTCTCCAATCCCCGGAGGCTCTTGCAAATGCATTCCACGCAACTGAGGATATCCCGCTCTTTTCCAATGCTGGCGCTGTGTGCCACAATCACTTCGCAGTTCGCCATAGCTCAGGCGGTCCCAGCAACCCCAGCCGCGCCAAGCGGGTCGGCCAGCGCCTCGAGTTACGATCCCCGCATCACCTTTGCGCCGCTCACCCTGCCCGATCCCGTGAATGCCTACCGCTCAAGCAACGGCGCGCCCGGCCCGGCCTATTGGCAAAACGTCGCCGACTACCAGATGCACGCCGACCTGGACACCCAGGCCAAAGTCCTGCGCAACGACGAAGTGATTACCTACACCAACAACAGTCCCGACGCGCTGCCGAGCCTGTGGGTCCAGATGGAGCAGAATCTTTACCGCAAGGATGCGCGCGGACAAATTGTGAACGGAGCGCTGATGCGCCGCATGATGCGCCAGGCAGCAGGCGGACCGGCGCCATCCACCGAAGGCTTCGAACTCGACACGGTTGAAATTGGCTTTGGCCCGAAAGCGGTGAAGGCCGAAACCCTGATCGACGACACGCGCATGCAGGTACGGCTCCCCGTGCCGCTTGCGGCCAAAGGCGGAACACTCAAACTGCACATCAAGTATCACTACACCATTCCCGGCGTGTGGGGCGGACGCACCTCGTGGGGCATGTCGAAGCAGGGCGAGATCTACGACATGGCGCAATGGTATCCGCGCATGTGCGTCTACGACGATCTGCGCGGCTGGGACACGCTGCCCTACATCGGCGCCGAGTTCTACCTGGAATACGGCAAGTTCGACTATTACGTCACCGTGCCCAGCAACATGATTGTCGCGGGCTCCGGCGAGTTGATGAATCCGAAAGATGTACTGACGCCGACACAGTTGGAGCGCTTCGCCCAGGCCAAAAACAGCGACAAGACGGTGGTGATTCGTAGCGCAGCCGAAGTCAACGACCCTGCAAGCCGGCCAAGCAGCAGTGGCACACTCACCTGGCACTTCCACATGGATTCAACGCGCGACGTGGCCTGGAGTGCGAGCCCGGTATTTGTATGGGACGCAGCGCGCATCAACTTGCCCAACGGCAAAACCAGTCTCGCCGAGAGCGTGTATCCGCCTGAGAGCGTGGGGGACGGAGCATGGTCGCGCTCCACTGAATACGTGAAAGATACCGTCGAGCGCTTTTCTAAACAGTGGTATCCATACCCGTGGCCGGCCGCCATCAACGTGGCCGGTTTCTCCACCGGCATGGAGTATCCCGGCATTGTCTTCGACGGCATTGAGGACAAGGGCAAGGTGCTGTTTTGGATTACCGCGCACGAGATCGGGCACGACTGGTTCCCCATGCTCGTTGGCTCCAACGAGCGCCGCAATGCTTTCATGGATGAGGGATTCAACACCTTCATCGACATCGACGAGTCGGCTGAGTTTCAGGGCGGCGTCTACGGCCCCAAGCGCGACTCGGAGTACTCGGCCGGCGGCGAACCACCCGACACGATCCTCAAGGTGCTGGATAACCCGGACGCCCCCAACATCCTCACCAACGCGGATGCAATGTCATGGCAGATCGGGCACCCGGTGAGTTACTTCAAAGGCGCGTACGGAATGGTGTTACTGCGCGAGCAGGTACTGGGCAAGGATCGCTTCGATTGGGCCTTCCGCAAGTACATTCGCGACTGGGCTTACAGGCATCCATCGCCATCGGATTTTTTCCGCGAGTTATCCAGCGAAGGAGGCGAAGACCTAGGCTGGTTCTGGCGCGGCTGGTACATGAATAACTGGCGCCTCGACCTGGCAGTTACCGCCATCGATGGCTCGCAGGTAACAATCGCGAATAAAGGCCAGTTAGTTCTCCCCGCCACCGTTGAAGTGCGGTACACCGACGGGACCAAAACACGTTTCCGCCTTCCGGTTGAAGCATGGGAATCCAAGGGCGAGATGTTATGGGCCGGGGAGAAGCCGGTTGCGTCGGTCACGGTCGATCCGGATCATGTATTGCCGGACGACGACCGCACCAATAACACGCTCACTGCTAAGTAGCTTGAGCAAACAGCCCGCGGTGAAAATCAGGCTTTGAAAGGGCACGACTTCACAGCTTGGAGAAGAACTCATTCGGAGCCACGACAAGTGTCAGGGCACGACTTCAGTCGTGCCGAAGGGGGTCGTAAAATCAACGCCGGACTTTAGCCCCTAAGGGATGTTTTTCGGCAATCTGCAGTTTTGCCATAGGCTGCTATGCGGCGCCCGACAGTTTCTTCAGTTGAGCCAGGTGATTCAGGTCATGCCCAGCCATGGTCTCGACGATGGTCTGAAAAGTCATCGCGCCGCGCTCAGGATGCGTGACGGGACGGTCAGCCGCAGCTGGAAGCGCAACCCCAATGAGCCGCAGGTTCCATCCCCGCAGCGTCATGAAGACCACGAGCGCCTGGCTTGCAGGAATGCCAGGATAGGTTGCCGCCCACTTCTCCTGGTCGAAGGGCTGGATAACCGGCGCATCTTCCGCCAGCGTCTGACGCAGGCGAAACCCGAACACCAGTTCGCAATCGGCGAGATGACACACAATCTCCGCCGGGCTCCATTTGCCGGGGGCGGGTGGGGTGGAAATCATCTCCGGGGCGAAGCCTTCGAGGTACGCCGCAAGGTCGCCCGGAGTGGCTTGCAGAATCTCCTCCGGCGTCCGTCCATCAATGAACTTGTCATACGGATTCAAATCACTCATTGGCTAAGCTCCTTTTATTAGCTTTCAGCAGTTAGCTAAAAGCTAAGGGCTGTCATCTGTCATCTGTAACCTGTCATCTGCCTCACAAGTATTGCTGCACCATGCGCTCCCACGTGGGCCAATCGTGCGAGTTATACGTGTCCCACACAAACAGCTTATGGGGAATGCCCTTTGCGCTCATGATTCCGTCGAGGCGCTGATTCTGACCCAGGCACTGATCGTCCCACCCGGTGGCCAGCACATACGAGTTGCGGCGGTAGTGATCGAAAAACCAGGGATCGCCCATGTTGGGCAGGTAGTCCATGGGTTGATTGAAGTAACAATCCTGATCGTAGTACCCGCCAAGAAAATTGCGCAGGTCAAAGGCGCCGGACATGGAAAGAAAGCCGGTAAACACATCGGGATGGCGAAGCGCAATATTCACCGCGTGGAAACCGCCGAAACTGCATCCCAGGCTGACCATGTGCCAGTCGTGGTTTTTCTGGCGTACCAGCGGAACCACTTCGTGAATCAGGTAATCCTCATACTGCACGTGGCGGGCGATGCGCCAGCGAGGCGACACCTGCTTGTTGTACCAGCTCTCGTTGTCCACCGCGTCCACGCAGTAGACCTGCACTTCACCGGCGTCGATTTTTCCGCCCAGCGCCGCGATCATCTTGCGGTCTTCAAACTCAAAGAAGCGTCCGCCGGATGTGGGAAACACAATCACCGGCAGGCCAGCATGACCAAAGACCAGCAATTCCATATCCCGGCCCAGCCGGCTGGAATACCATTTGTGATACTCACGATTCATGCTTTCTCCCGACTGCGTGTTCCCTATTCCCTATTCCCTGTTCCCTACTCCCTGTTCCCTGTTGCCTGTTTTCTTGATACTGTAACAGCCTGGGCGTCTGTTTTTTCTGGCGCACCCCACGCCAATAGCCGATAGACAATAGAGGTCCGCAGGGATTGAATCCGGAAAGCCAAACGCCTCACGCACAACCAGCCTCGCACACACCAAGGGCCCTGCTGGCGGCCGGCGAACCGACCCTGCATCCGCGTCTCCGCCTGCATCGAGCCTTCCCCAGCCAGATTTTGCCCGACAAGCGCGACGTGGTCGTCTACCTGCCGCCGGGGTATGAAGAGCACCCCCACCGCAGCTACCCGGTGCTGTATCTGCAGGACGGTCAGAACCTCTTCGATCCGCGCACCTCGTTCGTTCCCGGCCGCACCTGGGAGGTACGCGAGCAGGCCGATGCCGCGATTGAGGCGGGCGAAGTGGAACCGCTGATCATTGTCGGCCTCTACAACACCGGCGACCGGCGGCTGGCGGAATACACGCACGAGCGCGATTGGCGGATGGGCGGCGGCGAGGCCAATGAGTACGGGTTGCTGCTGACCCGCGAACTGCTGCCGTGGATTGCCGACCACTATCGCGTCCGCACCGATCGCGAATCGACGGGCCTGGGCGGGTCGTCACTCGGGGGACTGGTCTCGCTTTATGTCGGCCTGCGCTATGCCACATGGTTCGGGAAGCTGGCCGTGCTTTCGCCCAGCGTCTGGTGGAACCACAAAAGCATTCTGGGCTATGTGAACGAACGCGCGCCGGAGATATGGGATCGCCCCAAATTGTGGCTGGATATCGGCGACCACGAAGGCCGCCGCGCCGTCCATGACGTGGAGCACCTGAACCGGCGGCTGAAAGCCAACCACTGGGTGCCGGGGAAGACGCTGCACTTCGAGAAGGTGCATGGGGGAACGCACGACGAGGCGAGTTGGGCACGACGGGTAAGGCCGATGCTGAAGTTTTTGTTCCCGGCAAATTCGAACGAACAGTAAACTCCTCGCGCCAAATTGTTGGTGCTATTCTTCCTTCCATGCGCCTGCGCCATCGCTTCCTTCTAGCCGTCGTAGCACTGGTTCAATTCATCCTTCCCGTCCACGCCCGCGTCCTCCGCGTGGAAGTCGCAACGCGCACAGGCGTTCTGAACGGCAAGCCCTTCGGCGAAGCGGGCGCCTACGAGCGCATCACCGGCCGCGTCTATTTCTCGCTTCCCATTGACAACCCGCACAACAAGCAAATCGTCGACCTGGCGAACGCCGTGAACCTCAAAGATGGCGAAGTGGAGTTCTCCTCCGATTTCATCGCTGTCCGTCCGAAAGACTCAACCAAGAGCAACGGCTCCATGATCCTTGAAGTGCCCAACCGCGGCCGCGGGCGCATCATCTCCCTCGTCGACGGCGGCGACTGGGACCTGGCCCGCGATCCCGGCGACGCATGGCTCCTCCGCAACGGCTTCACCATCGTCACCCTCGGCTGGCAATGGGACGCAACCGGCGCCGGCGCTCTCCACTTCTTTGCGCCCATCGCCAATGACCACGGCCACACCATCACCGGCCTCCTGCGCGGCGATCTGATGCCCTCCAAGGTGCTGCCTGAAATCCCGCTCGGCCATCTCATGGGCGCAAACATCGGCGGCACCGAGTACCCCGTTTCCAATCCCGATGATCCCCGCAACGTCCTCACCGTGCGCGACTCTCGCGACGCTCCGCGCACCCTCATCCCCCGCTCCCAATGGAAGTTCACCCACACCATCGACGGCAAACTCACTCCAAGCGATCGCTACATTATTCATCTTGACGGCGCCTTCCAGCCCGGCAAAATCTACGAGTACGTGTACGCCGTGGCCGATCCGGTCATCAGCGGCGGAGGCTTCGCCGCCATTCGCGACTTTGCTTCCTACGCCAAGAACGCTCCCGACGCGATTGCGCCCGCGCAGCGCGTCTATGGCCAGGGCATCTCGCAGGACGGCCGCTTCCTGCGCGATCTCGTTTACCAGGGATTCAACGCCGATGAGGAGGGCCGCATCGCTCTCGACGGCGTGCTGGCCCACGTTGCCGGAGCCGGTCGCGGCAGCTTCAACTACCGCTTCGCCCAGCCCTCTCGCGACGCCCAGCCCACCTCCTCGGTCGATTTCCCCACGGACATCTTCCCCTTCACCGACCAGCCTGAAAAGGATCCGGTCACGGGTGAAACCGCAGGCCTGCTCGACCGCGCCACGGCGGAAAAAGTCATCCCCAAAATCTTCTTCTCGAACACGTCGTATGAGTATTGGGGACGCGCCGCCGCCCTCATCGGCATCACCGCAGACGGCAAGCGCGACGTCGCAATCTCTGACCACGTCCGCATCTATCACCTCACCGGGCTGCAACATTTCTCGGGCCCCTTTCCGCCAGAAAAAGGCTCAGGCGACGGGCTCGGCCAGCAGCCGCAATCTCCGCTCCCCGTCAAGTACTTCTGGCGCGCCATGATCGCCAACATGGACGCATGGGTGCGCACCAACACTCCGCCCCCGCCCAGCAGTTATCCCCGGATCTCCGACGGCAACCTGGTCCCGCTCAGCGCCTTTGCCCTGCCCGCGATTCCCGGCCTCAATCGCCCGCACGAGGCCAACGAGGGCTTACGTCTCGACTTCGGCCCGCACTGGCAAAGCGGCATCCTCTCCATCCAGCCGCCCAAGATCGGCAAGCCCTTCCCGGTCCTTGTTCCCCAGGTAGACGCCGACGGCAACGAGCGCGATGGCGTTCGCCTACCGGAATACGCCGCACCGCTGGCTACCTATGTAGGATGGAATCTCCGCGATCCGTCGATTGGCGCACCCGATCAGCGCGTAGCCTTCGAAGCGTCCTGGCTGCCCTTCCCCAAAACCGCCGCCGACCGCATCCAATCCGGCGACCCGCGCAAGTCCATTGCGGAAAGGTACGCGGATCGGGCCGACTACCTCGTCCGCTACACCCAGGCCCTCGATGACCTCGTCAAGCAGCACTGGATCCTCGAAGAAGACCGCCCCGCCGTCCTAGCCCGCGGAGAAGCTGAATGGGATGAAGCAACGAAATAGGTGGATTTTCGGCCGATACCTTAGTGTGAAGGTAGTTTCGCCGACGGCCTGCAATCCTCTCGTTACCTCAAGCGCAAAAGGCTCCGGAGTGATTACCCGGAGCCTTTGCATTTCCAAACAGCCCTTCAACATGGGCGACCGCTACCGCCCGTCCTCGTCTAGCTCATCGATCTGCTTCTGCAGCTTGCGCGCCGCCCCGGCGTTGAGTTTTGCGATCCCCACAAAGAATGCGGCAACGAAAAGCACATACCCCGCGATGAAGAGACCCTGATATTTCCAATGCGCTGGATTTGCCAGGGCATACGCCGTAATCAGCACCGCCAGGCCGGGAATCAACGGACCCAGATACCAGCTCCATACATTCCGCAGCAGGTCCCGCTGGCGTTCCAACTCGTGCCGTTGGAACTCGATGTAGCTTGAAAGTCCCGCATCTTTGGGAAGCTGCCGCCCCGAGCCCCTCGACAGCATGTGCCAGATCAAATAAAACATCCCTGCAATCAGCAGGCTGAATCCAATCCGCACCAGCAGGGCGCCGCCAGCCCTTGCGAACTCGTAACCGAAAAACACAATCACCGCTACTGCGGCAACATACTCGCGCGCATTCCGCCATTGAATCTTGCGCTGAAAACTACCAGCGTTTGCCTGAACCTGCTCGACCGACATACGTACTCCTTCCGTTGGTTGACCCTGCCAAAGTTCCTTTACACGGCGATCCTGCGAGGATTCTTCGCTCATATCGCCCCTCCTTGCTGGGCTCCGGCGGTCTGGAACCACCGCGCCAGGATGTGTTTGATCCGGTGAATCTTTGTTGCAACGTTCCGCGCCGATAGCCCGGTAATTTCCGCAGTTGCGGCCGCATCCATTCCTTCCAGGTAGGCGACCATCACTTGCCGGTCCAGCGGCCTGAGTTGATGAATCAGCTCGTAGAGCTTGCCAATCGCGTCACGTTGTACCGCGGCGTCTTCGCCTTCCGTGTCATCCGCCAGTTCCGGAACATCCTCAAGTGCGACAAAAAACTGCTTCCTCAGGCGAAGCCGCCGGGACACATGCGACGCTGCCGTGTTGTGGGCCACACGGTAGACCCACGTGCGCAGCGAACACCGGTTGTCGAAGCCTTCGAAGCTTTGCCAGAGCGCGATCAGAATCTCCTGCACCAGGTCACGGCGGGTTTCCGCGTCCGCCTCGTACGCCCGAGCCAGCCGTTCCAGCGCGACGCCGTATGTTGCTACGGTTTCCTCAAAGTGGCTCTGCCTGCTTTTGTCGATCTGCGGCATGGCTTCTTCCTGCTCCACATCCAAGGTAGTACCCCATGGGGAAACTTTCTTACATCCGGCTTGCATTTCGGCCGAAGGGCGACGTATGCGTGGGTTTCTTCCCGCTGGGCCTTGCCTGCGGACAGAGTGCCCCGGCGCTGGCCTGAAACTTGCCCCCAACCCAGTTTTCGGCGATACTTAGTTGTTGTGTCTTGTGTGGCCGGGCGCTCACGTCTGGCCGTTTATTTGGCCTTGCGCGCCGGAAGCAACGCCGCAGGCCGGAAAAAAGCCCAAAAAGACCGACAGAGCATTGGAATTGAAAGGAATCGTATCGCCGTGGTGATGATCCGTTTGGCGCGTTTCGGCGCCCGCAAGCAGCCCTACTACCGCATTGTGGCCATCGAGAAGGA
>Ga0302195_10004581_pt1 | contig 10640 bp, 9 predicted proteins | sample II_Bog_N1_2_FD_198778 | JGI IMG/M metagenome (GOLD analysis project Ga0302195, IMG submission 198778) | Peat permafrost microbial communities from Stordalen Mire near Abisko, Sweden - II_Bog_N1_2 | ecosystem: Environmental > Terrestrial > Soil > Wetlands > Peat | place: Sweden: Abisko, Stordalen...
AAGATCTTTCGCCCCATTCGTCACGCCTGGCGGGTCGAGGTGGCCCACGGACATCTCGTGAGACGTCGACGTCTGGCGCGCTGCTTCGAGAACACCGTGACCTCCGCCACCGGTTGGTTGCACGTCGCCGCCATCACCGAGGTCCTTCTAGCGCTGAGCTAAGTCCGCCCTTCAGCGGGCGACTCATTTTTCCCTTGGCGTGTCGCGAAGCCTCAAGTGAAAAACGCGAAAAATGGCGCCGCCGTCAGAGGGTTCATCACCAACGTACAGAGCCCCAAGGGCGAGAGCAAGGTTGAGTGACTTTTCGTTCCCCGTCAGCATCTTGATGATGACGGTCTGGGCACTCATTGACGTGCTGGCGTACTGCACAACGAGTTGTGCCGCTCGAAGAGCGAAGCCGCGTCGCCGATGCCCCGGGGAAAACAAGGTACGAGAGATTCACCTCGTCATTCCCCAGCGCCCTCAGGTCGATGCCGCCCACCAAGACGTCGGGATCACGGCTCCAAATGCCCCAATGACGGTGGTTCCCCATCGTTCGCCACGACTCTTGACAGTCAGCGATGAACTGTTCCACATCGGAGAGTTGCGAAGGTCGTGGAGCCTCGAACCATCTGCGTTGCTCCTCGTCCTCCCCCTCGAGCCACGCGGGTGCGTCCTTGGTGGCGAGTGGTCTGAGGGTCACGACACCGTCAGTCAATGAGGGTTCAGGCATCTGTTCTTCCACGACATCAGTATCGCCCCAGTACATGTCACACGTCGCCTCAAGAATGCCGGTGTGGCACCTCGACCAACTGCAGCGCCCGTTTCGCACACCGGTCAGGTGCTCTCGAGAGCCGTGACGTTCCAGTTCACCCTTGACCCGAATGTCACGCAGAAGATCCTCCTCGCCAAATGCGCGGGCGCCCGTCGCTTCACCGTGAACCACCACCTGGCTCGCGTGAAAGCCAATCTGGACGCCAGAACGGCCGAACGAGATGCTCTCTATGAAAGTGGCGATCCGTGCGAACCACCCACTCCTTCGCTCTCCTGGTCGGGCTTCTCTTTCATCAACGAGTTCAACGCCTGGAAGAACGGAGAGGCCGACGACTCACCAGTCAACGAGGATGGGAGTTGCGGCCTTGCCTGGCGCCACGAGCTACCCAACGACATCTTCGAGTGCGCTTCGGTGGACGCGGCCCGGGCGCTCGAGAACTTCTCTGCTTCGCGACGGGGTGAGCGCAGCGGGACGTCCGTCCGGTTTCCCCGCTTCCAGGCCAAGGGCAAGGTGACGCCGAGCTTTCGCCTTCGTAATCGCGCGACGCCAGGCCGGGAACCATCAGGCCAACCCATCCGCTTCACCGATCCCTCGCACCTGCGACTGCCCAAGTTCGGACCAGTCAAAGTCTTTGGACCGACGCGCAAGCTCCGCCGGATGATCGACGCCGGTCGCTTCCACGTCTATTCCGCCACGCTCACCCTGCGGGCTGGTCGTTGGACGGTGTCACTCACCGGTGTGGCCGCGCAGCTCGACCGGGCCGAGCGCAGTCGCACCAGTCGTCACGCCGTTGCTGTCGGAGTGGACCGAGGGATCACGTCCCTCTGCGTCGCTGCTGATGCCCACGGCGTTCCCTTCGAGAGCTTCGAGGGGGTGAAAACACTGAAGCAAGCGCTATGCCAGCTCAAGGCGGCCAACCAGGCCCTGGCCAGAACCACCCCGGGTCCAAGGGCCGCCAGCGAGCGAGGGCCCGACTCGCCAAGACCCACCGAAAGGTCGCCAACACTCGACGACACCTGGTCCACCAATCCTCCAGGACTCTCGTGGACCGAGCCCAGATCCTCGTGATCGAAGACCTGAACGTCGCGGGCATGATGAGGAACCGACACCTGGCGAGGTCACTCTCGGACTCTGGCATGGGAGAACTCTCCCGTCAGATCCTCTACAAGGCCCGGTGGCACGGGGTCGAGGTTCGAGTAGCCGACAGATTCTTTCCCTCATCCAGGACGTGCTCGGGATGTGGCGAACTCAAGTGCGACCTTGACCTTTCGGCGCGGACATACTCGTGTGGGGCCTGCGGTCTGGTCATCGACCGCGACCTCAACGCGGCCATCAACCTGGCCCGCTGGCGACCCAAAGAGCCCTCAACAGTGACACTGTTGCCTCCTATGCGCCCCCCGCTTCTATCCACAGCCTGATCCTCTTGGGATCTGCACCGCGAAGCACGCGGGAAGAGCCGATCGTCACCCGCACAACCATCACGGCAACGTGATGAGGGCCCTGGGTCGGAACCGAGTACTCAGTCGAACCATCGTCTGGGAAGTCGGACGGTGAGCAAGCACCGCTGAGCCAATTGGTTCAGTCGGTCAAGGCGGACCGGTGGGTCCGAATAGGACACACGCTGTAAGGAGGTTTGACCACTCGGGACTAACCGACAACAATGGGACATGGCCTACATCATCGCCGCGGTGTCACTGTGGTTAGTCGTGTCCGCCCTCACGGCCTTGCGCCCTGGACGTCACGGTCTGCTCGCGGCGTTCGCGTATCCGGTGGGGTGGGCGGCCGGCGAGCTGCCGGTCCAGGCGATCATCTTGGAACTCGCGATGCTCGGGCTACTGCGCTGGTGGGGGTGGCCGCACACGGCGTGGCTCGCTGCGTTGGTCCTGATCGTTGCACTCGTCGCGTTCGTCGAGAACCTGGCGCTGATCGTCGTGCAATTCCTCTCGCGTTCCGTCGTACGCCGCGCGCTTTCCTCGAGCCCGCGCCGGGCGCTCGAGGTGGGCCGTCCGCGAGAGGACGTCGCGGGTTCGTGGTGGCGCACCATGCTCCAAATCCCCTTTCACCCCCGTGATTTCCAGGTCACCTCCAATATTGCTTACGGCGAGGATCGCCGTCAGGTCCTCGACGTGTGGCGCACGTCGCGCACGCCCCATGACGCTCCGGTCATCATCTACTTCCACGGCGGTGGGTGGACCTTCGGTGACAAGCGAGAACAGGGTCGGCCCATGCTGCACGAGTTCGCCTCTCGTGGCTGGGTGGTCGTCACCAGTAACTATCGACTGTCCCCGGGAAACCTGTGGCCCGCGCACATCGTCGATGCCAAGCGTGTACTTGGCTGGGTCAAGAAGAACATCGCCAACTACGGCGGCGACCCCGATCGCGTGGTGGTCGCGGGTGGATCGGCGGGCGGACACTTGGCGGCGTTGCTGGCGCTGTGTGAACCCGAGGAGTGGCGCAGTCCGGACCAGCGCGACGTCACTGATTGGTCGGTGCGTGGGTGCATTGCGCTCTACGCGGTCTTGGAGATGACGGGGGACGAGACCCACTGGCACGGACTCGGCCACGGGCTGCGCATCTTGCTCGAGCGGCGCGTGGTGCAGCACCCCTACACGGGCTACGAGGAGCTCTATCGACAGATGTCGCCGTTTCACCGCGTGAGCGAGGTGGCGCCACCGTTCTTAGTAGTCCAGGGAGGCAACGACACGTTGGTCGACGTGAATGTGGCGCGCGACTTCGTCGAGGAGTTTCGTCGTCGAGCCCTCGCGCCCATTTACTACGTCGAATTGCCCTTGACCCAGCACGCCTTCGACCACACCGCTAGCCCGCGCACCTCGTCGACGTTGCGTGCGGCGGTGGCCTTCGCTGAATCCGTGACGCGACCTCGGCGAGTGCTCGACGATGAGTTGCTGGCGAGCTACCAGTCGCCCCCGGTGGAGGTACTCGTCGAAGACGGCCCGTCGGGTTGGGAGCCCGCCATTGACGTGGCCAGTCGGCGCGGGACCTTTTACGTGGTGAGCGCGGATAATGCGTTCTCCAATCCGCTCGATCCCGAGAACGAGCGCCGGCGTCGCGAACTGAGCGATCTCGCGCTCTCGAGGGGCTGGTCGAGTTCTCCGGCGTTGGGGCGCGACCCCACGGGTTACTGGCCCGAGGAGAAGGGGCTGGCCATCTTCGAGCAATCCGAAGAATTCTGCCGTGCGCTCGCTCGCGCCTTCGACCAGCACGCGATTTACGAGGTCACCCCCGAGGACTGCCGCGTCGTTGTCTCTTAGGCGTCGGGCGCCAAAGTGACGCTCACCGTGAATTCGTCCGCTTCCTCGTAGACGATTCCGAGCACGCCGCCCGCGTCGATGAGGTCGCGCTGCCCGGCGCGGATGAGATCGAGCAATCCACCGGGTCCGCGGACAGCCAGTTCGGCGACCCCTTTACGCTGGGACACTTTTTGGAGGCTCTTCTCGCGGCGCACTGCTTCGAGGACGTCGCCCACCGCGTTGTAGACCCCGGTGGCGGCGGGCGCACTGTCCAGTTCGCCGAGCGTCGGCCAGGTCGCGACGTGCACGGAGCCGTCGTGCCACCAACGCCAGACCTCTTCGGTGACGAAGGGGACGAAGGGCGCGAGGAGACGCTGCAGGACGGACAGGGTGAGCGACAAGGTGGCGTGCGCTGATCGCGTGGCCGGGTCGGCGACGTCACCGTAGGAGCGGGTCTTGGCCAATTCGACGTAGTTGTCGCAGAAGGACCAGAAGAACACCTCGGTGCGTTCCATAGCCCGCGCGTAGTCGTAGTGGTCGAACGCCGTGGTCGCGTCACTGATGAGTTGGGCGAGGAGCGCCAACAAGTCGCGGTCGATGGCCTCGCTGACGTCGTCCGGCGTCACGGTGTCGGCTCCTTCGAGGCGCCCGAGAACGAACTTCGACGCGTTGAGCACCTTGATGGCCAGACGGCGTCCGATCTTCATCTGCGCCTCGTCGATGGCGGTGTCGGTGCCCGGGCGACCCGACGCCGCCCAGTAGCGCAGGGCGTCGGCGCCGTGCAACTCCAACAGGGGCATCGGCGTCACCACGTTGCCGACAGATTTGCTCATCTTCTTGCGGTCCGGATCGAGGACCCAACCCGAGATCAGGGCATTGGTGAAGGGCAGCGAGTCGTGTTGGAAGTGACTGCGTACGACGGTGGAGAACAGCCAGGTACGGATGATCTCGTGGGCCTGGGGTCGCAGGTCCATCGGGAAGACGCGCTCGAAGAGTCCCGTGCCCCAGTGGCCGGCGATCTGGGGCGACAGCGAACTCGTGGCCCACGTGTCCATGACGTCGGGGTCGCCAATGAAGCCGCCAGGCTGGTTTCGTTGACTGCTCGTGAAACCGGGAGGGGTGTCACTGGAGGGGTCGATCGGCAGGGACGTGGCGCTTGCGACCAAGGGCTGGTCGAAGTCGACGACGCCGTTCTCGTCGAGGCGGTACCAGACCGGGAAAGGTACGCCGAAGAAGCGCTGTCGAGAGATGTTCCAGTCCACGTTGAGGCCTTCGACCCACGACTTGAAACGGTGCTTCATGAAATCCGGATGCCACTGGAGCTGTTCGCCGCGCACGAGGAGCGCGTCACGGTGTGCCAGGGTCGCGACGAACCACTGGCGAGAGGTCACGATCTCCAGCGGCCGTTCGCCCTTTTCGTAGAACTTCACGGGATGGGTGATGGCGCGGGGCTCACCGATCAAGGCGCCGCTCTCGCGCAGCGCGTCGACCACCGTGGCCCGCACCTGGTTGACGGTGCGTCCTTCGAGCTGCTCGTAGAAGGCCTTCGCGGCATCGACGTCACGCGTGGGCCAGTCGGCGGCGCCGAAGTCCGCGGGCAGGAATCGCCCGTCGCGGCCGATCAGGGCGCGCGTCGGCAAGGAGAGTTCTCGCCACCAGGTGACGTCGGTCGTGTCGCCGAAGGTGCAGATCATCGCGATGCCCGAGCCCTTCTCGGGGTCGGCGAGTTCGTGGGCGAGGACGGGTACTTCAACGTGAAAAAGAGGCGTGAGCACGCGGGTGCCGAAGAGCGACTGGTAGCGCTCGTCGTCGGGGTTCGCGACCAGCGCCACGCAACTGGCCAATAGTTCGGGTCGGGTGGTCTCGATCTCGACGGTGCCAGTGCCGTCCAGCGTGGTGAAGGCCAGACGGTGATAGTTGGCGGGCCGCTCGCGGTCCTCGAGCTCGGCTTGCGAGACGGCGGTGCGAAAGTCGACGTCCCAGAGCGTGGGCGCTTCTGAGGAGTACACCTCGCCACGCTCGAGCATCTCGATGAAGGCACGCTGGGAGATCGCCTGAGCGTGGGCCGAGATGGTGGAGTACTCGAGCGACCAATCGATACTGATGCCCAGGTGTCGCCACAAGTCCTTGAAGACCTCCTCGTCAGCGGCGGTGAGGCGGTGACAGAGTTCGACGAAGTTCTTGCGCGAGATGGAGACCTTCTTCTCCGCGGGCTTGTCAGGTGCGATGAAGTCCGGTTCGTAGGGCAGAGAAGGATCGCATCGTACGCCGAAGTAATTCTCCACGCGACGTTCGGTGGGTAGGCCATTGTCGTCCCAGCCCATCGGGTAAAAGACCTTCTTGCCCGTCATGCGCTGGTAGCGCGCAATCAGATCGGCGTGGGTGTAGCTGAAAACGTGGCCAATATGTAGCGAACCTGACACCGTCGGTGGGGGTGTGTCAATGGAGTAGACCTGCGCGCGGGTGGCCGACCGGTCGAAGTGGTAGACCGCCTCGTCGTCCCAGCGCGCGAGCCAGGCCTCTTCGAGGCCATCGAGGGTCGGCTTTTCGGGAACACTGCGGGGGCGGAGGGCGTCGGTCATGTTGCAGCGAGTTTAGGCCAGGCGTTTGGCGTTCCCTCGAGGGCAGTCTGGTTCTGTCACGGGCGGCGGCGTCGAGACCATATTGGTGGTGGCGTAGTTTGTACGTGTGCTGCGCCTCTACGACACCATCTCTGGCGAGGTTCGCGACCTCGCGACCCGCGACCCTGGTCGCCTCTCGATGTACGTGTGCGGTCCCACCGTCTATGACCTGCCCCACCTGGGCCATGGCCGTTTCACTTTGGTGTGGGACGTGGCCCGGCGCTGGTTCACCTTTCGTGGGCTCGACGTGCACTACGTCTCGAACGTCACCGACATCGACGACAACATCATCAACCGCGCATTGCGTGAAGGGACGACGGAGTCCCAAGTCGCGGCCACCTACGAAGAAAGGTGGTGGGAGGCAATGGCGGCCATCGGCGTGGCGCGCCCCAATGACGTTCCCCACGCGACGCAGTACGTGCCCGAGATGGTCGCGCTGATCGAATCGCTGCTCGCCAATGACATCGCCTACGTGATCAGTGACGGGGTCTACTTCGACACGTCGCGGGTCCCCGATTACGGGCTGCTGGCGGGCCAGGCCCTGGATTCACTGCGGGCGGGGGCGCGCATCGAATCCAGTGACGAAAAACGCAGCCCGTTGGACTTCGTGCTCTGGAAGTATGCCAAGGCCGGTGACCCGGTCTGGTCGGCGCCCTTCGGCGACGGACGCCCGGGCTGGCACACCGAATGTGTCGTCATGTCCCTGGACCTCCTGGGTGACGGCTTTGACTTGCACTGCGGCGGCCTCGACCTTAAGTTTCCCCACCACGAGAATGAGCGCGCCCAGGCTGAAGCGGCGGGACGCGCCTTCGCCCAGCATTGGGGTCACAACGGCTGGGTCATGGTCGGCGAGGAGAAGATGAGCAAATCGCTGGGTAACTTCACTTCCTTGACCGACCTACTCGAGCGCACCGACGCGCGCGCCTACCGGCTGTTGGTGATTCGTTCGCACTACCGTTCGCCGATCGAAGTGTCGCCGGCGACCATCGCCGATGCCGAACGGGCCCTCGCCCGCCTCGATTCACTGGCCCGACGTTTCGCGGTGCCTGTTCTTGGCGGGGAACAATTGGTGACGTCCAGTGGCTTCGAGTTCTCGGGCGTGTCCGCGGAGTTGGTGGAGCGGGTGGGCGCCCTGTTGGACGAGGATCTCAATACGCCCCTCGCGGTGGCCGAGCTCTTTGACGCCGTCAGCACCGCCAACACCTTCGCTGATCAGGGTCAAATTGACGACGCCCAGTCACTCGCGATGGCGGTGACAGTGCTGTTCGGCGCGCTCGGCCTCAGTCTCTTCTCGGCGACCCACGATTCTGACGACGAAACGCAGGGCCTCGTCCGTGCCCGTGACGAAGCACGCGCCGCCGGCAACTGGAGCGAGGCCGACCGACTTCGTGACGAATTGGTGTCGCGAGGGTGGATTGTTGAGGACTCATCTGGGGGGACACGCATCCGACGAGGCTAAAAAAATATTTGTCGATGTGCCCTAAAACAGGTAGCCTTTGGCCTGAGGTTGCCGTTGTGGTTCCCTCCGGGATGGGCTGATGCCCGTTCCAAAGAAACAAGGAGGCCCACAGTGGCTGTAGGAACCGTTAAGTGGTTCAATGACGAGAAGGGCTGGGGATTCATCGCTGTCGATGGCCAGCCCGACGTCTTTGTTCACTACTCGGAGATTCAAGGTGAGGGTCGCAAGACGCTCGTCGAGGGTCAGACTGTCGAGTTTGATGTCGAGCCGGGCGATCGTGGCCCTCTCGCCAAGCGCGTCGTCCTGAACTAACCAATCAATCTGAAGTAGGCAACCGCCGCCCTCGGGCGGCGGTTGTTTCATTTGCCCACTTCGGCGGATCTTGCAATAGGGTGGTTGATGTTACTCACGGGTAACCCGTGACGAATATTGTGGGGTGTCGATGACCGAATTCTCTCTTGCCCTCAGCGATGACCAGACCACGGTGCGTGACTGGGTTCACGGTTTCGCGCTTAACGTCATGCGTCCCGTTGCCCACGAGTGGGACGAGCGCGAAGAGACGCCGTGGCCGGTGATTGAGGAAGCCGCCAAGGTCGGGATCTATTCGATGGACTTCTTCGCCAGTGCTCTTGCTGACTCTTCGGGCGTCACCATGGTGCTCGCGCTCGAGGAGTTGTCCTGGGGCGACGCTGGTTTGTGCATGGCGATCATGGGTTCCACTCTGGCCATGGCGGCCATCATGGGTAATGGTACGCCCCAGCAGGTGGGTGAGTGGATCCCCGCCTGTTTCGGTACCCCCGGCGACGTGAAGATCGCGGCATTCGGCGTGAGCGAGCCCGACGCGGGTTCTGACGTCTCCTCGTTGCGCACCCGCGCCATCTACGACGAAGCCACCGACGAGTGGGTCCTGAACGGCACCAAGACCTGGATCACCAACGGGGGCATCGCCCATGTGCACGTCATCGTGGCCTCCGTCGACCCCACCCTCGGCAGTCGCGGACATGCCTCGTTCGTCATCCCCGAGGGCACGCCGGGCCTGCGCATGGGCCAGAAGTTCCAGAAGATGGGCATCCGGGCAAGTCACACCGCCGAAGTGATCCTCGAAGACTGCCGGATCCCGGGAAGTTGTCTGCTGGGGGGCAAGGAGAAGCTCGACGAGAAGCTCGCGCGGGCGCGCGAGGGTGTCAAGACTTCCGGTCAGGCCGCCATGGCCACGTTTGAGGCCACCCGTCCCTACGTCGGGGCACAGGCGGTCGGCATCGCGCGTGCGGCCTACGAGTACTCGCTGGACTACGCCAAAGAACGACGTCAGTTCAACAAGGCGATCATCGAGAACCAGGCGATCGCCTTCAAGCTCGCGGACATTAAGATGCGAATCGACGCTGCGCGCCTGCTGGTGTGGCGCGCCGCATGGATGGCCGCCAACAAACAGCCGTTCCTCAGCGGTGAGGGCTCGCAGTCCAAGCTCTTCGCTAGCGAGACCGCCGTGCACGTGACGGGCGAGGCGATCCAGATCCTCGGTGGTTACGGTTACGTGCGTGACTACCCGGTGGAGCGCTGGCATCGCGACGCAAAGATCTACACAATCTTCGAGGGGACTTCAGAGATACAACGACTCATCATCGCTCGCGCGATTTCTGGCGTGCAGATCAAGTAGTCCTGAACCGGTGAATAAGCAGGCTTTTCGCGTTCTGCGGAAGTTGCATGAGGCCACTTCAGATAGTTCCGCTCCGTCGCATCCGGACCCACGAATCGAATTGTTGGGTCTATTTGTGGGTCTATCGACCGAATGGTTTCTGGCGACGGGATCCGTTGTCACAGGGCACTCAGATAGGCGAACGTGCCTACCCAGAAGCCCCTCAGCAGTGATGGCGGTACCGATGGCGGCGTAGGGGGCTATCCGCCCCGAGGCGCCATAATGACGGGGAGGGTCACTTCTGCAGTGGAAGCTTACTTATCGCACCCGCGCATTCCCGTTACTCAGGTGAGTGTGTTGGAAGTTGTCCGGATATTTGAGTCCGAAAGTGAGCATTCGGTCCAATCCGATGTGTCCGAGCCAGATGGTGCCTAAGGCAAGTACCAACGGGTGGTCCTGCCACCAACCAATGCCGAGCAAGAGCGCGGGCAATGGCGTAGCGTGCGCCATGTTGTAGAGGTGAGCGCCGAATCTCGTTCCAAGCATGTAGCCCGCCGCGAAGATATCCGGCACCAATAAGACGGAAAGGGCGAACCACCACGATTCGTGGGTAGTCGAGAACGCCAAAACGGATCCGACCAGAAGCGTCATCCCTTCCAGCAGAAGCCATCTTCGAGGTGCGCCCACCACCGTTCCTGGGGGCGCTACCTCGTCGGATGTCGCCTGACCTTCGACCGTCATTCTCAACGCCCGGAAGTGTAAGTGACCGAAACACTTGCGAACAACAACCTACGCATCTCGGGTGTGCTCCTTGAGGAAGCTCAGTACCGCGCCCGTTGTGATCTGCGGTTGCTGTGACTGGGGGTAGTGGCCAGAATTTGGAACCATGACGACCTTCGCGTTCAGAGTCTGCGAGATC
>Ga0302195_10004599_pt1 | contig 10622 bp, 11 predicted proteins | sample II_Bog_N1_2_FD_198778 | JGI IMG/M metagenome (GOLD analysis project Ga0302195, IMG submission 198778) | Peat permafrost microbial communities from Stordalen Mire near Abisko, Sweden - II_Bog_N1_2 | ecosystem: Environmental > Terrestrial > Soil > Wetlands > Peat | place: Sweden: Abisko...
CCACGGAATCATCGGGCTGATGGATCCTGCGCATGGCCCATTTGTTCACCAGTCGTGGTGGTGGCGGTCAAAGGGCAGCATTCACGCGAAGGAGAAGCAATTCGAACCGATTCTGGACGCTGAAAACGACGGCCGGAACGCGGGCTTTCGCATGGCCGCTCACGCGCCTTCCAGCAACAGCCTGCCGTACAAGCTGCTGGGTGCGGACGGGCCGGTGACGACGACGATCGACTTTGTGCTGCCGAACCGGCGCTACGAGACGATTCGCGCGGGCAACAAATGGTTCGCCAGCCTGACCACGGTGACTCCGGTGACACCGTCGACTTGCCGGATCGACGTTTGCGCGGCTTGGAACGTGCTTGGCTGGGTGCCGTTCCTTACGCCGGTACTGAAGCACTTTGGAGCGATCTTCGTACGGCAGGACCAGGAAACCATGGTCGAGCAGGCGGCTGGACTGCGCTACGGTCCGGCGCTGATGCTGATCGACGATGCGGACAAGCCGGCGAAGTGGTACTTCGCGCTGAAGCAGGCTCGGCTGCGCGGGACGGGCGAGCATCCGATGGACGGGCCGGTGACGCTGCACTGGAGAAGCTGAGAAGGGCTGTTGCTAGTTGTCAGTTGCGGGTAGAAGTGCCTCCTGGGTATACACCCGAGATTTGTTGATAGTAAAGGGGTTGCGGCTGGGTATCTCCAAATGAGTGTTGATTCAAAATGGGTTACGGACACGTATATACGCCCGTATATACACTTTGACTCCCTTTCTGGTACTAAAGCGAAAAGCGGATTCCCTGCGGGAATGACAAACAAGTGGCGACGCGCTTAGGTTTGCGTCCCAGGGAGTTCCGGTAAGACCTGTTTCTACCTACTGCTTTAAGGATAACAGGTTGACCATAACTCATCTGCTATCTAATTTTGGGTGGGTTTTATGTTTAGTTTGTTGGGGTTAGGTCGGTTTTGGAGGGCTGGAGGGGCTTGACAGTGTTTTGGGGTGGGGGGAAAAGCGAATCAAGAGATCATAGACGAAAAAAGAGGACACAGAGATTTCTGGGTACACGGTTCGGCTAGGGGGGCTCGTCGTGAGGGGCGAGGTGCAGCGACAGAAATTCTGACTCTTCTAGTCGGAATGACGCTTCAAAGGGGCGTGGTCAGTATGACGCGGGTGAGACGGCGCTATCGGCTGGGAGGGATGGGGGCGAGGATTAGGTCGCAGGCGCCGGAGTGGCAGTTGACGAAGCCGGTACGGATGAGGTGGGCCTTGCTGGCGGGCGGGAAGAGGGTGCGGAAGTCGGCTGCTTTGAGGTATTGGGCCGCGTTGGGCAGGGTCGTGGTGGAGGCGCTGGAGGAGGATTTGTCGGGGAGGCTCGATAAAACTTTGCCGTCGGCGATGAGGAGGGTGAAGGGAGCGACTCCCGGGTGGCCCCCGGCGGGGCCGAGGGAAAAGGTGCGGAGCTTCTGGTCGTCGGCGCGGAGGGCGGCGGTGGCGGTGGGGGAATGGATTACGGCGTTGATAGCGGCGAGGTGATCGCGGAATTCCTTGGCGTTGTTGGCGTGGAGATCCCAGTACTCATTGAATTGCTTCGTGGGATCCCTTGCCGTAGACGTTCTCGTCAAACATCGCCTTGATCTCTTCGCGGCGCTTCTTCCACTGCGCGGCCGTCTTCACCTTCGTCCCATCGTTCATCACCAGAAGCTCGGGGAGTTTGGGATACGGATTGGCTTTGGCCTCATCGAAGTTGACGTTACCCGGCTGGCCGATATTGCGGGGCGTAAGACTCGGCTGCAGCTCAGCGATGCCCAGCACCTTCATCTCGCGACTACGCTCCTCGGCCGACGCATCAGTCCGGGCGACCACCGGAGCCGCGGTTGTAGGCGCGGGAGTCTGCGCGGTTCCACATGGGATCAGCGTGAGCAGCGCGCCCGACGTAACCAGCGCCGTCACGAATCTCGAGATAAAGTTGGCCATCATAATTTCAGTTCGTCGTCAGAGTGACACTCACCGAATCGAGCAGGTTGCCATTGCTGTCTGTCAGGTTCACGTAGAACGGGCTGCTAGGGATCGGCGCCGACGCTGTCACAAACACGGCAAAGCTGTAATTGCCGCCTGAGTCGGTTACAAACTGAAAGGAAGGGACGGGCGCGCCCAGGCACTGCCCATTATTCGGATTCGTCTGGCATATCGTCGCGCTAACCGGAGTACCTGCGACGTCAGAGGTCGAGAGAAATAGATTCGTGCCGGCGGCAGAGGTCGTGTCCCCAACCGCAAGCGCAAACGCTCCCGATCCTTGCGATGAGAACGGAATATGCACAACCCCGTCACCGGTGGCTGTAGCTTCGAACATACTCACTCCCGGGGGAAAGAGCAGCGGAGGCGTGCCCTGCAGATAGGGCACATACGGAGGGTTGGCTGTAATCAGCATATAGAGATTCGTTCCATAGCTGAGATCCAGTTCTGAATTCTTTACTGTATAGATGACGTAATTCACCATCGCCTGCAGCGTATCCGTGGGGGTGGGCCCGGCTGGAACCGTTCGATTCGTGGTGGGATTCGTCCCGCCGGGGTAGGTTGTCTCGGCAAACAGATTGCCGCACGGGGTGTTGTCTCCGGAGAGCCCTCCGCCAGTATTGACGCAGGCCGCGAGAACGTCAGCCAGCGTATTAATGCCAGGAACATAGGTCTGGGGTCCTCCCGGCGCTGCCGGTCCGGGCACGACGCCTGTGCTCGGGTCGACGAACTCAAGCGCCTCGGAGAAAGCAGCGGTCAGCGATACTGCGTTGTCCAGTTGCGCGCCGGTGATGTTGTCATTGGCGTCAAAAGTGCCATCGGTGCTGCCGAGAACCACCTCGGCCGCGATCACCGTGGTCTCTTCATTGATAAAGATAAAGGTCGACGGAGTGAGCGAGCCGCACGATCCCAGTATCGACATCAGGACGGTCTGAGAATTGGCGCCGCCTCCCGCATTGCCTCCCCTGGCGGTGATATAGACCTGGGTGCCGGCAGACGGGCAATTATATTTGTTGGTGATGCTGAAGCTGCCGCTGGCGTCGGTGAAAACGGGGCCCAGCAGCAACGCGCTCGGCGGGGTCACATTGCCTGAGGGGTCAGTCGTGCCGGCAGCCCAGAGCTGCATGGCCGCGCCAACGATAGGCTGCTGGCCGCCATGCACCTTGCCCTGGAGCGCGACGCCCGCAACCGGAGCTGTGACGCTTGATGGAGGGACACCCAGATTACAGCCTGCTAAAGCAATCGCAACCGCGGATAGACCAAGAGAGGAAATCAAAGCAGAGAGACGCATCAGCTCACTCCAGAAGAGTTTTGAACTTACGCTTGCATAGTCGCAAGAGCAGGTGGCCGCATGCAGCATCTGGCCTCGACTCTGCTTGTTTCTATGCGCGTAATTGTACTCGAGGGCCCCGGATATGCAGCAATCATTCACGTCCTTCTTGCTGATTGCCCTCCGATCCGCATCACTCCTTTACACCCCCGAGTGGAGCGCATCATAATGGTTCTCCGATCCAGTCGCGTCTCTCACGTCGCAATCCCGCAACTTCATCCAGCTTTTCTCCATCGAGACCTAGTGAAAATCCTCCGCATCGCCGTCGCTCTCCTTCTAGCTCCGTCCCCCTCCATTCTCCTGGCACAGAAGCCTGTTCCCGCGAAGGCCCCAGCGCCACCGGTCTCAACCGAGCCCCTCGTCGTCGACGTCCACCCCGCGCCGTATCGCGGTTCGATCAACGTCAGCTTCAACATTGGCAACCCGTTGCGTTGGTGACCGACGCGATCAAGGACTGTACGGCCAGGGGCGACCTAGTTCTTGATCCGTTTCTGGGCTCGGGCACTGCCGTGATCGCTGCCGAACGGTCGGGGCGGCGATGCTATGGGTTTGAGCTTGATCCGCTCTACGTTGACACCATCATTCGCCGTTGGCAGAGGCTGACCAAGCTCGACGCGGTGCATTTAGATACTGGGGAAACATTCAACAGCAGGGATAACGAAAGGGCCAGCTAACTATGAGCAAAGAAGAACTCACAGACGATTACGAAGTTGGCTATGGAAAGCCTCCAAAGAACTCTCAGTTTCAGAGGGGAGTCACCGTTTCCACGGCTCGCGGCAGTCGGCGCGAGAACGAAAAAGATTGAGATTGGCACCGGCGTGATCGACATGCGGTATGAGAACCCTCATTACATGGCGGAGGACGCCGGTTCCGCCGATCTCATTGCAGGAGGACGTCTGCAGTTGGGAATCAGCCGCGGCTCAGCGGCGGCTGAAAACATCAGATGCCATTTGCAGTCCTACAGATTTCCCCCATAGCCGTTCTGCGACCAATTACTACTGGTTTTGAGAGTACTTCTGCAAGTCGCTGATTCTAAATGGCGGGCGAGGCGGGGCTTGAACCCACAACCACCGGCTTAGAAGCCGTGCGCGCCGGATGAACAGGCCGACGGCGCAGAGAATGCTGCCTGCAAAATTAGTTCGCATGGGTGAGGAACCCAGATTACACCTGACTATTAACATCCCCTCAAGGGGAGCTTGGATGGGGCACCCGGCGGATTCCATCCCACCCAAGCAAGACGAAATCCTCGCCAGAAATGGGCCAACGTTCGCGGTCCGACTGGCTGGATGGCAGGTCCTTCGACTCCGCCACTCGCGATACCGCTGCGAGAGGCTCCGCTCAGGATGACGGAGCCATAATAATCAATCACTTAGACATTAGATGTATGTAGATCCTGCGCTTACGGGGGGGAGATGCCTTCGTCGATTACTAGTTGGTCTACGCGGATGTAGAGGGCTTCGCCTAGTTTTTTGAAGGCGAGTTTCCACTCGGGGGACCAGTAGTTTTTGTCACTGCGGAGGAAGAGGTCGTTCCAGATGTTCTGCGCCTGCCAAAGGTTGACGTCGAAGGGCATGGTGCGTAGGCCGGTGGCGACGGCGACCGCGGTTCGCAGGGCGGCGATCATGGAGTTGTCGGAGGTGGCGGCGGCTTCGAGGGCGACCATGGCGCGCTTCATGCGTTCGGCGGCGGCGAAGGTGAGGACGGGGATGTCGAGGGTGATCTGGTCGGCGGTGGCTCGGATGAAGAGGGCTTCAATCTCGCCGGTATCGAAGTTGTCGGACTCGATGGCGCGGCGGAGGCTGGAGTTGATGGCGAAGTTGGCGGCGATGGCGAGCGCGGGGGGCGCGGACATGCCACTCTCGGTAAGGTAGCGGAGCAGCGAGGCGTGGTCGTCGTAGATTTTGCGAAGGGACTCTTCCATCTCGGCGAGGGTGCGGTCGAGGATGGTGCGGAGGATGCGGTGCTGCTCGTCGGCGAAGAGCGAGGTGAGCGAGTAGGCGAGGGTGCCGAAGAAGCGGTCGATGAGGCGGATGACTTCGGGGAGGTTGGCGCGGCGGATGGCAACGCCGACGTCGGCGGAGAAGGCGGCGAAGGCGGCGACGTCGTCGGGGGTTTGTTTGGAGTAGCGGCGGATGGCGGCGGAGAGGTTCTGGTCGCCGAGGTGGAGGACGGCGAAGAAGATGTCTTCCGCCTCCTCGGTGATGCGGGAGCGGATGTTGGCGCGGCCGAGGGCGACCTTGCCGCGGCCGGAGGTGAAGGACTGGTGGGCGTCGCGGTGGAGGTCGAAGCAGAAGAGCTCGCCATCCTCTGGGTAGCTGCGGAAGACGGAGCTGATGGCGTAGTGGGCGCCGACCTGGTCGAGGCCGATGCGGATGCCGGTGACGTATTTGCGATAGAGCTCGGCGCCGTCTCCGATTTCGGGGAGGTTGGATTTGGCGCGGGCGAGGATGGCGAGGAACTGGTCTTCGAGGGCGACGCCGGCGGGGCCGAAGAGCTTGGACGCGAGCTGGAGGACGCGGCCGGCATAGGCGATGATCTGGATGGTTTCGATGCCGGAGACTTCGTCGAAGAACCAGCCGCAGGAGGTGTACATGAGCTGGGTGTGGCGCTCGAGCTCCATCAGTTCGAGGGCGGCGACGCGCTCGTCGGGGGCGAGGACGTGGGTGGCGTGGCGAGCGAAGAAGCGGTCCTTGGACGGGGTCGAGCGGTCGAGGACGACTTCGATGTAGGCGTCGCGGGCGGTCCAGAGATCGGTGAGGAGGTTTGCGGCGAGCGCCTCGGCGAGCGGGGCGGTGGCGTCGCGGAGGAAGTCGAGAGCTTCGCGGAGGGGAGCGCGCCATTCCTGGTTCCAGCCGGGTTTGCCTCCGTTGCAGCCGCAGTTGGAGCGCCAGCGCTCGACGCCGTGGACGCAGGACCAGGAGGTGTCTTCGACGACCTCTGCCTCCCACTCGGGCGGGAACTTTGCCAGGAACTCACCATAGTTGGTGAGCTTGGCGTGTCCGTTGTCCTCGATCCAGTGCATGGCGTAGGAGAGGGCCATCTCGCCGTACTTGTGGTGGTGGCCGTAGGACTCGCCGTCGGTGGCGATGTGGGAGAGCTCGGCCTTGCCGGCGTCGTCTGCGGGGCGCGGGCGGAAGCCGCTGAGCAGGCGGCTGCCGAAGGATTCGCCGGAGTTGAGCAGGCCCTCGAACGCGACGGCGCGCGAGGAGGGGCCATCGTAGAAGAAGACGGCGATGGAGCGGCCTTCGTCGAGTGCGATGCGGTAGGGATGGGTGGTGTCGACGGTGGCGTTGGGGGTGGGAATCCAGGGGATGCCGGTTGCCGGTTGCGGGTTGTTGGTTATGGGCGCGTCGGCGGCTTCGGCGGATTCGGTGGGGAGCAGCGGGTCGGGTGCACCTGGTTGCGGCTGGGGGATGTTGCGGATGTGGGCGCATTGATGGGGCGCGAGGATGGTGTACTTGATGCCTTCGGCGGCCATCATGTCGAGCACGCTGCGGCTGACGGCGGTCTCGGCGAGCCACATACCTTCGGGGCGGCGGTTGAAGCGGTGTTCGAAGTCAGCGATGCCCCAGCGGATCTGAGTGAGGGCGTCGCGGCGGCTGGCGAGCGGCATAATGATGTGGTTGTAGACCTGTGCGACCGAGGAGCCGTGGCCGCCGTAGCGGTGTGCGCTGGCGATGTCGGCGTCGAGGATGCGGCGATAGGTGCGGGGAGCCTTGTCGGCGAGCCACTTGAGCAGAGTGGGGCCGAAGTTGAAGCTCATGCGGGCGTAGTTGTTGACGATGCGGACGATCTCGTTTTCGAGGTCGGTGATGCGGGAGGCGCCGTTGGGCGCGTAACACTCGGCGGCGATGCGGTCGTTCCAGTCGTGGTAAGGGGCAGCAGAGTCCTGCACTTCGACGGTTTCCAGCCAGGGATTCTCGCGCGGCGGCTGGTAGAAGTGGCCATGCACGCAGACGTAGCGGTTGGGGGGCGGGGCGACGGGCTTTGCGGGTTTTGGGGAGGGACGCTTAACCATGGACGTATATAAGGGTAACGCGATGAGCGCGATTGCGCAGAGGGAATGTAGAGACGAGTGGGATTTGTGACGGGCGGAGTTGCATATTTGGGATAGGGGGAATGGAGAGGCCGGAGTATAGTGCCACTTGAGGTGGGATGATGCGGGTGCTGGCGTTGGTTGTAGGGATGTTTTCGGTTTCGTTGCTGGCGCAGACGGGGACGGTTCCGATGATCAAGGAAGATGGTCCTCCGCCCGGGGTTTTGCAGGGGGCTACGGCGGAGACGATTCCGGTGTCGCAGGACGTGCTGCGGGGGATGGCGGAATTGGAGCCGGATATTGCTGCGCGGGATGCGGCGCCGCAGCCGGGGGTTGTGCTGGTGAAGGTTCTGGTGTCGAAGACGGGCACGGTGGAGGAGGCCGTCGCCATGTCGGGCCAGGGGGAATTGCCGCAGGTTGCAGTGGCTGGGGTGAAGGGTTGGAAGTATCGGCCGTACATGGTGGACGGGCAGCCGCGAGAGGTTCAGTCGACGGTTACCGTTATGTTCCGTGAGGGTGTGGGCAAGCGGGCGGCGATGGCTGGGATGGCAGGGATGGCACGGATGGGCGGGGTGGCAGGGATGAGCGGGATGACCGGCGCTGTCGGGCTGGGGCAGGGGGCGATGACGCCGGATGGTGCGGTGCGGGTTGGGGCGGGAGTGATCGCGGGCCTGATGGATCATGCGGTTGCGCCGGTGTATCCACCGATTGCGAAGGCGGCGCATGTGCAGGGGGTGGTGGTGCTGCACGCAATCATCTCCAAGGAGGGCGATATTGAGGACTTGCACGTGATCAGCGGGCCTCCGATGCTGGTGCCAGCGGCGATGGACGCGGTGAAGCAGTGGAAGTACAAGCCGTATCTATTGAAGGGCGAGCCCGTGGCGGTAGAGACGACGATCAATGTGAACTTCGCGTTTGGGGAAACGAAGAAGCCTGCGGCGGCGGGCGGGGAGCCCGGCAGTGCGACGCCTCCGGCAGAGGAGACCAGTCCGAAATAAATCTGCCCAAGGCTACGTTATAACTATGTTCCATAATATTGTTATGGAACTCAAGGTTCGCAAGATCGGCAACGGGTATGGGGTGCTTCTTCCTAAGCAGCTTCTGGAAGAGCTTGCGTTGGAAGAAGGATCGATGCTTGAGGTTGAGAAGGTGGATGGAGCGTACCGGATGGTGCCCGCCGATGCGGAATTCTCGCGCCAGGTGGAGGCGTTTCTGCGGACAGAGCCGATGCACAGGAACACGTATCGCGAGCTCGCGAAGTGAGCTTTGAGTTCGTCCGTGCGGATGTCCTGCGGAATGTGCAGGGCCGGTTGATCGAGCGCTATGGCGGTTCGCCCGGCGTGCTGCGGGCGGCTGCTAGCGAGATTACGGAAGAGGAATGGACGGCTTGGGTGGTGCGGAGTGTGGCGGCGAAGTGATGCTGTAACCACATCTCAAGAATCGAGATGTGAGGGAAAGGCTGTGCGGAGACTTGCCTATGGAAAGCATGTTTGAAGCCGCGAAGGTGGAAGAGCTGAAGGAGCGCCTGACGCGACTGCGGCCCGACAGCGAGCGGCAGTGGGGGACGATGACGGTGGCGCAGGCGGTGGCGCACTGCTCGTTAGGGATGGAGATGGCGGTAGGGGAGATTCGCCCGCCGCGGGCGCTGGCAGGACGTTTGCTTGGGCGGGTGGTGAAGCCCATGGCCCTGCGGGAGGGCGAGCCGATGCGGCGGAACTCGCCGACGGCGAAGGAACTGGTCGTTGGGGACGATCGGGACCTGGACGCGGAGCGTGAGCGGCTATGCAGCTTGATCGACCGGTTCGCGGTGGCCGGCCCAACGGGATGTACGACGCATCCGCATGCCTTCTTTGGGCGGCTGACTCCGGACGAGTGGGCGATGCTGATGTACAAGCATATGGACCACCATCTGCGGCAGTTTGGAGTTTAGCGGGCTGGCATCAACCGACATCGCAGAATCGAGATATGGGCACACGGCATATCCCCTCAATCATCAGGCGCGACCGGTGGCGTTGAGTTCTTTGTAGAAGCCAAGGTCGCGGGCCTGGAGCATCTTGGCGATGTAGCAGATCTGGCCGTAGTGCAGGCTAAAGTGTTCGACTACGTGGTAGATGGCCTCGAAGCCGGAGACGGAATAGCCCTGGATGTCGAGGGTGGCGGCGAGGTCGTCGGCGGTGAGGCGGTTGAGGACGGCGGCGGTTTCGTCGAGCGTGGCGCCGAGGCGGTCGAGCAGGACGCGCGCGGGGATGTGGTCGCGTTCGTCGAACTCGGCCGAGCGGTGGCGGGCGTCGGGGTGCTGGTTGAAGGAGGTGACCAGCCACTGGCGGACATTGCCGTTAAGGTGCAGCAACAGATTGCCGATGCTGTTGCTGGCTTCGTTAGGGCGCCACCAGATTTGTTCGTCGGTGAGGGACTCGACAGTACTGCGCAGGCGCGGCCAGGACTGGTCGAGGAGCTTGGCGCGGGAGTAGTCGAGGAAGGTGGCGGTGAAGTCGGTGGGGTCGGCCATGGACTTGATGGTATCCGAAGGAACCGCGGGTCGACTCCAGCTTGGCGGCAAGGTTGGAACGGCGGTGCTGCCGACATGTTCGATCGCGGCTGCGAGGTCGTCGAGCGCGTTGGCGAGTGAGGTCCGAAAGATTCCGAAGCGCTCGGGCCACTTCGGATCGTATTCGATGACGAGGATAGGATTTGTCATGGTGATGCGGTAGGTCAGGATTTTGCGGAAGGGAGAACCATCACTTTACCGGCGGCGAGATCGCAGGCGCGCCAGAGATACCAGCTTGCGACCGAGCACCAGGGGTGCCATTTTTTTGCGCGCTTTTCCATTTCGGCGGGGGTGGGAAGGTCCATTGGGGTGACTTTGTCCGTCGGCTTGAGCTTGCCGAAGGTGAGGGCGAAGCCTTTGCGGACGCCGTAGTCGCTGGTGGGGAGGATGTCGGGGCGGCCGAGACGGAAGATGAGCATCATGTGAACGGTCCAGACACCAATGCCGCGGACCTGGGTGAGGTGTTCGACGATGGCGTCGTCGGACATGCGGCGGATGCGAGCGAGCTCGGGGACAGTGCCGTCGAGGGTCTTGGCAGCGAGATCGCGGAGGGCGAGGGCCTTGTTGGCGGAGAGGCCGGCGGCGCGGAGTTGGGTGTTGGGGCAGTCGAGGATCTGCTGCGGCGTAGGGTGCTTCGCACCGTTCTCGACCGCTTCGCGGTGGTCTGAGGTGTCGGCGAGAGGTAGGAAGCTCTCCAACATTCTGC
>Ga0302195_10004600_pt1 | contig 10621 bp, 9 predicted proteins | sample II_Bog_N1_2_FD_198778 | JGI IMG/M metagenome (GOLD analysis project Ga0302195, IMG submission 198778) | Peat permafrost microbial communities from Stordalen Mire near Abisko, Sweden - II_Bog_N1_2 | ecosystem: Environmental > Terrestrial > Soil > Wetlands > Peat | place: Sweden: Abisko, Stordalen...
CATGGGGTCGGATCAAGTGTGAAGGTCACAGGGTTCACTTGCATCTCACTGAGCACCATCTCGGAAATCGCTGATCGGCAATCGCTTCTGCCGGAAACACAACCGTCTCCGCGCAAAGCGCTCATTTCGGCCCTCAGCCGCGCAGGCGGCTGATTACTGTTTTAACGGCACCGAGGTCTTCATCTTGGGAATGCCGCGTTGATGACAGTCAGTGCAACGAACCCAGTGAATATTGTGCGGGCTCGATGCGCTTGCGTAGGTTGTATCCATGGTCTCCACATCGAGGCCGCAGTGCGACATTTGCGGGTGGCAGTTCTTGCACGACGCGCGCGTGTTTTGATTGTGCCCCATGTGGCACGCGATGCAGCTCAGGCCTTCGTGCACTCCGACGGGGGTGCGATCGTCGCCGGAGCCCACCTGGCGTCCCCAGCCATTGGCTGCCGCAGGCGTTCCCGCTTCAGGCTGGCGCGGGGCGTGGCACTGGTAGCAGATCCCCTGGCGGGGGTCCTGACTTGCAGTAACTACGCGGGCGCCGTCGTGCAAGACGGGAATGGCGAGCGCCGTGGCGGCAAAGTGCAGGCCCTCGCGGCGGTCAAAGAAGGCCAGCGAATCGTGCACCGGCTGACCCGCAACCGAAATGCGCCCCTGCGGCCTCACGTCGAGCGCGCCTTCGCGATGTACCTGATGGCAGGTCATGCAAGGAATGGCCGGCTGATCGGCGAAGCCCTCGCGAATCAGATGCCACGGCCCCTGCGTGTTTTGCGGCTGGACCAAATCACGCACGGAGCCGTTGAAGTGCATTCCGTGGCAACGCAGGCAATCTTCCATCAGGTGCTGCTTCGAGTTCTGCTTTGGGTTGGTGAAGATCTGGCCGTAGGTGGCGCTGTGCGGGCCGGCATGCCAGGTGGCATATTCGTAGCGGTGGCAATTCTCGCAGTTGGGCACCATCTCAAGCACATCGACGTCGCGCAGGCGAATGGCCTCAGGCCACTTGCCAGTGAGATGAACGCGGATGTGACGCAGCTTGGTAGCCAGGCTGGCTTTATGGCAATCCATGCAGCCGGCGTTGCGATGCGGAGAACCTTGCATGGCGCTCACATAGGAGGCCATCTCGTGGCATCTTGCGCAGCCGTTGCCGCTAGGCGAGGTGTAATACCACGACGCGCCGTAGATGCCGCCGCCAACAACAACGGCCAGCGAGACGATTGCAATGGCCGCAACCCGCATGAATCGCTTCATGACCGGAATCCCGTACCCTTCCAGTTGCGAACCAAGGCGTCAGAGGCGAAGTAGGCGATGGCCATGATGGTCAGCACCGGGTTGAAGCCCCCGTTGGTTACGTGCACGCTTGAGTCGATCACGAAGAGATTGTCGACATCGTGAATCTGGCAGTTCTTGTTCACGACGGAACATTGCGGATCGTTGCCCATGCGGCAGGTTCCGGCCTGATGCTGGCCCGCCGAAACCATCTCTGCCTTGTAACTCATCAACGAGGTGTCCACCGCTCCAGCTTCCTTGAGCCATGCCTGCGCGCGTTTGGCCTGCACCTCGCCAATTTCGAAGGTGTGGGGATGCACGTTTCCCAGAAAGCGCACGACCGGCAGACCCCACTTGTCTTTCACGGTTGGGTCGAGTGTAACCCGGCCCTCCGCAGTCGGAATCTGCTGGGTTGGCCCCATGATCACGATGGTGCGCTTGTGCCAGTGGCGCATCGCCTGCTTGTGGCCAAGGCCCCAGCGCGGGGTGTTGGCGGGCAGCCGGTCAATCATATGGATCGGCAGGCGAATGAACTCGTTGGCCAGCATGCCTCCGCCGCAAAGGCCGGGGGTGCCATGGTTGTAATCGGAGATGGCGATGGTTGCCCCTGGACCCACGTCGTCGTAGGTCTCAAAGTCGAAAAAGCCCACCGCGCCGGTATAGTGGTGGCCCTGAAGGTTGCGGCCAACCTGGTCGTGGCGATTTCCGAGTCCATCGGGGAACAGCCGGCTCTTCGAATTCAAGAGCAAGCGGGCCGACTCCGTTGCGCAGCCGGAGACAATCACAATGTCGGAAAGCTGTTCCTGCAAATGTCCGTTCTCGTCGAAGTAGGAGACTCCGCGTGCCCGTCCCCTGTCGTCAGTGAGAATCTCCTTGGCCATGCACTCGGTGCGCAGTTCGCAGTTTCCCGTGTTGAGCGCGATGGGAATCACGGTGTTCTGCGATCCGTTCTTCGCGTCAACTTCGCATGCGAATCCCACGCACCAGCGGCAGCGCATGCACGGGCCGCGTCCGTTGTAGGGAATGCTGTTGCGGGCCATGGGAATGTGAAACGGATGCAATCCCAGCCGCTTTGCCGCAGGCTCCAGAATACCGAATTCGCGGCCGGGCGGCAGCGGCGGCATGGGAAGGGGGCGCTTGCGCGGGCCATGAAACGGCGTGCCCGAATAGTCGCCCGAGATGCCGATCTCGTATTCGGCCTTCTCGTAAAACGGCTCCAGGTCGTTGTAGGAGATGGGCCAGTCTTCGAGGGAGCTGCCTGCCGGCGCTCCGTATGTGGACTTCATGCGGAAATCCTGCGGCAGATAGCGCCAGGCCTGTGCGCCATAGCTTAGCGTTCCGCCCCCCACGCAGGCGGCGTTGTTCTGGTAGCTGCCTTCGCTGGGAAGCACGGTGCGCGCAATTCCTTTGGCATCCACCCAAACGCGCGGATTGCCTTCGTCCTCCGGCCCAAACGCATTGCCCAGCACGGTGGTCCGCTGATTGCGCAGGTCATCCTTGTGGCAATCGTTCGCGGTGTACCACTTGCCGCGCTCCAGCAGCACAACGCTGAGGCCCGCAACCGAAAGTTCCTTGGCGACGATGCCGCCCGCTGCGCCGGCCCCGATGACAACCGCATTCACGCGCTTCATGAGGGTGAACCCTTTCCCAGGTCGTATTGCGAGCGGCCCAGCGGCGGCGGTTCCGGCAGCCCCAGCATTCGCCAGCTCACGGCGTCGCGATTGCCGCCATGGCGCGGCGAGCCGTAGTAGCCCTCCATGGTGTGATCGCGCACCAGTTCAAAGAAGGTTCGATCCTGCTCGGAAAGCTCGCTGACGATTGCCAGTTGTTGCGGCTGCGACAGCAACTCGAGATCCTGCCCGAATCGCTTGCGGCTCATCGCCTGAATCTGCTCCAAACCGTTGCGGTAATCGTCCTGATGGTTTCGAAAATGGCGGACGAGCTGGCGATCGATGTAGTTGAGCACTCCAGCCTGAGAGGCGCTGGGGAAGTCGTCCGCGGGGACAATCTGATCGCAGATCGCCGCCAGTGTCCGTGCCTGGCCTTCGCTGAGGAACTCCCAATTCCCCTGCTTGCCAGGGGCGCAGCCGGTGGCGATGGCAGCGCTTCCCAACGCACCGGCAGCCACAAACTGCCGGCGCGTCAGATGCCCGGTTTTCCTGCTCGTGGACATCGGCAACCCCCTTCACGTCACTCATTTGCGGACAAGGCTCATCGACAGAATAGCGCGAATGTTCACGGATCATTCTTCCGGTCCATGCTTGGTGTGGTCAGCAGGACATGTCTGTGTTGCAAATCACCTTTGGAGCTGATCTTCACACCAAGCAAGACGAGCCTGGAAACTGGTTCCCAAAGCCGGGTTCATGCCCAAGAGACCGCCAAAAGTAAGGAGTCTCTTGCAAATCGCCATTTAGACTGCAAATTGCTGTCATGGCACAACTGAAGAGGCCGCAAGTAGCGGAACCATTCAGAAGCACGCCCTTTCCGCAGCTTGGATAATCCACACCCTTCAACGGTCAAAATGCGATCGCCCTGCATCCCGATCTCTGGTCAATTTTTCGATGAAACAGTTAAGGCGGTGCTTTTGCTTGTATTCGCCGCTGTTTCAGGAGGCTTCAGACCCTGCTTCCTCCGAAAACAGATCTCACCATCCATTCCCAATTCAGAAGAGGATATCCCGGCGAAGTAAGTACACGCTTGCCGTGGTCATTCGTGGCGCTTCAGGGTTCTCCGGTAGAGCGCTTCCCACTCATCGGCTTTGGCGTCCATGTTGAAGTTGTCCTCGATGCGGGCACGAGCGGCGCGGCCGAACGCGAGCCGGTCTTCAGGGGTTCCTTGCATCTGCTCCGTCATGGCATTCGCAAGGGCGTCGGGATTCTTTGCGTGGACGATTATCCCAGCATCTCCAACCAGCTCGCTAACGCCTCCCACGTCGGTGGCTACGACCGGCTTCTCCATGGCCATGGCCTCGCCCAGCGCCAGGGGCATGCCCTCCCAGGCCGAGCCCAGCACGAAACCGTCGGCGGCGTCGAGCAGCGCGGGCAGGTCGCGGCGCAAGCCTAGCCAGCGCACGGAATCACCAAGGCCCAACTCCTCCGCAAGACCTCGAAGCGATGAAAACTCCACAGTGGATGCCTCTCCGGCAATCCAAAGCTGCGCCTGAGAGCAGGCATCGAGCACCCGCGCAAAGGCGCGCAACAGGTTGGGATAGTCCTTGGCCGGCACAATGCGGCCAGCGGTGAGCCAGATGAACTTGTCGGCCGCGCCCATTTCAGATCTCATATGCGCCCGCCGTTCCGGCTTGGGGATAAACTCCGCGGTATCGATTCCATTGGTGAGGACGACGCACTTGCGTTCCGGCACGGCCTTGAGGCGCACAAATCGGTCGGCAGCGGCCTGACTGACGGCGACGGTGCTGCTGGCCAAGCCGTCGGTCAGCCTATACGTCAACATGCGCAGCCAGCCCCCCTCATAGACGTTGTGAACTGTCGAGACTACCCGCGGTGGGGCCAACCCCTTTAGCAGGCGGGCTACAACGTTGGCGTGGAAGCTGTGGCTGTGGATCAGATCGGGGCGAAACTCGCGCAGAAAGCGGCGGCCATTCGCCAGGCCCATCAGCGCGTTGAATGGATTCTTGCGCATTCCCATGTGGACAATCGGGAGATCGGTGGGCCACTGCTCGGCGACAGGCGGGCGCAAAACCAGAAGAGCGACCGCGTGCCCGCGTTGGGCCATGCTCCGCGCCAGCGCCAGCACTACACGTTCCGCTCCGCCCATGCCCAGTGAAGTAAGCACATACACGATCCGCATTCAGCGCACACTTTTAGAAGGAGGTTAAGTGAAACGATTCTAACGCGCGAGGGCGGCTTTTCGCGTGGACGCGAGCGTGCGGCCGATGACCGTGCCGAGGGCGAAGAAGCCCGGTCCAAAGGCAAGGATCGATAGCGTTGGAAATCAGTAGGAACGGACCGAAGTCCGCTCCAAGACAGTTTTCTTGTTGAATCGACAACTTGCAACCTCTGCCGGACTCTTTCCGCAGCCCGTCAGCCCCCTGCGGGATTGCAGCCGGCATCAGATAGGCCATCCTTGAAACGCACTCTTTGAACCCTTGCCGGACTGCAAAAGCCTTGTCCAATGTACGAGAATACATTCATGACCAGCGTACGCATCGACAAATGGCTTTGGGCGGCGCGCTTCTTCAAGACCCGTGCGCTGGCCTCGAAGGCCTGCGACCTGGGACGCATTCATTCCAACGGAATTCAAGCCAAGCCGGCGCGTGAAGTCCATTTGGGCGACAAGCTGACAGTGAGGAACGAGGGCGGCGAGTTTCTTGTCGAGGTGCTGCTCTTGAGCGAAATGCGGGGCCCCGCGGCGGTGGCTCACACCCTCTATCGCGAAACCGAAGCCAGCATCGCCGCGCGCCTCAAGCTGGCCTCCGAGCGCAAGGCGATGCAGGAGTTCGCCCCGCTGCCCGAACACCGCCCCTCAAAACGCGACCGGCGGCGGATCATTCAGTTTCGCGGCGAGCGGTAAGGTCAACGCTCGCGGACCTCAGCTCCCTTGGCTTATTGACCGGCCACTGGAGCCATGCAACTGCCGCAGATCTTGGCATTGGGGGTTCTCAGGGGCTTCAAGCAATGCCGGCAGGGCGGTCCGTAGAGCGAGATTCTGTGATGCCTGATTGCGTCGTGGTGGCAGTCTTTCATTCCGGTCAAGCGCTCGTACTCCTCCCGCACAGGGCGGAACCGTTCTTTAATCGGGGCGTTCTGCAAGGAAATACCCCAACGCTCTCGAAACTCTTTTGTTGCCCGAAACGCTTCGGTGTAGAGACAGCTCACCCCAGCAAACTCTTCTTCGTCGAGCATCGGAACCTCGCATCGGCATCGCCAACACCAGAGCTGCTTCATCGTTTCATTCTGCGCTCATGAGTTTTTCATAGCAACGTACTTTGGCGCTGTTCCTACGATGCAGTGTTGTAGAAACTGCACTCGCCTATGGATTGCGCATTCACGGTTGCGAGCCCGCCGCACCTTCGCTGTCCGCCCAATAACCGCTTCTGGCCGTAACTCGCAGCCCCGGATGGTCCCGAAGCCGCAGTTCGATCGCATGAAACCCCGGATGCGGCGATTGCGGCTGGAAGCTCAACACATAGCGATTCGGCACATGGTTGGAGATGGTCAGCAGGCCACTCACCAGGCTGCGGCTGTCTTCAAAGTGGAAGTACTCGCCGCCCGTCAGTTGCGCCACCGTCTCGGGCACGTTGCGCTGCAGGCCGTTGGCGGCAGCAATACCGGCCACTGTGACAACAGCCAGCGGGGGAGCAAGCAGACCCAGGCAGTTGAATGCCTGCACAGCCTTGTTCGTGGGGGCGTCGGGGTCGGGATCCTTGCCCATGCAACCATGCGGAGGATTCGGGTGTTCGTTCTCAAGCCCGCCGCCGCCCACCTTGGTCGGAAGTTCCCGATTGGCGTAGTGCGCCGCCTCCGACTTCCCGGTCGAGAAGCCGAGAGCATAGATGGCCGTATTGCTGTCGCCGATGGCGCGCAACGCGTCCTCCATCGTGGTCTGGCTGCCGTGATCGACGCTCTCCGAAATGAGCAGAATCGCGCGGCGGTAGCTGGGCGGCTGCCTGCGCAGCAAGTCCACTGAAAACTTGACGCCATCGAGAATGGCCGCCGCCTTGTCTCCTGCCTCCAGGTCGTGGAGCGCGACCCCTGCGGCGTCCGTGTCGGAATTGAAATCCTGCAGCAGCGTAGGAGAACTGTCGAAGCCGACGACAGCCACCCGGTGAGGAACGTTGCCCACCACCGCGGCAACCACCGTGTTCAGGTTCCGGTAGGCATCGAGCCTGCGCCCGCCCGCCCGGCCCGTCTCCACCGCAACCACCAGCGCCAATGGGTCTCCGTCTGTATCCCCATCCAGCGTGAGCTTCTGCTCGATGCCGTCATCGGTAACCCGGAAGTCGTCTGCTTTCAGCGAGAAGACCAACTCCCCCTTCGCATTCCGCACCAGCGCCGGAACCAGCACCACGGTCGATTGAGCGCGCAGCGGAGGAGCCTGCAAAGCAGGTGGCGTTTGGCTCTGCCCAAACGCGATAAACGAAAGTAACATTACGGTAACGAATGCCCGATTCATCGGCGTAAACCTTGAAGTAAAGTGTAAAGGTCTGGTTCTCGATCAAATGAGTAGACTCGGCATCTGCGCGTTGGTCACAACTTGGTCTCGATCCAGACATCTGATTGAAGTACGTTGACACGGGCCTCTCCGGGAACTGGGATTCTTGATGGCTGGGAATATCGTTGGCTTTTACGAAGAGCTCGCCGATTTCTATCACCTGATCTTTGAAGATTGGGACAGCGCAATCGAGCGTCAGGCAAAGATTCTCGGTCATTTGCTGACCGTGGAAATCGATGGAGGGTTGCTGAGGGTCCTCGATTGCGCCTGCGGGATTGGCACACAGGCCATCGGCCTAGCCAGAGCCGGCCACCAGGTCGTTGCCTCCGACTTGAGCGAGGCTGCCATCAGCCGAGGACAACGCGAAGCCCGGCAACGAGGGCTCTCCATCTCCTTCCGCGTCTCCGACATGACTTCGCTGAATGAGATCGATGAGAGCGACTTCGATGCAGTGATCGCCGTGGATAATGCCTTGCCGCACTTGAGTTCCGGTCAACTTGGGCAGGCAGTTGCGGCAATGGCGGCCAAGCTCAAGCCAAACGGTCTCTTCATGGCAAGCATCCGAGACTACGACCAGCTCAGCCTCGAAAGGCCTGCCGTGCAAAGGCCGATTTTCTTCGGCAGGCCAGGCAGCCGCCGCATCGTCCATCAAGTCTGGGATTGGGCCGATAGCACCGCCGAAGATGCAAGATATGTGCTGCACCTTTACATCACACTCGAATCGGAGCGGGAATGGACGGCACACCACTTTGTATCGGAATACCGCTGCCTGCTTCGAGATGAAGTTTCCGCTGCCTTGGCGACCTCGGGATTCGAGGATATTCGCTGGCTCATGCCGCGGGAGACTGGCTTCTACCAGCCCATCGTCCTGGCCAAGTTGTCTTGGTAGAGCGAGCCTGCCGATTTGGGGCTCGGCTAGACACGTCTATGCAGAACCGCCGGGGTAATCGAATATTCATCCTCTCTTATTTTGTAGCCTCCGCCCACTCCTGCTCTCCACGTTTTAGCACTGCGGCCCGGTCTTCCGGCAGAATGAAGCGGCTCTTGATCAACTCGTCCACGGCAATCTTGTACCGCGTTCCATAATCCTCTGCATTAGCATAGCGTTCGGAAATTGACTTACGCGGATCGCCGGTCTTCTGCCGCTCAGCGGCGTCTTTTGGAAACGGCAAATATGAACCCAAGAACGGAACGCGTTGATCCGGCGCGCCGATCGAAGGGTCGCGCAGATTCCAGCCTGTATAGGTTGCCAACGGAACGGTGATCTCGGGCAGGCGTACGCCATCGCGCTCGTTGCCGTCGGCGTCTACCTGCGGCACAAGCACCGGGAAGGGCTGGCCGACCTTGGGCGGCTGGATGGTGAGAATTCCCAGCTTCCAGTTCGGGCCAAAATCGAGCCGCCAGGCTTCATTCGCCTCATGCGGCAGGTTTACATCCGGGATTCGAGGAAATGCATACTTGTTCAAAGGCGTCAGCGTTCCATCATCGATCCTGGGATAGCTGCTTGCGGGTGGGGGAGTATTGTCGCGCACCCATGCGTCCAGGTCGCAGATCAATGCGCGCACCAGGTACCTCGGCGTCAGCCCCAAACCACGTTGTTGTCCGAAGAGGTCGCCACTTCCTTTTTCCGGGGGAAAAGGACCCCCTCCATGCTGAAGTCCAGTGAAGTGGTAGATGCGGACATGATCGGATAGGGGCATATCGCGTTTTCCGTCCGCCGAGATGTGAATCAACGCTGCCGCGCGGCCCCAGTATTCATAAGATGAGCTCAAGAAGAAGATCTTCGGAACGACCTTGCCGGTAGTTGCACGATCAAGCAGCCCTCCAACCTCCCCAGTAACGGGGTCCCGATCCGGCAGATCGGTAAAGGGAAAGAGATCAACCGGGAAGAAGACCGACGACGTAGGTTGGGCATCCCGCGAAGGCTGGGCAAACCGGTAGTTGAAGCTGCCACGGCCAGCTCCCGCAATATTGACCAGAACGCCATCGAGAGCAAGTCGTCCTTCTTCGTCGGCATTGAAGCCTTGATACAGAAAGTCGCGCAAGAAACGACCGGACTGCGAACCGCCCTGACCGTAGACGCGGACCGTTGGGGCGATGGCGCCGGGAGCGTGCTTCACATAGGAAGCAAAGTCGCTGAAGGCAGCAAACCCCAGACCCGCCACAACCGGATCTGCGGCAACGTAGACATATTCGTAGATCTTTCCCGGCTGAAATCCTCCGTTCAGATGAATAAACTGGTTGCTGGAAACGAGTTTGCCGTCGACGATGTGCGCAAATTGCCAATCGCTGCCTGGAATGACAGATCGAGGCCCGCTGCGCGAGTCGCGCACGGTGAGCACATTGCGAGGATCGTGGGGAACCGAAACCGGGTATTCGATGCCGCCAATATGCCCCGTGATGAGGTGCCCGAGGGGAATATCCGGCGCGGCCTGCGAGAGCATGAGATCACCGCGCAACAAGCCGGTGATCGTCTTTCCCTCTTCTTGCGCAATTGGCGCGTACAGCCGCAATGCGCCTGGCCCGGTTGCGTCCCATTGCCAACCGAGGCTCACTACAGTAAATCCCCGTCGCAGTAACCACGCGTCGCCACTTTCGCCGGCAAGATCGTCGTCGCCGCCTTCAACGTTGGTCATACGGCTCGCGTGCCCACGATTGGGAACTTGCAAAAGCATGGAACCGTTGCCTTTTGTGGCGTCCTTGGGACGGACGGCAACGAAATCGGAAGAGAACCCGACCTCGTCATCTTTCAGGTTCACCGCGTTCGCAAGATCGACAATCTGCCGATTGCGCGCGTTGGCTACGGGAATCGAAAAGTAAACCCGTCCGATGATCCGCTCGTAAGCTCCCGCGTCTCCGAACGCCTTGCCGTTCAGAACGTCGGCGCGAGAAGCAATCTCGACACGCAAAACGCGCGCGTTGAGCTGGATGGAGGCAAAGATCAGAAGCAGAAAAAGCGGTGTTGCGCGAAGGGGAAATCGCATATTTGGAAGCTTAGCACGCGGTTCGCCGGGAGTCTTTCCGCCCGCGGAAGCCGATGGATTTGCCGCACAGATGATCGCAACAGCTTCTTTGCCTGTTGCCGGCTCGGCAAGGCAGCTTTGGCGCAACTGGCGAACTTCCACGCTGCGAGGCGCGGCAGATGAGCCGCCAACTTTAGTAGACTCAACGGCAGGATGCTTGTCTCAAC
>Ga0302195_10004603_pt1 | contig 10619 bp, 9 predicted proteins | sample II_Bog_N1_2_FD_198778 | JGI IMG/M metagenome (GOLD analysis project Ga0302195, IMG submission 198778) | Peat permafrost microbial communities from Stordalen Mire near Abisko, Sweden - II_Bog_N1_2 | ecosystem: Environmental > Terrestrial > Soil > Wetlands > Peat | place: Sweden: Abisko, Stordalen...
GCAACCTGGGGCCAACAACCCGCGGGGTATTGGCAGTCGCCAATTACGCAGTGGGACAGCAATGGCGAGGCGCTCTGGGCCTTGGTTCACCACTTCCAACTCACTCAGGACAAGCAGTGGCTTAGAATCGCCTATGACAGCATTCGCAAGGGAGCCTTGTGGATTCGCTACGCGTGCGAACAGATGAAATTCACCCTTGAGCAAGGTGAGAGACCCGTCTACTACGGTTTGTTGCCGCCCGGCGAGGGCGAAGCCATCGTGTCGGGCATCAACTACTATCACAATTTCTGGGCGCTCCTGGGCCTGCACCAGGCAACGATTGCTGCGGTGGCACTCGGAAAGACCGAAGATGCTCAGACGTTTCGCGCCGCATACGATGATCTGCGCACAAACCTCTTGGCCTCCGTCGAATGGGCCTACCAGCACACTGGAAAAGGGAAGTTTATCCCCGCTACGCCCTTCGATACGGACGTATCCATTTGGGGTTCGGCAGGCGCCCTCTATCCATGCGGGTTTCTCGAACCGCTGGACCCCATGATGACGGCGACTCTCAGGACCATGGATACCTTTCTCGCAGAAGGTGCATACATCTACAAGAACAACCAGGTGTGGACTTATATCACTGCTGAAATTGCCATGTGCCATTTGCTGAGGAACGAAACTGAACGTTTTTATCAGCTATTCAACAGTTATGTCGACTATTCTTCGCCGACCAATGCATGGGTTGAAGGAATCATGGTGAAGGATCGTCGCGGCACCGGAGATATGCCGCACGGTTGGGCCGCGGCGGAATACATTTTCCTTCACCGGAACTCGCTCGTCTTCGAAAATAAGGATGTTCTGGAGTTATGTTGGGGGGTTCAGCCCGCCTGGCTGCCTGAGGGAGCCGCGCTTTCAGCGAAAAATGCGCCGACCCGCTTCGGAAAGGTCGATATCGAGTTGAGCCGCAAGGGGAGTCATCTCATCGCAACGTATCGACTTGATAGCCGTGGCTTCACGATCCCATCCAAGGTTGCGCTGCACATTCCGGAAATGCAAGGCGCAGTAACCGCTGTCAGCGTAAATTCAACTCTATATCCGCTGCAGCAGGGGCAAACAGTCATCGCCATCGGTTGATCTTTTTGCATGAGTTTGCACGATGCGATTAATCTGACCGGCGTTTAGGAGTGCGAAGGATTGCCGGCTGAGATTTGCCTGCGCATTGAGGCGCAACGGAGGATACGATCTTTGAAACCATCTGGCTTAGCGCATCGGAAGTCTGGCATGCGAAGGAACCCGCAAACCCTCATCTTCGACCTTGACGGCACCATTACGAATTCGAAGCCCGGCATCGTCGCCTGCCTGCGCAAGGTAATCGGCGCGCGCCGTCTAGAATATTCCGGACCGCTCGATCGATTTGTCGGCCCACCTGCCGAGGAATGGACACTCCATCTGTTGCCGCAGGGAAGCGCGGAGGATCGCGCCGCACTTGCGCGCGAGTACGGCGACTGCTTTTACCGCCATGGATGGAAGAACAGCTCGGTGTTCGAGGGGGTGCGCGATATGCTGGCGCTTCTCCGTCAGCAGGGCTTTCCCCTTTTTATCTGCACTTCAATGCAGCAGCACATTGCCGCCCGGGTTATGGATCTATTCGACCTTACCGATTCGTTTACGGCAATCTATGGCGACAAGGCCGAGTACGCCAACCACGGCAAAGTCGAACTACTAGGCAGGCTGTTGCGCGAGAATTCAGTCCGCGAGGAGTCTGCCTGGATGATAGGCGACCGGATTTACGACGTTCAGGCGGCGCACAGCAACAGAATCCGCTGCATCGCGGCGGGTTGGGGCTATGGCTCGCCGGAAGAGTTTCAGCTTGCGGATGCCTTCGCTCGGACCCCAGCCGATGTGAGCTTACTGGTGACTCCCCCGAAGCTTGATGGTTGACGCGCAGCCAATCCGAGCTCTTGACCTGACCATCGGCCTCGGCTATATCGAGCGCCTGCTGGCCAATACACATATCGAGAAGTATCTGGCGAAGCACCATGTTGAACTATTGAATGAGTTCAACAAGCTGCTTGCAGCCGGTTGCTTGGTGAAACTTTCACCGGATGCGTAAATTGCCGTCGAAACTTTCGCCTTATGAGGTCAATCACTTTCACCTTATGGAGTACGCAGCCCCGTAAATTGTTGATAAATTGAGTTGGAAGCTTTCACCTTATGCGTAAACCCACAATGGGAATTTCGTTTCCTTGAAATCCGTCCGGGTAGCCGAATCCATCGCGTCTTTCCTGAGTATGACGTATGATCGGCAGAACCAAGCCAAATGATCTCAGCCGAGCACAGATGCGCTCCCCCATACCCCTAACACCCAGGGGCTTGAACCTATGGCGTGAACAATTCTGCGCATCAGCCGATGTCACAGAAACAACTCAAAATCCGGATCAAGAGACTGGAAGGTAATCATGAGGAATTCTGGAGCGTTCCTGGCAATCGTCGTCTCGATCACCTTCGCAGCTTTACACGCGGCTGCGTCTATGCCTGTATCCAAATCATCGGACTCAAAGAAGATTTCCGAGCCTGCCACACAGGCGCCCCTCTTCAAAAACTCTCCGGCCCCTGCGTCCGCCCCTGCCAACCCAAGTCACACTTTCGCGGTGAACGACGAGAAGGGTTTGCTATTGACATGTATCGCACCGGAAATTGAAACCAACCCCGATACCGATACATTCAATGGCTGCAGCCTGGCGCCAGGCCGGACACTGGACGATGTCATGCATACCTTTATTGGGGCTATCCACCATGAGCAGAATGAACAATTGAAGGAACGCGCCGATTGGGCCAGGGACCTGGAAGAGAGATCAGCCCAGAAGCCTGCACAGAAGTAGCGGGGCGCCCCTAGGGCGGAGAGAGCAGATCGTGTCGGGAGGAAGATATTGCCCGCAGATCAATAATGCACAGCGCTTCTTTCTGCAGGAGAAGAGAATCGTTCAATACGGACTCCCAGATAAGGATATAGCCCTATCCGGCTGGATTCGAGGACTACCGGCGCGACCGGCCCTGCGGAGGCTCCGTTGGTGGTGACGCGAAGAGTGCCTCGGCCCAATTGGCCGGCCACTCCCATGAAGGGGTAGTGTGCCCGAATTCAAAAGCAAGGCGATGCAAGACCCAGCCCCCCAGTCGAAAGGTCCGGATGGCCATTGTTCGGCCTTGGACGTTAAGCCCCCGTCCGCAACAGTGAAGATGCCAGGCACTGCGGATCGGACCACGAATGACCGCGCAGCTCCGGGAGGGGGACCCTTGGACTCTGAAGCCAGATACCGGCGACTGTTTGAGGCTGCACAGGATGGAATTCTGATCCTCGATGTGACGACAGGAGTTATCACCGATGCGAACCCCTTCCTGGCGAAACTCCTGGGATTCTCGCACGCGGAACTGCTCGGAAAAACTCTCTGGGACATCGGTCTGCCCGGAGACGCCGAGGCGTCAAAGAGTGCGTTTCAGGAGTTGAGAAGCAAGCACTATGTTCGTTATGAAAATCTTCCTCTGATGACCAAGAGTGGACTCTGTGTCAGCGTGGAGGTGGTAAGCAACGTGTACCGCGTGCACGATGAGGAAGTCATCCAGTGCAACATACGCGACATCAGGCAGCGGAAGGATGCCGAAGTGTTGGAACAACGGCTTCGGCAGGCGCACAAGATGGAGGCGGTTGGCCAGCTTGCAGGCGGATTGGCTCACGACTTCAATAACCTTCTGGGTGTAATCCTGGGATATTGCGAGATTCTGGAGGACCAGCAGGAGCTGGCGCAGACAGTCCGCAACATGGTCCTGGAGATTCACAACGCAGGCACATCGGCCAAGAATCTCACACAACGTCTGCTTGCTTTCAGCCGCCGGCAAGTGTTGGAACCCGCGGTGATGGATTTGAACGAGACCGTGCATCGCATGGAGAAGATGCTGGACCGGCTGATCGGCGATGACATCAAATTGGTAAGTGTCCTTGCCCCCGACCTGGGAAGGATCAAGGCTGATCCAAACCAGGTGGAACAGATGCTGATGAACCTTGCCATCAATGCGCGGGACGCAATGCCAAAAGGGGGACTTATCATCGTCAAGACCGCGAACGTGGAGATCGATGAGACATACGCCCATCAGCATCCCTCTACAGAGCCGGGCCAATATGTACTGCTGACCGTCAGCGATACGGGGGTCGGAATGGATGCGGAGACACAGTCCCACATCTTCGAACCTTTTTTCAGTACGAAATCTCAAGGACAGGGAACCGGACTCGGCTTGTCCACAGTGTTTGGTCTTGTGAAGCAGAGTGGGGGGGCTATCGCCGTTTACAGCGAACCAGGCGACGGAGCAACATTCAAGATCCATTTTCCCCGGTGCGATGAAGTCCAGGTCAACCCGCAACAGAAGAATACCTCGCCCTCAAGAGGGGGGACAGAGACCATTCTCCTGGTCGATGATGCGAGTCCTCTGCGGGGACTTACGCGACGGATACTTGAGGACTCCGGATACAAGGTGCTGGATTCAGGCGACCCCGCAGAGGCATTGCGCATGGCTGCAGAGCATGAGGGGCCTTTACCTCTGATGATTACCGATGTCGTGATGCCAGGCTTCAGCGGTTCTGTTCTTGCTGAGAGAGTTGCTGAAGTGAGACCGGAGACCAAGGTGCTCTACGCATCGGGCTACAACGACGACTCGATTGTCCACTCGCATGTGCGCGGACAAGACTCCGCATTTCTCGACAAGCCGTTCACACGGGAGAATTTGTTGAGAAAGGTACGCGATCTTCTGGATTCAACAACGTAATTCCTGCCGTGGGTTGCGTATTCGCCAGTTCTTGCGGTTTTTCGAACTAGACGAATGCGGCAGGCTTTCACGGTCGCCCTATCGACACTTCCGATTCGCCAACTCCTCACGATTCAGGCAGATTTCCGCACTGCAGCGTTCCCGTGCCGTGGTGTGCGTCTCTGCGCCCTGCCCGTGGCTACGGAACATTTCGGATTCCCGTTGGAACAGATCTCGAGGTATGCCGATAGAAGGGGAGCGAGTTTGCAAATCCTTGCGGACCGCTGCGCTGTAGTGGCAAATACTGTTCAGACGGGAAGGAATAGAGAATGACTTCGATCGGTGGAATTCTTCTTGTCTTCGCCTGCGTCATTGTGGGCTACCTGATGGAAAAGGGAAAAATCGGCGTCCTTCTTCAGCCCGCCGAACTCCTTATCATCGGCGGGGCAGCAATTGGAACTGTATTGACAGCCAATCCTATTCATATTTTGAAGAAGATCGCTTCGGGGCTCCTGGGAGTCTTCAAGGGATCGCCATTTCCGAAGAAGCGGTATGTGGCTACGCTGAAAATGATGTTCGACCTGCTGGCCAAATCCCGCAAAGAGGGCGCGATTGCCATCGAAGGCGACATAGAAAACCCGAGCCAGAGCCAGATTTTTTCAAGATACCCAGTGTTCCTTTCAGATCATCACGCCCAGGGCTTTGTTTGCGACACAATGCGCATGGCCATTACCGGTGGCGTGAGCGCATTTGACGTGGACCAGATGATGGAACTGGATATGGAAGTTCATCACCTGACGGCCAACCAACCGTGCCAGGCATTGAACACGATGGCCGATGCGCTGCCGGGGTTGGGAATTGTGGCCGCAGTGCTGGGTGTGGTGGTGACGATGGGTTCGCTGGGCGGCCCGCCAGAGGAGATTGGAACCCATGTGGCTGCAGCCCTGGTCGGGACGTTCCTCGGAATTCTGTTGTGCTACGGACTGGTAGGCCCACTGGCCTCGAATATGTCGAAGATCGTGGATGAGGAAAACAGCTACTACCATGTACTCCGCGTCGTCATGCTGGCTTCTATCAAAGGCACCGCGCCCATTATGGCAGTTGAAATGGGTCGCCGCGCTATCCCCGAGCACGCCCGTCCAAGCTTTGTGGAAGTGGAGAAGGCGTGCAGAGAGAAAGCGGATGAGCCTGTGGCTGTTCCAGTAGCCGCGTAGGTTCGCAAGACCATGGCAGACAACGAACAAATCATCATTATCAAGAGGAAGAGCGGGCATGCGGCCCATCACGGCGGAGCCTGGAAGGTGGCATATGCCGACTTTGTCACTGCCATGATGGCGCTGTTTATCGTGCTGTGGCTGATGAACAGCAGCAAGCCGGTGCAGGACGCCGTCGGAGGGTACTTTCGCGACCCCAACGGCACTGCCCAGAAGACGGGGACGCGACTGGGTGGGGCGGGCGATGCTGCCGCTGTCAAAAAGGAAGACATGTCCAAGTTGAAGGACGACTTGATGAAGTCGATGGAGAAAATGAAGGACTTCGACAAACTCAAGAAACTGATTGAGATGACCGTCACGCCGGAAGGGCTTCAGATCGAGTTGATGGAAGATCCTCAAGGGACCTTCTTTGAGACAGGAAGCGCAGAGCCAACTCATATTTTGCAAAACCTGCTGAGGATATTGGCGCCGGAAGCGGGCAAGTTGCCAAACCCAATTTCAATTGAGGGGCACACCGATTCCACGCCTTATTCGGGCGGGAAGGCTTACGGGAACTGGGAGCTTTCGACAGATCGCGCCAATACTGCGAGGCGCCTGATGGAGAGTAACGGCATTCGCCCCAGCCAGGTTGTACAAGTGCGCGGCTACGCGGATCGAAAGCTGCGCAAGCCCCAGCAACCGAACGATGCCTCCAACCGGAGGATCACGGTGATTATTCAATATGTTGTCAATCCAGCGCAGGCGAAGGTGATCGTCAGCAATGGGACCCTGCCGGCTGTGAGATAGCCGGCCGCCGGCGGTCATACCGCGGCGCAATAAATGAACTGCGATGGCAAGGTTATGCAAGAGCAGGATAGGACATCCCGAATCCACAACCGCCTTCCGCTTTGAATGGCAAATACAATGGCCACGCACCGCATATCGAGTCGAACGTTGGGTGCGCTACTGCCGATAGACGAACTGTCGATGAACTTCGATCGAGGTAGATGTGGGCTGGATAAATCACAGCAACGAGTGTGCCTGGGTGGATACGAGTGAGGACCTGACTGCCGAAAGCAGGGTCAGCACCGATCCCGATGGGAAGTTGTTGCTCGTGAAATCCGTGCTGAGGGTGTTGCCTGGATGCGCCTGCAAAGAGACAACGGGGCAATACTCCGCAGCCGTCAAGCCCGGATGGCGTCCACTGGCATTTTTGGAAGAGCTGTGGGATGTCATTCGATTTGGAAAGTCCTGGCAAAGCGGATTGATCGCCATGCGCAACCCCGGCAGGCCCTGCAAGGAAGAGCTTCGAATCGTTCCTGTGCCGGATTCAAATGACGACATTGCCAGCCACTCCGCATGCAATTGGGACGCAACCGGTCGCATATGGGCGATGCGGGCGTTAGCAGAGAGCGAAGCCCGCTTCCTCAAGTTCTTCGAGGAAAACGGCGCGGTGATGTTCCTCGCCGACCCGGCAGTTGGAACAATCGTCGCAGCCAACAAGGCCGCTTCCTCCTATTATGGCTATGCGCGGGAGGCACTGGCCGGCATGCCGATGAGCCAGATCAATATCCTGGAACAAGTGGATGTTGTCTTTGAACAGGAGCAGGCGGTTCGCGAGGAGCGCAACTTCTTCAACTCGCTTCACCGGCTCTCTTGCGGTCAACAGCGCAGCGTGGAGGTCTACTCCGCACCTGTCGAGGTAGAGGGAAGACCGCTGCTTCTCTCCATCGTTCACGACGTCACTGCGCGCAAACGAACCGAGAGAGAGCTTCGCGATAGCGAAGAGAGATACCGGTCAACTTTTGAACAGGCGGCCATCGGCATCGCTCATACTTCGTTCGAGGGGATCTTTCTGAGGTGTAACGCACGCTTCGCCGAGATCATTGGTTATCCGATCGAAGAAGTCTCCGGATTGACGTTTCAGCAAATCACGGCTCCAGAGGATCTTGCATCCAGCACAGGCGCTCTGCGCCAAATGTTGAACGGAACGGCAAGCACATCCATTTTGACGAAACGCTATTTCCGCAAAGACGGCAGCCTGACCTGGGTGAGGATCACGGTGTCAATGCAATGTGACGCCGAAGGACGAGCACTCCATTCCATCGCTCTTGTTGAGGATATTAATGCCCAAAGGGATGCAGAGGAGGGGCTCGTCAGGGCAGACAAGGCACGCGAGGCGAGTGAAGAGCGCTACCGTACTGCATTTCAGACAAGTCTTGATGCCATCGCAATCAACCGTGTAATCGACGGTTTGTACCTCGAGGTCAATCACTCGTTCGTCGACACGATGGGATATGCGCGCAAAGAGCTCATTGGGCAAACATCCCTGCAGCTTGGGATTTGGGCCGACCTTCGGGATCGGCAGAACCTTATCGAAATAGCGCAGAAACATTCAACATGCCGGGATTTAGAGGTTCAGCTGCGGAGGAAGAATGGCGAGGTCTTCTGGGGGATGATGTCGGTTTCATTGATTACACTTGAAGGCGTTCCGTGTCTCCTTTCCGTGTTGAAAGACCTATCGGTCGCCAAGATAGCGGAACAGGAGATCGAAAAGCTTGCATTTTACGACACATTGACAGGCCTACCCAACCGCCGGATGCTCTTTGATCGGCTTCGACCAACATTGCTCACCAGCGCGCGGAAAGCGAGCAAACGAGCACTGCTTTTCATCGACCTGGATGACTTCAAGACATTGAACGATACGCTTGGTCATCATACTGGCGATCTCTTACTTCAAGAATTGTCCCTCCGTCTCAAAACCTGTCTCCGTGAAGCAGACACCGTAGCGCGAACAGGTGGCGACGAGTTTGCCGTCCTGCTTGAGAACCTTGGCGACACGTCCGATGATGCCAAGGTCAAGGCGAAGGGAGTCGCCGATAAGATTCTCGCAATAGTTGGCCGGCCGTACCAAATCGCCGGCCACGCATGCCAGCTGACTTCGAGCATTGGAATCGCCATGTTCGGGAGTAACCTTGAAAGCGCGAACAGCGCGTTTCAGCAGGCCGACATTGCCTTGTACAAGGCCAAGGCATCCGGCCGAAACTCCATTCACTTTTTTTCCCCGGCCTTGCAAACTGCCGTCAATGCCCGCGCCACGATGGAGGAGGGTCTCCGTCAGGCAATCGTTGAGAAGCAGTTCCTCCTTTACTATCAGCCGCAGATAGATCGCGGTCATTTGATTGGCGCCGAAGCGCTGTTACGTTGGGAACATCCGAAGCTTGGTATTGTGGCCCCAGGGGAGTTCATCTCTTTGGCCGAAGAAACGGGTCTGATTCTGCCCCTGGGAAACTGGGTGTTGGAAACCGCCTGCATGCAAATTGCAAAATGGGCGAATCGGGAGGAAACATCCCCAATCACTGTTGCCGTGAATATCAGCGCTCAGCAGTTCCGGCAGGCTGACTTTGTGGAGCAGGTATTAGCCGCGCTCAACACCACAGGAGCCAATCCGAGAAACTTGAAGTTGGAGCTGACAGAGAGCGTATTGGTGCAAAACGTCGAGGACGTCATCTTGAAGATGACGAGGCTCAGGCGCCATGGTGTGAAATTCTCCGTGGACGATTTTGGTACCGGCTATTCATCGCTTACTTACCTGAATCGCCTGCCTCTGGATCAGTTGAAGATCGATCGATCGTTCGTTCGCGAGATTCTCTTGAACTCTACGAGCGGCGCTATTGCACAAACCATCATCTCCTTGAGCGCGGCAATGGGTCTTTCAGTGATCGCCGAAGGCGTGGAAACGGAAGAGCAGCGGGAGTTTCTCGCCCGCATGGGCTGTCACGCGTTTCAAGGCTACCTGTTCAGCAGGCCTTTGCCATTGCAGGAATTTCAACAGCGTTTGCCGAGCTTTGTTGATAAGGCTGGCGCGATACCTCAGTGAGTCCGGCAAGCACGATTGTTCTGGCAAGCTCCCAGCAAATGTTGAGAGTCTCAGTCTGGACGCTCGAGCCAGATCCTGAAGCGGAACCAGAGTTGATGTATTTAGACGGATAAACGCTTAGTGACTTTTTCCTTGAGGAAAGGCCCCCCGGATTGCATGCGGCAACGGTAGGTTAACCTTGGTTTGGCTCTGAGCACGACCACCCTGCATTTCTCGATGGGCTCGAAGAACTGGAGCAGCCGTCGCGCTGGCGGTGCAGAAACTGCCGGTATGTTGTGTGCAATCAGCACCCAGGGCTCCAGCCGGGGTCCGCACGAACAACTCCCAGGATACTGCGGGTTGAAATCAGCTATGAGTTGCGGGCCGTCTTGCGATCGCGGCAATGAATTCGACTGCAGCATCAAGTTCCAGAGGTGTTTCACAAGCGAAAACAAGCCCAGCCTGGCGATTCCTGACGTAGGCGACTTTGGCTTCAAGCTTGAGGGTGCGTGCTGAGAGTCGCAGGATCAGCAGTCCAGAACTGCCGACGACCATGGGGCCATCGAACTCGGCGCGAATGCCCGCGTCGCTGATATCTTTGCACAATCCATGGAACGTCTCACCCTCTGCGATGAAATCGACATTAAAGCCGGCATTCGTCCGGCTGAGCCGGTATTCGAATTTGCGGATACTCTGCAAGTTGCTCATTCCTTTGGCTGGACCTCGGTACTGAAGATTGCGCGACCATGCAAGTAGGGCAGGTCATTGTGACTATCGGCAGGCCGCTCCAG